>Ga0182013_10000018_pt1 | contig 178618 bp, 172 predicted proteins | sample 612S2MmetaG_FD_120487 | JGI IMG/M metagenome (GOLD analysis project Ga0182013, IMG submission 120487) | Permafrost microbial communities from Stordalen Mire, Sweden - 612S2M metaG | ecosystem: Environmental > Terrestrial > Soil > Wetlands > Permafrost | place: Sweden: Stordalen | collected...
GACTTCACGGCCTAACGGCCGTGAGAGCGACGTAGCTTCTCCCTACAAGGGATTCGCTACTCGAGCGATCCGAATCGGACAAGATCCGGATAGCGCGACCGGGTCAACCGTTGTCCCCATCTACCAAACCGCGACGTTCACGCAACAAGCCGTGGGCGTACACAAAGGCTTCGACTACGCGCGCTCGGGCAATCCGACCCGGCTCGCGCTCGAACGTCAGCTCGCCGATCTCGAGAGTGCCCGCTACGGCATCTCGTTCGGTTCCGGTATGGCGGCCGCTCATGCGGTCACCTCGCTGCTCTCGCAAGGCGATCACATCGTCGCCACGCGCGACATCTATGGCGGCGTTCACCGGCTCCTGACCGTGATTATGCCGCGCTACGGCGTCACGACGACGTTCGTCGATATGAACGATCTCGATGCCGTGCGCGCAGCAGTGACGCCGGCCACGAAACTGTTCTGGGTCGAGACGCCGACCAACCCGCTCTTGACCGTGATCGACATCGCGGCGATCGTGGGCCTGCGCAAACCGGGGCAATTCGTCGCCGTCGACAACACGTTCTGCTCGCCGTATTTGCAGCGGCCGATCGAACTCGGCGCCGACATCACCTGGCACTCGACGACCAAGTACATCAACGGCCACAGCGACGTGGTCGGCGGCATCGTCATCACCGACAACGCCGACATCCACGCGCAAATGGCGTTCCATCAGAACGCCGTCGGTGCGATACCGGGGCCGCAGGATGCCTACTTGACGCTGCGCGGTGCGAAGACGCTCGCGCTGCGCATGCGGGAGCACGTGCGGAACGCGCAAGCGGTGGCCGAGTGGCTCGACGGCCGCGACGACGTCTCCGACGTGTTCTATCCGGGACTCAAAGCCCACCCGCAGTACGATCTGGCCCAGCGTCAGATGCATGGTGCCGGCGGCGTGCTATCGTTTCGCGCGCGCGGCGGTGCCGATCGCGCCTTGGCGATCGCCCGCAGCACGAAGATCTTCAATCTCGCGGCGTCGCTCGGCGGCGTGGAATCGTTGATCTGCATCCCGACGATCATGACGCACGGCTCGATTCCGGTCGAAGAAAAGATCGCGCTCGGCGTGACCGACGATCTGCTCCGCCTCTCGGTCGGCATCGAAGACGCCGACGACATCATCGCCGACCTCGAGCAAGCGCTCGCGCGCAGTCAGGTCTTCTCTGTAGCTTAGGCGGCGGCTTGGCCGAAGGCCAAACGCAACGGATTGCGCTTTAGCGCAATCCTAGTGTCTATCCGTCTGACGGCGCCGCAGCTTCGCTTGGAGCGCGGCGTGCGTCGGACACTGCAACAGTTGCAGGCGTGCGGTCGAGGCCTTCGGATCGACGGCCACGCAGCCGCAGCTAAAGACGGCACTCCGGCGCTCGCCCGTGCCGCCGAGTGAGAACGTCTTGATGATCGAACCTTCTTGCGCTCCCGCAATCGTTTCCAAAACGGAATGCGCGTCGCCACGGCGGCGATTGTGCCGGCGGCGCTCGCCCTCACGCGGATCTTCGTCCGCTACGAGGACGAGTCCGAGCGCGGCTCCGACGGCCAGGTCTGGTTCATTGCGGCGTTCTTCCGCGCGACGATTCATGAGATGCTCCACGATGATACCGACCCGTTGGGGGCGTCCTACTCATGAACCTCCGGCACTTACACGCTCTTAGCGAAGCCTTAACCGGTAACGCGCAAACCGGCCGCAACGCCGTTGATGGATAGCCGGATAGCGTTTGCAAGCGGCACGTCGTTCTTGCCGGCGGCGCGGTAGGCGCGCAGCAGGCGCACCTGCATCAGCGAGAGCGGATCGACGTAAGGATTACGCAAAGCGATGCTGCGTTCGAGCGTCGGATCGGCCTCGAGCAGTCGTTCGTGACCGAGGATCTCGAGCAGCATCGCCGTCGATGCCGCGTGCTCGTCGCGTATGAGCGCGGTGAAGCGTTCGCGGCTCGCGACATCATCGACGAGTTCGCGCGCGTAGCGCTCGAAGATCTCGAGGTCCGCGATCGCCAACGCCCGTTCGACGTTGCGCAACAGCGTGCCGAAAAACGGAAAATTGCGGCCCATCGTACGCAACAGCTCGCGCGCCCCGGGCTCGGCCGCAACGGCGCTGCCGAAGCCGTACCAGCCCGGCAGCATGGCGCGCGTCTGCGCCCAGCCGAACGACCACGGAATCGCGCGCAGGTCGTCGATCGAGCGCCGCTCGCCGCGGCGGCCGGGGCGCGAACTGATCTGCATCTCACCGATCTCGTCGACCGGCGTACACTGCGCGAAGAAGTCCAGAAAGCCCGGCGCATCGATCAGATCGACATAGGCGTCCTGCGCGCGCTTCGCCATCCGGTCGAGCAGCGTAAACCACTCCGGCGGAAAATCGGCGGGCCCGTCGAGTCCGCCGAGCACCGATGTAACCGCTAGCTCCAGATTGCGTCGCGCGAGCGAGGGGAGGCCGTAGCGGGCGCTGATGACCTCGCCTTGTTCGGTAACCTTGAAGCGCCCGTTTCGCACCTGCGGCGGTTGCGCGGCGATCGCTTCGCGCGCGTCGGCCGCACCGCGTCCGGACGAACCGCCGCGGCCGTGAAAATACCGCAGCGTCGTGCCGTGGCGCGCGGCAACCTCGCAGATCGCAAGTTGCGCGCGGTAGATCGACCACGAACTCTGGACGATGCCCGCCACCTTCGCGCTATCGGAGTAGCCGAGCATCACTTCCCATACGTCGCCGCACGCGCGCACGTGCGCGCGGAACGCCGGGCTCGCGAGCAACGCCTCGGCGATCGCCGGGCCGGCTGCGATGGAGGTCGCGCTCTCGAGCAGCGGTACGATCTGCAGCGGGCCCGCGTCGAGCGCGCCGCACGCGCGCGCCAGCACGAGCAGTGCGAGCATTTCGAACGGCTCCTCGGCGTTGGCGAGGATCAGCGATGCGACGGTCTGCGGGCCGCGGCGCGCGCGTAGCTTGGCCACAGCTTCGAGCGACACGATGATGTCGGTGCTCGCCGCCGAGAACGCATACGCGCGCGGGAGCAGCGGTCGCACGGTCGTCAGTTCGCGCTCGATCCACGCCGCGCGCTCCTCCGGCGCACGTTTGGAGAGCGGGGCGAGGCCGGGTTCGACGACGCCGACGATCTCGTCGAGCGCCGCCACGACTTTGCCGCTCTGCTGGCGCCATTCCAGCTCGCACAAATGGAAACCGAACATCGCGACCGCGCGCCGCAACCGCCGCAGCGGCCGCACGACGTCGGGCCCGCTGCCGGCGTTTACGCTCGCTTCGATCAGTGCAAGGTCGCGATCGAGCGCCGCGGCGTCGGGATAACCGTCGGGCGCGTCGTCACGGGCGAGGGTCAAGCGGCGATGGATGAAGGCGAGCTTGCGCCGGTAGGGTTCGGCTTCTTGGCGCGGACCGATCGTGTAGCGCACGTCGATCAGCTCGTCCTGATCGCGTTCGACGGAGGCGACCAGTTCCGGCGCGACCGCCGCGCGCCCCACATCTTGCGAGAAGCGCGCCTGCAGTTCTTCAACCGCCCGGATCGTGCGCTCGAAGACGAAGGCGCGCGCGCGTTCGTGCGCCCCGAGCAGCGCGTCGGGCGCGACGTTTGCGTTCCCGTCGCGATCGGAACCGATCCAGCTACCGAAGGTGAGAAACGTCGGAACGTCAACGCCCAGCTGTGTTTCCAGCCGTTCGAAGAGCAGCGCCGCCTCATCGTAGATCGCCTCGCGGAAGCGCGCCAGGAGATTGCGCACTTCGTCGGCCACCGTGGGTGCGGTGCCGTACAGCTCGCTGCTCTGCCATAGCAGCACGATCTGCGCGCGGACTTCCGAATCGATCGCCACGGCTTCTTCGCGTGTGAGCACGCGCTCGTCGCTCTCGCGCAGTAGCGCGGCGATCGCGGCGAGCTTTTCGCTCGTCGTCCGGCGCCGCACTTCGGTCGGGTGCGCGGTGAACACCAGGCGAATCTCGAGCCGGTCGAGCAGTGCGGCAGCGGCGTCCGGCAACGTTTCGAGCGATCCGCGCAGCGGCTCGTCGCCCTCGATCGCACGTTCGCGGCGGCGCCGCTCGCGATGCAGTTCTTCGGCCAAATTGACCATCTGAAAGTACAAGCCGAACGCGCGGATCACGTCGACCGCATCGTCGAGGCTCAGCGCATCGAGGATCGCGTCGATTTCACGTTCGTCCGAGCTTTGCGGTTCGGCGCGGTGGCGGCGCGTCAGCGCGCGCAGCGCTTCGACATACTCGAATGTGCGCGGACGCGCACAGGAGCGCAGCACGTCGCCGACGAGCCGTCCGAGAGCCGTAACGCGCGCCCGCAAGGACGCATTCGCATCGCGTTCGATAAGCATCGGTTCGGACGGTTCGGAGGGTCCTTCCGGCAGCCTTTGGCCCAAACGTTAGCCGCGTGCGATGCGAGCGGCAAGTTCGGCCTCGGTATCGATGTCATCGAAGCCGCGCGAATCTTCCACCGTGACGATCCGGCGCCGCAAACCGGCTGCGTCGCGGACGCGGTTCAAGCCGTCACCATCGCCGAGCGTCGCAATCGCGCGCCGCGCCGCCGGACCGAACACCACCGGGTGCCCGAATCGTTCGCCCGCTTGTGGAATCACCACATCGACGTCATCGCCATACGCGGCAACGACGCGCGCGATCGTCGCGGCATCGCAGTCGGGCAGATCGCCCAACAGCACCGCGATCGGCTCGTTCGCCGGAATCACCGCGTCGGCCAGCGCCAAAGATCGATTCATGCCGCGCTCGGGCTCACGATTATGCACGATGTGCACGCGGCCGGCCACGCCGAGCGCCGCAAGCTCCGCCGCCACCGCATCCGAGGCGACGACGACCGTAGGCCAAGCCGCGGCCGCGTCGACCGCGCGCCCGATCAGCGAACGCCCGCCGACGTGCGCGAGCAACTTCTGCCGCCCCATGCGCCGCGACGCTCCGGCCGCGAGGACGACGATCGTCAGGCGGTCACCATCACGCGATTGCGGATCGGACCCGTGCCGTAGCGCAGCGAGCCGCCCGCGCCGCCATGGCGTTCTTTGACGATTTCGGCGACGACCGCGAGCGCGATCTCCTCGGGCGAACGCGCGCCGAGATCGAGACCGATCGGCGCGTGGATGCGCTCGAGATCGGCATCGGTGAAGCCGCGTTCGCGCAGCGCCTCGGCGCGACGCGCCGTCGTGCCGCGGCTGCCCATCGCGCCGATGTAGCCCGCCGGGCTGCGCAACGCCGCCGAAATCCCGGGAACGTCGAACTTCGGGTCGTGCGCGAGCGAAACGATCGCATCGCGTTCGTTGACCGGCGCGGCCGCGAGGACTTCGTCCGGCCACGCAACGAGCACTTCCGCTCCCGGATAGCGGGACGGCACCGCAAACGGGGCCCGCGGGTCGATGATCGTCACCGCAAAGCCGAGCGCTTTGGCGTAGATAAGCAGTGGGCGCGCAACGTCGACGGCGCCGATCACGTACATGCGCGGCGGCGGACCGTAACGCAGCACAAACGTGCGTTCGTCGCAGCGGTTGATCGCGTCGTCATCGTGCAGTACGCGCATGGTGAAGGGCGGATCGATCGTCAGCGCCAGTGCAAACGGCTCGCCGCGCTCTTGCGCGGCGACGAATTCTTCAAAGGTGGCGCGATCGAGTTCCCGCGTCACGACGTGCAGCGTGCCGCCGCAAGTCGGGCCGCCGTCGAGATCGTCGTCCGGCCCGAACGAGTTGCGGCGCGGCGCGGCGCCGTCGAAGATCCCGTCGGCGACATCGACCAGCGTCGACTCGACGCAGCCGCCGCTGATCGCGCCGGCCAAGTCGTGGTCGTTCGAAACGGCGAACATCGCGCCGGCATCTCGCGGTGAGGGGCCGTCCGTATCCACGAGCGTCGAGAGGACGACGCGCTTGCCGTCTGCGAACCAGCCCCGGACCCGCTCACTAACTTCGTTCATAGCTATCCACTTCGAGTAGGCCGAGGCCCCCTCCGGTTGCGCCTGAATGGAGGAAACCGCGGCAAAAACCGGGGAACGTCTACGATGCCGAGTAGCAGAGCGGCCGTGCTCGCGGACCACATCGAGGCGGCGATTGCCGATGGGGCCATTCCGCCCGGTGCGCGGCTAGGGACCAAGGAAGAGCTGCGCCGCAGCCACGACGTCGCCTACGGCACCCTCAATGAGGCCCTGCGGATCCTCCATCAGCGCGGCTACGTTACCTCGCGCACGGGTCCCGGCGGCGGCCTGTTTGCCACCGAGCCGACGGCGAACTTCCGCCTCTGTCAGCTGATTCTCGGCTTCCGCGAAGGCGGCACGCTCGCCGACTGCGCGGTCGTTCGTCACTCGCTCGAGGAACCGGTCGCGCTCGATGCTGCCCGGTCGCGCACCCGCGCGGACATCGCCGAGCTGGAAACAATCATGGTGCGCATGACCGCAGCGCGCGACGATGCGCGTGAGTATCTCTACGAGAATTGGCAGCTGCACCGGCGCATCGCGCAGATCGGCCGCAATCGCATTCTCGGCAACCTCTACAACACGCTGCTCGACGCGAGCGAATCCGAACTGCACGACGTGGCACCGCATCCCAGTTTCGCCGCGACCGTCGGCGAAAACGTGGCCGCGCACCGGGCGATCGTCGATGCGATCGCGCAGGCATCGGACGAGCGCGTACGGGCCGCAATTCGTGCCCACGAAGCGTTCTTCGTCGTGACCAACGGCGATCGCCCCGTCATGCGGGCATAGCGGCGCCGCGTGGCCGAAGCTCCCGATTTCGCCCAGACGCGCGTGCTGCTCGACGCAAAGTTCGACCGGCTACGCGTGCGCGACCGGACGCTGCTGCAATCGATCGTCGCGTTCGACGTGTTCGTCGGGCCGCAGTTGCTCGCCGTGTTTCTCGGCCTCTCGCCGGCCGCAATCAGCACGTCGCTCTCCAAGCTCAAACGCACTGGTCTGATCCGTGCCACGCCCGAGGGCGAAGTGGGCATCAGCTACCGCGTGCTCCGCGACATCTTGCCCCAGAGCTGGCGTCATCCGGGACCGCTCGAAGCGGTGCGCATGGCCGCCCTCTTGATCGATAACGGCGACTGGTATGCGATCGCGCGGCGAGCCGAGCTGTGCGTGCTCGCCGGCCACCTCGAGGAGGCCGTCGGTGAATTCGAGCGCGCCGGGATCGAAGCGCAGCACGGTGGCCACCTCAAAGATGCCGCGCGCATCTTTGCCGTTGCGGTGAAGACGGCCAAGGCGGCGATCAACGACGAGAACTACGTGCGCGACCAGAGTTCCGATGAGGACTGGCTCGAGCGGGCAGCCGCCCGCTGCCGGAGCCGCGCCAAGACCGTCCGGCTAAAGATTCAGCGCGCTTCAAGCGCCGTCTAAGCTTGGTGCGGTGAGATAGCGAGTATGAACTCTCCGGAAGCGGCTGAGCGGCTCGACCGCGCGATCGAGGCGGCACGGCAAGCGACCGCGGCCGATGACGCTTCGGCCGCGTCGTGGCACGATCTGGGCGCACTCTACCAGCGCCGCAACGCCTTGCCCGAGAGCCGAGCGGCCTTCGAACGATCCCTGAGCATCGATCCCGAACATGCCTCGGCCCATAACAATCTCGGCAACACGCTCACCCTGATGGGCGATCGGGAACGCGCCGTGGAGAGCTACCGCCGCGCCGTCGAGCGCGACCCCAACCTCTTCCCTGCCCACGCCAACGCGGCCGCGGCACTCTTCCATCTCGGGCGCAATGACGAGGCGCTCGCACACGCGAGGCGCGCGGTCGAGATCGATCCAACGTCGACGGCGGCGCGCGTCACGGCGGCATTCGTAGAGGGCGCGGTATCCGGCTACGACACGGCGCTGCGGGAAATCGACGCGCTCTTGGCCGCCGCGCCGGACGAACTGATCGCCCTAGCGGCGCGCGCGTACATTCTGCTGCGCCTCGAACGTTTTGGCGAAGCCCTCGCGACGGCGCGGCGCGGTCTCGCGATCCAGCCGAACTTCGGGCTGCTGCTCGAGTCGCTTGGCTGCGCGCTGCGCAGTCTCGGCCGGTTCGACGAAGCCCTAGCGACGTTCGACCAAGCCTTCGAGCTCGGTCACGATCGCGCGAACATCCTCGTGCTCAAAGGCAGCGCCCTATTGGAAATGGGCGACCTCGACGCCGCGCGCACGACGCTCGAACGAGCCCTCGAGTTTGCGCCCGACCAAGCGCAAGCATGGAGCGCTCTCTCCGAATTACGCACCTTCGCGCCGGGCGATCCGGCGATCGCGCAGATGGAAGCGTACCTCGAGACCTCGCCGAATTTGCGCGCCCCCGAAGCACGCACGACGATGCATTTCGCACTCGGGAAAGCCTACCGCAAATCCGGCGACCGCGAGAACTCGTTCCGCCACATTGCAACGGGCAACGCGCTCAAACGCGGCACGTTCACCTACGACGTCGCCGGCGACGAGCGGTTCGCGCATGAGACCGTCGCATTTTTCACGCCGGAAATGATGGCCGAACTTGGCGGTGCGGGCGATCGATCGCGCGCACCGATCTTCGTCGTCGGCATGCCGCGCTCGGGCACGTCGCTGGTCGAACAAGTGCTCGCCTCACATCCCGACGTCTACGGAGCCGGCGAGTTGCTGCTGTTCGAGCGCGCGATTGCCGAAGCCGGCGCCGACGACATGACGGCGCTCGGCCGGCGCTACATCGAACTCGTCGATGCGATCGCGCCGGCGGATAAGCGTGTCGTCGACAAGTTGCCGAGCAACTTTCGCCACGTTGCGCTGATCCATCTCGCGCTGCCGCGCGCGCGCATCATCCATTGCACGCGCGACGCGATCGACACGTGCTTTTCATGTTACTCAACGCTCTTTACCGGCCGTCAGGACTTCGCGTTCGACCTCACCGAAGCCGGACGCTATTATCGAGCCTACCAGGAACTCGTCGAGCACTGGCCCACGATCCTACCGCCAGGCGTCATGCTCGACGTCGCCTACGAGGACATCGTCGCCGATCTAGAAGGCAATGCACGCCGTATGCTGGCATTCTGCGGCCTTCCCTGGGACGACGCGGTACTGCGTTACTACGAAACCCAGCGCGTCATCCGCACCGCAAGTTTCCGCCAAGCCCGCCAACCCATCTACCGGACGAGCGTGCGCGCAGCCGACGCCTACCGCAAACAACTCCAACCCCTCATCGACGCGCTAAACGCCGCGCACTAGCGCGGCTACGTTTTGGCGTCGGCGAAGCAGCTGAGGCCGGTGGCGGCGAGGGCGGCGTCGGTCATTTTTGTCAGGCCGGTTACGCCGATGCCACCGATGGTCGAGCCGTCTTTGCCGATGATCGGAATGCCGCCGGGGAGTGCGGTGAACAGCGGGTCGCCGTAGTAGCTGATCTGGAGTTGGCGGCGAATGATTTCTTCGCCGAAGTTTTCGGTCGTGCGGTCCATCACGCACGACGTATGCGCCTTGCGCAGCGAGACCTTCATCCAACGCGGGCGGCAGCCGTCCATGCGGTGCGCCGCGACCAGATCGGTGTTCTCATCGACGATGGCGATCGCGACGACATATCCCGCTTCGATCGTCGCGGCGACGATCTTCTTGATGGCCGCTTCGGCCTCGGCAACTTTGATCATGTCTGCCTCAGAATTTCGCGAGCAGTTCGTCGCCGAGCGCTTCGCGCCACGGGATATCGAGCGGCACCATCTTGTCGACGGCGCGCACCCGGCGGTAGGTTTCCGGATCGAGTCCGCGCGGCGTCTCACCGCGTTCGCTCGCGTCGAGCGCTTCGAGCAGCAGTTGGCGCATCGCGATGATCGCGCGGTCGCTCGTGCCGAGATGCTCCTTCGAGCGGTCGACGATCGGACCCATGCCCTCTTGCAGCGCCATGTCTTGCGTGTTGATCCCCTCGATGCCGGTGAACGTCTGCGTCTTCTGCAGCTGCCGGTCGATGAAGTAGTCGTTGCCGAGGTTTTTCTTGAGCCGGTAGCTGCCCGGGATGAGATCGGTCGGTCCGCGGCCGTACATCGTCTCGTGTTCGATCGCGTACTCCGGCGTCACCGGAATCGTTGGATCGTACGAATACTGCCAGTTGTAGACGGCCGTCGTCGTGTCGTCGATCGCAACCCAGATGTGGCCGTTGATCGTCGGCACCTTTTCCATGCCGCCCTTGCGCCCTTGCACGCGGCCGCGCATCTGCTGCGCCGGCAGCACGTAGTGATAGGCACGCACGTATTGCTGGCCATCGATCTTGCGGATGCCGGCATACGTATAGCCGTACGCCGTCTTTTCGATCTCGAGCCGCGGCGCCGTATCGGCGTTGCGCAGATACGACTTGTTCTTGATGTCGAGGTTGTGCGCGAACGACGAGTGCGACGTGTCGAGGCCGCCCTCGAGCGCCTGCAGCCAGTTGCAATCCTCAATCGTTTTCGAGGTGTAGCGATGCGTGACGGGCGCGCGCAGCAATTCGTAGTCCGGCGGCGCGGGTTGCTGCTCGCGCGGACCGAGATAGGCCCAGAGCATTCCGCCGCCTTCCCACACGGGATACGCGGCGATCGTCACCTTCGTCTTGAAGAGCGAATCCGGCGGTTCGGAGGGCATGTCGACGCAGGTGCCGTTCTTGTCGAACTTCCAACCGTGATAGACGCAGCGCAGCCCGCACTCTTCGTTGCGGCCGAAAAACATCGGCGCGCGGCGGTGCGGGCAGAACGCATCGACCAGACCCACGTCACCGTTGCTATCGCGAAATGCGACGAGGTCTTCGCCGAGCAAACGCACGCGCACCGGAGCGCCGTCGTTCTCCGGGAGTTCGCTCGTGAGCAGCGCGGGCTGCCAGTATCGCCGCAGCAACGTGCCCATCGGCGTTCCGGCGCCCACGCGCGTTATCCGTTCGTTGTCTTGCGGTGTCAGCATGACGAAGCTCCCATTAGATCTTGAACGCTTCGAGCGTCTCGGGCGCGAAGAGTTCGGCCGGATCGAGTTTGCGCTTGGAGAGACCCTGTTCGAACGAGTAGCGCGTGAACGTATCGAGCACGTGCTTGTTTGCCTCGAACCCGTAGGGCCAGTAGTCGTCGCCCATCAATTTTCGCGCGTTCTCTTCTTCGGCCGAAGCCCACGGCAGCATCGCCTGCAGCGAGGCCGTCGTGCGTAAGTCGGCGTACGTGAGCCGCTGCGCTTCGACGAAGGCTTTATAGAGCGCCGTTGCGAGCCAGCGATTCTTCTCGTACACGTCGCGCCGGAGTACCAGCGTGTGCATGATCGGGAAGATCTTCGTCTTCGCGTAGTAGGCCTGTTCGACCGGAACGTAATCCTCGAACAGCCGTTTGACGTGCGGCACCTGGCCGTAGCACGACGGCTTGCGTGCCGTGTAGAGCGCGTCGATCTTACCGTCGATCAGCATCTGCGAGAGCGTTTCCGTCGGACCGATCGGTTCGAGCTTGATGTTCGGCGGCAGGTCGAGCGCGATTTTTTCCGGCCGGCCGGGTTCTTCTTCACCGCCGGTGAGGTACTGCACCGAGTCGACCGGCACGCCGTACTCGTCGGCGAGAATGCCCCGGATCCAGGCCGGCGCGGTCATCTGATATTCGGGATTGCCGATGCGCTTGCCGATCAAGTCTTTCGGTTCGCGGATGCCGCTGTTCGTGTTGATGTAGATGCACGAGTGACGGAAAAAACGCGACGGCCACACCGGGATCGCGATGAACGGATCGTCGATGAATTTCGAGCGGCAGTACGACGAAAACGACATTTCGCAGGCGTCGAACTCGCGGTAGCGCAGCATGCGGAAGAACGTCTCTTCCACTTCTAAGGCCTGATACACGAGGTCGACGCCGTCGACGTTCACGCGGCCATCACGCAGCGCGCGCGTGCGGTCGTAATCCCAACACGCGAGGGAAAGACTTAGCTTGGTAGCCATCTCAGTTCCAGGGGGTAACGGTTACGTGGATTGCGCCGTCGTCGATTTTTCCGCCGACCAGCTGCAGCGCGTGGTCGACCTTGTCGAGGCCGAAGTGATGCGTCGACATCACGCTGAGGTCGATCGTCTTACGGGCCATGAGATCGAGCGCGAGTTCCACCGACTTGTAGCTGTGTCCGCGCACGCCGCGAAACGTGGCTTGCTTCGTGATGATGATATCCATGTCGAAATCGTTCAACGGTTTTTTCTTGTACGCGGCCGTGAGCAGTTTGCCGCGCTTCTTGAGCGCCTTGAGCGCCCCGCCGATGACCTCGCTCGCGCCGCCCGACGAAACGTCGATTACGAGATCGACGCCCGCGCCTTTGGTGATGCGCTCGACGGCATCCGTCAGCGGTTCCTGATCGACCATCACGATGTGATCGGCGCCGAGCCGCTTGGCCGCTTCGAGCCGATGCGCATCGCGCGTCAAACCGGTGCAGATGATCGTCGATGCGCCGGCCGCCTTGGCCGCGATCACGCACGCGAGCCCTTGCTGGCCGGGTCCTTGCACGACCACGGTTTGACCCGGACCCGCGCCGCCGTCGAGATACGCCCACTGGAAGCCGTTTCCGATCGGCAGGCACATCGAGGCGATGCGCGGCGAAACGCCTTCGGGCACGCGATGAAAAACCGACCGCGGGTGGAGGTACTGAAACTGGCTATAGCCGCCCCAGAGCGCCGGTTCGACCGTCGTGCTGGTGCTGCCGTAGCGCAGCGAACCCGCGCGCTTACTGTCGGTCTCCAAGCACGACCGGTATTCGCCCGAGCGGCAGTCGATGCAATGCCCGCACGGCAAGTACTCTTCGAGCGCGACCATGTCGCCGACGTTGAGCCCCCAGCGCTGTTTCGCGATGTCGCCGATCTTCTCGATCGTTCCGACGTTCTCGTGGCCGAGGATGCGCGGCACGATCTTATCGTCGGCGTACATCCCGATATCGCTGCCGCAGATACCGGCGGCTATGACGCGCAGCAGACCCGCATCGGCCGGAATCTCGGGGAGCGGAATGTCGCGCAGTTCGGTCGTGTTTACCGCGGTTTGAACGGCAGCGCGCGAAATCGTATCGGGGATGGCGGTCTCCTTCGTAGGTGGCTAAACGGAAATCAGCGGTGTGCCGGCGCCCGGAATCATCGCTTCGCGCACCGCTTGGTCGAACGGTACGTCTTTATCTAACAGCACCGAAGCCGAGCGCACGTGCTGGTCTTCGGGATTGAGCGCCGGCGGCGTGGTGCCGTGATCGCGCAGAGCGATCGCGGCTTGCAGCAGCCGTTCCCGCGCGGCGATAATGCCGGCGTCGCTCGTGCCGAGCCGTTCGCGCGACCGGTCTTGGATCGCGCCCATCGATTCTTGACACGCCGCATCTTGCTGCGCAATGCCGGCGACGCCGCTGAACGTGCGGCGCTCTTTCTGCGCCTTGCGGTCGATCATGTAGTCGTTGCTCTTGTTCGCAACCGGCTTGAACGTGCCCGGAATGTTTACCGAGTGAATCCCTTGCCCGTGCTCCATGCTCTCGCGCAGTTCGTCATCGATCGGCTTCGTGGGATGCCAATAAAAGCTATACGAGAACACGTTTTCATCGTCGATCGGCACGAACGAATGTCCGCCGGTCGGGTTGTCGCCGTACGGCGGCACCATCTGATGGAACGGCATGATGAACGGCGTCATGCGCCAGTACCAGCGGTCGTCGCGGTCACCGTTGCGGCGCGCGCCGATCGCCGTGCCGAACGGCGTCGGGGCGGTGAAGAAGATCGGCCGCGTGTCGGCCTTGATGAACTTCGGTCCTTCCGCATCTTGATGCAAGCGGTCGTGGTCGAGTTCGTAGCGGTGCAGCACGCCGACGTGGCTCGAATCGAGCGCGCCTTCAACCGCTTGCAGCCAGTTCGACTCTTGCTCGCGCTTCGTCCAGAAGATGTTTTCAGGGGGCACCCGCAGCCAATCGAAGTTCGGCGGCGGCGGCTGGAGTTCGGGCGGCCCCATGTACGTCCACACCAAACCGCCGGCCTCGATGCACGGATAGGCCGTGAGTTTGACCTTTGCTTTGAAGTTCGATTCGGCGGGCTCCGAGGGCATGTCGACGCACTGTCCGGTGAGGTCGAACTTCCAGCCGTGATAGGGACAACGGATCCCGCATTCTTCGTTGCGCCCGAAGAAGAGCGAGACGCCGCGATGTGCGCAAAACTGATCGATCAGCCCGATGCGGCCGTCGGTATCGCGAAATGCCAGCAGATCCTCGCCCAGGATGCGGACGCGTACCTGCGGTCCGTCGGGCTCGGGGAGCTCGGTTCCGAGTAATATCGGAACCCAGTAGCGGCGCATCAGCGCGCCCATCGCCGTGCCGGGCCCGACGCGGACGAGCAACTCTTGGGCTTCCCGCGAAAGTGCCATTTCTTTTAGACTCTCGGACGGTGCGAGCCGGCTCTCCTGCCGGGCTCTATGCAAAATCGCAGCATTACCTCAAGTCCGCTACAGGTTCCAAGGCTACGCTAGGTCGCATGACGATCCCACTTCTTCCCGACAGCGACGGCGACTGCACCGCGAACCTGCGGTTGGCCCTGCGCAACATCAGCGACGAGGCGGTCGCGATCGACCTCGAGCGCGTGCCCTACCTCTCGTCCCAGGCCCTCACCGAGCTGGCTCGCTTCCGCCGCAAGCACAAAGACAACCGCATCACCTTGCAGCATCCCAACGCCCTGGTGCTGCGCACCCTGAACATCGTCGGTTTCAACAAGCTCTTCGCGATCGAGAACGCCGCGGCTTAGAACTTCGCGACCAGCTCCGGCGCGAATTCCGTCTCCCACGTTTTCCCCACCGGGACGACGGCATCATACGGTCGCACGCGCTCGTAGGTCGACGGATCGACCCCGCGCGGCGCTTGCCCGTCCTCCACGGCCTTCACCGCTTCCAGCAAGAGCTGGCGGCACGCGATGATCGCCTTGTCCGTCGTTCCCAAGTGTTCTTTGGATCGATCGCAGATCGCGCCCATGCCCTCTTGCAAGGCCATGTCTTGCGTGTTGATGCCGACGATGCCGGTGTAGGTCTGCGTCTTCTGCACCGCGCGGTCGATCATGAAATCGTTCGCTAAGTTCTTCTTGAGCTTGAACGTGCCCGGGATCAGATCGTCGACGCCGCGGCCGAAGCGCGCTTCGTCCTTGGCGTGCCATTCATCCGTGATCGGAATGTTGGCATCGTAGCTCCAGACCATGTTCCAGACCCACGACGTCTCGTCGTCGATCGGCACCCAAATGTGCCCGTCGAGACGCGGCACGTCGGCCATCCCGGTGCCCGTCCACGACGTGACGCCGCCGCGCAGCGCCTGCGCCGGCATGATGTAGTGATAGACGCGCACGTACTTACCGTCGTCGCCGAGGTTGCGCGTCGAAACGTACGTGTACCCGTAATCGGTGCGCTCGACATCGAGGCGCGGCGCGCCATCGCGGGCGCGGACCCAGTTCTTGTCGCCGAGCTTATCGTTATGCGCGTACGACGAGTGCGCCGTATCGAGGCCGCCTTCGAGCGCCTGCAGGTAATTTGCATCTTCGAACGTCTTGGAGATGCGCCGGTGCGTTGCGGGCGCGCGTACCCATTCGTAGTTCGGCGGCGGCGGTTGCTGCTCGCGCGGGCCCATGTAGATCCAGATGACGTCGCCGCCTTCCCAGGCCGGGTAGGCGTTGATCGTAACCTTCGTCTTGAAGAGCGAATCCGGCGGCTCCGACGGCATATCGACGCACGTGCCGTCTTTGTCGAACTTCCAGCCATGATAGACGCAGCGCAGTCCGCACTCTTCGTTGCGGCCGAAGAACATCGGCGCGCGGCGATGCGGACAGAATGCATCGACGATACCGACGTCGCCGTTCGTGTCGCGGAACGCGACCAAGTCTTCGCCCAGCAAGCGCACGCGCAGCGGCGCACCGTCGGCCTCGAGTTCGCTACTCATCAGGGCCGGTTGCCAATACCGCCGCAACAAAGCGCCGCCCGGCGTTCCAGGTCCGACGCGCGTGAGTCGTTCGTTGTCCTGCGGTGTTAACACGGTCTTCTCCTCAGAGCGCTATACAGATGTTCTTGAGTTCGCTGTAGAAATCGAGCGAGAGGCGGCCGCCCTCGCGGCCGATCCCGGATTCGCGCATGCCGCCGAACGGCGTGCGCAGGTCGCGGACGAACCAGCAATTGACCCACACGATGCCGGCCCGGATCTTGCGCGCCACGCGGTGCGCGCGCTTGAGGTCTTGCGTGAAGATCGTCGCGGCGAGTCCGTACTTCACGTCATTCGCGATCGCGATGCCCTCTTCTTCGGTGTCGAACGGCATGATCGTCACGACCGGCCCGAAGACTTCTTCTTGACAGATGCGCATGCTGTTCTTTACATCGACGAACGCCGTCGGCTTGAGGAACGCACCCTTGTCGAAGGGCGGCGGCAAATCGGGGCGCGTGCCGCCGAAGAGCAGGCGGGCGCCCTCTTTCTTCGCGATCTCGATATAGCTGACGACGCGGTCGTAATGCTCTTTGTCGACGAGCGAACCGATCGAGGTGTCGTGATCGAGCGGATCGCCGAACACGAGCGACTCGGCCGCGGCCTGATAGCGCTTGCAGAACTCATCGTAGATCGGGCGTTGCACGAGCAGCCGCGGCGAGGCCAGGCACACTTCGCCTTGATTGAGGAACGTCGAGCGCGTGGTCTGCGCGATGACGACGTCCATGTCGGCATCCGCGAAAATCACCGCAGCGGCCTTACCGCCCAGCTCGAACGAGACTTCTTTGAGCCCATCGGCAGCGGCTTTCATGATCGCTTTGCCGGTCGTCGTTTCGCCGGTGAACGAGATGCAGTCCACGCCCGGATGTTCGGTGATCGCCGAACCGGCGGCGTTGGGACCGAAGCCCTGCACGATGTTGAGCACGCCCGGCGGCAAGCCGGCTTCGTTGGCGACTTCGCCCAACAGGCTCGCGGTGATCGGCGTGAATTCGGCCGGCTTGCACACGACGGTGTTGCCACAGGCGAGCGCCGGGCCGAGCTTCCACGTGAGCAGCAGCAGCGGCAGATTCCACGGGCTGATGCAGCCGGCGACGCCCACGGGTTCGCGCAGTGCGTAGTTGAGGAACTTGTCGTCGACCGGATTGCAGTCGGTGCCTTCGTACTTGATCAGCTCGGCGAAAAACTCGAAGTTGTACGCGGCGCGCGGGATGTCGAGATGCGAGCTCTCACGGATCGGCTTGCCGGTATCGAGCGATTCGAGTTCGCTCCACTCCGGAATGCGCGCCTTGATGCCCGCGGCAAGTTTCATCAAAATCGCCGAGCGTTCGGCGACCGGCATACGCGGCCAGGGGCCCTCGTCGAACGCTCTGCGCGCGGCCTTGACCGCCAGATCGACGTCGGCGTAATCGGCTTCCGCCACTCGGGCGATCACTTCGCCCGTCGCCGGATTGACGTCGTCGAACGTCTTGCCGCTGATCGCATCAACGTACTTACCGTCGATGAACAGTTTGACGTCGAGGATGCCCGTCCGCGGACGCGTGCGAATCTCTTGCTGTAACACTTCTACCCCTTTGCCGTTGCCGTCGCGCGACCGATTCCCCAGTGCACGCTCGGAAAGTCTTGTACTAACACGCGCACGACGCTTTCATCGACGCGATAGATGCGGGCCAACACTTCGAGCAGCTCGGCGACGAACGCCGCGCGCTTCTCCTCCGGGCGCCCTTCGAGAATCGATGCCCAGGCGACGATATACGGCGGCGCGTCCGCGCCATGCTTACCCGCAACGATCACATCGGCCGGTTCGAAGTCGACGAACGCAACCCGGACTTGCACCGGTTTGACTTCGAGCTTGCGCACGATGCAATCGGCGATCGCGTGGAGGGCTTCGGCGCGCGGCGTGCCCGAGGGCAGCGAAATCGAGGACTCGACGCGGACGATCGGCATCGTTACGCGCTCACTCTGCTTAGACGCAGCGCAGCGAGAGCGTGCCGAGCTGGGCGATCGAGACGCGCACGATGTCGCCCGGCGCGATTGAAATCGCGTCGGTCAGAGCGCCCGTCATCACCACCGTACCGGCCGGAATCGATTCGCCGTGTTCGGCCATCTTGTTGGCCAGCCACGCGAGCCCCTCAGCGGGATCGCCCAGGATCGCTGCACCGGCGGCGGTCGATACGACCTCGCCGTTCTTCTCGAACACGACGCCGAGCGTACGCAGGTCCAGCTCTTTGGCCGGTACGCGGAACGCCGAGATCGTGTGCCGCGAGGCGGACGTGTTGTCGGCGATCACGTCGGTGAACGTGAAGCGGAAGTTCTTGTACCGGCTATCGATGATCTCCATCGCGCAGCTCGCCGAACCGATCGCTTCGCGGGCCTGATCGGCGGTCACGCCCGGGCCTTGCAGATCGCGGCTCGTGACGATCGCGATTTCGGGTTCCGCCTTGGGATGGATCAGCGACGAGATCGCCAGCGGTTCGCCTTCGTCGATCATGCGCGACCCGATGAGCAAACCGTAGATCGGCTCGCCGACCGACATCTGCTTCTGCTTCGCAACGCTCGTTAGGCCAAGCTTGATGCCGGAGATGTGCGTCGCTTCGTCCTTGACGTGCGCGAGGACCAACCGCTTCTGAATGGCGTACGCCGTGCGTTCGTCGAGTTCGGGCCACGTGTCGGCCAGCGACTCCACCTCGAAGCGGCCATCGGCGGCCGCCTTGAGCGTGCTCAGGGCCCAGTCGGCCTTGTTTGCTGCTGCGACCGAGGTCATCAGACGGCCGCGAGTTCCGGCGCGGACGCTTCGTTCTGCGCGGCCGCGAGTTCGATCGCACACTCCACGATGATGTCTTCTTGTCCGCCGACCGCTTTGCGATGGCCGACGGCCTCGAGAATCTTGGCCGTCGGAACGCCGAAACGTTTCGATGCATTTTCGGCGTGGCGCATGAAGCTCGAGTACACGCCGGCGTAGCCCAGCACGAGTGCTGCGCGGTTGACGATCGGCGTGATGCCGATCTCGCCGCCGATGATGTCTTCCGCGACGTTCATCACGCCGTAGAGATCGATGCCCGTCTCCCAGCCCATCTTGTTGAAGACCGCAACGATCGCTTCGGTCGCGGCGTTACCCGCGCCGGCGCCGAGCCCACGGCACGCGCCGTCGATGTTGTCGGCGCCCGCTTTAACGGCGGTGACCGCGTTGCCGACGCCGAGGCCGAGGTTGTTGTGGGCGTGGAAACCGACGTGCGTCTTCGGATCGAGCGCCGCGCGCATCGACGAAACGCGATCGTGCACCATGTCCATCGTCTGCGCGCCGGCCGAGTCGACGACGTACACCACATCGGCACCGTACGATTCCATCAGTTTGGCTTGCGCGGTGAGTTCCGGCGCTTCGATCAAATGCGACATCATCAGGAAGCCGACGACTTCCATGCCGAGATCTTTGGCGGCCGCAATGTGCTGCGCCGAGATATCCGCCTCGGTGCAGTGCGTCGCAACGCGCGCCACGTTGGCGCCGCGCTTGTGCGATTCTTTGAGATCGTGGATCGTGCCGATGCCGGGAATGAGCAGCACGGCGAGCTTCGCTTGTTTGATCGTTGCGGCGGCGGCCTCGATCAGTTCGAGTTCGTTGACCTTCGAGAAACCGTACTGAATCGACGAGCCGGCCAGGCCATCGCCGTGCGTGACTTCGAGCATCGGCACGCCGGCCGCGTCGAGGGCGCCGGCAATGCGCACGACCTGATCGACCGTGAACTGGTGGAAGAGCGGATGCGAACCATCGCGCAGGCTGACGTCGGTGATGCGGACATACGGCATGTTACTTCGCTCCAACCAGCGCGCTGCGGCGCTCGTAGACTTCTTCCGCGACGCGCACGGCGGCGGCGGTCATGATGTCGAGGTTTCCGGCGTAGGCCGGCAGGTAGTGCGCGGCGCCGGTGACTTCGAGGAACACGCTCACGCGGTTGCCGTCGAACACCGGGCCCGATTTGAGTTTGTAGCCCGGCACGTAGGTCTGCACGTCGGCGACCATCTTCAGCACCGATGCGGTGATCGCGGCTTGATCGGGTTCCGTTTCGGTCATCACGTTGACCGTATCGCGCATGATCAGCGGCGGCTCGGCCGGATTGAGGACAATGATCGCCTTGCCGCGCTTCGCGCCGCCGACTTCTTCGATCGCCTTGGACGTCGTTTCGGTGAACTCATCGATATTGGCGCGCGTCCCGGGTCCGGCCGACTTCGAGGCGATCGTCGCAACGATTTCACCGTAGGCAACCGGCTGTACGCGAGAGATCGCGCCGACGATCGGAATCGTCGCCTGACCGCCGCACGTCACCATGTTCACGTTGGTCACGTCGCCCTCGAGGTGTTCCTTGAGGTTGAGCGGCGGGATGATGTACGGCCCGATCGCCGCTGGCGTGAGGTCGACCGCAAATTTGCCGGCCGCCTTGATCAACGGCGCGTTGTGTTCGTGCGCTTTGGCGCTCGTCGCATCGAAAATCAAGTCGATCTGATCCATCAAATCTTTGCGTGCCAGCAAACCCTCGATACCGGTGTCGATTGCGGCGACGTCGTGCTTGCGCGCGCGCGCCAGTCCGTCGCTGTTCGCATCGATGCCGACCAGTGCGATCATCTTGAGATTCTTATTGCGGAAAATCTTGAACATCAGGTCGGACCCGATGTTGCCGGAGCCGATGACCGCGACGTTGAGTGGCATTGCGTGTGTTGCCTCGAGTGAGTGAGTGGAGTTAAACGAAACGGACTGAGACGGTGCCCAGGACTCCGAAATTGGCGCTGGCCACGTCACCGCGAGCGACCGGTACCATGGCGCAGAGCGCACCCGGCATAATCACATCGCCCGCATTGAGTTCCAACCCCTCGGCGGCCAACGTGTTTGCGAGCCAGGCCACCGCGCGGAAGGGGTTCGCGCCAAGCACGGCCGCGCCGGCGCCGGTGCCCACAAGCTCGCCGTTTTTCTCGAAAACCACGCCGACGGTGCGGGTGTCGATGCCCAACGGCGCCGTGCGCTTCTTGCCGACCACGAAGCGAGCGGACGAGCCGTTGTCGGCCACCGTGTCGACGAACGTGATCTTCCAGTTGAGGATCCGCGAATCGACGATCTCGAGCATCGGCACCAAGGCCTCGGTCGCCGCGAGGACGTCGAGGTCGGTCAGGCCCGGGCCGCGCAGGGGCTTGGCCAGGATGATCCCGATCTCGGCCTCGACCCGAGGTTGGATCAGCTCGTCGAGCAAGCACTCGTCGCCGTCGGCGATGCGCATCGAGGCGAACAGGTGGCCGAAGTCGGGTTGGTCGACGCCCAGCATCTTCTGCATGGCCTTGGCGGTGAGGCCGACCTTCATCCCGGCGACCTTTTCGCCCGCCGCCGTACGGCGCTTGGCGTTGGTCAGCTGGATGGCGTAAGCATCGCTCGCGGTGAGCGTCGCGCGCCCCGAGAACGCCTCGATCTGCTTGCGGTCGCGTTCGGCGGCGAAGAGCTCGTCGGCGAAGGCTTGGACGTCAATCATTATAGCGAATTTAGGCGCGGGCCGGAGACGTTCCCTTCGGCTGCAGGTAGCGCTTGAGCTTCTCGGCGGTCAGTTTCTCGCCCGGATCGTATTCGGGAGCCGTCTCGAGCTGCTCGAGGTCGTTGAGCCCACTCTTACGGTAGATGCGGTTCGTGATCACTGCGATCCGGGCCGGCCGGGCCTCGTCGGCATTAAAATGCTGGCTGATCGTGTTGGGCGGGATGTAGACCACGTCGCCGGCTTCCCACTCGAAGCGCTTCTCGTCGCCGTCGGGCTTCCAGGTGTAGGCGTCGTCGATAATTGCCAGATCGCAGTCCATGTGCAGATCGTAGCCGCGGCCTTCGATCACGTAGAAAGCCTGCTCGGCGAGCTGGCGGTGCTTCCCCGAATGACTGCCGGGCGGAATCACTTGCATGTACGCGTCGACCGTTTCGGCGCGCGTGTTCATGCCTTCATTGACGATGTGCTTGAGCAAACCGTGCGGAGAGTTTTCCCACGGCATCTGCGAGGACTTGATGACCTTGGGCCGATCGGCGTTCCGTTCGGCGGCGGTCGCGGCTTCATCGAGCAGCTCGTCGTAATAACTGCCGCTCAGATTGCCTTGCAGGTAGGCGACGTATTCATCCCAGGGAACTTCGCGTTCGGCCATCGCGCTACTCTCCGTGCGCGTGCTCGTGCGTGTGATCGTGGTCGTGGTCGTGGTCGGGCAGCGGCTCTTCGCGCGGCCTGAAATCGCCCTGTGTCGGTGACGGATCCTTCGGCGTTTTCTCGATCATCTTCTGAAAGAGCATGTTCATGAAGACGTACATCGGCTTCGTCTTCATCACGAGCGCCCGGGCCGGCCGGTCGGGATTGCGGTTGAAGTGCTGGTGCACGCAATTGTTGTGGACGATCGCCGCGTCGCCGGCTTCCCACTCGTAGCGCACGCCGTCGTGCACTTCGGCGCCCTCGCCGTCGAGAATATAGAACACGGCTTCGTTGACGTGGCCGTGCTTCTGCGATTTTCCACCGGGCGCATATTCTTCGAGGTGGATGTGCAGCGTCTGACCCAAGCCGTCTTTGGGTTCGAGATAGTGCTTGCTGAACTGTTGGGGGCCGCTGTGAAAGGGCGTCTGCCGGCCCTTGATCACGCGGGGCAGCGACCGCAAACGCGCCAGCTCCTGGGTGAGGTTGTACTCACCCGCGATCGCCCGCACGAATACGCGGTCGGTCTGCCCGTGATAATCCAGCCGCTTCTCGCCGTTGCCGTTATCGCTCGCCATGGACGATGCTTTATCGACCGGAGCCCGGCCCTCCCGTGAACCGGGCAGAGGGCAGCCGAGGCAGCACGGCGGAGTCGGCGATAATGGCTTCTGCAACACCGCTGGTCGAACTCGTCGAGATCCGCACGAGCGACGACGTGCCCCACGCGGGCGCCCTTGCCGTGCCGAAACGCAAGGGCGGCACGCCGAGGTTCGACGCGGTGCTGATGATGCACGGCGCGGCGGCCTCGTTCGCCGAGTCGTTCTATCGCAACTTCAGCGCCGCCCTTTTCGAGCGCGGCGTCGCGACGTTGCGCGCGAACAACCGCGGCCACGACGTGATCAACCGCGGCAACGGTCGCGGCACGATGCTCGGCGTGGCGCTGGAAATCATCGAAGACTGCGCGATCGATTGGGACGCCTGGCTGACGTTTCTCGAAAAGCGCGGCTACAAACGCATCTTGGTCTTCGGACACAGCCTGGGCGCGGTGAAAACGGCGTACTACCTCGCAACGCGTAACGATGCGCGCGTGCAGGGCTGCGTGCTGGCTTCACCGCCGCGCTTCAACACCGACGTGTTGCTCGCGTCGGATCGCGGGGCCGAATTCGCGTCGATGCTCGCCGCGGCGAAGGCACTCGTTGCGGCCGGCAAACCTGCGGAGCTGATGCCGACGACGTTCCCGCTCAAAGCGTTCAGCGGCGCGCAAGCCTATCTCTCCAAGTATGGAAGCGGCGCGAAATTCGACGTGCTCGAACTCGTCGCCAAGATTCCATGTCCGGTATTCGCGCTAACCGGCGAGAACGAGCTCACGGACGCCGTCTTCGGCGATCACCCGGCCGGCTACGCCGCCGCTCGCAAAACAAAACGGGACGTCGATTTTGTCGTCGTCCCGAATGGAGATCACCACTACACCCTCGCCCAGCCGTTCGCGGTCGAACATCTGCTGGCGTGGATCGACCGCGAGTCGCTAGATTAGCCATCCCGGCTGTCCCTCGACAAGCTCGGGATTAAAACGGAAAATTTAGCTTACGGGGTCGCTTTCGAGTTCGAGCGTTGAGGGGACTTTGTCGAGGATGAACGACTTCATGCCGTCGTCCTTTTTCTTGCCGATCAAACCGTGGATGTGGTTGCGGAGTTGGAGAAAGCCCGCCTCCGATCGCGTCCGGACCTGATCGCGCGGCTGCGCCAGCGGAATCGGAATCTCTTCGAGGACGGTCGACGGCGGCGTGCTCAACACGAACACCCGGTCGGAGAGATACACGGCTTCATCGATGTCGTGCGTGACCAGGAGCATCGTGATGCCGAACTCGTCGCGCAGCGCCAGCGTGAGGTCTTCGAGATCGGCGCGCGTGAGCGCATCCACCGATGCGAACGGTTCGTCGAGCAGCAGAATCTCAGGCCGGAACGCGACGGCGCGCGCGATGGCGACGCGCTGCTGCATGCCGCCGGAGAGCTGCCACGGGAAGTGCTTGGCAAATTTCGTCAACCCAACGGCTTCGATCGCGCGCTGCGAGGCCTGCTCTTTGTCGGCCTGCGAGATGTCCTTGCGCTTGCGCAGCGGGAACATGACGTTACCGCTCACGGTCAGCCACGGGAAGAGCGAACGCGCGTAATCCTGGAAGACCAGCACCATCTGCGGCGGCGGCTCGGTGATCAACGTACCGTGCAGCTTGACCGTCCCCTTGGTCGGCGCAAGCAGCGCGCAGATCGTCTTGAGCAGCGTCGTTTTGCCACAACCCGATGGCCCGACGATCGAGACGAATTCGCGTGCGCGGACGTTGAGCGTGATCTCCTGGACGGCAAGCGTGCCATCAGCGTACCGCTTTTGCAGTCCGTTGACATCGAGGAGGACCTCGCTCGGATTCGACATGCAGTGACCTTTCTTTTACAACTACGCCGGGCGGGTTGTCTGTCCGTAGTGCCAGGCGAGTACTTTTTTCTCGACCGTCACAAACAGTACGTTCAACAGATAGCCCAAGATTGCCAGGAGTCCGATGCCACCGTACATTTCGGGGATCGCGAACGTGCGCTGGGCCTGGAGGATATAATACCCGAGTCCGTCCGTGCTGCCTATCATTTCGGAGACAACGATCATGATAAACGCAATCGAGAGCCCGGTCCGCATTCCGGCGGCAATCATCGGGGGCGCCGATGGGACGATCACTCGGAGCAGCGTTTCGAACGGGGTCAGGCCGAAGATCCGGGCGGTATCGAGCCGCTCGGTGGGCACGAGGCGCGCGCCGTCGGCCGTATTGATCAGGATCGGCCACATGGCGCCGAAGCAGATCACGACCATCTTCATCTGGTCGCCGATGCCGATCAGCAGAATCCCGACCGGGATGATCGCCGTCGCCGGGATGGCGCGCCAGAACTGGAGTACCGGGTCGAGCAGCTGATAGAGCTTCTTGAACGAGCCGATGAATATCCCGATCGTGATGCCGATGACCGAGGCGAAGAAGTAGCCGACGACCATCCGGTAGAGACTCGGGATGGCTTGCTGACCGAACGTCGGCGAGAACCATTCCTTAATAAAGGTGAGAAAGATCGTCGAGACCGGCGGTACGTACACCGTCTGCTTGATCGTGGCGATCACTTGCCAGAGTAACAGCACCACGACGACGGTGATGATGCCGGCGGCATTCCCGCGATTGAAAAGCTTGTTCATGATCGCTACGTCACCCGTTCACGAGCTGCCGGCGTCCAGAAGACGATTTTGTGCTCGAGCGTAAAGTACAACGTGTTGAGGAGATAGCCGAGGATACCGGTCAGAATGATCGCCGCGTACATGGGCGGGAGGCGGTTTGCCTGCTCCATCTGCGAGATGTAGAAGCCGATACCGCTATTGCCGGCGATCAGCTCGGTCGTGATCGTGACGACGAGCGCGATCGTCGCGCTGACGCGGAAACCGGTCGCGATGCTGGCCAGCGCCGACGGCAGCGTGACGCGCCACAGCGCTTCGTAGCCGGTGATGCCGAAATTGCGCGCAACGTCGAGTGCTTGCGGATCGATGGCGCGCACGCCGTAAATCGTATTTATTAGTAACGGCCAGAATGCGGCATACGTGATGACCGAGATGCGCATCGTCGCACCGAGTCCGAAGAACAGAATCGCGAGCGGAATCATGGCGACCGACGGCACCGGACGCAAAAACTCAACGATGATCTTCAGCGCATCAAACACCGGCTTGTACGTGCCCATCAGAATACCGACGACGATCGCCACTACGGTAGCGAGGGCCAGGCCGCGGACGTACACCGAAAGCGTGACGCCGATTTGGCTTGAGATGTCGCCGTTGATCAGCCCCTGGAAGAGCGCGGCGAACACAGCGGTGGGCGGCGGGACGTAACTGGTAAGCCAACCCAAACGCGCAAAAAGCTCCACGAATGCAACGCAAACGAGAAAGAAGCCAAAGCCGCTCCAGTTAATCGATGACCGTTTTTTCTGCAAGCTAAGGTTACTCCGGGAACTTCGCACCAGCGAACGACCGACATTAGGGAAATGGGCTCTTGTACCTTCCGTACGAGCGTGTTAACGCGTCGAAGGCGAGGGGCTCGGCTTGGGCGGCGACGCGCTAAAATGCGCAACGTCCGCGCCGCTGCCGTCGGGATTGGAGCGAACCACGACCGCATCGTCAGTCTTGGTGTCGAAGGCGACCAGTCCGATGCCGGCCAGCGCTTCCGTCGCGATCACGTGCGGCTCCGCTTCGCGTTGCAGCTGTACGAACGTCAAGCCGTCGGGGCCCGTGCAGGCGACGATGTGGGTGCCCGTATCGAGGTCGCACCCGGCGATCCCGGCGGGCACGGTAATGCGCGCCCGCCGCGTCCCGGCCCGGTCGTAGATGTCCATGACGCCGTTGCTGCCCACGACCACGATTTGGCCCAGCGCATCATCGAAGCGCACGACGCGCTTGCCGGGCAAGCCGGGCGTCGGGAAGCCCGTCCGCACGGTGCCGCGCTGCGGATCGACGACGGCGATCTCCGGCCGGTCGGAAAAATCGACGTAGAGCTCCCGGGTGATCGGATCCGGCACGAGCCCCGCCGGCACGCGGCCGGACAGCGCCACCGGCGCGACGGCCGCGAACGCGCGCGCATCGAATGTAGCGAGTACCGGCCGGCCGCCGCCGTCGGCGTAGAGCCGGCCGGTGTTCGAATCGTAGAGCAGCACGTCGACCGGGCCGCCCGCATCGAGCGAACGCACGATCGTCTTCCGGTCGGGATCGATCTCGCTGATCTTGCCCGCGCGCGTGCCGACGAATAGATGGCCGCCCAGCGGCTCGATCGCGATGCTGCTCGCACCGCCGATCCGCACCGTCGCGAGCAGCTTGCCGGTATCGGCATCGAGCATCACCACGCTGCGCGCGCCCGCCGCAAATACGCGCCGCCGGGCCGCATCGACGGAAACGGCCGCAAACGGGCCGCGAATCGCCAGCGGCTGCGGGACGCCTAGCGGAAAGATCGGCACGCGCGCGGGCTATTCCGGCAGGTCGTGAAACGTGCGCTTGTCCGCACCGTCGTCGCGTTCGAGATCCTCAAGGTAGTAATAGACGATCTTGCGGTCATCGAATCCGACCTTCGCCAGCTCGCGCCCACCGATCTCGACGACCTCGTGGATATGTCCGGTTTTTCCGGCATAGCGGTAATTCACCGCCGTGTAGTCCGGATTATCCGGGTGCGGCCGGGGGACGACTTCGGTGCCGCGCAAGGGGGTACGGTGGCGGTGCTCGCTCAAATGTGGTGCCTCGCCGTCAACGTTCTCTGGAGGCCTTGCATGTTCATCGAATTTCGCGGAAAGCGTCCGAAAATCGCGGCGACGGCGTTCATCGCGCCGACCGCCGTGCTGATCGGCGATGTCGAAGTGGGCGAAGAGTCGAGCATCTGGTTCGGCGTCGTGATCCGGGGCGATAACGGCCCGATCCGCATCGGCGCGCGCACGAGCGTCCAAGACAATTCGGTCGTCCACGTCAGCCCGAACTCGACCACGGTCATCGGCGACGATTGCACGGTCGGTCACAGCGTGACGATGGAAGATTGCATCATCGAGAACGGCGCGCTCATCGGCAGCAACGCGGTGGTGCTCAACGGCGCGACGATCGGCAGCAAAGCGCTCATCGCCGCCGGCTCCGTCGTACCGGCGAACGCACGCGTGCCCGCCGAGACGCTCAACGCCGGCGCTCCGGCCGTCGTGAAGCGCAAGCTCGAAGGCGAGAGCCTGGGCTGGATCCTCAACACGCCGGCCAGTTACGTGCGGCTTTCACGCACGTATCTGCAGCACGGTATCGGCGATCCCGAGATGCAAGAGAGCATCGAGACCTCCGCTTCCTAGCGTATGCGTTTCGGACACCTTGCCGCTGCCGCTGCGGCCGTACTTGCCGTCTTGTTCGCGTTCGGCGCGAGCATCGGACGTGGCGCGACCGAGTTGCCGGTATTGCCGGCACCGCAAATTTTCGCGCCCGGCACGATCTCCGGTCCCGCGAATGACGGTTCGCCGACGTTCAGCCCCGACGGCAACACGCTCTTCTTCGCGCGCAGCACGAGTTGGGGCGTCATCCTCGAATCGCATCGCGCAAACGGGCGCTGGTCCGATCCGCGCATCGCACCGTTCTCCGGCGAGTGGAACGATTGGGGCCCGGAGTTCGCGCCCGACGGACGGTATGTCGTGTTCGTCTCGATCCGCGCAGATAAACATGCGAACCTCTGGCGCTCCGACCGCACGGCCGCGGGCTGGAGCACGCCGTACCGCCTGCCGGATACGGTGAACATCGGGCCGTCGATCTGGAAGGCGAGCATGACTGCCGGCGGCAGCATCTATTTCCTCTCGATCGACGCGAAGGGCGGCAAGCGCATCTTTCTCTCGCGTTTTGCGAACGGCGTCTATGCGAAAGCCGAGCCCGTCGCGTTCAGCGACGGCACGACGGGCGATGTCGATCCCGAAGTAGCACCGGATGAATCGTTCATGCTCTTCGCCAGCGACGGCCGCGTGCCGGGCGACGCCAAAGACCATCTCTTCATCGTCTTCAACCGAGCGGGAACGTGGGGCACGCCGCTGCCGATCCGCTACGCCGGCGACGACGCGAACGGCTACAGCGCCGACAACGAACCGCACTTGAGCCCCGACCATCGCACGCTCTACTTCAGCAGCGACCGCATGCTGCCGGTGCATTTTCCCCGTACGCCCGCGCAAGCGCAAGCGGATCTCGAACGGATCAACAGCTGGGATAACAGCAACACCAATGCGTGGTCGTTACCGCTGACGCCGCTCTTGGACGCCGCCGGCCCTTAGCCGATAATTTCGGTCTCGGGCACGCACACGCGATCGCGGCCCGTCGTCTTGGCAATGTAGAGCGCCGCGTCGGCATCCTTGAGCAGCGTCAACGGACTCGCCGTGTCGAGCGCATCCGAGTACGGGTAAGCGGTGGCGCAGCCGGCGCTAATCGTCAAGCGGTACTCGACGTCGGGGTTTTCGCGCACGGCGATGCGGACGGACTCGGCAATCGCCACGGCGCCCTCGAGCGGCGTCCCCGGAAGCAGCATCGCAAACTCTTCGCCGCCGTAACGCGCGGCCAAATCGCCGGTGCGCCGCGCCGCATCGGCGATCGTGCGCGCGACGACCACCAGGCGCCGATCGCCGGCCGGATGACCGAAACGATCGTTGTAATCCTTGAAGTGGTCGATGTCGAAAATGATCATCGAGATCGGTCCGGGGATGCGCTGCGTGCGGCGCCATTCGCGTTCGATCGCCTCATCGAACCCGCGCCGGTTGGGGATCTCCGTCAACGGATCGAGGTACGCGTACTTCTCGTAGCGCGCGGCGCTGGTTTCGATCTCGCTCACGCGCTGACCGAGCGCCAGCGCCAGAAATATCGATTCCCACGCAACGCCGATCGACGTGCAGATGTACGCCGTGGTGACGGATGATGGATAGAGATCGTACGTGCCCGCATCGCTGATGATAAAGCCGGCTGCGGAGCCGGCGAAAGCCAGTATGTAATACGGCGCGGCGGAGACGCCGGCGCGCCAAGCGATGACGCCGGCCCCCAGCATCGTGGCGAGCATGATCGCCGTCATCACCGGATCCGTGATGTCGAAGATGCCGTGCGCGACCAGGAAGTCGGGGTCCAGCAGGTAGAGCGCGCTCTCTAGCGTCAGCACGGCGAGCGCGCCGAGCATGATGCGGTCGGCGAGCGGCGACACGCGCTTGAGTTCGAGGAACTCGCGCGTGAAGGCCACGATCAGCGCGAAGTACACCACCCAGGCGACATACGGCGGCCAGTCGTCGCGCAAACCCAGGTGCGGCCACAGCACGGTCCACGCCGCGCCGGTTTGGATAACCTGATAGAGGACGAGCGAGAAGATCGCGACGGTGTAGAGCAAGTAGAGCTTGCGCCGCAGCATCACGAACAGCATGAAATTGAAAAGGCCCATCGCGATTGCGAAGCCGTTGAGCAACGCGAGCGGCAACGCTTCGTCGCGCATCGTCTGGCGGTTGAGCGCCTCGAACGACGCCTCGGACCGCAACTCGAACACGGTCGGGTGTTCGGTCGGCGTCACCATCCGCAGTACGAACGACGCGCCGGGCGGGCGCGGCGTCAACACCGGAACGATCAGTTCGTGCGCGTAGACCGGACGATCGGCGACCGGAATCACCGAACCGAATACTTGATGCTGCAGCACGTGCCCGTCGGCGCCGATGACATCGAGCTCACCGTCGGTCACGTACGTCGAGACGTTGATCAGCCAACGCGTCGATAGACCGCCGTCCGGCGGCAACGTGAAGCGGTACCAATGCGTTGCGGGATGGAAGTACCAGGTCGTCCCGCTCGGCACCATTTTCGCCGCGGGCGCAAAACAGCTCGCGGGCAAGCGCGCGATCGCCGCCGCACCACCGCTGCACGTGGCGGACGGCACCAGCACGACGGCCCGAGGGTAAAGCTGCACGGCGTTGCTGCTGATCGCGCCGGCGGGACGTGGAAAGAAGAAAACGACGATCGCGAGCGTGATGAGGACGCGCGCGACGAACGTCAATCTACGGCGCCGGGTAGTGCGAATCGTCGCCGTACGGCTGGAAAAGCGTATGCTCCGGCTTGAAGCGCAGCTTCACGGTCCCGACTTTTCCATTGCGATGTTTGGCAAAGATGAGTTCGGTGAGATCCGGCTCGGGCGACGTCTCTTTATTGTAATACGCATCGCGATACAAAAACGTAACGATATCCGCTTCTTGCTCGATAGCTCCGGAATTGTGCGTCAGCAGATCGTCCACCACGAAATTATGCAGCTCACCGACAGTAAGGTCGTACGCCATCTCCGCGCCTGCGGGTTCGATCGACACGATCGGATCCCACAAGATATCGGAGTATGCGAGGCCGGCAAGGATCTCGTCGTCCAGCCGCTCGGCGATCAGCGCGCAGGTCGAGCGCGACATCGATTTATTTTGATCGCGCCAACCCAGCGCCGCGTGCGACAAGCCACGCTGCGACCGCAACGAACGGACCCGTTCGTTCACGCGGATGGGAATCCGATCGAACTGGCCGGCGTCATTCGCTTTTTCCCAAATGACTTTTTCGAGTGCCCTTAAATGTTTGTCGCCCAGAAAACCGATGACGTCCATAAACGTGCAGACGGCAGAACGCTCCATGAGTGCCAATGTCCAGATGCACGACGTGGTTGTGCGATACCCGCCGATATTGCGTTCGTCTCCCTTGAGGATCGCGTTAATCCCAAGGCGTAAGAGCAAGTGCTGCACACCACGCGCAAGTGCTTCACTTATCGTCGACAGGCGCACGGTTACGCTTGACGAGGCGCGCCGGGTAAGGCTTCCATCAGCGTGGTAGAGTCCACGCAGGAACGCCGCAACAATCTCATCGGGCTGACCAAACATAGCCGCCGGAACGAATTTGTCTGCTCCGGTGCATTTCCAAATGCCGAGATCGCGCAGCCAGTTCGTCAGCGGATTTTTTCCCGCTCCGCTCATCCGTCCCGTGGTCATCACAACGCGCAACGCGGTCGTCCCAGCCCGTTCGGGTTTGATCGTAGGATCGACGCCAAATTCGCACCGAGCCAGCTCTGCAGCCATATCGGCTTCAGCTTGAGTCGCAACGGTCAAGGTAGCGCTGCCGCCGAGGTGTCCATCGCCGATCAGCCAGCCAAGGAGAAGTGCCTGGCCATGCGTCATCGTGGCACCCCCATCTTCGGGGTTCCCGACGAAGCGCGGCGCGGCAATCGCTTCTCCAACCGGTATATCGCGCAGCTCGGACCAACCAGACACGGTCCGGAAACGGTGTCCATCGGTGCAGCGAATGCGGCGGCCGCTCTGGGTGCGCACGTCAAACATCGGCTTCTCAGCGACGGCCCAAGCTTCGGTGATCGGTCGGCGCACGAGGCGCATCCGCTCGTCCATGGCCCAGACGTTGAAGCGCATGTCCTCATCGACGATGCGGCTCATCGCGATTCGCGCGCCCGTATCGGCGTTGGCGACCAACGTCGAACCGGCTAGGCAGTCGCGCAAGTCTGAGAGCATGGGGCGTTTGTCTTGACGCGTTTCTACGGCGCGGTTTAGCTGTGCGAGCGCGACGATCGGAATTTCGAGGTCTTTCGCGGTCGCTTTGAGCGTGCGGCAGATTTCGGAGAGTTCTTCGTTGCGGTTGACGTTGCGGCCGCCGATCGACGAGGGACGGACCAGCTGCAAATAGTCGATGTAGCAGATCGCGAGGCCGTGCGTCGATTTGAGGCGGCGCAGACGGCTGCGGATTTCGCTGACCGTCACGGCGCCGGAGTCGTCGAGGTAGAGCGGGAGTTCGTTGAGACGGCCGATCGAGTTGCCGATCCGCTCCCAGTCCTTGCCTTCGATCGCGCCGCGCCGGAGTTTAGACGCATCGATGCCGGCGTCGCTTGAGATCAGGCGCTCGACGAGTTCTTGCTTCGTCATTTCGAGCGAGAACACGGCGACCGGCGCCGCTTCGTCGCGCGCGCCGAAGAGCGCCATGTTGAGCGCCAGCGACGTCTTGCCCATGGCCGGACGCGCGGCGAGAATGATCAAGTTGCCTTTTTGGAACCCGGCCGTGTAATCGTCGATGTCGGCGAAGCCGCTGGTGACGCCGGTGCGGTCGCCGCGTTGCGAGTGCCGCTTCTCGAGTTCGTGGAACGTATCGAGCAAGAGCGACGACACGACGGCGAACGCGCCGCGGCTGTCGCGGTTCCCGACTTCGTACACGATCTGTTCGCTCTCGTCGAGCGCGGCCGGAACGTCGTCTTCCGATTCATAGCCCAGCTGTGTGATGCGCGTGCCGGCGTGGATCAAACCGCGCAGCGAGGCTTTCTCGCGCACGATCTTCGCGTAATATTCGGCCGATGCCGCGGTCGGCACCGTGTCCATGAGCGACGAGAGATACGCCAGGCCGCCGACCTTGTCGAGCATTCCGCGCGAACGCAGCTCTTCGGCGAGCGCGACTTTGTCGAGCGGCTTGCCGCTCTCGTAGAGCGCGTAGAGCGCGAGGTAGATCGTCTCGTGGAGCGAGGCGTAGAAGTCGTTGGGCCGCACGATCTCGCTGACCGCGGCCATCATTTCTTTATCGACGAGCACCGAACCCAAGAGCGCCATCTCTGCTTCGAGATTGCTCGGCGGGATGCGGTCGACGAGCGAAACGAACGGGGCGGCGCTCATCCGCGCACGCTCCGTCCGGGGGCGTGCGGCACCACCGGCGGGCGCAAGCCATAGGCCAGCAGCACGTCGGCGATCGTCGCGACCGGAATCACGTTGATGCCGTCGGGCGTGGCTTCGATCTCGCGTGCGTTTTCCGCCGGCAGGACGATCGCGCGCATCGATGCGGCGCGCGCGGCATAGAGTTTCTCCACCACGCCGCCGACCGCGCGTACCTTGCCGGCCAGCGACACTTCGCCCGTGACGGCGATGTCTTGCGGCAGCGGCGTTTGCGTGAGCGCCGAGTAGAGGGCGAGGAAGAACGCCAGACCCGCCGAGGGACCGTCGATGTTGCCGCCGCCGATCACGTTGACGTGCAGATCGAAGTCGCTCGGATCGAGACCGCTCATCGCACGCACGACCGACGCCGCGTTGAACACGGAATCGCGCGACATCGAACCGGCCGTGTCGTTGAAGCGAACGGTGCCCTTGCGCGGCTCGCGCGCCGGGAACGCCGCCGCTTCGATCTCGATGATCGAACCGACGTATTGCAGCACGCCGAGGCCGTGCACGCGGCCGATCTCTTTCTTCTTGCGCACGCGCGGCGGTGCGCTGCGCACGATGCGGCCGGCCTGGACGACCGAGATCACGTCTTCGTCGCGCACCATCGCGCCCTTGGCAACCGGCGCACCTTGGCGGTAGAGCGCGTGACCGTAGGCGTCGGCAAGAATCTGGACCGCTTTGCGGCCTTCGTTCGTATACGTGGCGACGAGCGGCGGGACCGTCTTCGTCGTACGCGCGCCCAGGCGTTTCGAGGCCTCTTGCACGATGCGCAAAATCTGGGCTTGCGTGAGCGGCTCGAAGTACACGGCAGCACAGCGCGAGCGAATCGCCGCATCGATCGCGTCGGGTTCGCGCGTCGTCGCGCCGATCAAGATGAAATCGGCCGGCGCGCCGTCGGCGAAGAGCTTCTTCACGTACGCGGGCACGTTGGGATCGTGCTCGTCGTAATACGACGACTCGAACATCACGCGCTTGTCTTCGAGCACCTTGAGCAATTTGTTCTGCAGCGCCGGCGCCATCTCGCCGATCTCGTCGATGAACAGCACGCCGCCGTGCGCCTTCGTCACGAGGCCGAGCTTGGGCTCGGGAATCCCACTCTCGGCGAGGTCGCGGCGGCTGCCCTGATAGATCGGGTCGTGCACGCTGCCGAGCAGCGGGTTCGTCGTTTCGCGATAGTCCCAGCGCAGCGTCGTGCCGCTCGCTTCGACGAACGGCGCGTCCGCGGCAAACGGCGTGTGGGCACGGCGCTTCGCAAGTTCGAGCGCCAGCCGCGCTACCGTCGTCTTGCCGACCCCGGGCGGCCCATACAGGATGACGTGCTGCGGAAACGGCGACGCAAGCTTCGCCAGCAGCGCGCCGATCGCGGCTTCTTGGCCGACGATGCCGGCCAGGGTCTTCGGCCGCAGCGCATCGAGCGCGTTGGAATTGAGGCGGCGCTCGTCGAGCGCGACCAAATCGTCGAGCCGGCGCTGCGTAGCCGGGGTTTCGGGACCCGCGGCTTCGCGCAATGCTTCGATCTTGAGATCGCGCACGTACTCGGCGTGGCGGTGCACCATCTTCTCGTTGACGCGGCGCTCGACTTCATCTTCGACCGTGCGCTGCGCGACGATATCCGCCAGCGCGTCTTCTATTTCTGCGATGGCCTTTTTGTATTGCGCGGGCGGCGGGATGCGTTCGAGCGTGGGATCCTCGAACACCAGGCGCTGCAGCGCCAACACGCGCTCGCCGAGCGTCGCCGAACGCATCAGTTTGAGCGCGCCGAGCTTCCCGGCGCGCATGACGACTTTTTCTTTGCCGAGCGCGTTCGCGAGCACGTCGAAGAGCGCCGCGACTTGGCGGCGCACCCCTTCATCGCCGCCGTACTTGCGACGAAACCGGACCGCGTCGAGGCGTTCGGGGCCGTCGGGCACGGTTATTTAGCCGCGACGACCCGAATGTTCGACTTCGCGATGACGTTGTTGCCGAGCCGGACTTCGATCGGATACGTGCCGACGGCTTTGATGCCGTCTTTCATCTCGATCTTGTGCCGGTCGATCGCAACGTTGAGCGCGGCCGCAATGGCGTCGGCAACGTTGGCGTTCGTGACGGTGCCGAAGAGACGGCCGTTGCCGCCGGCTTTGGCCGAAATCTCGAACGTCGCTTCCTCGAGTTGGGTCGCCACGTCTTGCGCGTTGGCGACTTCTTCCGCCTGACGGCGTTTCTTCGCGTTGTTCTGTTGTTCGAGCTGCTTGATCGCGCCGGGCGTCGCCACGGTGGCGAGTTTGCGCGGCAGCAAGAAGTTGTTCGCGTAGCCGTCGGTCACGTTGGCCACGTCGCCGCGTTTGCCGAGCGGTTTCACATCGGAGAGCAGGATGATTTTCATCGCAACGCTCCTACTGGGCCACGAACGGCAGAATGGCGATGACGCGGGCGCGTTTCACGGCGACCGTCAACGCGCGCTGATGGCTCGCGCAGTTGCCGCTGATGCGGCGCGGCAGAATCTTGCCGCGTTCGGAAATGTACTTGCGCAGGCGCGTCTGATCTTTGTAATCGATCGGCTCGAGGCGGTCGGCACAGAACGTACAGACCTTGCGCTTGGGGCGGCGCTCTTTTTTGGCCGCGCTTTTGGATTTACTCTTCGGAGGAGGCATGGGCTCACTTTCATGTAGGTGGATGACGGCCGGATCAGAGTCCGGCCCTACACACGTGGCGAGGCAATCCGCGCCACGATGACTCGGCCGAGGCCGAGTCCACACAGGCTTTCACGCGCTTCCGCCGTTCAGCAAGAAGGCCGCCACAAGGGCGACCCTTCTCAGCTGACAGCCACCCGTGAGTGGTGTCCTGTGACGACCTATTGTAGCAGACCCGGGACGGTTCCACCACCCCGGTTTGTCACCAATGGCGGCTCGCCGAGTACGGCAACCGGAGCGGCCCGGGCAGCGTCGAATGCGCCCGAGCCGACCGTCTCACCGTACGTATCTTTGGAGGAACCATGTTCGGAGATCTCTTGGGCGAGGCCGAGAAACTGCTCGGGTTGCTCCAACAGTACAAGCCCCGCCTCAGGCAGGGCATTCCCGGCGCGCTGCGGGCGCTCGCCGCCGGTGCGACGCTCACGGCGTTGTGCGCGGGCGCAGCCGGCGCGCAGGGCGCGCCGTTGACGAAGAAGGGCGCGGAAGTCGACGTGCGCGTGCTCACCGCGCTGAGCACGAAGACCTCGCACAACGGCGATCCGTTCGCGATGACTGAAACCGACCTGATCTTCGTGCATCATCCCGAACTCAAAGGCGCGACGATCGAGGGCCATCTGGAAGACGTCGTCGCTGCGGGCCCGACGCACAAGGCCTCGATGAACGTGATCTTCGATGATATCAAGTTCGCCGACGGACGCACCGAGCCGATTTCGGTTGCGGTGAAGAACATGTCGGCGTTCGAACCGAGAACGCATCACCTGCGCGATATGGGCGTGATCGTCGGCTCCGCCGTCGTGGGCCACATCGTGTCGAAGAAAACGGGCCACGGCGGCGGCACGCTCGCCGGTGCGGCAGCCGGTTTTGCGATCGTGTCGGCGATGAAATCGGACATCACGATCAAACCCGGCACGATCGTGAAATTGAAGCTGCTGAGCGATTTACCGCAGCCCTCATGAAGACGGTCGACGGCTTGAGCGGCGCGATCGGGAACACGCCGCTGATCCGCCTCTCGGCGCTCTCGGCGTTCACCGGCCGCGAGATCTTCGGCAAGGCGGAACATCTCAATCCCGGTGGTTCGGTGAAAGATCGCGCCGCGCTCGGCATCATCGAAGACTTCGAGGGCCGCGGCCTGCTCAAACCGGGCGGCCTGGTCGTTGAAGGCACCGCGGGCAACACCGGGATCGGACTGACGCTCGTCGGCAACGCGCGCGGCTACCGCACGATCATCGTGATGCCCGACGATCAAGCGCCGGAGAAATATGCGCTGCTGCGCACGTTCGGCGCCGACCTGCGCGTAGTCGAAGCCGCCCCGTTCACGAACGACGCGAACTACTATCACGAAGCGCGCCGCATCGCCGAATCGATCCCCGGCGCCGTCTGGGCGAACCAATTCGAGAACACCGTCAACCGCGATACGCACGAGCGCACGACCGGCCCCGAGATCGTCGCCCAAATGGACGGAAAACTCGATGCGTTCATCGCGGCCGCCGGCACGGGCGGCACGCTCGCCGGAACGGGCCGCGCCCTAAAAGCGCACGACGCAAACATTCGCGTCGTCTTGTGCGACCCGTATGGTTCGGCGCTCTACAATTTCGTCAAACACGGCAAGCTCGAAGCCGAAGGCGATTCGAACGCCGAGGGCATCGGCATCAAACGCCTCACCGCGAACTTCAAGGGCGCGCCGGTCGACGATGCCGTGCGCGTCGACGACCGCGCGATGATCGAGATGGCGCACTGGCTCTTGCGCGAGTGCGGGCTCTTCGTCGGCGGATCGGCCGCCCTCAACGTCGTCGGCGCGGCCCGGTATGCCGCAACGCTGCCGGCCGGCAGCCGCGTGGTGACGATTCTCTGCGACGGCGGCGACCGTTACCGGTCCCGCATCTACGACGCCGCTTGGCTCGCGGAGAACGATCTCACCCCGCAGGCCAAAGACCTCTCGTTCCTCTAAGTAACGGCGACTATGTATCACGCGCAGGCGCTCGTCCTGACCGACCACCCCTCCGCCGTCGCGGCCCACGTCGTGGCCGAGCTCGGGCTCGAATTCACTACCGAATGGGCGGCCGAGGCGGGCTGCGTCGAACTTCCCGACGGCATTTGCGACATGCACGCGTGGCCGGAAGGCCTGCGGCTGGACGCCTTTGCGTCGACGCGCGCCGGCTTGGACCGCGTCGCCGACGTGGTAAAACGCCGCCTCGAACACCTCGGTGCGAACGACCACCTCAACGTCGACTGGTACCACCGGCCCAGCGCCTCATAGGCCGCGGGGTTCGGCGGTCCGTACGGTGAACGACCAAGCCCTTCCCGCCCCGTCGCCCTGGAGGAACCATGCGCCTAATTACCCGTGCTGATCTGGACGGCCTGACGTGCGCGGTTCTGCTCTCACAAGTCGAAAAAATCGACGACGTGATGCTCGCGCACCCCAAAGACGTTCAAGACGGCAAGGTCGACATCACCTCCGACGACATCCTCGCAAACCTGCCGCACGACAAGCGTGCCGGGATGATCTTCGATCACCACGCGAGCCAATCGGACGAGTGGAAAGAGGGCGAGACCAAGGGCGGATTCGCGGCGGCGGCGCCGAGCGCGGCCCGCGTGGTGGCCGGGCACTATCCCGACGCCGACTTCACCGCGTACACCGAACTCTTACATCAAACCGACCGCCTCGACTCGGCCGACCTCGAACCCGAAGACGTCACCGATCCGAAGGGCTGGATCCTCGTCGGCTACACGCTCGATCCGCGCACCGGTATGGCGCGCTATCGCGACTATTTCAAACATGTGCTCGATCTGGTCACGAAAAATCCGAACGATCCCGATGCGGTGCTGGCCGATTCGCAAGTCGCCGAGCGCGTCGCGATCCTGCGCGATCAGCAGTGGTCGTTCATGGAACACCTCATCGAAACGAGCCACGCCGACGGCAACGTGATCGTCACCGACGTGCGCGGTCTCAACGCCGCACCGCTCGGCAACCGCTTCTTCATCTACACGCTCTTTCCCGAAGCGAACGTGTCGGTGCGCATCGCCGACGGGGCGAACAATGCATTCAACAGCATTCAAGTCGGACACAGCATCTTTAACCGCACGTGCAAGACCAGCGTCGGCGCCTTGATGGACCACTACGGCGGCGGCGGCCACTTCGGCGCGGGCACGTGCCAACCGCTGCCGGCTGATGCAGACCGCGTACTCGGCGAGATCGTTTCGATTCTCAAAAAGAACGGCTGATCTGCCGTGCTGGTGATCATCGGCTGGGTCGTCGTTACCATCTGCGTGTTCGGTAGCTTCATCCTCGGCGGCGGTCACATTCTCGCTCTTCTCCAACCCTTCGAATTCATGTGCATTTTCGGTGCGGCGATCGGCGCGTTCGTCGTGAGCAATCCGCCGAAGACGCTGCGCGCGTGCGCGAAAGCCGTGCCCTCGTGCTTCAAGAACACCGATTTCAGCAAGACCAAATTCTTGCAGCTGATCGCGCTGCTCTTTGAGTTGCTGCAGAAATCGCGCCAAGAGGGCCTGCTCGCGCTCGAAGCCGACGTCAACGATCCCGAGGCGAGCCCGATCTTCAGCAAATATCCGACGATCAAGGAAGATCCGCACCTGCTCGAGTTCATCAACGACTACTTGCGCATGATGCTCAGCGGCAACCTCAACGTCCTCGAGATCCAAGAACTGATGGACAACGAACTCCAAACGCATCACGACGAAGCGCTGATCCCGGCAACGGCGATTCAACGCATCGCCGACGCACTGCCCGCGTTCGGTATCGTCGCCGCGGTCATGGGCGTCGTGCATACGATGGGCTCGGTCGGTGCACCGCCGAAGGTCCTCGGCGAAATGGTTGCCGCAGCGCTCGTCGGCACGTTCCTCGGCATTTTGCTCGGCTACGGCTTCGTCGGTCCGCTCGCGAGCTTACTCGAAGCGAAAGCGCAAGAGAACGCCAAGCCGTACGAATGCGTGCGGTCGGTGCTGCTCGCCTCGATGAGCGGCTACTCGCCGACCGTCGCCGTCGAGTTCGGCCGCAAGGTGCTCTTCTCAACCGATCGCCCGAGCTTCGAAGAACTCGAAGACGCGGTACGCGCGACCAAAGAACCGCCGGTGTCGGCCACCGGCCTGCCCGACGCGACGCCGACGCCGGCGTAGGCGCCGCGGATGGATGACCGCCCGGACGAGCACGAACCGGAGAATGTCGAGAACGAGATTGCCGGCGACGGCGTAGCGGACGTCGACGTTACGGGCGAGGCTGCGGCCGGACCGGTACGCGACACCGAGGCCGAAGACGCAGCCGCAAAATACGGACCGAAGACGTTCGTCTCGGGTTCGGTGCCCTCGCTCTCGCACGTGCGCGCGCCCACGATCGTCATTCGCCGCAAGCGCCGCGGCGACCACGCCGCCGCGCACGGCGGTTCGTGGAAGATCGCGTACGCGGATTTCGTCACCGCGATGATGGCGTTCTTTCTCTTGATGTGGCTGCTCTCGTCGACCAACGTGGGCGATCTGCAAGGGATCGCCGATTATTTCAATCGCCCGCTCAACGCGCTGTTCACGCAAGGTCCGGGAACGACGGCGACGACCGCACCGCAAACCGAAAAAGAGAACGACGAGAAGCGCCGCAAGGATGAAGATGCGCAACTCCAAGCGCTCAAGACGAAGCTGGAAGCGACCATCGATCAGAGTCCCAAACTCAAGGCGTTCAAGAACCAGATCAAGATCGACATCACGAGCGAAGGCCTGCGTATTCAGATCATCGACGATCAGAACCGTCCGATGTTCGATAAGGGCGACGCGGTGCTCAAGAATTACACGAAGGATATTCTCGATCAGATCGGACCGACGCTCAACGCCGTTCCCAACCACATTTCGATCGCCGGCCACACCGATGCGCTCCCCTATCGCGGCATGGTGAACGGCTACTCGAATTGGGAACTTTCGAGCGAGCGCGCCAACGCCGCGCGGCGCCAGCTGCTCGAAGGCGGGATGCACGCGACGAAGATCTTGCAGATTCGGGGGCTGGCCGACGCGCTGCCGTTCTTGAAAAACGATCCGACGAACCCGTCGAACCGGCGCATCAGCATCGTGGTGCTCAATGCCCAGGCCGAAGCGAATTTTCTGCGCGACGGCCAGCAAACGGCTCCCAGCCCGCTCCCAGAGACAAGCGCCTCTCCTTAAAATTCGAAAGAGTCGCACCCTTTGGAAAAGTGGGTACGTTTCTCGCACATATGACTAGACTTATCGCCGCCCTCATTGCGGCACTTTTCATCGCCGCACCGCTTGCGGCCGATGCCCAGATCGCGCCGGATGGTCCCTCGTATGCCGATGATTCGGCCTACGGTGGAGAGGCGCAAATCCACGGTCGCATCCTCAGCTTCGACGGCGCGTACAGCGTGGCGGTCAAAGACGAAAAAGGCTATGTCGACAACGTCCAGTTGCATCAAGGAACGATCATCAATCCAACCGGGCTCACGCTAGCGCCGGGCATGATCGTGAGCATCATGGGCTACAACGCCGGCTCGTACTTTGCCGCGAACCAGATCGACACGCCGTATACGTTCTACGCCGGCTACCCGTACTACGCGGGTCATCCGTGGACGTACTATGGCCCCGGCGTCAGCCTCGGCTTCTTCTTCGGTAACCCGGGCTGGTGGCACGGCGGCGCGTTTATCGGATCGCCCCGCTTCGTCGGCGGCGCCCGCTACTACAGCAACGTCCGCGCGAACACGTTCTATCGCGGCGGCGGCTTCCAGGGCCATAACTACGTGGCGCCGGTCGCTCGCGGCGGCTATCGGGGTCCGCAAGGCGGCTACCGCGGGGGGAACCGTGGCGGAGCACCGCAGGGCGGCGACCGCGGCGGTCACGACCACCACAACTAGCTAGGCACGGGCATCGTGGCGACGGAAACGTCGCCGCGAGCTTATGCGCTAGGCTTGGTAGTCGAGGATCGACGAACCGACCGGCGCGTTCGCATAGGCGGTAAGCGTCTGATTCGCGGCGTTGTCACTGGCGGCAAGGATCGAGGCAACCGACGGCAAGTTGTTCAGTGCGCTCGAGGCTGAGCTCGTGGTGCCGGATGTCGAGGTGGCGGCCGGTGGGGTCGTCGATGTCGACGTGCTCGACTGCGACGCACCGAGCGTGCCCGGGTTACCCGGCGTTCCCAAGAGCGTCGCGGCTTGGCCGAGGACGGCGTCCGCGTTCGCGAGGCCGGCTGACGGACTCAGAAACGAGGCGTAGAGCAACTCGGCCGTATCTTGCTGCTGGAGCGTATCGAATTCGGCTTGGTACGAGCTGATCGAACCCGCGGCCGCTTTAGCCGCATCGGAGCTCGGATCCGGCGCCGCGCCGGTCGAAAGCAACGAGGCCCCGACCGCTGACAAGCCGCCGTTGGGCAGCGAGTTCGTCGTCAACGAACTCGACGTGCCGGAAGATGCCGGTGACGAACCGATGGAAGATATGCCGCTCATACCACCTAGGATACCACTCCGTTGCCCGGAGGTGTCTGGGAAGCAAGCAGCTTAACGGATTTGTGACGGCCATCTCCGAAAATGAGCCGCCACGCACTCCTGCGGAGGTGGCCGATGCTCGTCAAAAACGCCTGGTACGTTGCCGCTTGGGCCGATGAACTGGGAGCAGCACCGCTCGGCCGCCGGATTTGCGACGAAGCGGTCGTTCTCTTCCGCGATGCGGCCGGCCGCGCGTCGGCCCTCGCCGACTACTGTTGCCATCGCAGCGCCCCGCTCAGTGCCGGCAAGGTCGTCGAGACCGGTCTCGAGTGCGGCTATCACGGCATGGTGTACGGCGGCGACGGTGCGTGTGTGAGCATCCCGGGCCAAGTCCACATTCCGCCCAAAGCGCGCGTGCGCAACTACCCGCTGGTCGAAAAAGACGCGCTGCTCTGGATTTGGATGGGCCACGCGAGTCAAGCCGATCCCGCGCAGATCGTCGACTATCCGTTTCACAACGACACTGCGAATTGGCCGCACAAACACACGATGTATGAGATCGCCGGCAGCGCGAACCTGATGGTCGACAACCTGATGGATCTCACGCACTTGGCGTACGTCCACACGACGACGATCGGCGGCAACGCCAAAGCGCACGTCGAGGCGATCATGCAGACGACGCCGACCGAGACCGGCTTGAAGTTCACGCGTTGGATGCTCGAAACGGCGCCGCCGCCGACGTATCGTAAAGGCGCGCCGCAACTCGCCGACAAGATCGATCGCTGGCAAGAGTTCGAGTTCATCGCACCCGGCGCCGTACTGCAATATACCGGCGCCACCGACGCCGGAACCGGCGCCTACGATCGCGGGATCCGCGACGGCGGCTTTCAGCTGCGCATCTTCCACGGCCTCACGCCCGCTACGGAGACGACCTGCTATTACTTCTGGTCGGGCGCGAACGGCTATCGCCAGAACGAACCCCAAGCGACGCTCGATCTCTACAACGAACTCGAGGTTGCGTTCAAAGAAGACGTGCGCATCGTCGGCTTGCAACAAGCGCGGCTAAGCGAAGTCGGCGAAGATGTCTTGATCAACATCGTCGCCGACGGCGCGCGCGTACACATGCGCCGCGTTATCGAAAAGCTGCTTGCTAAAGAAAACGCGGCGCCCGTTCTGGTTTAGGAAACGAAGTCTTTGTAGGGTTCGGTCGACTTCGTGAGCGTGTACTCGAGGATCGCAACGTGCGTCGTTTCGACGCCGAGGATCGATGCCGCGACCTTCGCGAGGCCTCGGTCCGAGAGATTCGGGATGCTCGAGAGATAGGCCGTCGCGGCGCCGCGTTCGAGCGTCTCGGCGAACTTCAGGATGTCGCCCTCGGATTTGAGCGGCGGATAGGTAATCGCCAGCACGCCGGTCGACGGCGTCATGCCGGCAGCCTTGATCGCGCCCTCGAGCGCATCGCGATGCGCCATGTGGTCGGCCATGAAGCCCTTGGCCACGGCCAACACGCCCGGCGAGAGCAATCCGGTGCCGGCGGCGTCGGTGTACGCTTTGATTGCGGTACGTTCCGACATCGCGGCGGATTGCAGAATTTTGATGTCGCCTTCACTCGCGGCTTCGGCTGCGGTGATGAACGGCCCGAGAAGGCTGGGCCCGATCATCGCCAGGGCCGTACCGGTGCCGAGAAGCTTTGCCCGGGAAACCTGCATGGAAACTCTCCTTCGATAAAAACCGTGTGGCCCTTAAACGAGCGAGAGGCCGTTCCGGATTGCGACCGGGGGGACGTCGATCCAGCGCCGTTCGCGCCATGCCTGCAAGCCGAGCTCCGCGAGTTGCACGCCCTGCGCTCCGGAAACGAAGTCGAACTGATGCGGTTCGTCGAGGACGACGTGTTTGAGGAACTGCGCCCACTGCGCGTAGAAGCCGTTCTCGAAGACCTCGTTGTCGGGCACCTCGGTCCAGCCGCCGTAGAAGTCGATCGTGTTCGGAATATCGGGATTCCACACCGGGCGCGGCGTGTTGACGCGGTGCTGCACCTTACAGTCGCGCAGGCCGACGATCGCGCTGCCGAGCGTTCCGTCGATCTGGAACTGCACGAGCTCGTCGCGATAGACGCGCGTGCACCACGACGAGTTGATCTGCGCGATGATCCCGCCGTCGATCTCGAACATACCGTAGGCCGCGTCGTCGGCCGTGCCCGGATAGGCATCGCCGTTTTCGTCGATGCGCGTGGGAATGTGCGTCGCGCCGACGCACGAGACCGAACGCACCGGGCCGAGCAGGTTCTCGAGGACGTAGCGCCAGTGGCAAAACATGTCGATCATGATTCCGCCGCCTTCCGCGGCGCGGTAATTCCACGAGGGGCGCTGGGCCGGCTGGCCCCAATCGCCTTCGAACACCCAATAGCCGAACTCGCCGCGCAGCGAGAGGATGCGGCCGAAGAAGCCGCTCTCGATCAAGCGCTTGAGTTTGAGAAATCCCGGCAAGTAGAGTTTGTCGTGCACGATGCCGTTCTTCACGCCGGCGGCGCGCGCGAGTTCGGCCAGACGCAGCGCTTGCGCGTAGGTCGACGCGAGCGGCTTTTCGCAGTACACGTGTTTGCCGGCGGCAATCGCTTTCTCGATCAAGCCGGCGCGCGCGCCGGTCGTCGCCGAATCGAAAAAGATCTCGCAGCCGGGATCGGCGATCGCGGCGTCAACGTCGGTCGTCCAGCGTTCGATGCCGTGGGCGTGGGCGATCGCCTCGACCTTGGCCGCGTTGCGGCCGACGAGCAGCGGCTCGGGCCAAATCACCGTGCCGTCGCCGGCGGGGAGTCCGCCGCGGTTGCGCATCTCGACGATCGAGCGGATCAAGTGCTGGTTGAGTCCCATGCGGCCCGTGATGCCGTTCATCGCGATGCCGACCGTCCGTTTCGTGGCCATACCGCGCGCTTCGCGCAGGTCGGGCGCAACGCCCGCCCGCAGTTCCCGATATGATTCGGGCGCAGTTCTCACGCGCGGCGCTGACCGCTGCGGCATTGGTGTTCCTCGCCGCGCCGGCCCGCGCCGATGCGCCGTTTTCTTTCGACGCGGCTTTCGGGCGGCTGCCGAAAAACGTGCGCCCCCTGGCCTACCGCATCGCGATCGCGCCCAGCATTGCGACGATGACGCTCACCGGTACCGAGAGCATCGATCTCGAGGTTCGGGCGGCAACCGCAACGATTCAGTTCAACTCGGTCAACGAAACCCTGCGCGACGTTACGTTCGACGGTGCGTCCGTCCCGCGCACCGTAAGCAGCAACGCGCAGCAGCTCACCATCGTCACGCTGCGCTCGCCGGCCCGTCCGGGCCATCACGTGCTGGCGTTCACCTATCGCGGTAAGATCGAAACCGGGCCGCTCGGACTCTTCGCGCAACCCTACGTGCGGCCGGATGGCAGCCACGGCGTACTGCTCTCAACGCAGCTCGAATCGACGGACGCCCGGCGCGTTTTTCCATGCTGGGACGAGCCGGCGTTCCGCGCCACGTTCGAACTCACGGCGACGGTCGGGAAGGCGCTCGCGAGCGTGTCCAACATGCCGATCGTGAAGCGCACGGTTCACGGCGCGACCGCGACGACGACGTTCGCGCGCACGCCGTCGATGCCGTCCTACCTCGTCGAGTACAGCGCCGGCGACATTGCGCGCATCAGCGAGTCCAAGGGCGGCACGACGTTCGGCGTGTGGGCCGTACGAGGCCAAGAGCGCGACGGGCGGATCGCGCTCACCAACTCCGAGCAAATACTCGCCGATTACAACGACTATTTCGGCATCAAATATCCACTGCCCAAACTCGACTCGATCGCCGTCCCCGGCGGCTTCGAAGGCGCGATGGAAAATTGGGGCGCGATTACCTACAACGATCAGACGCTGCTCGTCACGCCGTCGAGCACGGTAGACGACCGCCAGCAAGTGTTCTCGTACCAAGCGCACGAGATGGCCCACCAGTGGAACGGCGATCTGGTCACGATGGGCTGGTGGGACGATCTCTGGCTCAACGAAAGTTTTGCCTCGTGGCGCGCGGCAAAAGAAACCGATCTGCGCCACCCCGCTTGGCACTGGTGGGAAAACCAGGACGGCGACAAAGAAAGCGCGATGCTCGCCGACGCGCGCACCACCTCGCACCCCATCCACGTTCACATCGCCGACGAACTGCAAGCCGAAAACGCCTTCGACAACGAGATCACCTACGCGAAGGGCCAAGCGTTCCTGCGCATGCTCGAGGCGTACCTGACGCCCGGCGTTTTCCGCACCGGCATTCGTGAATACATGCAAGCGCGCAAGTTCTCGAACGCGACCTCGGCCGATCTGTGGCTCGCGCTGAGCCACGCGAGCGGCCGGGACGTCGGCGCGATCGCCTCGCCGTGGATAAACCGGCCGGGCTTTCCGCTCGTTTCCGTCACCGCAGCGTGCACCGCTTCCGGCGGTCGCACGATCGCGCTCGCGCAGCAGCGCTTCTTGCTCGACGCGAACGCACCGGCCGCTCCCTGGAGCGTTCCGCTGCGCATCCGCTCCGGCATCGACGGCCCCATTACGTCGCTGCTCTTCGCGAACGTGCGGACGACCGTTCCGGCGGGACGTTGCGGAGAGCCGCTCACCGTCGATGCGGGCAACACCGGCTTCTTCCGCATCGCGTATGACCCGGCGACCGCTCGCACCAACGCGGCCGCGTTCGGCCGGCTGCCCGACGCCGACCGCATTCCACTACTCGACGATCAGTGGGCGCTAGCATCAACGGGTCGTGCGCCGCTCGCATCGTACTTCGCGCTCGCACGCACGATGGGACCCGATCTCGATGCGCGCGCGTGGGAGCAGATCACCAGTTCGCTCGATTACATCGAATATCGCGAGCGCGGCACTCCCGGCTACGATGCCTATACAGCCTTCGCGCGCACGATTGTGAAACCGATCGCCGCGCGGCTCGGCTGGGTGGCGCGGCCGAACGAATCGCCCGGACTGACCGGCTTACGGCACACGGTTCTGCTCGAACTCGGTACCTGGGGCGACCCCGGCGTTATTGCCGAGGCGAATAAACGCTTTCGCGCGTTCGCAGCGGATCGCGGCACGATCTCGTCCGACGATCAGCAAACGATCCTCGGCGTCGTCGCCCTCAACGCGGATGCAGCGACGTTCGATCAACTGCACGCCATCGCCAAGAGCGCGCGCAACGATACCGAAGCCGCCAGATTTTACGCCGCCCTCATGGGCGTGCGCGACGAAGCGCAAGCACAGCGGGCGCTGGAGATCGCGCTCTCACCGGAGATACCCGCGCAATCGCAATCGCGGCGGCTCCGTTTGCTCGAAACCGTTGCGGGTCTCCATCCCGCTCTTGCCTGGCAAGCGTTGCGGGACAACCTCGACACACTGCTCGCGCCGTTCGGTGTGGCCAATGCGCCCGCGGTGCTTGCCGGGCGCATTCCCACCGCGTTCTGGGATGCCGCGCCGCCGGATGAGATCCGGGCGTTCATCTACCCGCGCACGCCGGCCGATTTGCGGCCGATGCTCGCGCGCAGTCTGGAGCAAGCACGCTTCTTCGATAAACAGCGCGCGCAGCTCAACCGTGCGATCGACGCTTACGTGGCGATGGTCTCGAAGACCGCCGCCGTCACGACGCCGTAAGCCAGGTGCGGTACGATGTCGCTAAGCCAGCCGCTCGTGCCCCATTCGGCCGGATTCGTCACTTCCAGCATCGTTGCCGGAACGTCGCTCGCCGCCATCGCTAGCGCGCATAGCACGAACGAGCGCATCGCGATCCCGCGCTCTTTCGTTGACGGATACGAAGCGAGGCCGTAAAGGGCGCCCAGGATGATGCCGATCTTATAGCCCGCGATCGCGCCCAATGCGCTGCGCCGGTTCTTGGTGGCGTCGTCCGCGTCGTCGCTCGGCACGCTCAAGAACGCGATGCCCACCTTTGCGGCCAGCCGGCGCATCACTTCGGCCGGCGTATCGCTCGCTGCACGCCCCCGCAGCGCCATGTCGGCATAACTCGCAATATCCAAGGCCAGGGTGCCCGCCGCTCCGGCGATCGCACCCAAGATCAATCCACGCATACCAGAGTCTTGCCGCGTAACGCCCCGCGCCAAACCGCCGCGACGTTCAGCGCGCCGAAAGCCACCAGCGCCAGAGCCACAGCGGCGTAGAGTGACGTCAGCGAACCCGTGAGCCGCAGCGCCACGTAGCCGCCTCCCACCGCCACGGTGATGCGCAAGAGGCCGGCCAGTAGCGGCCACAAGAGCCGGCCCGCGCCTTGCGCGGCAAAATAGAGCGCCATCCCGGCGCCGAAAAATCCGTAGAACGGACCGACGGCGTGCAGATAGGCGGTGCCCGCGACGAGCATACCTGGATCGGTACCGAACAACCCGAGCCACGCGCGCGGCCACATCGCCGCCCACAGCCCGATCGCCTCGGTGAGCGCGAACGTTATGCCTGCGCCGATCCACGCAACGTGGCCGGCGCGCGCGTAATCGCCGGCGCCGATGCACGTGCCGACCATGGCAACGAGCGGCGCGCCCAAACCAAACGCCAGCGGAATCAGCAAATATTCGAGGCGCGAACCGGTACCGAAACCGGCGATCCCCGGCGGACCGGCTACGCCGCCGACGAGTCCGGTCGTGAGCGCGATCGTTACGTTCGTCTGCAGCGAAACGAGTGAGGCGACCGCACCAACTTTGAGGATCGACCAGAACGCGTCCCAGCGCAGCGGAGTAAGATGCAGGCGCACGATACTGCGTCCGGCGAGCACGTACCACGCGAGAATGGCGAGCGCCAGCGCGTAATACACGAGGAGTGCAACCGCGCCGCCAGCGACGCCCAGCGCCGGAAACGGGCCGATGCCGAAGATCAAGCAGGGCGAGAGCGGAACCAGCAGCACGATGCCGCCGCACACGACCACTGCGGGAACGAGCATGTTGCCGGTGCCGCGCAGCACGCTAGCTAGCGCGTTGACGAGCCAGATCAGCAAGCTGCCGGCAAACACGACGTTCGAATAGCGAAGCGCGGCGGCGAGCGAGGCGCCGTGTCCACCGAGCGCGCTGTAAAGGGCGGGCCCGAACACGAGCGCGAGCGCGGCGAACGCACCGCCGATCGCGGCGTTGACGACGAGCGCGTGCAGCACGAGCGCGTTTGCCTCATCGCGGCGCCCCGCGCCGAGCGCGCGCGCGATTGCCGATGAAATGCCGCCGCCCATCGCACCGCCCGAAACCATTTGCACCAGCATGACGGCCGGAAACACGAGCGCCATGCCGGCCAGCGCATCGGTGCCGAGCTTGGCGACCCAAAACGTTTCGATCAAGCCCGTCGCGGCTTGGGCGAATTGCACCACCAGCGTCGGCCACGCAAGCACGAGCAACGTCCGCACGACGGGGCCGTGGAGCAGCAGGGCGGTGCGCGCGTTCAGCGGCGCCGCAACCGCGGCGGTCGTCACGATCCGACGGCGAGCGTACGGCCGAGGAGGCTCGCGAGCGCTTGCGATTCGGTCGCGCCGTAGCTGCTCTTAAAGCGCTGCTGCGTTTCGCGCCACAACGGGTACGCTGCCGTTAGACGCGTGCTGCCCTTCGCGGTCAGCGAGAACTGTTTACGGCGGCGGTCCTCGCCGGTTGCCATCGCGATGAGCTTCCCATCGAGCAGCGGCTTGAGGTTGCGCGAGAGCGTGCTGCGGTCCATGTGCGCCGCTTCCGCCAACTCGTTCATACTGGGCGCACCGAGCGCGTCGATGCGCACCAGCAGCATGTAGCTCGTAATCGTCAGGTCGAGCGGCGCCAGCGCATCGTCGTACAAACGGCTCACGTGACGCGCCGCCGCGCGCAGCGCCGAGCACACGCAGACCTCGCGGCCGGGCGGAAGAACGGGGGACCCCGAGGTGCGCTTTGGAGCCATCATGTGCTATTACACATTTCCGCCGGAGGTCCCCGCAACGACAAAAGGCGACCGCCTCACGGGACGATCGCCTTTTTTCAGCCCCAACCGGGTTTAGTGATAGGCGGCGAGTTTAACCGTCTTCGCGCCGAGCGCTTGCGCCAGGTCGTAGTGCGCTTGATCGGCGATGCGGTGGTAGTTGCCGTCCGCCGCTGCGCCGAACTTGTTGTCGATATCAACCATCACGGCTTCGTGGATCGCATGTGAGACCAAGTGGTCGAGCATGACGCCTTCGTAGTAGGTGCCGGCTTCCAGACCGAGCATCGTGACGTGCTTGGCGAGCGCGACACCCTTGAGCGTCGGCGCCGGGAACTTCACGCCGGCAGCCGTCGCTTGCTTCACGGCATCATCGACGGCGAAGTTCTGAACGGTGACGAACAGCCCGACTTTGCCGGCGCCGTACTGCTTGGTGAGCTTGGCGATTTCGCCTTTCGTCGCGGCCGCGCCGACCATCGACGTCAGCGCCGTGGCGATCGAGAAATGGCCGACGGGACCGCCCGCAACCACGAGCGAGACCGCCGCCGGCAGATCCGGAGCGCCGGAGTAGACCGTGCCGTCGGCGCCCATTTTGCCCATGGGCATACCGTGCATCATGCCGCCCATGGTCGTTTGTGCGCCCGCCGCTAGGGTCGAGCCGAGGATCGCAGCCGCTGCGACGATCGGGAGTAGTGCGTGTTTGAGCATAAAAGCCTCCGGAGAAATAAAGTACGTCCTCCCAACGGCAAGGATGCGACTTTGGATTGAGGGCGGAGAGGCCGGACGGGGCATGCGGTTTTCGATAGGCGTGAATTATTCGCCGCGCGGCAACGTTCGCGAAGACTTCGCGCACATCGCCGATCTCGGTCTCGATACCGTTCGCTTCTTCGTGAGATGGGACGAGGGCGAGCGAGGGCTCGAGCAATTGGAAGCAATCGTACATGACGCATCGGCTGCCGGATTGCAAACGATACCTGCGCTGGCCTACGCGCCGGCAACCGGCAACGTCTACAGTGGCGCCCTGCTCGAAGCCCAAGCCGCATTCGCGCAAGCTGCGGGCGAACAGCTGCGCGCCCATCCGGCGATCCGCGCGTGGGACATCGGACACGCGTTTAGCACCGCCAGTCCACCCGCGAGCGGAAAGGTCACCTCAGGCGAACACGCGAGTGAACCTGCCGCCGAACGCACCGTTGCGGCTTGGAGTAAGCGCCTCGCAAGTACGTTCAAGACGGCATCGTCACTGCCCATAACCGCGGGTACGACGAGCGACGACGTCACGCACGACACCAACATTCGCCTCGCGTCGCTATGCGCGCCGCTGACGTTTGCCTCGATGCAAGGCTCGAACGTTGCGCTCGCGTTTGCGCGCGGTCCTCTCGATCCGGAGCCGCTGCCGTTTCTCGCGCTGCTAACGGCAGCGTTCTCGTTCAAGCCCGTCATGATAACGGGCTTCGGAAATCCGGCAGGGCCCTACGCGAGCGAAGCCGAGAATGCGGCATATTGCACGTCCGTACTCGAGCGGCTGCACGCCGACGGCCGGCTCGGCGCTTACTGGTGGTCGTGGACCGGCATCGAGGCGCCGGTGGCCGCAGCGCTTTCGGCGTTCGCGCGCCAAGCCCGCGAGGTTGTCAAGCCGAACGACATGCCGATGATCTCCAGCACGTACTACTACCGCACGTTGCCGCTCAGCACGCAAACGCTCTTCGACGCCTTCCTCGGGTTCGTCGAAGAGCGCCGCCCGGCGTCGTCTTAGACGGCGCAAAGGTTGTCGTCCGCGCAGGCGTAAAGGGGGAAGCCTGTCAAGTATATTCAGCTACCTCAGCGTCCTGATTTCCATTGTTTTGGGGCTCGGAATCGCACATCTTCTGGGCGGCGTTGCGCGCTCGATCTCGCGGCGCGAGGCCACGAAATTTTATTGGCCGACACTGGTATGGAGCTTTTTGTTACTCATCCTCATCATTCAGGTATGGTGGGTTGATTTTTCATTGAGCAAGGAGACGCAGTGGACGCTGGCCGGTTTCGCATCCGTGCTGCTGATACCGTCAACGCTGTACTTTATGGCGTTCTTGATTCTCCCTGAATCCACCGACATGCACAAAACCTACTTCGAGAACCGTGTGTGGTTTTTTGCTCTCCTGATAGCCGTACCGGTATTTGGTTCGCCACAGCAATTCTTGGTTGAAGGGCACGTTCACAAAGACTTTGACACCCTTGTGAAAGGGCTCGGCATTGCCGTGTCGGCTGCAGCGATATATTTCGACTCGGAAAAGGCTCAAAAAGCTTTTGCCGTCATCGGTCTCATTTTCATCGTCTCATACGTCCTGGGATTTTTCTTTCACTTGCCTTTCGCCGCATAGCGAAAAGAAGTTCGGTACATACGATGCTGACGACGATCCTCGGCGCAGGCGGCCCGATCGGAGACGAGCTCGCCAAGATCCTGGTAGCGAAGAATGCTCCGGTCCGCTTGGTTGGACGCAGCCCGAAGCCGTTCGCCGGCGCGGAGCTCATCGCGGCGGACATCTCCGATCGCGAGCAAACCATTGCGGCCGTTAACGGCTCGAATGTGGTATGTCTCCTCGTCGGCCTCCCGTACGAACTCGCGGTCTGGCAAAGCGTCTGGCCGCGGATCATGGTCAACACGATCGAGGCCTGCAAGCGGACGCGCGCCAAGCTGATCTTCTTCGACAACGTGTACATGTATGGTGAAGTACACGTTCCGATGACGGAGCAAACACCTTACGCCCCCTGCAGCAAAAAGGGCGCGGTTCGCGCGGAAATCGCGACCGCACTCATGGACGAGATCAAAGCGGGAAATCTCACGGCGATGATCGCGCGCTCGGCGGACTTCTACGGGCCGAATACCAAAAACGGGGTCCCGAACGTCCTCGTCTTCGAAACGCTCGCGAAAGGAGCCACGGCCTCGTGGCTCGTGAACGCCATGGTACCGCACTCACTCACATTTATCCCTGACGCAGCGCGCGGCGTCGCGATGCTCGCGGAGCGGGAATCGGCATGGAACCAGGTGTGGCATTTGCCGACCGCTCCGGGCCCACCGACAGGCAAAGAGTTCATCGAGATGGTTGCGGCGACGTTCGGTGTCCCGCCGAAATATCGCGTACTTAGCAAGCCGATGCTCCGCGTTGCAGGATGGTTCGACCCGCGCGTGCGGGAGTCGTACGAGATGCTCTATCAGAGCGCGGGACCCTATCTCTTCGACTCGACGAAATTCGACACGGAGTTCGGGATCACCGGAACGCCTTATTCCGAAGGTGTCCGGATTGTCGCAGAGTCGTATCGACCTTCCGTATAGGCGAACGAGACGTTTAGATGTTGAAGAAAATCCCGTTGCGCACGACCGCCATGTGGATGTCCGACTCGGTGAGCCCGGCGTGGTCCGTGGGCGTGTAGCGGAACGTTCCGTCGGCGAGCGCAAGGGGTTTCATCGATACGAGCGCTGTGGCGAGGGCGTCGCCGGTGGGTTCCTTCGCAACGCGCAGGCCCATCCCGATGAGCATCGCCGCGTCGTAGGCGAACGCGACCGGCGTCGGCGGACGCGTCGACTTCACGCGGTGATACGCAGCCAGAAACGCCTTTTGCGTGGGCGAGGGATGCGTGTAGTTAAGCGCGGTGTCGGTGTACACGCCGTCGCCCGCTTTGCCCGCGATCGTGCCGAAAAGTTCGTTTACGATGCCCGTGCCGCCGATGATGTTGGCCTTAGGGATGAACTGCCGGATCTGGCGCGTCGCGATGGCCGGCGCTTGATTTGCGCCCCACAGGAACACGACGTCGGCGCCCGAGTCGCGGATCTTGAGGATCTGCGGCGTGAAATCGGAACCCGCGCCGTTGTACGACTCGGAATCGACAACCGTTAGGGCCGCCGCCTTCGCCGCATCGGCGACCAGGATCGAACCCGACGAACCGTAGGGATTTTCATCGTAGAGGATCGCGATTTTCTTGGCCTTGAGCACGTCGCGTGCGAACCGCACCAGTACCGGCGCTTCGATCTCGTTGCGCGGCGTGCTCTGAAAGACGTAGGGGTTGACGCCGGTCTTCGTATTCCAAAGTTCGGCCGACGGCGTCATGAAGATCTGCGGAATCTTCGCGTTCGTACAGACGCGCGCGATGGCGGCGCTCGTTGCGGTCGAATTGCCGCCGACGATCGCCACCGCGCCCTGGCCGATCAACTGCTCGGCAAGCTGGGCCGCGGTTTCCGGCTTCCCGCCGTTGTCTTCGATTTCGTAGTGGACTTTGCGCCCGCGTACGCCGCCGGTCGCGTTGATCTCGGCTTCGGCGAAGCGGATCGCATCGCGTTGCGGCTCGCCGCTCGGAGCGAACGTTCCGGTATAGGCGATATCGACGCCGACCAGGATCGGCGGCGCATCCGCAGCGACGGATACGCCGGGCACGGCGACGGCGCACAGCGCAGCGGCCAGGAACGAACCGAGGAAGAGTTTCATGATCGACAACCTCACAAGAAGACCGAGAGCGAGCTGACCGGGAGCGTGGTTTGATCGAGGTAGACCGTGCGCGAGTGTAAGTGGAACCGCTCGTCGACGAGCACGAGCACATCCTCGCGCCGGCCGGTGAGGATTTCGTGCGCGCCGGAATCACCGCGGGTGCGATAGAGCATCAGATACGAGTCAACGGCGATATCGGTCGGCGTGCGATAGCGCGCATCGACGTTGGACACGAAGCGGCGGCAGCGCGAGCGCGGGTTCTCGGCCCACGCAAAATCGGTTGCCAGCCGCGCAACGCGCATCTCGAGACTGTAACGATCCTCGTCGAGATGAAACGTGGTATGGCTGAACTCGCTCGCCGTGCCGACGGTGCGCGTTTGCCGCACCGGCACGCGTATCTTGATTTCCGGCCGCAGCAGCGCGAGCCAATCGCTGAAGCGGTCATCATCGAGCAAGCGCGCTTCGCGAACGAGGAACCGCTCGGCAACGATACCGGCATCGTCGACGAGTCCCCCTACCATTCCGGCCCCATGTCGGAGAGCCAGCGTTCGAGCAGCCAGCGCTGCCCGATATCGGCGTAGGTCGTGTCATAGGCGGTGCCCGGTCCGGGCCAATCGGTGACGACCGGCGGCGCATGCTGCGCGACGTTCATCGTGAGCAGTTGCTCCATCGCGCCGGCGGACGGACCGCGCGACGCCCGCGCGATGCTGGTCCAGTTTTCGGCGTCGTCTTGCTCTTCCGTGCCCGAGGATCCGAACGTCAGCATGTAGGCGCGTTGCGAAAGACGCTTGAACTCGGGATGCGCTTCGCGCTCGACGAGCACCCACGACCACACTTCCATGCTCGCGGGACCGATGGGCCGCCACACGCGCATGGTGAGAAACGGAATCTGCACGCCGGGCGCGACGTAGCACGCGCCGCCCAAGAAACTCAGGTTGGGATAGAGATGGATGCGGCTCGGCCAACGCGGTTCGGGCTCGGAGAGCAGCCGCGCTTGCACCGGCGGTAACGTTGCTTGAAAGAGGTCGACGAGGTCGGCCGGATACCCGCGCTGCGCCGGTGCGAGGCGTGTGAAGCCGAGCGATCCCGGTTCCACTTGCACGTGTACGCCGTGCCGGTTGCCGCCTTTCGTCCAATCGCGCATCGTGTTCGGGTGCAGTCCGATCTCCATCACGCTGCGATGCGTGAACGCCGCGTGATACGAATCGCCGATGAAGTTCTCGCTCGCCATCTTCCAGTTGCCGCCGGTGATCCAGCGCTGCGGCGGACCGGTCACTTCGAGACCGAGCGGCGTGCGCGCCAGCACGAGATCGAGATACCAGGCAAAATCCCCGAGCCACGCGCGCAACGCAGGCGCCGCCGGATCGAGATTGGCAAACATCAAGCCGTTGTAGATCCCGAATTGCGCCACCGGCAACAACCCGAAGTCGGCCTTCTGCAAGCCGCCCGGGCCGTAGCCGGGCTTCTCCATCGGCACGCCCGTGAGATGGCCGTCGAGATCGTAGGTCCAGGCGTGGTAGGGACACACGTGCTGCGTCGCGTGGCCCGTCTCGGCGCGGCAGATTTCCATGCCGCGGTGACGGCACACGTTGTGAAACGCGCGCACCTCACCGCTGGAACCGCGCGTGACGATCAGCGCGTCGTCGCCGATGTAGCGCACGACGTAGTCGCCGGGCAGCGGCACTTCGGACTCGTGCCCAAGACAGTTCCACGTCTTTCCAAAGACGTGCGTGCGCTCGCGGGCGAATACGCCGGGATCGGAGTAAATGTAACCCCGGATCGATCCGCGCGCGAGTTCGTCGCGCAGTGACGATGCGTTCATCGCAGGATCGCCTGCCCGGCGTGAGCACCGACGTGTACGATTGCGCCCGAGATCGTACGCGCGTGGTCGGAGACGAGAAACGCCACCGTCTCCGCGATATCTTCCGGCCGGTTCGGCCCGCCGCTCACGTTGCGCTCTCCGCGCGAGGCCAGCACCGCTGCCGGGATCTCGGTCGTCATGCCCGTTTCGGTCAGCCCCGGCACGACGCAATTTACGCGAATGTGATCGGGGATCAAACGCAGCGCGAGCGAGCGCGTTAACGAGACCACGGCACCTTTGCTCGCAGCATAGCCGATCGACGCCGCGTCGCCGTCGGCGGAGCCCGAACCAAACGTGACGATCGAGCCGCGCCCGGCACCGCGCATGTGCCGCACGGCCGCGTTGCAGGCGTACATCACGCCGCCCACGTTGACCGCGAGCATCCGCTCGAACGCGCCGGATTCGCCGTCGGGACGCTTGATCGCCGCCGCAGTGACGAGCACGTCGAGCGAACCGTGGACGCCGACGGCAGCGTCAATTGCCGCTTCGATTTCGAACGCTTTCGAGACGTCTCCGCGCACGTACGAAACGGTCGACGCGCCGCGCGCTTCGGGTGCCGCGCTATCGAAGCCCACCACGGCAAACCCCTCGCCCGCCAGCCGTTCTGCAACCGCGCGGCCGATACCCGATGCGGCGCCGGTTACGAAAGCCATCATGCGAGCGCTTCTCGCAGAAAATCGATGTGGATTTTGTTGAATGTCGGCGTGTCCTCGAACTGCGGCCAGTGACCACAATTCTCCATCACGTGCAGCTTCGCGCCTTTGATCCAGGCGGCGTACTTCTCGCCGACCGACACCGGCGCCGTCGGATCGTGCGTCGTCCAGATCACGCACGTCGGCGCCGAAATGCGGCCGAGTTGCTCCTCGGTGAACATATATTTCCGGCGCGTGTCCATGTCTTGCAGCACGAGAATGCGCTCGAGCACGTCGCGCATTTCGGGCAGCGCGTAGATCGTGCGGCGAATCTCGATCAGCTCGTCGGTGACGACCGACTTGTCGTACATCAAGCTTTCGAGCCGCGTGCGCACGGTTTCGGTGGTCGGGTTGGCGATCGCGGCGCGGTTGAGGCGCTTGATGCGGTCCATCACTTCCGGATAGGCGCTCAGGCCGCCGGCGGTGTTGAGCACGAGCGCCGCGGTGCGTTCGGGATAGGCTTGCGCGAACCAGCCGGCGACCCAGCCGCCCAGTGACTCGCCCGAAATCGCAATCTTTTTCGCGCCGATCGCATCGGCAAAATCGCGCACGTGCTCGGCATAGGTCGGGGGAAGATAATCGCGGTCGAGCGGCTTCGCCGAGAAGCCGTGACCGACCATATCGATCGAGTAGACGGTGAAGTGCTCGGCGTGAGCGCGGATGTTGCGATAGAACGTTTCCAGATGGCCCATGTTGCCGTGCAAGAAGATCAGCGGCGGACCGCTGCCGGCCACCAGCGCCCGCGTGCGGATGCCGCCGGCATCGATGTACGTAATCCGCGCATCGACGCCCAGGAGCGCCTCCCAGATCGTATCCTTCAACGTGATTTCGCTTTCTGTGGAAGATTTTTCCGTGGACTTCGGAATGGTAGCCCGCGACGCCCATGGCTATCCAGCCCCGCTCCGATGCTAGTGTCAGCACTACCAGCCCCGATGCGAACCCGCGCGGCAGCGAGCTCGCGGCTTTCTTGCGCAAGCACCGCGCCGCGATCGACCCCGAAGGCGCCGGCTTTCCGCGGGGTGTGCGCCGGCGAACGCCGGGCTTGCGGCGCGAGGAACTTGCTATGCTCGCCGATGTCAGTGCGACCTGGTACACCTGGCTCGAGCAAGGCCGCGCGATCAACGTCTCGGCGGCCGTGCTCGGGCGCATCGCGACGGTACTGCGGCTCGATCCGGCTGAGATCGAGCACCTCGCCGCGCTCACGGGCCGCAATCGCGCCGCCGACGACCGCACGCGGGTGCCGCTCGACCCGGCGATCGTGCAGCTCATCGAGCAACTGGGGCCCGTACCGACGCTCGTCTACAATCGGCACTGGGACGTGATCGAGGCAAACGCGATGGGCCGCGCGCTGCTCGATTACCCGCTGCGCAACGACCCGCGCCACGACAACATCATGTGGCGCGTGTTCCTCGACGAACGCAAACGCGCGTCATATTGCGATTGGCCGTTCGAGGCACGCCGCTGCGTGGCGCAGTTCCGCCGCAGCTACGGACGTTTCACAGAGGATCCGCGCTTCCGCGAACTGCTCGTCCAGCTGCGCGGAGGCAGCCCGGAGTTCGCGCTCTGGTGGGAGGATATGAACGTCTCCGAACGCGGAACGGAGATCGGTGCGCTAACGCTGCGGCGGCATCCCGGCATCGGCGACTACACGATGCGTCAAGTAACGCTCACCGTCGCCGGCGACGATTCCCTACGCATCAACGCACCAACCCCCGCCGACGACGAAACCGCGCGCAAACTCGCCGCATTTTTCGCCACGCTTTAGGCGCCGGTGGGAAACGTGATGTCGTCGTAGACGAATTTTACGTCAGCATGCTTCGTGCCCATGCCGAAGATGCGAAAGAGCAGATGGGCCGTGTCGGTCTTGATCACCCAGTAGCCGGACGCTTCGCCGAAATCGAGTTGAAACGAGCCCGTTAGCGATAACGCGCCGCTCTCTCCGAGGTTGAAGCGCATCATGCAAATGCGCTGCGTTTCGCGCTCGACGACCACGTCGGTGAGCGGATACTTTTGCGGTAACCGGACCGCGATGAGGTGCAGGTGCCGCCCGGGCGCCGCGTTCGGACAATCTTCCGCAACGCCGTCTTCGATGCGGTACGCACTGGGCTTGAGCGCAATGACCCGGCCGATCACGTTGTCGTCCCCGTCGGCAACCGGTGCCGCCGTCGGCGCCGCGACGGGTTCCGGCGGCCGGCCGTGCAATCCGTACTGCGCCCATTCGTAAGCGCTCCGCCAAACCGGTTTGAAGAGCGGCGAACGCACGTCGAGCACGGTTCCGCGTTCGTCGCGAACGGTAGCCGTATTGTCGGAGGTACGCAGTTCGGCACGCCAGCTTGCGGCATTCTTGAAACCGCTCCCGAAGCCGGCCTCAAACACGGCCCGCTTGCTGTCGTTGCCGAGGCGAATGCCGACGCCTTGCGCCGTTACGCCGGCCGCGAACTTCATGCTCGCCGGCTGCGGCAACGCGGTCATTACCGCCAGCGCGTTCGCATAGGCTTCGGCCGGGCTCGCCGTACCGATCATCGCGGCAAGGACGATGGGCAACATCGCTTTAACCGCCCCGTTCGTACGTTTTCGCCAGCGCGCGCACGCCGGTTGCGAGGATCGTGACTTCGGCGCCGACGGCGACGAACGTCGCGCCGAGTTCGAGGTAGCGGCGCGCTAGGCGTTCGTCGGCGGTGAGGATGCCGGCCGCTTTGCCGCACGCGAGGATCGTTGCGATTGCGCCTTCGAGCGCGGCAACGACTTCGGGATGACCGGGATTACCGCGGTGGCCGAACGACGCCGAGAGATCCGACGGCCCGAGGAAGACGCCGTCGATGCCGTCGACCTTCGCGATCGCTTCGAGGTACTCGAGGCCGGCCTTCGATTCGACTTGTACGAGCAGACAAATCTCGTCGTCACCCGTAGTTGCGAGATAGTCCGGGATCGCTTGCCAGCGCGATGCGCGCGAAATGCCGCTGCCGATGCCGCGCACGCCGCGCGGCGGATACCGCACGGCCGCAACGAGTTCGCGCGCTCGCTCGGCCGACTCCACCATCGGCACCAAGAGCGTCTGCGCGCCGATGTCGAGCAGCTGTTTGATCAGCGCCGTTTCGCCGGTGACGATGCGTACAACCGGACTCACCGGATACGCCGCCAGCGCTTGCAACTGCGAGAGAATCAACGGCACGTCGTTTGGCCCATGTTCGCCGTCGATCAGCAGCCAATCGAAGCCCGCCGTCGCGCAGACCTCCGCCGTGTACGGATTCGCAAGTGCGAGCCACATGCCGATTTGCGTGCGGCCCTCGCGCAGCGCGCGCTTGAAGACGTTCGTGTTCGAGATCGTCATGCGACTACGAAAACCGGCACGTGATCGCGCCGAGCGGACCGTAGTCGGCGTGAAAGACGTCGCCGGCCCGGCAGGGCACCGGCCGCGTGAACGAGCCGGCGAGCACGACTTCGCCCGCTTCGAGCCCGATCCCGAAGGGGCTGAGTTTGTTCGCCAGCCACGCCACGCCGTTGGCCGGATGGTTCAGTACGCCCGCCGCGACGCCGGTTTCTTCGATGATGCCGTTGCGATAGAAGAGCGCCGCAACCCAGCGCAAATCGACCGCGTTCGGCTTCACCGGGCGGCCGCCGAGAATGACTCCGGCGTCGGCCGCGTTGTCGGCGATCGTGTCGACCACGCGGCGCGGGCGCTTTGTCTCCGGGTCGATGCGGAATGTGCGCGCATCGATCAGCTCGAGCGCCGGCGTGACGTACTGCGTCGCCTCGAGGACGTCGAGCAGCGTGCAATTCGGTCCTTCGAGCCGGCGCTCGAGCACGAACGCCAACTCCACTTCGAGCATCGGCGCGATGAAGCGCGCCATCGGGATATCGGCGCCGTCGGCAAAGAACATGTCGTCGAGCAGCGTGCCGTAATCGGGTTCGTCGATCTGACTCGCCGCTTGCATCGCGCGCGAGGTGAGGCCGATCTTATGGCCGCGCACGGTGCGCCCTTCCTTGATCTTGAGGTCCGTCCACAGCCGCTGAATCGTGTAGGCATCTTCAATCGTCATATCCGGCTGATCGAAGGAGAGCGCGCGCACCGGCGTGCGCGTGCGCTCGGCTTCGTGCGTGCGCCGGACCGCCTCGGCGATGACCGTGGAACTCAACATAGCCGACCGCGCTTCGCCGGACGAGGCGGTTCGGCATCCTGCGGACAAGGCTCCAGCGTGGCCAGTAGGACTCGGACCGAGGAGCACAGCGCGGCGCAAACGCAGCCGATGCCGCTCTACCACACGATCGTGCACAACTGCGAATGTCATACGTTCGAAGATGTGATCTTCGGGCTGATGCGCATCGTCGGCACCGGCTTGCGCGATGCCGAGCGCAAGGCCCGCGAGATCGATTTCTTCGGCCGCGGCATCGTCGCCACGACGCCGCTCGAAATCGCCGAGCTGTATGCGGAGCGCTTGCACAACGAAATCGTCAGCGCGAGCGGCACGCTGCTCGGTACTTCGATCGAACCGGCAACCTGAGATGGACGACACGCAACGGATCGCCGGCACGTGGCGGCTCATCTCCGTCGAGTATCAAGACGTCGCAACGGGCGAGCGCAGCCTGCCCCTCGGTGCGCATCCCGTCGGCTATCAGCTAGCAACGCCCGCCGGACGCTGGATCGCCATCGTCAACGGTGAGGGGCGCAAACCGCCGACGAGCGAGGCCGAACGCAGCGCGACGCTGCTCTCGATGATCGCCTACACCGGACGCTGGCGCGTCGAGGGCGACCGGATCGTCACGCGCGTCGAAGCAGCTTGGCAACCCGCATGGGTCGGCACCGATCAGATCCGGCAGTTTACGTTTGACGGTGACGACCGGCTGGTGCTCGCGAGTCCGCCGCAGCCGCACCCCAACCTATTGGGCAAGGTGGTGCGGCTCTTCGTCACCTGGGAGCGCGACTCGAACTAAGGCTTGGGCTTGGGTCTATCGTACGTGCGTTCTTTGTTATAGGCCACCATCGAACCCGACGGCAGCGTCGCCGCTTTGACGACTTTCTTGCGCAGCACGCGTTTGGCCACCGCTTTCACTTCGGCTCCGGCCGGACGCGTGATCGAAAAGAGCATGCGCATGAGAGGCGTGTCGGTCGAAAGGTGGACGAACGGGTTGAATCTGCGAACGTGCCGCGGTGAAACGCCATCGCGAAGACCATGGAGATCATTAATGTCCATCGCAGGTTCCTTTCGAGAAATCTGCACTTAGGCGCCGGCGGCAAGGGCACCTAGATCGATCGGCCGCCCGAGCGTTAAGAATCACCGCTGGAAGATATCGCCGAGACCCATTCGAAGACGCGTTGGGTGACGAATAAGCTCGCGCTTCTCGCGCTCGCGCTGGCCTTCGGCCCGCTGGCCGCTCCGGCCGGCGCACAAGCGCCGGCGCTGACCGTGATCCACGTCGGCGGGGTGCTCTCCGACGATATGACGCCTATCTTCTACGCGCAGAAAGCGGGCCTATTCCGGCGCGAAGGCCTCGACGTGCAAGTCGTGGGCGCAAGCAGCGGTACGGCGATGGCGGCAGCCGTCATGTCGGGGACGTACGAATTCGGGAAATCGAGTCTGCTCGCCGCGGTCAACGCGCACATCCACAACGCGCCGCTCACCGTCATTGCAGCGGGCGCCGTTTACGATAGCAAGACCCCGTTCGCCGAAATCTGCGTCGCCAACGATTCGGCACTGGTAACCGGCAAAGACTTCGAGAACAAAACGATCGGCACGCCGGCACTCAACGACCTCAACCAGCTCGTGGTCAGCGCGTGGGTCGACGCCCACGGCGGCGATCCGAAGACGTTGCACTTCGTCGAACTGCCGCAATCGACCACGGCGCCGGCGCTCGCCGGTCATCGCATCGATGGTTCGATCATGCTGCAGCCGATGCTCGCCGACGCGGTCGCAACGAAGGAAGTTCGCGCGCTCTCACCGGCCTACGACGCGATCGCATCGACGTTCGTGTTCGCAGCCTACTTCACGTCGGCCGACTACGCCAAAGCGCATCCCGAGATCGTCGCGAAATTCACGCACGTGCTCTACGAAGCAGCCGCGTACACGAACAAGCATCATGCCGAGACCGCCGCGATGATGGCCGAAGTGGACAAGATCCCGGTTGCGACGATCGAGCACATGCCGCGCGTCGACGGCGCGACGGCGCTCAATCCGGCGGCGTTTCAACCGATCATCGATGCCGCCGCGAAGTTTCACCTCATCCCGCACGGCTTTCCGGCACGCGAGATGCTCTTGAGCGCGCCGGGACTTAAGTAGCGCTCGTCTCGTAGACGCGCAGCTCCGCGTCGGTCATCCAATCCTTGTGCGCCTCGACGTTGACACGCTGCGGCGTGCCGCCGGCGCTGTCGAACGAAACGCACTGCAGCAACTCTAAATCGACATCGCCGGTCTTCTCGAACCAATAGCGCGCGCCGCCTGGGATGGCGATGCCTTCTTCGGGCCCGAGCTCTGCGATGAGCACGTCGCCCGGACCGTAGAACTTCACCCGGCCGCGCAGCACGAACCACGTGGTGTCGGAGTTGTTATGATAGTGCAGGTTGTTTTCGCCGCCCTCATGGACGACTTGCACCGCTAACCGGCCAAGGCGCGTCTTCACCAGCGGAACGATGTCTTTCGGCTGATCGGAGAGCGGCGTGCGCTCGTACTTCAGCGTCTTCACTTTCGTCTCGCACTCGCGGTGGAACGCTTCTTTTTCCTCGGGGCTCATCTTGGCAAGCGTCGCGGCATCCATGGCGGCATCTCCTCAGCGGTCATGACGCCGTTCGAAGGTCCGGGCCCGGAACCCCCTCTTCTACGCCCTTTCGGAAGCGAGCCGCCGCGACCGAAACGATCACGACGGTACCGCTGCCCCAGTAAGAAATCCGGATCGCGCCAAATACGGCGCGGTCCGGCTCTGCGCACAGCGGGCGACTTCGGACGGCGTGCCCGCGACAACGACACGCCCCCCGGCGTCGCCTGCGCCGGGCCCGATGTCGATCACCCAATCGCTGCCGGCAACGACGCGCATATCGTGTTCGATCACGATGACGGTATTGCCCGAATCCACCAGCCCGTCGAGTTGCCGCATCAGCTTCTCCACATCGGCCGGATGTAAGCCGGTGGTCGGCTCGTCGAGTACGTAGAGCGTATCGCCGCGCTGCGTTCGCTGCAACTCCGTCGCCAGCTTGATGCGTTGCGCCTCGCCCCCGGAGAGTTCCGTTGCGGGCTGGCCGAGGCGCAAATAGCCGAGCCCCACTTGACGCAGCACGTCGAGCGAGCGGCGTACCGGAGCTTCGCCCGCGAAGAATTCCCACGCCGCATCGACCGTGAGACCGAGTACGTCGGCGATCGACTTGCCGCGATACGCAATCTTGAGCGTCTCGGCATTATAGCGCGCGCCGTGACACGTCGGGCATGGTGAGTAGACGCTGGGCAGAAAGAGCAGCTCGACCATCACGAAACCTTCGCCCGCGCACGTCGGGCAGCGGCCCTTCGCGACGTTGAACGAAAAGCGGCCGGCATCGAAGCGGCGCGCGCGCGCAGCCTTTGTCGCAGCAAAGAGCTTGCGCACCGCATCGAAAAGCCCGGTATACGTAGCGAGGTTCGAGCGCGGCGTGCGACCGATCGGCTTCTGGTCAACGCGCACGAGACGCTTCACGCGTTCCATGCCCGCAACGATCGCGCCGCCGCTCGGAACGTCGGGTGTGCGTTCGAGTTCTTCGCGCTCGTCGTCCGCTGCCGCGAAGGCTTCGCCTAAGTGCGCCGCGACCAGTTCGACCAAGGCTTGGCTCACCAGACTCGATTTGCCCGATCCCGAAACGCCGGTGACGGTGCTAAATGCACCGAGCGGAAACGCGACGTCCAGATCGTGCACGTTGTTGCGCGTCACACCGCGCAGCTCCAGCCACCCCTGTGCCGCCCGCGGCAGGCGCGGTGCCACGACGTGTTCGCCGAAGAGATATCGCCGCGTCACCGACTCCGCAACCTGCGCGAGCCCGGCGGGCGGACCACTGTAGAGAATGCGTCCGCCCTGCTCGCCCGCCTCGGGCCCAACATCGACGATCCAATCGGCATGCCGGATGACGTCGATTTCGTGTTCGACGACGAAGAGCGAGTTGCCGGCCGTCTTCAGCCGGTCGAGCGCCGAGAGCAATGCCTCCGTATCCACCGGATGCAAGCCGGCCGACGGTTCGTCGAGCACGTACACGACGCCGAATAGATTCGAACGCACTTGCGTTGCGAGGCGCAGCCGCTGCAGTTCGCCGGGCGAAAGCGTCGGCGTGCTACGCTCGATCGTGAGATACCCCAAACCCAAATCGACGAGTACCGCCAGCCGCGCGATGAGATCCTCGGCGATGCGGTGCACGACGAGCGAACCGCCGGGTTGCGCGTAGGGCCGCATCAGATCGGCAAGCTGCTCGAGCGGCACGCGCGCCATCTCGGCAAAGTCGCGCCCGGCAAACGTTACGGCGAGCGATTCGCGGCGCAAGCGCTTCCCGTGACAGAGCGGACACACGTCGTTCACTAGATACTGCGCCGCGCGCTTCTTCATCAGCGCGCTCGGCGTGTTCGCGAACGTCTGCAGCACGTGGCGGCGCGCGCTCGTGAACGTGCCCATGTAACTGGGCTCTTCCTTGCGCTTGAGCGCGCGCTGAACTTCCTTCGCCGTATAGCCCGCATATACGGGAACGACCGGTTGTTCTTCGGTGAAGAGCAGCCAGTTGCGATCTTTCTTCGAGAGTTCGCGCCACGGCCGACCGACATCGTAACCGAGCGTGACCGCGATATCGCGCAGATTCTGTCCGTGCCATGCGGTCGGCCACGCCGCAATCGCGCGTTCGCGAATCGTCAGGGACGGATCGGGCACCATCGAACGTTCGGTGACGTCGTACGTCCGGCCCAGACCGTGACAGCGCGGACACGCACCCTCCGGCGTGTTCGGCGAAAACGCTTCGGCCGCCAGGTGCGGCGTTTTGGGCGGGTAGACGCCCGCGCGTGAGTAGAGCATCCGCAGCAAGTTCGAGAGCGTCGTCACGCTGCCGACCGACGAGCGCGTCGTCGGCGAACCGCGCTGTTGCTGTAGCGCGACGGCCGGCGGCAAACCGTCGATTTCATCGACCTCCGGCACGGCCATTTGATGGAACAGGCGCCGTGCGTAAGGTGAGACGGACTCGAGGTAACGCCGCTGCGCCTCGGCGTAGAGCGTGCTGAACGCAAGCGACGATTTTCCCGAGCCGGATACGCCGGTGAATACGACGAGCGCTTCACGCGGTATGTCGAGATCGACGTTCTTGAGATTGTGTTCTCGCGCACCACGTACGCGCACGAAGCCGGAACTGAGAGCGTTCACGGAATAACGTGTACCCATGAGCCGGGTACGGGTCCTCGTGGGCACACACAAGGGGGCGTTCATCCTGTCTTCGGACGGGAAGCGCGACCGGTGGGACGTGAACGGTCCGCATTTTGCGGGCTGGGAAGTCTATCACGTGAAAGGCTCCCCCGCCCAGCCGAGCCGCATCTACGCCGCGCCCTCAGGCGCCTGGCAGGGACAGCAGATTCAGCGTTCGGACAACGGCGGCATCTCGTGGGAACCGGTTGGAAACGGCTTTGCGTTCGCCGGCCCGGCGGGCATGCACCGCTGGAACACGGGCGCGCCGCGTGAGTGGGAATTCGCGCGCATCTGGCATCTGGAGCCCTCGCTCACCGACCCGGATACGGTCTATGCCGGCGGCGAAGATGCCGCGCTTTTCCGCTCGACCGACGGCGGCGAAAAGTGGCACGAGTTGGCCGAGCTTCGCAACCACGCGAGCGCATCGACGTGGCAAGCCGGTCCGTGCGGGATGTGCCTGCACACGATTCTCTTGGACCCGAATAACCCCGACCGGATCTTCACCGCGATCTCGGGAGCGGGCGCCTTTCGCAGTCACGACGGCGGCATGACCTGGCATCAATCCGAGGCCGGGCAGTGCGTTCACCGCATGACGATGCATCCGTCGAATCCGAAACTGCTCTACATGCAAAAGCACGGCGGCGTGATGCGCAGCAACGACGGCGGAACGACGTGGGAGAACGTCAACGGCAACTTGCCGGCCGATTTCGGATTTGCGATCGAGGTTCACGCCCACGAACCCGAAACGCTGTATGCCATTCCGCTCAAGAGCGCGTCGGAACAGTTTCCGGTCGACGGCAAACTTCGGGTGTACCGCAGCCGCACCGGCGGCACCAAGTGGGAACCGTTGACGACGGGATTGCCGCAGCGCGATTGCTACGTGAGCGTGTTGCGCGACGCAATATCGGTCGACACGCTCGACACGTGCGGCGTCTACTTCGGGACGACCGGCGGCGCGGTCTACGGATCGGCGGATGCGGGCGAGAGCTGGACGCCGATCGTGCGCGATCTCCCGGGGGTTCTGTCGGTCGAAGTCCAAACGCTCGCCTGAAGCAGGTTTGGAGGATCGCCTATGAGCCGGGTCCGGGTTCTCGTGGGGACGCGCAAGGGCGCGTTCATCTTATCGGCCGACGGGAAACGCGACCGCTGGGACGTCAGCGGGCCGCATTTCGCGGGCTGGGAAATTTACCACGTGAAGGGCTCACCCGCCGAGCCGAACCGTCTGTACGCCTCCCAGACCAGTGCCTGGTTCGGCCAGCAGATCCAACGCTCCGATAACGGCGGCCGCACGTGGGAGCCGGTCGGCAACGCGTTTGTCTACGATGGCGTCCCCGGCACGCATCAATGGTACGACGGCACGCCGCACCCGTGGGAATTTGCGCGCGTCTGGCACCTCGAACCGTCGCTCACCGACCCCGACACCGTGTATGCGGGCGCGGAAGACGCGGCACTCTTTCGCTCGACCGACGGCGGCCTGAATTGGAGCGAGCTCTCCGGATTGCGCAGCCACGGTACCGGCCCGTCGTGGCAGCCTGGAGCGGGCGGCATGTGCCTGCACACGATTCTCTTGGACCCGGTGAATCCCGACCGCATCTTCGTTGCGATCTCCGCCGCCGGAGCGTTTCGCAGCGACGACGGCGGCACGACATGGAAGCCGATCAACCACGGTTTGCGCTCCGAGGGGATCCCGAACCCGGAAGCCGAGGTCGGCCACTGCGTACATCGGATCGCGCTGCACCCCTCGAATCCCGATCGTCTCTACATGCAAAAGCACTGGGATGTGATGCGCAGCGACGATGCCGGTGATTCCTGGACGGAGGTCAGCGGTAATTTGCCGACCGACTTCGGGTTCCCAATCGACGTCCACGCGCACGAGCCCCAAACGATCTACGTCGTTCCGATCAAGAGCGACTCCGAGCATTTTCCGCTCGACGGAAAACTGCGCGTGTACCGCAGCCGCACCGGTGGCACGAAGTGGGAAGCCTTGACGACCGGATTGCCGCAGCGCGATTGTTACGTCAACGTGTTGCGCGATGCGATGTCCGTCGATTCGCTCGATCCGTGCGGCATTTACTTCGGCACGACCGGCGGCGCGGTGTACGGTTCGAATGACGAGGGTGATACCTGGACGCCGATCGTGCGGGATCTGCCGGCCGTCTATTCGGTGGAAGTCCAAACGCTGCCGTGATCCGCGTCGTGCTTCCGGCGCAATTGCGCACGCTCGCTCGCATCGAGGGCGAAGTGTCGCTCAAGGTCAGCGGCGCGGCAACGCAGCGCTCCGTGCTCGACGCACTCGAGGCGCGCTACCCGATGCTACGCGGTGCGATTCGTGACCGGGCCACGCAAAAACGGCGCCCCTTCGTCCGCTTCTTTGCCTGCGAGCGCGACCTCTCGCACGAGACGCCGGATGCGGAACTTCCGGCCGCGGTCGCAACGGGAGCCGAACCGCTGCTCGTCGTCGGCGCAATGGCCGGCGGCTGACGCGCACACGTTTTAGCCGAGGTAGAGGCCGCCGTTGATGTGCAGCGTCTGGCCGGTGAGGTAGCGCGCGCCGGGGCCGGCGATCCAGCGGACGGCTGATGCGACATCGTCGGGCACGCCATGACGCCCGACCAGGGTGACGCGCGCTGCGCGGTGACTCGGTTCGGCACCGGCACGTTCCGTTTGGATCAGTCCCGGCACGACGCAGTTGACCGTGATGCCGTCGCTCGAGAGATCGTGCGCGAGCGCGCGGGTGAAGCCCACGAGGCCGGCCTTGGCGGTAATGACGTGCGCGCGATTGCGCGCGCCGGTGTGCGCGGTGAGTCCGCCGATGTTGACGATCGCACCGCGGCCGCTCGCGCGCAGATGCGGCAATGCGGTCTGACTGCAGAGAAACGCACCGTCGAGCACGCTCTGCAGGACGGCGCGCCAACGTTCGAGCGTAAGCTCGGGGAAGGGCGCTTCGTCGCGCAGCGCGGCGTTGTTCACGAGGATGTCGAGCCGCCCGAAACGGGCGACGGTTTCCGCGACCAAGCGCGTAACATCGGCCGGCTCGCTCACATCGGCGAGGATCGCGGCCGCTTGGCCACCGCGAGATTCGATCTCGGCGACGACGGCGGCAGCCTCCGCGGCCGACGATTTCGCATTGACGACGACCGCCGCTCCCGCGTGCGCTAACGTCAGCGCAATTTCACGGCCGATGTTGCGCGCCGCTCCGGTCACGAGCGCGACCGACCCTCCAAGTTCCACTTCCATACCAGATGCGTTCTCCGCAGGAGAACGGGCGGCACCTTCACGACTAGCGCGTATGGCCACGATTGCAGAACAGCTCGCCCAAGCTGTTCACGGTGTACGAGCAAACGCATTGCCCGCCGCGGTGCGGCGCGTCGCCGCCGATCTAGTTCTCGACGTCGCCGGACTCTGCGTTGCCGCGCGCGCCACCGACTATATTGCTGCGACACTGCAAAGCGTCGAGGGCGAGGGACGCTGCACCGCGATCGGGCATCCCGGCGGCTTCGCTGCGGCCGATGCCGCGCTCATCAACGGCATTGCCGCGCACGGCGAAGACTACGACGATACGTTTGAGGGCGGCCCGGTGCATGCCGGCGCCGTGATCGTCCCGGCCGTGCTCGCGGCGGCCGAACGCTACGGTGCGAGCGGCGAGGCGATCCTCTGCGGCATTGCCGCCGGCACCGAGACGATGTGCCGCCTGGGTCTCGTCGCGCCGATGCGCGTGCACAAAGCCGGCTTTCATCCGACCAGCGTGTTCGGCGCAATGGGCAGCGCGATCGCGGTCGCGGTGACGCTCGGCCTTAACGAACGGCAGATCGCCGATGCGATGGGCATCGTCGGCAGCATGGCCGGCGGCATCATCGAGTATCTTGCCGACGGCGCTTGGACGAAACGGCTGCATGCCGGTTGGGCGGCGCAATCGGGGATTCGCGCGGCACTCCTCGCGCGCGGCGGCTTCGTCGGGCCGCGCACGGTGTTTGAGGGAACGCACGGCTTCTTCTTCGGCTTCGCCAACAGCAGCGAACTCGATTTCACGCCGCTGACCGGCGGCTTCGGCACGACCTGGCTGATGGAGACGGTCGCCTTCAAACCGTACGCCTGCGGCACGATGATCCACCCCTACATCGATTGCGCGATTCGCCTTGCCGCGCGCGGAGTGACGGCGGATGAGATCGTGGAGATCGAGTGCGACACGGCCGAGGGCATCGTCCATCGGCTCTGGGAACCGCTCGCGCGGAAACAGGCGCCGCCGAATGCGTACGCCGCGAAGTTCAGCACGCCGTTTTGCATGGCGCTCGGTTTCGTGCACGGCGACGTCGGCCTCGGTGCGTTCACGGACGACGCAGTCCACGACGAGCGGGTACGCGCGCTGGCCGCGAAGATCCACTACCGGATCGATCAGCAGAACCCGTATCCGCGCGCGTTTACCGGTCACCTGCGCGCGACGCTCGCCGATGGGCGCGCGATCGAAGAACGTCAGCCCCATTTTCGGGGCGGCGCGGAAGAGCCGCTCACGGCCGCGGAGATCGAGGCGAAATACGTTGCGAACGCGGCCTACGGCGGCTGGTCACCGGCGCAGACGGCGGCCGCGCGCGAAACGTTGCGGCACGTCTTCGACGCCACGCTCGACCTCAAGACGCTGCGCGGCTAAGGCCGCATCAGCCGGAGAACATGATGTCGCGTGCTTCGATCGGCTGCGCGAGCGTCTTGTACTTCACCATCGTGTCGATAACGGGCTGAACGAGCTTCGGGTCGAGTGACGTGCCTTGCTCGACGCGCGTCATCTTCGCCACTTGCGCGGGTTCGAGCGAGGTGAACTTCGCGATCATGTCGGCCGTCTGCGCGTGGTGCGCGTTCACGTAGACCGCAGCTTTCTTCAGCGCCTGCGTCATGTTGCGCACCGCGGCCGGGTTCGCCGCGGCGTAGGTTTTGGTCGTGAACCATGCGGTATACATGAAGCGCGGCGCGATCCCATCGAAGTGATGGGCGAGCGCGCGCACTTTCTCATCGGCCAGCGCTGCGGAGAGCACCGGCTCGTTCACCGACCCCGCGACGACGCGACCCTGCTCGATCGCGATCGGAATTTCACCGATCGGGATCTCGACGAACTTGATGCTCGTGATGTCGCCGCCGTTCTTGTCCATCCACGCCAGCGTCGCGAGCGAGTGGATGTCGTTGAGCGCGCCGACGGCGATCGTCTTACCGTTGAGATCGGAGGCTTTTTTCAGCGGCGCATCGCTCTTCACGAGCAGCGCCGCAATCGGTTCGCGCGAATCGTACACGCCGGCCGGCATGATGATCGTAAACGGCAGCCCTTTGCTGAACGCCGCGATCAGCGGCGGTGTGCTCGACTTCCCGATCTGATAACTGCCGCCGACGACGCCGCTCATGACCGACGGCCCATTGTGCTGCGGCTGCATGTCCACATCGAGCCCGTACGGTTTGAAGAGCCCGCTCTGAATGCCGTAGAGCACGGTCGTCGCTGAATCTTCGGGCACGCCGGCCATCTTGATCGGCGTCAAGTCGGCCGCTCCGGCAAGAGACGGCACGGCCAACGCCGCACCGGTCAGTGCTAGAAATGAACCGCGCGATGATGCTGGCATGCCCGGCCGGTTCTACCTACAAACGTAGTTCTCCGCGCGGTCGATGTCGCCGGTACCCGTGTAGTGCGCTGCGGCCGGATAGACGCAGAGCGGACGCGAGATCGACGAACCGGTCTTGGTTGCAATGATGCGCACCGGCGGCTTGTTGTTGACGACCCAGTCGTCGATCGCCGAGAGCATGTCGAACTTATCCGGTCCGGGGCCGCCGCCGCAGTGATAGACACCGGTTGCCAGGAAGACGCGGACGTCGTCGTTGAGCGAGGCCTCACTTACGCCCAGTTTCTTTGCCGATGCCGCGAGCATAGCGTGGTAGTAGGCTAGCGTGCTGAGCGGACTCGGGCCCGGATCGTACACGCCGTGCCACATGATCCATTTGCCGCCGTGTTTGAGAAACGCCGAGGCATCGGGGTTCGCCGCGGTCACGAGTGGCGTGTTGTCGCTCTGCGCGACGGCCTGCAGCGCTTGATCCGGCGTGATCGAATCCCACGCGCGGTTCGGATCGGCGTAGAGCACGTCGAGCAGATACACGATGCCCAGCGGAAAGTTCGTGCCGAGGGTATTGTCGGGCGTGCCGCCGATCGAGCGCAGCGTCCATTGCAGTTCGCCGCCGCGGGGCAACGGAAACGCGGCGACGCGTCCGTCGGGCGTCGAGATGCCGGAGTAACTACGGCGTACGGCTTGCACTTGACGCTCGGTCAGACACCCGCCGGCGGGTTCGCCGCCCTTACAGGCGAGTTGGACGGGATCCCATTTGCACGTCGTCGGATCGCCGATGATGCCGTCTTTTACGCCGTCGTCCAGATCGCACGCGGCGAGCGCGGCGTTGTTCACCAGCGTCACTTGCGCCGGCGAGAGCATGCTGGCGGGATCCTTATGGAAGAACTGCGTGCGGAAGAGTGCGCTCGTCTGCACGCGCAGATCGTACACCGGTGCGCCGGAGATCACGCCGTCGTAATCGTCCGGGTAGCGCTGCACTTCGGTAAAGCCTTGGCGGCCGCCGGTCGAGCAGCCCTGAAAGTACGACTTCGCCGGCAGCTTACTGTAGTAGTGCCCGATCACGCTCTTGCCGGCGACCGTCATCTCGTGGATCGCGCGGAAACCGAAGTCTTCGAGCGCCACGCGATTCGTCTTACCCGGAGCCGTAAACATGAACGATGCGTCGGTACTAACGGCGCTCGGATGTCCGGTATCGGTTTCAATGACCGCAAAGCCCTTGGTGAGGCCCTGCGCCGCGCCGGCCAACGTGACGTTACCGGCGTTGCCGCCGCCGCCGATGCCGAGCATCTTGCCGTTCCAGTTGCCCGGCAACCGATAGACGACGCCGATGTTCGATCCCGGCACGGGATGCAGCATCGCCGACACTTCGCAATATCCCGGCAAGCCTTGCGCCGCGTCGGCGGCGACCATGCGCGCCGTCGAAACGACCGCGTTGGGAAGGAGTCCCGCCGCCGCGAGTCCGGCGCATGCCGGATCGGCCGCGGAGGCCGCGTTCTGGGCGCCGCGCGGAGCGACGATGAACAGCAGCAGCACGGCGACGATCGCCGCGGGACGCAAGAACGAGCCGAGGCCGATCATTTGGGCCAGTACAGGCGCATCGGATTATCGACGAGCAGCTTCTGCTGCAATTCTTTCGTCGTCGCAACGCGCGGAATGAAGTCGACGAGTTTCCCGTCGTCCGGCATATGCGTCTCCATGTTGGGATGCGGCCAGTCGGTGCCCCACAGGACGCGGTCCGGATACCGTTCGACGAGCGCGCGGCCGAACGGCACGACGTCGTCGTATGGCGGCCCGGTCTCGCTGATGCGTTCCGGTCCCGTAACCTTCACCCAGATGTTCGTGTGCTCGTCCATCAGGCGCAGGAAGCGCTTCCATTGCGGATGATCGATGCCGAGCTTCACATCGGGGCGGCCCATATGATCGACCACCACCACCGTCGGAATCGCTTCGATGAACGGCGCGAGATCTTCGAGGTCTTGCGATTCGAAGTACACGACGACGTGCCACCCCAGTTGCTTGCACATCTCGATGACGCGCGCATAGCGTTCCGGCGGCGTCGGATCGACGAGCCGCTTGAGAAATGCGAAACGCACGCCGCGAATGCCGCCGGCGTCCATCGCCTTGAGTTCGTCGAGCGTGATGTCGAGATCGACGACCGCAATGCCGCGCGCCTTTTCGCCGGCCGCTTTGATCCCGTCGAGTGTCGCCGTGTTATCGGTGCCGTGGCAGCTGGCTTGGACGATCACGTTGCGCGAGAGACCCAGGAAGTCGCGCAGATGGAACAAGTCTTCCTTCGATGCATCGCCCGGGGTGTATTTGCGCTTGGGCGAATATGGAAAGACGTCGCCCGGCCCGAAGATGTGGCAGTGCGCGTCGACCGACCCCGGCGGAACCACGAACGTGGGCTTTGAGGGATTCGGGTGAAATTTATTGAGATCGAGCGTGTCCATGTGGGCGTTCCTTATTTCGTTTGCGCGGCGAGTTGCGCTTTGAGACGCGGGAAAACGTGGTAGGCATTCGTTTCGAACAACTGCGTGCGCGTTTTCTCATCGAGCTTCATTGCATCGACGTATTTTTTGGTGTCGTCGAAGTAGTGCTTGGTGTCGGGATCGATCCCGCGCACCGCGCCGACCATCTCCGAGCCGAACAGAATGTTCTTGAGCGGGATCACGTCCATCAGCAGCTCGATTCCGGGCAGATGATAGACGCACGTATCGAAGAAAATGTTGTTGAGCAGCAGATCGTTCAGCTCGCCGAGCTTCATATCGAGCGCGATGCCGCGATAGCGTCCCCAGTGATAGGGAACCGCGCCGCCGCCGTGCGGAATGATCAGTTTCAGTTCCGGGAAATCTTTGAAGACCTGCGCGTTCTGGATGAACTGCATGAACGCCGTCGTATCGGCCGCGATGTAGTAGGCGCCGGTCGCGTGAAACGTCGGATTACACGATCCGCTGACGTGCACCATCGCCGGTACGTTCAGCTCTACCATTTTCTCATAGAACGGATACCAGTATTTGTCGTAGAGCGGCGGCGCATCGAAGTGGCCGCCGGACGGATCGGGATTGAGGTTCGCGCCGACGAAGCCGAGTTCGTTGACGCAGCGCTCCAACTCGTGGATCGCGGCCTTCAGATCCGAACCGGGCGTTTGCGGGACGTGACACACGCCGATGAAGTTCTTCGGATAGAGCCCGCAGACGCGATGGATCAGGTCGTTGGAGACGCGCGCCCAGGTAACGTTATCCTCCGCCGATCCCACGTGCGGCGCCATGGCCGATGCGCGCGGCGAGAAGATCGTGACGTCGATGCCGCGTTCGCGCAGCAAGCGCAGTTGTGCGTTCTCGAGGGTTTCGCGTAACTGGTCGTCGCTGAAATGCGGCAGCACGGCGGCCGGCTTCGAGGGATCTTTCGTTTTAGCGAGTTGCGCCTGGCGAAAGGTCTGCATCTCCTCGGGGACCGTCGTGTAGTGACCGTGGCAATCAATGATCAAGTGGTTCTCAATACCTTAGCGGGCGAGTGCGCTGGTCTAGATGTACCAAAAAAGTGATCCGTCTCCCGCCCGGGCGGCGTGGCGGCGGCCCGTCGAGGGCAAGCGAGGTGACCGTGCGGCGGGTCAAGCTGCACGGGACCGAGTAACCGACCTCAGCACTTGAGGAGCACGACGTGATTCAACGCATTGCCCTAGCCGGCGTGGCACTCGCCATGACGTTCGGCGCCGTCGGACCGGCAGCGGCCGCGGACCCCTACGAGATCAACATGATTACCTCGATGACGGGCGGCGCCGCGTTCCTCGGCCAGCGCGAGGTCGAGTCGATGCACGCGCTCGAGGCGATGGTCAACAAGAACGGCGGCATCAAAGGGCGTCAGATCAAGATCGTCATTTCCGACGACCAGTCGAACCCGCAAGTCGCGGTCCAACTGAGCAGCCAACTCGCCGCAAAGAAGGTGCCGTTCATTTTCGGGCCATCGCTCACCGCGATCTGTCAAGCGGTATCGGGACAGATCGACAAGACCGGCCCGGTCTCGTTTTGCCTCTCGCCGACGATTTTTCCGACGGCCGGCGGCTACACGTTCATGGGCGCGCCGTCGATCGACGACGTGGTGCCCGTCATCTTCCGCTACTTTCTTTCGCGCAAGCTCACCCGGCTCGCGGTGATCACGTCGACGGATGCCAGCGGCGCCGATTTCGAACGCCGCCTGGCGCCCGTGCTAGCGCGCCCGGAATTCAAAGACATCAAGATCGTCACGAGCGAACACTTCGCTCCCGGCGACCTGACCGTCGCGGCACAGCTCGCGCGCGTAAAAGCGGCGAATCCGGATGGCCTGGTGACCTTCACGGTGGGCACGCCGTTCGGCACGCTGCTCAAGAGCATCCACGAATCGGGCCTCGACGTGCCGGTTTACGGTTCGGGAGGCAACTTCGCGTTCGCGCAAATGCAACAGTACGTTTCGTTTCTGCCGAAGGACCTCGTGCTCAACGGCTCGCGCGGCATCACGCCCGATCCGACCGCAACCGGCGCGATCAAGCGCGCGCAGGATCAGTATTTCGCTGCTCTTGCCGCGGCGAACCAGCGCTCGGAATTTGCGGCGTCGATCCCCTGGGATCCGATGATGATTATGCTCGAGATCGTCCGCCGCGTGGGCTTCGATGCAACACCCGACCAGGTGCACGCCGCAATGGAAAACCTCAAAGGCTTCTCCGGCATCGAGGGCACGTATGACTTCACCACCCACGATCAGCGCGGCCTCGGTGAATCGGCGACGGCACTCTTCCGCTACGACGGTGCCAAGAACGAGTTCGTCCAAATCTATCCGGCCAAACGATAATACCGTAGTGGCCGCGGTCACCGTTTAAGAGCCTTAAATCAGTCTTAATCGAGGGGCCGCTACACTAAGGACCTGTGAACTCGAGCGTTATCGGTGTTGTAACGGCCGGGGCGAGCGCATTTCTCGACGCGCTCCAACGCAACATCACCTACGCCTACCAGCCGATCGTAAATGTACACACAGGCGAAGCTTATGGCTTCGAGGCCTTGCTGCGCGGTCACGAAGCCCTAGGCTTTAGCGCGATTCCGATGCTCTTCGCATCGATGGCCGATATCGACGTTGCGGTCGATGCCGAAATGCTCTTATTGAACAAGGCCGTGGACGATTTCATGGCGTTTGCGGGGGGTGGATCGGCGCGGCTCTTCTTCAATTCAAACAACCGCGTCCTCAACTCGCATCTCGAGCATCGGCCGCACATGCGTTCGATCCTCGAGCGTTACGCGCTGCCGACTGCGCGCTTCTGTGTCGAACTCTCCGAGGGCGAGGCGCTCAACGTTTCCCGGACGCAGCAGTTTTTCAGCGGCTGGACCAACCGCCCGCTGATCGCGCTCGACGACTTCGGCACCGGCTATTCGGGCCTGCGGCTGCTGGCCGAGAGCCGTCCCGATATCATCAAGATCGATCGCTTTTTCGTGGCCGAAGTGGATCGCAGTCAAGAAAGGCGCCTCTTCCTCGAGCAAATCGTGGGGCTCGCACACTCGATCGGTCTTTTGGTCGTGGCCGAAGGCATAGAAACGGAAGTCGAATTTCAGATCTGCCGCGAGATCGGCTGCGATTACGTACAAGGCTTCTTCATCGGTCGCCCCACCAGCGATCGATCGCAGCATCACACGCACTACGAAATCGTCCAGAAGCTGAACCATCGCAACCGCCGGGATCGCATGGAATCGCGCGAACTGCGTGCCGAACTCGATCCAGTTCGGCCACTTTCCGTCGAGGCCCCGATGATTGCGATCCTCGAAGCGTTCCGTGACGAAAAGGCGCGCTCGTTCTTCCCGGTGACGAATTCCCGCGGCGAGCCGCTCGGCATCGTCCACGAAGAGCGCCTCAAGGCGTTGATCTATTCGCAGTTCGGTCGCGACTTACTCACCAACCGCGTACGACCGCATCGCGTGACCGACTATCTCACGCCATGTTTGATCTTCGAAGTGTCGACCGAAATCGATCGCGTGCTCGCCGCGATCGCGCAGCGCCCAAACGACCACGCAGTCCTCGTCGTCGAGGACGGTACGTATATCGGCCTGCTCGATACGCGCGGTATCATCCGCACGATGCACGAGCGAATGGTCACGATGGCCCGGGATCAGAACCCGCTCACCAAGCTGCCCGGAAACATCATGGTCGCCAACTACATGGTCGACGCGCTCGAGAGCGACGAGCGGCCACAAGCGTTCGTCCACTTCGATTTCGACTATTTCAAGCCGTTCAACGACCGGTTCGGGTTTCGTCAAGGCGACCGCGCGATCACGATGTTCGCCGACCTGATGCGCAGCCGCTTAGCCGCCAGTGACGTCTTTCTCGGCCACATCGGGGGCGACGATTTCTTCCTCGGCGTCCACGGGAGCGCGATGCAGCCGATCGTCGATTCACTGCCGGGTTTCATCGCGCAGTTCGCCTCCGACATGGCAAGTTTCTACGATAGCGAAGCGCGTCAGGCCGGAACGATCGAAGCACACGATCGCAACGGAGCATTTCAGCTCGTGCCGCTGCTCTCGGTGAGTTGCGGGTGTGCTATCGTAACGGAAAGCGGCAGACGCGTGAACTTGGATGCGCTCTCGGCCCTGCTCGCCGATTTGAAGAAAAGAGCCAAACGGTCGCCGGAAAAGATCGCGCTGGAAACCTTCAGCGGCTAAGCCCTCAGGTGAGATCCTTTGCTAAAGGAAGAGCTTCCCAGCGCTGCCCATCGCTGCGCTCTTCAATGACCGGCGGTCCGGTCGAGACGAAGCCGGCCGAACGGTAGAGCTCGAGCGCGGCTACATTGTGTGCGTAGACTTCGATCGCGACAGAAGTTGCGTGCCGCTCGCGCGCACGTTTGAGCGCGAGAGCGACGAGTTTCCGGCCTAACCCCCGCCGCCGCATATCGGCGGCGACGGCCATCCCGAACGAAGACCGGCCATCGCGAAAATGCAGCGAAAGTTCGCCGACGATGCCGTTGTCCGTTTCTGCAACGAACACGACGAGCGAACCGCGCGTCATCAGTTCGGCGAGACGCTTCGCGCGCGCCTCACCGTTAAATGGCACCTCGGTTCGCAGCCAGCGGTTTTCCGCGGCCACCGCTCCCACCAAACCGGCGATGGCAGGGGCATCCGCGGGAGCGGCTTCACGAACGCGCGTTTCCATGCCCTATCCTGGATTGCTCGCCACGGAGTTCCCTTTAGCCCCCGAAGGGAGGCACCACGGCAGAACGAAGGCCTGCGCATCATGCAGCTTCAGCCGTATCTTTTCTTTACGGGCGAGTGCGAAGAAGCACTCAACTTTTACCGCTCGGTTTTTGGCGGCGAGATCACCGGGATCAACCGCTACGCCGGTTCGCCCATGGAACAACAAGCGCCGCCGGGTTGGGGCCAGAAGATCATACACGCCACGTTTACGTCCGGCGGCGTATCGCTTATGGCCGCCGACTCATCGGCCGCCCAGCCCGGCGCAAACAACGCGAAGGCACGGCTTGCAATTGGCGCGGCCGATCACGACGAGGGGCAATGCCTGTTCGACGGGCTGGCCGCGGGGGGCACCGTTACTATGCCATACGCAAAACAGTTCTGGGGCGCGAGCTTCGGGATGCTCACCGACCGGTTCGGCATCGAGTGGATGATCAACGCCGGGTGAAGTGCTAGTCCAGCAGCGTGACGCGGCCGCTATCGAGACCATACCGCGCCGCGACCACTTTCAGATGATGTTCGCCGACGGCTTTCTTAACGATCGCGCTCCGCGCAACCGTTTCGTGCGCGACGAGTTTGGCGTTGGCGCGCACGACCGCTTCGGTGTACTCGCCCGCCGACATCGCGCCTTGCGCGGTGGCGGTAACGGCCGGTGTAATCGCCTCAACGATCGCCTGAATGCTTGCCGGCGCATGCTGGTGACTCTGCACGAGTTTGATCGAGTCGGTGACCGCCCCGCAGTTCTGGTGACCCAAAACGATCAGGAGCGCGGGCGAACCGATGTTCGCGATGGCGTACTCAAACGAGCCCAGTCCGCCGGGTTCGAGAATATTCCCCGCAACGCGGCACACGAACAAGTCGCCGACGGTTTGATCGAAGATTTGCTCGGGCGGTACGCGTGAGTCGGCACAGCAGAGCACCATGGCGAACGGCCGTTGACCGTTGGCAACATCGGCGCGGCGCTCGGCCAAGGCATCCGTCGCCTTGAGGGTTCCGGCCACGAACTTCCGGTTGCCGGCCATGAGCCGCGCGAGCGCCTCGTCCGGCGTCATCGTCGGGCCGCCACCGTACGCAGCCCGGACGGGACGCGGCAGGCTCGCAAAACCGCCGGCGGCCAGCGCGCCGGCGGCTCCCCACATGAACGTTCCGCGATCGACGTGACGGCCGTGCATGGAAACGGCTTTTATACGCCGGAACCACACACCTGGTTGGATACTCCAGCGAAACGGGCTGCCCGCCCGGAAGGACGACTTCGATGCAAGAGCTGTTCAAGCAATATCTCGATCGCAACATTTCGCGCGGGAAACTGCTCCAAGGCCTGAGTGCGGTCGGTATGAGCACCGTCGTGGCGAGCGCCATCGCGGAATCGCTCGCGCCGGTATCAGCGATTGCGGCCGAAGCGGCCGGCGCGGTACGCAACGTGCGCGACACCGGCGGCACACTGTTCATACAGCAGCTCAAAGCCGCGGGCGTGAAGTACTACTTCTTCAACCCATCGACCGGCGATGCGCCGATCTTCAACGCGATCGCAAACGAACCGAGCATCCAGCTGATCAAAGGCGTGCAAGAGGGCGTGGTCGTCGCGATGGCCGACGGGTACGCGCGTATGTCGGGAAAGACCGGCGTCTGCAGCATTGCCAACGTCGGTTTGCCCAACGGCGTAACGCAGTTGGTGAATACCTATAAGGATCGCATTCCGCTCTTGCTCGTGATCGCGTCCTTCGGCACGAACCAGGCTGGGCGCGACGGCCCGCAAGATTACGATCATCAGGAGAACATGCTGGCGCCGCTTACCAAGTGGTATTGGATGGCGCAGTCCGGCGCGAACATTCCGGAAACCACGCGGCGGGCGCTCAAATTCGCATCGACGCCGCCCGGCGGACCGGTCTTCCTCGCCATCCCCGACGACGTGCTCGGCCAAGTCGCGAGCGCCGACGTCATCGATCAATCGATGTTCGATGTCCCGATGAGGATCAGACCGGATCAAACCGACATCGAAACGGTCGCGCGGATGCTGATCGAGGCGAAGAACCCGCTGCTCTCGGTCGGAGACGAAATCACGATGTGCGGCGGCGAGGCGGAAGTCGTCCAGCTGGCCGAGTTGCTGGGTCTGCCGGTTGCCGGCGGCGGCGAGTTCGGGGTGTGGTCGAAGCCGTTCCCCACGCGCAACGCGCTCTATCTCGGACCGGTGCTGCGCAACATGCGCTTCCCGGGCGAGGTCGATCTCCGGCTCAACATCGGGAACCAGTACGGCGAAGTCTACACGCCCGGCGGAAAACTCGTCTCGATTCGGCGCGATCCGACGAGCCTTGGGCGCGTCTCGCCGATCGACATGGGACTCGTCGCGGATTCGAAGCTGGCCGCCGCCGATCTCGTCGCGGCGGTGAAGAGTCTCGCCACGCCCGACCGGCTACGCAAGATCGCCGAGGATCGCGGCGCGCGCGTACGCGACTATACCGCCGGTATGGCAAAGATGCGCATGGCGATGCTCAACGATTTCCCCAGCGCATCCGGTGGCCCGATCACGCTCGAGCGGCTTGCGTTCGAACTCGAAAACGGACTCGAGAAAGACACGATCTACGTCAACGACATCGACTCGGGCAAGAAGATGGATCCGTTCATGTCGTTCGGGGGCACCGACAAGACGTACGTCGCCAACGGTCCGAACATCCTCGGCTGGGGAATGTCGGCGGCCCTCGGCGCAAAGCTCGCGCGACCCGATCGGCCGGTGGTTGCCGTCCTCGGCGACGGCGCGTTCTTGTTCGGCGGCCCGCAGCCCCTTTGGAGCCAGGCTCGCTACAACGTGCCGGTTACCAATATCGTGCTGAACAACTTCAGCTACAACAACGAGCGCAACCGGATTTGGACGTTCGTGTCGGGGCAGCAATTTAAATCCGGTCTCGACATGACGTGTTACAACGGCTCACCCGACGTCGACTTCGCCAAAGCATCACAAGCCTTCGGCGTTGAAGCTGAGACCGTCAAAGAGCCCGCGCAGATCAAAGCGGCGCTGGCGCGCGCGAAACGCGCAAACGTGGAAGGCCGGCCCTATCTGCTCGACGTCCACGTACAGCGCGACGGCGTCGGCGCCGGATCGACGTGGTACCCCCCATTCTCGGTCGCCGCCATGCGCACGCGGAAGGTATAGGGAGCAGCGATGATACGTTTACGTCTCCCGGCGTTGTTTGTCTTCGCGCTGCTCGTTGCGGTGGGAGCGGCGTCGCTGCCGCTGCGCGCGCAACAAGACAACGGCCTGCCCGCCGGCGAAGGCCGCGACATCGTTGCGGTCACCTGTACGCAATGCCACAGCATCACCGCCGTTACGCAACTACGCGAAGGCCGGGCAGCCTGGCGGCATCAAATCTACGACATGATCGAACGCGGAGCGCAGGTTTCGCCGGCGGACATCGACGTAATGGTGAACTATCTCGCAACGCATTTCGGTCCCGGCATCCCGTTTCCGGGACCAACCCCCGTCCACATCACGCTACCGGCCGGCGCCGGTCAGACGATCGTCGATAGCCGCTGCAGTCTCTGCCACGGCATCGATCGCGTCGTCGCGGTAAAACGCACGCACGCGCAATGGACCGGCATCGTCAACCGGATGGTCTACCTCGGAGCGCCGATCACGCCCGACCAGACCAAGACGGTGCTCGACTACTTAAACGCGAATTTCGGCGCATGAACAACTCCGCCTCGTCGTTCTTGCGCGTTTGCGCTGCGTTCCTCGCCATCGTGCTGGCCGGCGTGCCGTGCGCCGGCCGCGCGCAAGATGCCGCGCTAAAAGTGGCGACGATTCCGATCGATACCGGGGCGGAAGCGTTCTATGCGCTCGACCAGGGCTTCTTCAAGAAGAACGGCCTCGATGTGTCGATCGAACGCATCACCAACGGGCCGGCAATTGCCGCCGCCGTTGCGTCCGGCGCGGTCGACGTTGGCTTCTCGAACCTCGTGTCGCTGGCGATCGCGTTCAAGAAGGGCGTACCGATCACGCTGATCGCGGCAGCCGGCATGTACAGCTCGAAGGCGCCGACGACCACGTGCATGGTGGCGTTGAACTCGCCGATCAAATCGGCGAAAGATCTCAACGGCAAAATCTTTGCCACCAATGGTCTGAAGAACATCGGCGAGTTTGCCCCGCGCGCCTGGATCGACAAGAACGGCGGCGACTCATCGACGGTGAAGTTCGTCGAGATGCCGTTCCCCGATATGGCCGGTGCGTTAACGCAAGGCCGCATCGACGCAGCCGTGATGGCCGAACCGACGATGACCGAGAGTAAGGGGCAATCGCGCTTCTTTTCCAACTGCTACGACGGCATCGGATCGAGCTACATGATCGGCGCCTACTTCGCGACGACGTCGTGGGCCGCCGCGCATCCGGATCTCGTGCGCAAGTTTCAAGCATCGATCCGCGATACCGCGATCTGGGCGAACAAGAACCCGCTCTTGAGCGCTGCGATTCTCGCGCGCGAGTCGAAGATGAACCCCGACATCGCCGCCAAGATGTTTCGCGCGGTGTATCCGGAGCGTCTCGAAGCCTCTGCGATTCAACCGGTTATCGACGTCACCGCGAAGTACGGCGCCTTGCCGGCGTCGTTCCCCGCGACCGATATGATGTACCAGGGCCGCCAGCGCGTCGCTGCGAGTTCCGCGTCGTTCACCATGAGCCGCGAATCGACGTCGGTCGTCGAAACGCGGCGCACGTCGCGGCGCTGATCCATCGGATAGCGTAAGCCGCGGTGCATCGTGCAGCGGTTATCCCACAGCACGAAGTCGCCCGCTTGCCACGTGTGGCGATAGACGAACTGCGGTTGTGCGGCATGTTCGGTAAGTTCGAAGAGCAGTAAGCGCGCTTCGGGAACCGGCCAGCCGAGGATGCGCGACGCGTGCGAGGCCAGGTAGAGACTCGTGCGCTCGGAACCCGCGTGCACGTGAACGATCGGACGCCATACCGGCTGCATCGCCTCAACCGCGGGAACGTTGCCTTCAAAGCCGAGGACGCGCCGCGAGTGGATGAAGGCGTGCTCCGTGACGAGGCCGTCGAGCGTGGCCTTCACCTCGGGCGCGAGCGCGTCGTAGGCCGCGCGCAAGTCGGCGAATTCGGTTTCGCCGCCGGTAGCCGTCGCCTCGCGGCACGAAAGCATCGAGTAGCGCGCCGGCGTCGACTTGAACGAGCTATCGGTGTGCCACAATTGATTGGCAAGCGAAAAGAGATGGGGCTCGTCGGAGCGCTCGAAGATCTCGCCGTCGTCGTTGATGTTCGCGAGGTCGACGAGTCCGGGGACGCCCAGCCGTTTGCGCCGCGCGCTCGTTGTCGCTTCGACCGTGCCGAAACGCCGCGCAAACGCGAGCTGGCGGTCGTCATCGAGATGCTGCCCGCGCAACACGACGACCGCGTAGCGATCGAGCGCGGCGTGGATCTCGGCGATCTCACCGTCGGTCGGGCCGGCGCCCGCATCGACTCCGCTAATGCGGGCGACGAACTCCGGTTTTAGTATTTCAACAATCATCAGATGCTCATAATCAATCGGCTTTGGTCCATCGGTTCGGTATAGCTCAAGAGTCCGAGCTGCGCGAAGAGACGCTGCATGTCCATCAACGTCTTCACGTCGACCGTCAGGCGCGCGTCGATCTCATACCGCGGCGAGCGCGCGATTTCGGCCGCCGGCTGTTGCACGTACTTCGCGAGCGTCGCGACGGTGTCGGGCGCATAATACCCCGCACCGGCAATTGCCGCCGCTGCCCGGCGGATGGCCCGCATCGCGGCACTCGCCAGCACGCGATCGTGGATCAGCCGCGAACCGAAGAATATCCCCGAGCCCGAAATGCCGGCGGGGGGATAGGCAAAGATGTGCGCCAGTTTCTGCGCTTCGAACGCTTCCATTTGCGGCGAACCGCTGTAGATCGCATCGATCGACTTGTTCTGCAGCGCGGTCGCCTGATTCGGCAGCGTGAGTGCCACGACCGAAATATCGCGCATACTCAGGCCCGCCGGCTGCAGCATGCGCGTGACGTAGTACGTCGCCGTCGAAGCGAGACCGCCGGTCCAGCCGAATTTCAACCCGCGCAGTTGGGCGAGCTGTTTTACGCCGCCCTCGGACCAGAGATCGTATCGCACCAGCAGGGCGGTCGGCGAATTGCCCGACTTCGGCGTATACGCGGTGGACGCGACGTAGCGCACGTCGAGTCCGCGGTCGATCGCGTTATAGTAGCCGGCCGAAAGACCGGCGGTCACAACGTCGATGCGCCCCGTTGCCGCTAGCGCCATCGCATCGAGGCCGGCGCCGATCGGCGAGAGCGAGACGTCGAACCCTTCGGCCGCAAAATAACCGCGATCCGCGGCCACAAACACCGGCGCGCCGAGCGCCCCCGCGAGATACGCGACGTTCAGCGGCCGCCGCTCCTGCGCGCGCAGCGGCACGGTCGCCGCAACGTTTGCGAGAACGGTACCGGCGACAAACGCCGCCCGCTTCACGGCAGGCGCCGGATGCGGAGAATCTTCACCGGTACGTTCAACATTTGTCCCGCGCCGGGCATGCGCGCGATCTGACGCACCAGCTCCATGTTTTTGGTGACATGCCCGAACGCCGCATAGCCCGGCTGCGTGTCCGAGCCATCGAGCCGCGCCTGATCGCCGTCGCAAATGAAGAACTCGGAAGTGGCGGAGTTCGGCTCCTGCGTGCGTGCCATCGAGATCGCGCCGTCGGTGTTCTTCACTCCGGTTTTGAACGGCGTCTCGAGCGGAATCGCCGGGTCGTTGTCTTTTTCACGGGTCTTGTTCCCGCCCTGAATGACGAACGACGGTACCGCACGGAAGAACGTGCCGCCGTCGAAGAATTTCTCGTCGATCAGATGCAGAAAGTTCTTGGTCGTGATCGGTGCGTGAACCGGATCGAGCACGACATCGATCGTGCCGAGGTTCGTAACGATTGCGATGTTGACGTCGGCGGCAGCGTTCGCGGGCAACGGTCCGGTGGCGAGTCCTCCGGTGAGCGTAAGCGCGGCGATGAGTATGGCGAGGATGGGCAGTCGGTTCATACCGGGGGCTACCCGCCCGTCGCCGCTTCTCCCTTCGCGCTCAGCGCTCGATCATCGTCATCATCGCTTCACTATAACGCTCGCCTGCGACGGTCGCCTCCAGCGCACCGAGTTCGCGCAGATCGCTTGCGTCCAGACGGATGTCGACCGCCCCGGCGTTTTCCTCCAGATACCGGACGCGCTTCGTTCCCGGGATGGGAACCATATCGTCGCCCTGCGCGAGGACCCAGGCAAGCGCAATCTGCGCAGGCGTCGCATCGTGCCGCGCCGCCACGCGCTTCACCACATCGACGAGCGCTTCGTTCTTCTTCACGTTCTCCGCGCTGAAGCGCGGCGTGGTCCGGCGAAAATCGTCGGCCTCCAGCCCCTCGAGCGTCACCGCGCCGGTGAGAAATCCGCGACCGAGCGGGCTGTACGGCACGAAGCCGATGCCGAGTTCGCGCAGTACCGGCAGCACGCGCGCTTCTACGCCGCGCTCCCAGAGCGAATACTCGCTTTGCAACGCGCTGATCGGATGCACGGCGTTCGCGCGCCGCAGCGTCTCGGGGCCGACTTCTGAGAGGCCGAGATAGCGAACCTTGCCCGCCCTGACGAGTTCTTTCATCGCGCCGACCGTATCTTCGATCGGCACGTTCGGATCGCGCCGGTGCTGGTAATACAAGTCGATCGTGTCGATACCCAAGCGTCCGAGAGACGCCTCCGCGACCTTCTTGACGTTCGCCGGCGAACCATCGACGCCGCGCTCGCGGCCTTCGCCGAACGAGAACCCGAACTTCGTTGCGATGACGACTTGGTCGCGGCGGCCGGCGATCGCCCGTCCGACGAGCAGCTCGTTGGTAAACGGCCCGTAGATCTCGGCCGTGTCGAGAAACGTGATACCGAGATCGATTGCCCGGTGGATCGTCGCGACTGCTTCGGTTTCATCGGCCGCTCCATAGGCGTAGGTCATGCCCATGCAACCGAGGCCGAGCTCCGACACCGACAGCCCCTGGGTTCCGAGTTTGCGCTGTTTCATATCCCGACTATACCCGGAAAGGACAGCGCATGAAATCCGCATCCACGCGCGAAGGGCCCCTCATGACCGTCTTCGACATGGATTCGCACCTGCGGGAATCGTACGTCATGGACCAGGCGTTTGCGCTCGACGGCGAGTTCGCACAACTTCGCCCGGTGCGCCTCAACGCCGAGACCGGTTTCAAGGCCAAGTTCAAACACGAACTGCGTCCGTTTCCAAAACGCGTGAACGAAAGCTTTCTGCACGATTTCGTCTACGATCCCGATGTGAACTGGGAAGGCGGCGAAGTCGCGCGCCGCCAGCAAGGCGGGATCGACATGGATTTCCGCATGCGCGATAACGAGCGCGAAGGCGTCGACGTGCAGTTCATGTTTCCGACCCTGATCATGATCCCGTGCATGACCGAAGGCCCGCTCGGCGCCGCGCTCGCGCACGCCTACAACACGTGGACGCACGGTCTCGCCAAGAACTCCGGCGGGAAACTACGGCCCGTTGCGGTGCTGCCGTGGGCGTATCCCGAAGGCATGGTCGCCGAACTCGAACGCTGCGTGAACGAACTCGGCTTTCAGGCGGCGCACGCGATGCCGTACGTGTCGACCGAGAAAACCAAGCTCACGATCGACAACGAAGCCTACTATCCGTTCTATGCGGCGCTCGAGCGGCTGAACATTCCGCTGATGCTGCACCCGAACTCGCAGGGCGACTTGATCAACCTCTACGACAATTTTTACGCGATGCACGTGCTCGGACGGCCGTTTAATTGCACGGCCGGTTTGGTCGCCTTGACCATCGGTGGAATTTTCGAGCGCTTCCCGGGTCTTCGCGTTGCATTCTTTGAATGCAGCGCCGAGTGGATTCTCTATTGGATGCACCGCATGGATGACGACTACCGCAAAATGCGCAACGGCCTCGCGCCGAAGATCACCCGCATGCCGTCGGAATACGTCAAGAAGCACTGTTGGGTAACGTGTGAAGCCGACGAGCGCGATCTCGCCGGCACGATCCGCGGCTTCAGCGGGAACCGCATTCTGCTCGCGAGCGATTACCCGCACTTCGACTCCGAATATCCCGGCACGGTCAAAGAGCTCCGCGAACGCACCGACATCACGCCTGCGCAGAAAGAAAAAATCCTCACGCACAACTCGCTGGAGTTCTTGCAGATTTAATGCGGTCGCGGGCCTGGCTGTGTGCGGCGGCATTGATTGCCGCCGGCTGGTTCGCTCCGGCGCCCGTAACGGCGCAAACGCTGCCCGTCGTTCGGGTAGCGACGACGCTCAACGATTCGGGCGCCGAAGTGTACTACGCGCAAGATATGGGCTTCTTTGAAAAGGCCGGACTGCACGTTGAAATCGTGACGCTCAACAGCGCCGGCCTGCTCGGTTCGAGCGTGGCATCGGGGGCGCTCGACTTCGCCGAGACCGGCCTCTCCGTTATTGCAACGGCGCACCAAAAAGGCTTGCCGTTCGTGATCGTTGCGCCGGCCGGTCAGTATTCCAGTAAGGCGCCCACAACCGCCCTCGTTGCGTTGAAGAACTCGCCGCTTAAAAGCGGCAGCGACCTCAACGGCAGAACGATCGCGGTGCGCGACATCAACAGCCCGGCGTATGTCGGCGCGCGCATCTGGATCGATCAGAGCGGCGGCGATTCGAAGAGCGTGAAGTTCGTCGAAGTTCCCGATTACGATGTGGCCGGCGCGCTCGCGCAAGGCCGGATCGACGGGGCCGTAATCTCCGAACCCGATCTGCAAAATGCCCTCGCCGCCGGAACGGTCCGCGTCGTTTCGTTCGTCTACAACTCCGTCGCGAGCGACTTTCTCCTCGGCGCCTACTTCACCACGACGTCATATGCGCAAACGCATCCGGAGATCGTTCGTGCGTTCGCCATCGCCCTGGCGCAAACGGCCCGGTGGGCCAACGCGAATCCGAAACTCTCGGCCGCAATTTTGAGCAAATATGCAAAGTCGCACGTCGACCCGGCAATGCCGCGCGTCGTCTACGGTGAACGCGCAACCGCGGCGCTCGCCCAACCGGTGATCGATGCGGCCGCAAAATACGGGCAGCTCACGGCAACCTTTCCAGCAGCCGAGCTCTTCGCGCCCGGGACCTTGAAGTAGTCCAAGCGCGCTTCAAATCAACGTCGTGTCGCCGGCGCACGTTCGCGCTGCGATTACGTCGTGAACGTGGTCTTCGATCCACGTCACGAGCGAACGCACCAGGACCGCGACTTCGCGGCCCGATTCCGTCAACGTATACTCCGTGTGCGGCGGAACGACGGGACGGCTCGTCCGCGTAATCAGCCCATCGAGTTGTAACTCGCGTAACGCCTGGGCGAGCATCTTCTCCGAGATCCCGTCGATGCGTGCGCGCAACTCGGAGTACCGCAACGTACCGCCTTGCAGCGCCATGAGCACGAGGCCGCCCCAGCGTCCGGTAACGTGCCCGAGCACGTTTCGCGCCGGGCAGCGGCGATCGAAGATATCCGCCTGCGGCAGTGTTTCCTCGATAAGCAACGGAGTCTCCTAACTAACGAAAAGGTAAGTACTTCCGTTTTGATAGTTTTGTGCCTAGACTGCCTTATGGCGATACAACCGGTTGCCCTTGTTACGGGTTCGTCGAGCGGCATCGGCGCCGCGATCGCATCGCGGCTTGCGAGCGACGGCTATCGCGTCTTCGGCGGCAGCCGCCGCGGCGAAAGTCCCGCGGGAACGGAGGCGCTCGCGCTCGACGTCTGTTCCGACGATTCGGTGCGGGCGTGCGTGGGTGCGGTCATCGAGCGTACCGGCCGGATCGACGTCTTGGTAAACAACGCCGGCCAACTGATCGCCGGCGCCATCGAAGAACTTACGCTCGAGCAAGCGCGCTCGCAGTTCGAAACGAACTTCTTCGGCGTCGCGCGTACCGTACTCGCGGTGTTACCGCATATGCGTGAAGCGCGCAGCGGAAAGATCGTCACGCTCAGTTCCCTGGCCGGGCTCGTACCGGTGCCGTTTTGGGGATACTACAACGCCAGCAAGTTCGCCGTCGAGGGCTTCTGCGAAACATTGCGCGCCGAAGTGCAGCCGTTCGGCATCGCCGTCGCGATGGTCGAACCGGGCGCGATCGGTACGTCGCTCTTCGCTCAACCGCGTGGCGCGAAGATGGACGCGTACACGCCGTGGCGCGATCGCGCATTGCAAACGATGAAGAACTTCGAGACCAAAGCGCCGTCACCCGACGTCGTCGCGCGCGCCGTCGCCGGGATCATCGCAAAGGCACACCCGCCGCTCCGCACGCTCGTCACGACGGAAGCGCATGCGTTTACCACGATGCGCCGGCTGCTGCCCGGCGGACTGTTCGAATCGCTGGTCCGCTTCGGCTTCGCACTCGACCGCTGACGCTAGTGTAGAAGCAAGTCGCTCGCGGGAAACGCCGTAAACAGGCCGTAGTGCGCCGCGACGTCGATCTGGGGCTGAATTGCCGCCGGTGAGAGCTGGTCGGCAAACCGCGTGCGCACCATCGATGCGAGCGTCGCCGGGTCGAGTTTCATATCGCGCGTGAGCATGTCCGCGCTCGCAGCCGGATTCTGCGTTGCCCACGCGCCCGACGCGCGGATCGCGCTTGAGAATTTTGCGACGACGTCGGCGTGCGTGCGTGCCCAGGCAGACGTTGCAAACCAGCCGCTGATCAGGAACGAATGCGCGATCGTATCGAACGCGTACGCGAGCACGCGCGTCGTGCGCTTGTTGCTCGAAATGAACGGCTCCGTTACCCAGGCCGCGTCGATGCGTCCGGCCGCGAGCGCGTCGGCCATAGCTGGGAACGGCAACTCGAGAAACTTCACCGACATCGAATCGCCACCGTTGCGGTCGATCCAGATGCGCGGCGCATACTCCGAGATCGTCTTGAGCGCCGGAATTCCGACCGTCTTGCCGGAGAGATCCCGCGCAACGCGAATCGCCGAGGCCGTGGGCACGATGAGCGCGGCGATTTGCGCCGCCGGATCGTGCACGTTGCCGGGAGCGATCATCACGAACGGGATACCGCGTGCATGCGCGATCGCAATCGAGAGTACGGCACTGAACCCGACATCGATGCTGCCCGATGCGACGGCTTCCGCGATCGCCGATGAGTTGACGATCGGCACGATCGCGACGTCGAGGCCGGCCTTCGCGAAATAGCCCTGCTCTTTGGCAAAATAAACCTCGGCCGCGGCCTCGAACGGCGGCGTGCCGACCCGGATGGTTGCGGGCGTCTGGGCGCCGAGGGCAGACGGTGCGGCCGCAATTGCAGCGAGGGTCAATACGAGCGCTTCACGGCGATGCATGGCGAAAGCTTTCCGTTGCCTATCGGCGTCTCCCCGTTCCGGCGCCCGGCACGAATCGCGTCCGGTATGAGTTACAGCGGGCATGCCGGACAAACGTACCATCGTCATCACCGGAGCCAGCTCGGGCTTCGGTCTCCTAACCGCTAAAGCGTTCGCCGCCGACGGCTGGCGCGTGTACGCCACGATGCGGGCCCCGCAGGGGCGCAGCGCGCCGCTGGCAGCGGAATTGCGCAGCGCGGGCGTCGGCGTCGTGCAACTCGACGTCACGGACGATGCGTCGGTCGCTGCGGCCGCAAAGACCATTCACGCCGAGGTGCCGGCCATCGACGTGCTCGTGAACAACGCCGGCGGCGCGTACTTTGGAATCGAGGAAGCGTACACGCCGGCCCTCGTCGAGCAGCAATTCGCGACGAACGTCTTCGGGCCGCTGCGCGTGAACCGCGCGTTTCAGCCTGCGATGCGCGCCCGCAAGAGCGGGCTCGTCGTGTATCTCTCATCGGTCGTCGGGCGCATGATCGTACCGTTCGGCGGGATCTACACCGCATCGAAGTGGGCGCTCGAAGCGCTGGCGGAAACGTCGTCCTACGAACTCGCGCCGTTCGGCATCGATGTCGCGATCGTCGAACCCGGTGCCTTCGCAACGGACATTTTCTCCAAAACGGCCGGCGCCGACGACGCAGCGTGCATCGCATCGTACGGCGATGTCGCCCGGGTCGCAGCAGGCCAGGCCGCAAGGGTCGAGGCGGGCTCCGTTGGGCGCGATCCGAACGACGTCGCCCGGGCGATCTTGCAATTGGCGAACGCGCCCGCCGGAACGCGCCCGCTGCGCACCGTCGTGCCGAACCATCCGGCCGTCGATGCGATCAACGCGGCGCTCGCGCCGATTCAAGCAAAGATCATCGAGGCCATGTCGGCGCCGGCCGCAACGCAACCGCGCTGATCATTTGCTGCGCGTCCAGCGGTTTGTCGATAATGCCGTACTTGAGCGCGGCATCGATGACGGGCTGGATGTCTTTGACATCGACGACCGCCCCCACGTAGGAGCGGGTCATGCCGGCGAGTACGGCCGGTTCGAGGCCCCAGAACGGCGCCGTCACCGGTACGGTTTCGGCGTGATGAGCGTTCGTGTAGGTCGCCGCTTGCTGGATGATCTGGACGTAGCGCGCGAGCGGTTCGCGATTTTTTTCGATGTAGGCTTCGGTTGCGAACCAGGCCGTGATCATGAAGCGTTTCGCGATCGCGTCTTCCGGCCGGCTCAGGATCCGCACTTTTCCGCTGGCGGCCACGTTGCCGAAGTACGGATTGCTCAGCGTCGCCGCGGCGACGCGCCCGTCCAGCAGCGCGGCCAGCACCGCGACGCTCGGCAGTTCGACGAAGCGCACGGTCTTCGAGTCGCCGCCGTTTGCATCGATCCACGCGCGCGACGACGTTTCCACGATGTCGCGCAGCGACGGCGTCGGCATGATCTTGCCGTTGAGATCCTTCGCACTCACGATCGGCGAGTCTTTAAGTACGACCATGCCGGAGATCGGGGCTTCGCTCAGCCAAATCTCACCGGGTGCGATCAGCTTGAGTGGAACACCGTGATTGCGCGCGCTGATCAGCGGCAAGAGACTCGATTTCCCTATATCGAGCGCACCGCCGACGACGGCCGCCGTCACGGCCGATCCGGAGGTGAACTTTTGGATGTCGATGCTCAGCCCGGCCTTCGCGAACATGCCGCTGTGCTGCGCCCACAAGACCGGCGTTACATCGTCCGCAGCGTTCGATCCGAGCTGCATTGCGAACGGCGCCGTTTGCGCGTCCGCGGGCTGCAGCGCCGCGCGCGCGACGGCCAGCGCTGCCAGCGACGCGGCGAAGTTACGCCGCCGCACGTTCCGGATGCGCGGCATCGACGATGCCTTCCCAGTACAGCTTCCACACATCGAGATTCACACGGCACGCCTCGACGACTTGGTCTTCCATCTTTAGCTCTTTGGCATATTTTCCGACCGTCTGCCAGCCCAGGTTCGAGTGCTCGACGTCGGCGATCGAATGAACTTTGAAAAACGCGAGTTGATCGTCGCGCAACCCGAACGCCTCGGCATACTGGACGCGGCGTACGCCGGAGTGTCCGACCTCACGAAAGAGACCGGTGCCATATCCCGGCACATTGGCGCGTTCGGCACACGTATTTGCCACGAGTCCCTCGAGCCAATGACGGTTACGCGTCAACGTCTCCCACGCCAGCCACGCGATACGCGTCGTGCGGATCGGTTCGGCCGCACGAATCTCCTCGATCGTCATACCGATCGATACGCCGAGTTCCTCGATGATCTGCCAGTGCGCCTTACCTTCGCCATGTTCGTGATCCGCAATCAGCTCCTCGGCCGATGCGCCGATGATCTTCATGCGGATGTCCCAATGCGGGCAGTTGGTAGCGACGGCCAGTTTCATCACCGAGTTGCGAATACGCGTGTTCAAGCGGTGCTGCTTGATCCACATCTTCGCGATCTCCGGCGTGGGATAGGCGGCGTAAAAGCGGTTCGCCTTCACGTATTCATCGACGACTTCATCGAGACGCTCGAGTACATCCATAACCGGCCCGTTTCGCTGCGACCCCGACTTTTGCCGTTTCTCGAGGCCGCCCCCGGGGCGGACAATGGGCGGATGAGTCAGCAAGCGATTCGAGCCGGGAGCTTTACTCCGAGCGCACCGGCCGCTACGGCCTTCGGCGTCCTCGTCGCGATCAGTTTCTGCCATTTCAGCAACGATCTGCTGCAATCGCTGCTGCCGGCAATCTATCCCAACTTGAAAATCGCGCTCGGGCTCAGTTTCGCACAAGTCGGCTTCGTCACGTTGGCCTATCAAATCACGGCATCGCTCTTGCAACCGCTGATCGGATTGTTCGCCGATAAGCGGCCCACGCCGCTCGCGCTGCCGCTCGGCACGCTCTTCGCGATGGCGGGCCTGTGCGTTTTGGCGGTGAGCCACAATTACGCGATGCTCATTCTCGGCGCATGCTTGCTCGGCGTGGCATCGTCGGTATTCCATCCCGAAGCATCGCGCGTTGCGCGAATGGCATCGGGCGGCAAGCCGGGCCTGGCGCAGTCGGTATTCCAAGTCGGCGGAAACCTCGGTTCGGCGCTCGGTCCGCTTGCCGCGGCGCTGATCGTCGTGCGCTCGGGTCAAACGAGCCTCGTCTTCTTCGCGCTGTTCGCGCTCTTCTCAACCGCCGTATTATGGTTCGTCGCGCGCTGGTATCGCAATCACGGCATCGCGCGGCTGGCGGCCGCGACGCGCAGCCTCACGCGCGACGGCGCGTTTCCGCGTTCGACCGTCGTCACCGGCATCACGATCTTGCTGGTGCTGATCTTCTCGAAGTATTTCTATCAGGTCAGCTTGACGAACTATCTGACGTTTTATTTGATCGAACGCTTCGGCGTCTCGGTGCAAGCCTCGCAGTTGCATCTGTTCATGTTCGTCGCTGCAATTGCAGTCGGCACGATTGCCGGCGGTCCGCTCGGCGACCGGTTCGGACGCAAGTACATCATTTGGTTTTCGATTCTGGGCACGCTGCCGTTTGCGCTCGCCTTACCGTACGCGAGCCTATTCTGGACCGGGCCGTTAACGATCGCGATCGGTTTGATCCTTGCCTCGGCGTTTCCGGCGATCGTGGTGTACGCGCAAGAATTGGTGCCGGGCAAAGTCGGCGCGGTCTCGGGGATGTTCTTCGGTTTTGCGTTCGGCATGGCAGGCCTCGGTGCGGCCGTACTCGGGCTTCTCGCCGATCGCACCGGCATCGAGACCGTATACAAGATCTGCGCGTTTCTGCCGGCGATCGGCCTCCTCGCCGCCTTCTTGCCACGAATCGAACGCCCGCAAGCGGACTAGTATTGCGGTGGCCCGCAGTTGTAATCCAGCGTCGTACTGCACACGCGGAGGTCAACGTGGGTGGTCGCCGCCCCGACGGTAACCGGAAAACGCTGCGGGGGCACGTCGTCGGAGGAAACCAGTAAGGTCGCGTGACCCGCCTTCAGTCCGCTCAACCGGAAGCTGCCGTCGGCCCGCGACGTTGCATGCGCCGCACCGAGTTCCACGCGAACGCCCGGCAGGGGCTGCCCCGTGGTCCTATCCGCGACGGACCCGAGGAGCACCGAAAGCATCCACGACGTGACGAGCAAAGAGCGTGCGCGCATGGGGGCAGTTGTACGATTCTTTGGGCCTTTTGCCTCCGTGAATCTCCCGCCGTCCCGTGCGGGTCGTTCCACATACGATGGCCTCAACCGGAGCATATACCAGCGACGTCGCCTTTACCGATACGGTGAAGCGCATACAAGCCGAACGCGGTTCGCGCAAATCCTATGCACGGATGGAAGAGACGCGCGGCGGCTTCGCCGGTTCGATCACGCCGGAAATTGCCGCCTTCATTGCCGAAGCAAGCAGCGCATATCTGGCCACCGCCAACGCCGCGGGTCAACCGTACGTGCAGCACCGCGGCGGGCCGCCGGGCTTTGTCAAAGCTCTCGATCCAAAGACCCTTGCGTTTGCGGACTTCGCCGGCAACCGGCAATACATCACGACGGGCAACTTGGCGGAGAACGATCGGGCCTTTCTGTTTTTGATGAACTACGCCGAGGCCGAACGCATCAAGATCTGGGGCCGCGCCCGCGTCGTTCCCGCCGATCCGGAACTCACAAGAACGCTGGTCGACCCGTCGTACGACGCGCGCATCGAGCAGGCGATCGTGTTCGACGTGACGGCCTGGGACGCGAATTGTTCGCAGCACATCCCGAAGCTGGTCGACATCGAACACGTCAAGCACACGGTCAACGTACTCGGCGAGCGGATAAGCTATTTGGAAAAGACGTTACGCGACGCCGGCGTCGCGTTTGCCGAAAAGACCTAGTTCTCTCGCTCCCATGTAACGATCGAACGGACGACGCGATTGCCGAGGTTCGGATTCGGCACGGCAGGCGAGGTAAGGATGAGGCGGTTGCCGTCGATTTGGAACGAACGCGTGACGTCGGTTCCGACTTGCGCCTCCGACCACGACGCTTCGACGCGCGTAACGATTTTATCGCCTTCGAAATGGTAGCGCCCGGTGTACGACGTCATCGTGCTTAGCGCTGCTGCTTTTTCAGCGTCGTTCGCCGGCGGCTTGCGGCCTTCGGCCGTGGAGATGATGATCCACTGACCGGTCGGTAGAATCACCATGCGGCCCTTCGGATGTTCTCCGAAGGGCAAGATCTGCTCTTTGGTCGCGGGATCTTCATAGATCAGCGACACCGCTTTCCAGCTGCCCACGATGCGGTTGTCGTCGGCCGATGCCGGGACGGCACACGTCGCGCACCACAGCGCCGCAAGAAGGGCAACGACGATCTTCATCGTCCCTTACTGCGCTTTGGCTGCGGCGAACTTCGCGAAGAGGTCCATTGCCGTCGTTTCGATCTCGTCGAACTCGTTCACCGGGACCGTCGCGAGCATGCGCTTCTCGCGCACGAAGTCTTGATGCTGGCGATACGCTTCCTGGGCGGCTTCTTCGTTGTCGGTGGTTTTCTTGAAATGTTCGAGCATCGAGAGCGGCAGCGGGTTGTTCGCCTGCAGCGCTTTGCGGATGTCGAACTCTTTGCCGGTACGGGTGAAATCGAAGACGCCGTCGAGGATGTTTTCCAACCGCCGGTCGTAGGGCAGGGCGTAAAGCTGCTTGCGCGTGTCGCGAAGTATGAAATACGCATCCGGGCCGAACTGATCGACGCGTACGAAGATCACGCCGCTAATCGGGAGCGGGAACTTCTTGATGTCTTGTTCGCCGAAGGCGCGCAGGCGAAGTTCTTCGTTGGACACCTTACCGGACGTTAACCGCGCCGCGTAGGAATCGCGCTCGGCAGTGATCTCGTCGACCTTGGTGCGCACGCTCGCGAGCTCCTCATCGGCGTGAATCTCGGCGATCCACTTTTCCGACTCGGTGACCTCTTTCACGACCTGCGGTGCGCGCTCGACGGCCTTCTGCAATTCGACGTCGACCTGGTTTTCGTTGTGCTCGATCCGGCGGATGTTACTCGCTGCATTTTCGGCCGCGCGCCAGGCCTCGTGGGCTGCGTGGTAGAGCTTGTTCGCCGCGCCGAAACTCTTCATGTTTTCCATGACCGACGGCTCGACCAAACGCGTCTTTTTAACGTGCTGCGGGTAGCCCTTACGGTAAGCTTCGCGCGCCGTTTCCGCGGCCTCGGTGAGGCGCGTCCACTCCTCGTTGGCCTCTTCCAGCTCTTCGTTCAGCTCGTCACGCTTCGAGGACGCGTTGCGGCGGACCGAACCTTCATGCTCGGACGCGAAGTCTTTGATGCGCCGCTCGATCATCGATTTGTATCGGGCCAGGACGCGATCGTCTTCGCGAAAGTTCGGAACGGTCGGCGGGGGAGGACCTTCAGGCTTTGTTTCGGATGTTGTCATGGCGTTGCTCGGTATCTGATTGAACAGGAGGCTGAATGATCTTTTCGATCACGTGCCTTGCCATTTGCGGCAATAATAACGCTCCGTAAGGCATTACGCAACTTATTTCCGGCCGTTTTTGTCAATTATCGGATATTACTTCGCGCACCCTGTGTTGCGAAATCGACACAAATCGAACCCTGCCAGGAATCGCTGCAATGCCCGGCAACTTTGCTTGAAACTTTCTTTCTCAAGGGGGCTTCAGGGGTGATTTGTTTCAAATCTTGGCGCAGCGCTGTGTTCCTCGTCACGCTACTTGCCGGCGCGGTTGCACTTCCGGCAGCTGCTGATACCCAAGACACCGGCTGGCTGCAGTACGGAAACACGGTCGACGGCCATCGCTTTAGCCCGCTGACGGGCATCACGCCGGCCAGTGTCGGCAAGATCAAGCTCGCCTGGTCGAAACAACTCGGCACCCCGATCTCGATGGAAGGCACGCCGATCGTCAAGGGTGACACGATGTACGTCACCACCGGCGGCGGCGCGTTGTTTGCGCTCGACGCGCGGACAGGCGACACGAAGTGGTCGTATGTTTGGGAGAACAAAGATCAAGGGAAACCGTGCTGCGGTAAGGACAGTCGCGGTGTCACGCTGGTGGGCGATATGGTCATCTTGCCGACGCTCGACGCGCATTTGATCGCGCTCGATGCCAAGACGGGTGCCGTGCGCTGGTCGACGCCTGTCGCGAACTGGGCCGACGGGTATGCCATCACCAGCCCGCCCGTCTTCGTCGATGGACTGATCATTAGCGGTATGGCCGGCGGCGAGTTTCCCACGCGCGGTTTTCTCGTGGCGCTCAATCCAAAAAACGGGAAAATAGTTTGGCGCACGTACACCGTGCCGACCAAGGACGAACCACTGGCCAAAGGCTGGGGAATGGACCCGAAAAAATCCCCGCACGGCGGCCCGACGTGGATTACCGGAACCTACGATAAGGACCTCGACACGCTCTATTGGGGCGTCGGCAACCCGAATCCCGATTTCGATCCGTCCGCGTTTCACGGCACCGATCTCTTCTATACCGATTCGCTGATCGCGCTCGACCCGCATACCGGCAAAATCAAGTGGCATTACAAATGGACGCCGCGCGACTTTTACGATTATGACGGCGTCGACGAAAGCGTGCTGGTCGATTTGCCGATCGGCGGAAAAATCGTCAAGGCGCTCGCCCACGCCGACCGCGACGGCTATTTGTTCGTGCTCAATCGCGCCAACGGCAAAGTGATCTACGTCGAGCCCTTCGTGGATCACGTGACGTGGGCGAAAATCGACCGCACGACGGGCGCCGTTCACCTCAATCCCGCGATTCAAGCGGCGGCGGACGCCGGGACGGACATCCCCTTCGCGCCGGTCAGCCTCGGCGGTAAGAATTGGCAGCCGACGGCCTACGATCCGAACCGCCATATCTTCGTCATCCCGGCACAAGAGGCGACCGGCATTTTGCACGCGACGCACACGCCGGACGTTCCGGATGAAGGCGTATCGAACACCGGCAGATTCAGCACGCCGGTGCCGCCGTATCGCGGCAGCGTCGTGGCCTACGATCTCACCACCGGCAAACAGATATGGAAAGTACACACCGTCGAAGGACAAGCCGGCGGCGTCATGATCGCCGGCGGCATCGTGTTCGACTCCGAAGTGCAAGGCTACATCCAAGCGCTCGACGAGAAGACCGGTGCGTTTCTCTGGAAGACGCCGAAGATCGGGAACGGCGGAATCACCGCGCCGCCGATCACGTACAGCGTCGGCGGCAGGCAGTATCTTGCCGTCGAAGTGGGCGCCGGCGGGTTGTGGCCTCGCATCGCCGCGAAAGAAGCGTACATGCAAGAAGTTCAGCCGGACTCCGCCGTCTACGTGTTCGCGCTTCCGCATTGATGCGGGTTCCCCACATTGCCGCGATCGCGGCGCTGCTGCTGGCGGCGATCGGTGCGAATGCACCGGCGCCGCCGGCAGCAATGTTTACCGCCGCACAAGCCCACGACGGCCTCGCTCTGTATGGCCAATATTGTTCGAAGTGCCACGCCGCCGGATTGACCGGCGGCTTAGGGCCCGATCTCTTCGGCCGCGCATTCACCGCGTCGAGCCTCTCCATGGGCGCGCTCAATGCGGAAGTGACGCGCGAGATGCCGCAAGACAATCCGGGGTCGCTGACGCCGGCGCAATACGCCGCGATCATCGCATATCTCTTGGCCGCGAATTGCTATCCGGCGGGGCCGGCAGCATATCCGGCCGACGGCCCGGTTCCCAATCGCGCGACGAAGGTCGCGACCCAAGACGGCGCAACGGCGCCGTGCGCCGCGCCCTAAGGCATTTCCCTAGCTACAAGCGATAGCGTAAGCCGAGCTGGAACGTGCGCGCGAGCGGATACCCTTGCGGCACATAACCGGCCGTGCCGTATTGCCACGGAACGGCTTGTGTTATGCCGTCGTTGGTCGGCACACCGTTGCCCGGCGTTCCCGGCGGACCGATGAGATACGGATTCCCTTGCAATCCCGTGGGCGTGCTCGTTGCGAACAGGTTGACGACATCGAATACTGCCGTCAACCGTCTCGCGATATCGCCCTCGACGTGCAGCGACACCAGCGTTTGTCCCGGCGCGCGCAGCGTATTCGGATCCGGACCTTCGGGCGTTCCGAGCGAGGCGATGTACTGATTGGTCGCCGCGTTGAACGGCAGCGACGGGTTCGCTAGGAAATAATAATTGTAACCCGGGTTGACGAAATTGTCGTTCGGGACCGCGACCGGTTTGCCGGTGACCGGATCGAACTGATAGACCATCGTGCCGTTCCCGTACGGATAACCCGACTCGTAGGAAATCGACGGCGTGATACGCAGACGCCGATGCAGGAACGCGAATTCATACGACAGCGTGGCCGTAAGATCCGGAACGTAACCCAGCGGAAAGAGATGCCCCGCCGCCACGGCCGCGGCGTTGAGTCCGTTGTACGCGAATTGCGATGCGCTCGAAGAGAACCCCCGAATCGTGTCGGCCTTCAAAGTAAGGCCGCCATTCTGAATCCACAGGTCAACGCCGTGGGCGATCAGCGAACCGGCATTCGTCGGCACGCCGACGCCGCTCGGGTTCTCACCGGCGGCAACCGCGGCGCGAAAATCGACCGGCAGCACGTCGATCCTATTGTGTTCGCGATTCGCATAGTACACTACCCGAAAGCGCGTCCGGCCGCTGCCTTCAAAGGCATAACTCATATTGTTTGCCGTCTCCGCGGCGAGCGGCACGAACGGCGCCGGATTTGCGCTATCGGTCCGGTCGGCTTCGAGCGGTTTGGGGGCGACCGTCGTGTGATCGAACGCGACGCGCAGGGCGTACGCCGGACCGATGCGGTACGCGAACGATGCGTGCGGATCGATCGCCGCAACGTCGTACGGCGTTCCGTCGCTGGGCACGATATGCGTGCGGTCGAAGCGCGCGGTCGCGGCCAGGCTCAAGCGCGGTCCGATGCTCCAGGTGTCGCCGGCGTAGACGAGACCGGTGAACAGCGTCGGGTTGGAGTTGATGAACTCATCGGCCGTTGGAACGACTTGATAGAGGAAGCTGTTGTTGACGCGATACTCGAGCCCGTAGAGCAGATGGTGGCGGTCGCTCGCAAACTGATCCACATCGAACGACGTACCGGTCTCACGACCGCCTTGCGTCGTGGCGAGCGAGATGACGCCGTCGGGATACGAGAGGTCGTCCCAGAACGGGCCGCCCGCGGTCGAGCCGAACTGCGTCTGATACACCTGAAGCCGCGAGGTCGCATGCGCGCTCGTGTGCAGCCATTGCGCCTTGAGAATGTCGTAGGTTCCGCGTAAGCCGGAAGCATACGTAACCGCGGCATTCTTATTCGTCTCGCCTGGAAAGACCGTGACGGCTCCGTCGAACGCGCCGACGGTTTCGCCCGGATACGGCGAGTCGTATTGCTGATAATTCGCTTCGCCCGAGAGCGCGACAAATGAGAAATCGTCGGCTTGCCCGGGGCGAAAGTGGATGTTGCCGGCGAACGAGGCCGCGCCGCGCGTTTGCAGCGAGAGCCCATACGTTGCCGCCTCCGACGGATAAAACGTGTGACCGTCGCCGTACGAAAAGTACTCGCTCGAAAGCGTCGTCGCGAGCGCGAAGCGCCAACGCAGATCTTGCGTCGCCCATTGATGCTGCACGGCGAACCGCTGCGCGAGCGTACCGATGCCGTCGGTCAGTTCGATCGACGTACGGCTGGGATAGGTGCCGGTGAGCGGGATCTGGTCGACGATGCCGCCGAGCGCGTTGTCGCCCTGATTGGTAAAGCCCGCCAGCGTTGTCGATGTCGCGGCGACGCCGGTCGTCGAGAGTTGCGCGCCGACGATGTTGCCGCCGGGTTCGGCGATCAGCCCCTGCGGAATCGGCACGGAATCGTAATCGAACACGACGTCGTCGACTTTGCCGCCGCGCAGAATCGCGTTGCCGAACGTATCGAGGTTGACGCCGGGGACGGCGGAGATCGTGCCTTGCACCGTCCCGCCGGTATAGGCCGCTAGGCCCGAGACGTTAGCGTCGAGCCGGCCGCCGTTCCCGGTAATGACGAAGCGTTCCACGGTCGAACCGATAGCGATCGGCGTAACCGACGAGCGTACGCTGCCGATTGTGGCGAGCGCCGGCGTGAGACGAACGGCCAGCGACGGCGCGCCGGCCGGAAGTGCCGTAATGCCGCTTTGCACGGCGGTGTCGAAGCCGCGTGCCTCAATCGAGATCGTGTACGTATCCGGGACGACGCCGAGCAGGCGAAACGCGCCGCGCGCGTCGGTACGCGCATCGTAGCGGCCGGACGGCGACACCGCGGCGACGCGCGCGTCCGCAACCGCGCCGCCTTGCGTCGAACGTACGATGCCCGAGATCGTCGCCGTGGTCGATTCGGCCGCTTCGCCGCGTGTCGCCGCAATGGTAAGGATGAACGCAAGCGTTGCGAAGGCTTGCATGAAGTCCTTACTGAGTTGTCTTAGCTCCACCACGCGTTCTCTTCTCTACAAGGAAGCGGATGACTGCGAACCCATGCGCCTCAACAACAGCATAGCGGAGCGCAACCGCGGGTATAGCCCGATCATGAGAGCGACCTGGAAACCTCATGAAAAGCACGGGCACCTGACGACGCAGAGCGATCTCCCCGACAGCGTCTACGCCTTTCCGAAGCAGCGCAAAGAGCCCCTCACCGATGCGCGGCACGTACGCAACGCCATCGCGCGATTCGATCAGGTTGAGGGCGTGACGAAGGCTGAACGCGACCTCGCCCTGGCAAACATCCGCAAAGCGGCGAAATACTACGATATCGAGCTCACGGCCGAGCCGGCGGCACATTAACGGGGAGGGTTCGGCGGCACCGGCGCTTTAGGTAGGCGGCATGAAACTGTGGACGTCGCTTGCCATTGCGTGCATCGCTTTCGCCATGGCCGCTCCCGGCGTGGCGGGCGCACAAAGCGCGCCCGGCAAGGCACTCGCGTACCGGGTGTTCGCCGACGTCGTCGCGGCGCGCATTTGCATTCCGCGCAATACGTTCAACCCGGGCGACACGATCGTGTGGCGGGCGGAAATTCAAGACCCCGCCGGCGTCCGGCTTCTCGACGCGCAGATCAAGGCGCTCGGCATCCAAGCCGTCGTTACGCTTAAAGACGGCACGAAGATCCCGCTGAAGTTCGGCATCCACCCGCCGTTCCCGAATCCGCCCGCGACCGACACCTATTGGGCGGGTGCGTACTTCGTGAAGGGCGATCATCCGACCGGCACACTGCCCTGGACGGTAACCGTCACCGACGCCGCCGGCAACACCGTCAACTTCGCGCCGATCGGGCAGGGCAACGGACTCTCCGTGCTGACGATCGCAGAGAAGGCCCCCGCTCTGCCCAAATCGTGATGCGCGCCGTCGCTGCGGCGCTCGCGATTGCGCTTGCGCTCGCCGGGCATTCATCGGCGAGCGCACAAGAGTCTACCGGGCGGCTGAACTTTACACCCGGCGGCGCGAGCGTCGGTACGCCGGTCGTCGCACATGCGCGTGGACTCACGCCGAACGCGCGGTATGCGCTGGTCTGGCGCAGCGGCAATCCGCGCTGGTGGACCGATGCCGGAAAGTTCTATGGAATCCTCGCGCCCGAATCCGCGACGACCCTGGCGCGGGGAACGAGTGATGCTGCGGGGTCGCTCGCGCTGCGCTTCACCGTGCCGAGCGATTTCGGTTACCTGCACGATGTGGAAGTGCGTGCGGAGACCACGCCGCCCGATGCCCAGCCCACTGCAACGCAAGGCTTCACCGTCGTACCGCGCATCGCGATCTCGCCGCAATCGGGGCCGCCGGGCACGCCCGTTACCGTTACGGTCACCGGGCTCGGCTATCGCTTCTATCAAGTCGTCTGGCATCTGCTCTACGACGGCGCACAAACCGGCTGGCTTTCGGCCGTAACGACGCACGGCACGGCGCGCATTACGATTCCCGCGAGCGGAGCGATCGGCATGCACACGCTCCAAGCGATTGAAGGTCCGACCGCGCCGTACCTCAACGGGCAAAATAGCCCGAATGCGCAGCGCTACATCCCGCAAGTCATCGCCGCAACATTTCGCATCACCGCCGGTCGCGTGGTGCGTCCGCCCGCGGCAACAGCGCAAACACCGCGGCGCGAGCGCCCCGAGGCACCGGCCGCCGGCGGAGCGCCCGCGTTGCGCAGCGACTTCGCTTCCGGCCCCGTGGGCAGTCCGATCGCACTGGGCGGTTCCGGTTTCGCTCCGCAAGCCGCGGTCACGCTCACGTGGGAAACATACGTCGGCAATCGCCTCAGCGGCAACGGCTGGTCGACCGAGGAGCATCCGCTCACCAAAATCACGGCGGATGCAAACGGGGCCTTTGCGCTGCGCATCACGACGCCCGACGATCTCGGCGGCCCGCATCGCGTGATCGCGCGGGCAACCGGCGACACGCAAGCCACAGCCGCATACACGCTCGTCCCGAGCGTGGTGGAAATCTCACCGCGCATCGTGGCGCCCGGCGGCACCTACACGGTGCACGTCAAAGGCGTCGGCTGGACGGAAACGGCGAACACCTACACCATGGTGCTCGACAACGGCGACATCGGCTACGCCTGCGGTTTCAACAGCCAGGGTGACGTCACGATCCATCTGCGCGCCCCGGGTCGCGTCGGCACGCACTTCGTCGATCTGTACCCGACGATTTACACCGGCCAGATCAACGGACCGGGCGCTCCGCCCGCCGGCGCGAGCGTGAACGGGATATACTTCCTCTTACCGATGCTGAGTGCAATCGATCATCCCGGCGAACGCCTGCCGGCGTTTCACCTCGCCTTCGACGTGCGCTAAGGGCGAATCTGACCGTTGCCGCGCACGAGGTACTTGTAACTCGTGAGCTGTTCGGCGCCGACCGGGCCGCGGGGCGGGAGCCGGCCGGTCGAAATGCCGATCTCGGCGCCCATCCCGAATTCGGCGCCATCGGCGAATTGCGTCGAGGCGTTGTGCAGCACGATCGCACTTTCCACTTCGGCCAAGAAACGCGCGGCGTCGTTTTCATCTTCCGTGACGATCGTGTCGGTGTGATGCGAGCCGTAGTGATTGATATGCTCGATCGCTCCGGCGACGCCGTCGACGACGCGCACCGAGAGAATCGCGTCGAGATACTCCGTCGTCCAATCCGTCTCGCTCGCCGCGACCGCTAGCGGATCGAGCGCCTGCGTTTCGGCATCGCCGCGAATCTCGCAGCCGGCGGCATGCAGGTCGCTGAGGATTGCCGGCAGATGTGTCGCGGCAACCGCCCGGTCGACGAGCAGCGTTTCGGTTGCGCCGCAGACGCCGGTGCGACGCATCTTGCCGTTGAGCACGATGTTGCGGCTCTTCGTCAGATCGGCCGTGCGGCCGACGTAGGCGTGGCAGATCCCCTCGAGGTGCGCGATCACCGGTATTTGGCTTTCGCGCTGGACACGTTCGATCAGCGAGCGTCCGCCGCGCGGCACGATCACGTCGATGAGGTCAACCATGCCGAGCATCAGACCGACGGCAGCGCGATCGCGCGTCGGTACGAGTTGCACGGCGTCTTCGGGCAAACCGGCGGCGTCGATACCGCGGCGCAAACACGTCGCGATGACGCGCGATGAGTTGAAACTCTCCGAACCGCCGCGCAAGATCACCGCGTTGCCGGCGCGCAGGCAAAGGCCGCCGGCGTCGGCCGTCACGTTCGGACGCGATTCGTAGATGATGCCGATGACGCCGATCGGGATGCGGACGCGCGCGATGTCCAAACCGTTGGGCCGCGTCCAGCGCGCGAGCTCGGTGCCGATCGGGTCGGGCAGCGCCGCCATCGTTTCGAGCCCCTCGGCCATCGCTTCGATGCGTTTCTCATCGAGCAGCAGCCGGTCGAGTAACGCGCCGGAGATGCCCGCAGCTTTGGCCGCGGCCATATCCTCGGCATTCGCGGCAAGGATCTCCGCTCGCGCGGCCCGCACCGCCGTCGCGGCGTGCTCCAACGCCGCGCTTTTTTGCGCAGGTTCGGCGCGCGCGAGAATGCCCGCGGCCCGTCGCGCGGCAAGCCCCATCGTTCGCATCTCGATGCCGAGGTCCGCCGCTTGCGCTTTGAGTGCCGTCATAGTCGTTTTCCGTCTACCACCAAGTCGTCGCGATGGATCATTTCGTCGCGGCCGCGATAGCCGAGGATCGTCTCGATTTCGCCGCTGCGATGACCGGCAATGGCCCGAGCATCCACGCTCGAGTACGCCGACAAGCCGCGCGCGAGTTCGCGCCCGTCGCCGCTGCGCACCACAACCGCATCGCCCTGTTCAAAGGTTCCCTCGACGCCGACGACGCCCGCCGGCAGCAGGCTCGTGCCGCGCGCGAGCGCCTTCACGGCGCCGTCATCGACGATCAGCGCGCCGGTGACGTTCACCGAGCCGGCAATCCAGCGCTTGCGCGCGGTAGCCGGTTCGGCATCCGGAATGAACCACGTCACGCGTGCGCCGCCTTCGATCGCCGCGAGCGGGTGCAGTCCCTCACCACGCGCGATCACCATGCGGCATCCCGCGGCCATCGCGATGCGCGCCGCAGCAAGCTTCGTCACCATGCCGCCCGAGCTGTATCCGCGCGGCGCGTGACCGGCCATCGCTTCGATCTCCGGCGTGATCGCCCGAATCTCCGCGAGGTGCTGCGCCTGCGGATCGATGCGCGGATCGGCCGTATAGAGTCCGTCAACGTCGGAAAGCAGCACGAGCGTATCGGCGCTGATCATCTGCGCCACGCGCGCGGCCAAGCGATCGTTATCGCCGAACCGGATCTCCGCCGTCGCGACCGTATCGTTTTCGTTGATCACGGGAACCGCGCCGAGGGCCAGCAATTGTTCGAGCGTCGCGCGCGCGTTCAGGTGACGATCGCGCTGCTCCGTATCGTCGGGCGTAAGCAGAATCTGTGCAACGCTGAGGTTATGGCGTGCCAGCGCTTCGAGATACGCATGCGCGAGACGAATCTGTCCGGTCGCGGCCGCGGCTTGCTTTTCTTCGAGCCGCAGGGTTCGGCCGACGAGCCCGAGGTGACGCCGCCCAACCGCGACGGCGCCCGACGACACGAGCAGCACCTCTTGCCCGCGCGCGCGGCAGCGCGCAAGATCTTCGACCAGCGCCGCGAGCCAATCGCGGCGGATGTCACCCGAGGCTTCATCGACGAGTAAGGCCGAGCCGACTTTGACGATCAGCCGGCGCGCCGAAGCGAGCCCGTCGACGCGCGCCGTGTCGCCGGCGCGCGTGCCGTTCATCGACTCGTACCTTCCAGCACGTTGCGCGCTTCTTCCACCGCGCGCGCCAGCACGGAACGGATCTTGCCGTCTTCAAGAACGAGCAGCGCGCCGATCGTACAGCCCGCCGGCGTCGTGACGTCGTCGCGCAGAGCGGCCGGATGGCGATCGCTTTCCTGCACCATGACGGCTGCGCCGAGAACGGTTTGCGCAACGAGCGTCATCGCTACGTCGCGCGGTAAGCCGACGCGCACGCCCGCATCCGCCAGCGCTTCGATGATCAGATACACGTAGGCCGGCCCGCTGCCGCTGATCGCGGTCACGGCGTTGAGGAGCCGCTCTTCGATCGTGATGCACAACCCGACGGCGCCGAAGAGGCGTTCCGCGATTGCGAGGTGCTCCTTCGTTGCCAGCGAGCCGCCGGCGATCGCCGTCATACCCTGGCCGACGAACGAGGGCGTGTTCGGCATCGCGCGGATAACGGGGTTCGATCCGCCAAGCGCCTTCTCAATCCGCTCGATCGATACGCCGGCGGCAACGGAAATGATCAGCGTGTCGGCGCGCAATCCGGCGGCGCTCAATTCGCGCAGCGCGGTTTCGAGCTGCGCCGGCTTCACGGCCAACAGCAGCACATCGCTCGACGATGTGAGCTCCGCATACGTGGTGTGGGTGGCGATGCCGAATTCGCTCGCGACCGTACGCGCAGACGCATCGGATTTGGTCGCGGCCCAGACCGCATCGAGGGCAACGCCGCTGCCGAGCACGCCCCGCAGCAGCGCACCGCCCATCGCACCGGCACCGATGATGCCGATCCGCTTGCCCGGGGCGAGGGCCGCGACGGCCCCATTTTCCGATGTTTTCACGACCGTTTATGGTTCTTGGCGCTCGGCAGGCGTTCCCGGGGACTACGGCTTGACGATGAAGCGCGAAGAGAGACTTGCTTCGGCGAGGTTGTGTCCGGCGATCTGTTGCATGAACTGCTCGCGCGTGAGCCCCGGATCGAGCGTCCCCGGGGCGAGGTCGAGCGCAAACACCATCCACAAGAAGTGGTGCGCCTTGGCACCGGGTTCGGGACACGGACCGGAGTAGATGGGCTGCTTGCGGCCGTTCGAGCCCTCGATGAGCAGCATCGCCTGACCGTTACCGGCGTTGCGCGGCAGCCCCGTCACCGACGCCGCTATATCGTACGCGATCCAATGATTCGCGCCGATGCCCGACGCGGCATCAGGATCGTCCATGATCACGGCAAAGCTGCGCGTGCCCGCCGGCGCGTGCGCCCATGCAAGGGTCGGCGAAATGTTTTCCCCGCCGCACGCCCAGTTGCCGCGCGGGCTCGTGCCGACGCCGAGATTGGCTGCCGCAAGCATGGAGTTATCGGTAAAGTCGGGCGACGTCAGACTGAAAAGATCGGGATGATCCGCCGCCCGCGCTGCCGGCGTGCCGAACACGAACGCGAGAAACACGGCGACGGCGAACGCTTTCATGCGGCCTCTTTAGAGTCCAGGAAACGCGCGCCTGCACGATAATCCCTCGCGATGCTTTAGCGAAAAACACCATTGAGCGCTTTGCTTGCCTCGCGGATATCGCGCAGCAAGCTGCGCACGGGCGTGGAGAGCAGCGTTTCCTCGCGCGTGATGAGGTAAACAGCGCCGGCGAATGCGGGCTCCGCGACGCGCAATTCCTTAAACGCGCCGCTCGCTATCTCGCGCCGATAGAGTTGCTGAGGCATCAGCGCGACGACGTCGGACCGCGCGACGAGCCCGGCTGCGGTCCACGACGAGATCGGCGCGAAGACGCTTCCCGCCGGCGGCATCAAGCCATTCTCCACAAACGTCGCGCGGAACCGTTCCGCCGAGGCGGTGTTGCCGAATGGCACGATCCAGCGCGCACGTTGCAGATCTTCGAGCGTGACGCGGCGCTTCTTCGCCAGCGGGTGCGCCGCGCGTACGACGATCGCGGGACGCAGACTCCCGAGCAGTTCGAGGTTCATCCCGGGATGGGTACCGATGCCGGCGGTGATGCTGGGCTCGCTGCCGAGGATGAGGTCGAGTTCGCCCTTGGCGAGCAACGGTTCGAGGTTGGCGTAGAGCCCCTCGCGGATGGCGAGTTGGGCGTCGGGATAGCGTCCGAGGAAACGGGAAAGAGCGGTGGCCGCGACGTCGGCACCTTCGATCGGCCCGACGCCCAGACGGATCATCGCCGCCGGAACGCCGCGGATCGCGTCGAGTTCGCCGGCGGCGTTGCGCAAGTTGGCCTCGAGCGCGCGGTGATACTGTAATAGCGCGCGGCCATAGTCGGTCGGCGCGACGCCTTTGGGGCCGCGCTCGAAGAGGGGCACGCCGACGGCACGCTCCATCGCGCTCATGCTGCGACTGAGCGTCGGCTGCTGCACGCCGAGGTGCTTGGCGGCCGCGCTGATGCTGCCGTGCTCGAGTACCGCGGCGAGTTGGCGGAGCTGCCGGATTTCCAGCGCCAACAAGGTTTTATCGAACGACTCGCGCGCGCGCATCGATCCGGCCTCCTATACGTCAAGAGTATAGAGCAGACGATTTTTCCATACGGTTGGGGATTACTTCCCGCGGGGACGCGCGGCGGCGGAAGGAATCTTCCCGGCATGATTGACTCCCCTGTCAGTCCCGATCCCTGGTCGTACATCCAGGACTGGGACGTCGAGTATTTCGGCCCCGAGATCCGTGATGCGAACGAGCGCCGGCGTTGGGAAACGACCTTCGCGATCGCCGGTGGCTTGCCGTACATCTGGCAGGTCGTCGCGCGCCCGATCAGCCACGTCGTCTACGGTCTTCTCGAGGCGAAGCGCGGCGATCGCGTGCTCATCATCGGCGAAGGGGTCGGGCCGGCGAAATGGGCCGACGATCTGCGCGCAATGGTCGGCCCGTCCGGGGCGATCGACGTCGTCGAAATCATCCGCGACGGCCGCGATGCCGTGATGCAGAAGAAACGCGGCCGCAACGGCAAGCTCGGCTGCTGGCAGTGGACCTACGGAAAGGCTGCCGCGGAGAACTCGTACGATTGCATTGGCATCCTCCAGTCGACGCAGCACTGCGACGATTGGCGCGAGACAGGCGCCGATCTCATTCGCGCGCTCAAGCCCGGCCGGCGCATCGTGTTCGCCGAGGCCGTGCTGGGCGGCGCGCTCTTTTGGCAGCGTATCAAAGCTGACGTGCACATGGCACAGTGGTACGCCAAGATGTTTCCGGCATCGCTCAACTTCGCCGAAGTCTCCAACTATTCGGGCGAAGAGCTGATGGACATGTGCGGCCCGATGCTCGAAGATCCGCAACATATGGAATGGCACGGTATTGAGATGTTCTGGGGCCGCAAACCACATGCCAATTCCGCAGAGGCAGCAGTATGAAACGCACCGCCCACGGCGTCATTCTCGCCGCACTCGCACTACTCGTTGCCGGCCCGGGCTTTGCTGCTGATACGACGCCGATCGAGATACCAGCGCTCTATCCGATGACCGGGCCGGCCGCCTTCATCGGCCAAGGCCAGAGCAAAACGCTCGAGATCATCGAGCACATGGTAAACGCGAAGGGTGGCATCCAAGGTCATCCGATTCACTTCAGCATGCAGGACGACGCCGGAAATCCCGCGACCGCGGTCCAACTCGCCAACACGATCATCGCCAAGAAGCCCTCTCTTTTCCTCGGACCGGGGCTGACGGCAGAATGTGCCGCGGTCCTGCCGTTGGCGAAGAACGGCCCGGTCGACTACTGCATGTCGCCGGGTATCGAACCTCCGGCTGGCAGCTACGTCTATTCGGCCGGCATGGCCGGCCCGGATTTGGCGAAGCTCTACGTGCGCTACTTCCACCGCCGCGGCTGGAACCGCATCGCGCTCATCACCGCCAATGACGCGACCGGACAGCTCTTCGAGCGCTCCTTCAACGAAGCCATCGCGCTGCCGGAAAGCGCCGGCGTCGAAGCCAGCGACCGCGAGCACTTTAACCCGACCGATCTTAGCGTCGTCGCGCAGATGTCGCGCATCAAAAGTTCGAACGCGCAAGTGCTGATCGCGTGGACGGCCGGCGCGGGCTTCGGTACAGTGCTGCATGGGATCCAGGACGCCGGCGTCACCCTGCCGGTTGGCGGCGGAGGCGCAAACATGACGTATTCGCAGATGGAACAATTCAAAGACGTGTTGCCAAAGGAACTGTACTTCCCGTCGGTCAGTTCGCTCACTGCGAGCGGCGCAGGCCCGGGACCGATACGCGATGCGCAGCTGGTCTACCGGAAGGCATTTAAGGACGCCGGCCTTCGGCCCGACTTCCAGAACAATATCGCCTGGGATCCGGCGATGATCGTCGTCGCGGCGTATCGATCAGCCGGTCCGCAAGCAACCGCGGAGCAGCTGCAGGCGTTCATTCAACGCTTGCACAGTTGGGCGGGGATCAACGGCATCTACGATTTCCGCGACGGGAAACAGCGCGGCATCACGATCGGCGTCGGCGTCATCGCGCGTTGGGATGCAAAGACCGGCGATTTCGTCGCAGCCAGCAAACTCGGCGGCAACCCGCTCTAGGCCCGTGATGAGCTGCACATGTGGCCCGTTTAGAGCCCAGGAAACGCGCGCCTGCACCATAATCCCCTCGCGATGCAGCGCACCGCTTTTCTCACATCGCTTGCCGCAGCCTCGCTCGCCGCGCCGGCAACCGCGCAAACGGGACGCACTGCGCTGCGCATCGGATTGATTCCGAGCGACTTTTCCGGTCAGGCCTATTTTGCCAAAGAACTCGGCTATTTCGAGAGCGCCGGGCTCGATGTCGAACTCAATCCAATCGGCAACGGTGCGGCAATTCAGGCAGCGCTCGTTTCCGGCGCACTCGACATCGGCTACTCCAACGTCCTCGCGATGGCCGCGGCGCGTTCCCGCGGCGTGCCGTTTCAGTTCGTGATCGGCTCGAACTACTACCGGCGCGACGAAGCGACGGTCGGCGCGATCGGCGTTGCGCGCGCCTCGACGATTCAAGTTGCGAGGGACCTCGAGGGCAAGACGATCGCCGTGAGCGGCATCAACGAAATTGCGTGGCTGGCCGCGCGGCGCTGGATGGATACGAACGGCGCCGATTCGAGCAAAGCGCGCTTCGTCGAACTGCCGTTCCCGGCGATGGCGGCGGCGGTGGCTGCCGGACGCGTCGATGCCGCTTCGTTAAATCTCGCCCTCGCGCCGACGGCCGGAATGCCCGGCGATCCGCTGCGCCTCATCGGTTACAGCTACGATGCCATCGCGCCGCGCTGGGTGATCTCGGCGTGGTGCGCCACTCCTGACTGGATCGCGAAGCATCCCGTCGAATTGGGCCACTTCGTTGCAGCGATGCAACAGGCGACGACCTGGGCGAACGCGCATCGCAGCGACGCGACCGCCATTCTCGCAAAATATCTCAATCGCTCCGCCGCGTCGATCGAAGCGCTGCCGCGGCCGACGTTCGAGACCCGCATCACGCCGGCGTTGCTTCAACCGGCGATCGATCAGGCCGCCCGTTACGGCGTTACTCCGTCGAGCTTTCCAGCCGGTGAGCTGATCGCGGCATCCGCGCGCTAACGCCTAACGGCCCCACTTCAGGCTAAACGCGCCCGCGGCATTTCTGCGCACTGTCGTCTCCGAGCTGCCGACCATGCCGAGACCGCCCTTCTCGATGATATCGAGATCCGTTATCCGGCCGCCGCTGCACTCGGCGGTCGCGCGGGGCTCCGCTCGAACTTTGATTTCGTGTTCCTGTTCGATGGTGAACCGCGTATGCTCGCGAGGCTTCACAAACGCCGCGGCTTTGTTCGTCCAGCCCGATCGAATGATACTCGAAACGTCGAGCGTCATCCAAACGCACACGTTTGTTTCGTTGTAGATATCGTGCGTGGTATAGCTCTTCGCGCTCGCGGGCAGCGCCGGGATCATCAACAGTGCGACGAGAACGATGATGAACTTCATATGGGTATCTTACCATACGCCGATCGCGTGCTTGTCTCCGGCGCCGGACCGGTCGGGCTCACGATCGCGCTCGGCTTGGCGCGCCGAGGAATACCCGTCGTCGTGGTCGAGCAAGAACCGGCGCTCACGATCGATCCGCGCGCCGGCACGTTTCATCCACCGACGCTCGAAATGCTCGAACCTTACGGCATCGCGCAACAGATGGTCGCGGCGGGCATTCCCGTCCGGACCTGGCAGATTCGCGACCGGCGTAGCAGCGCCGTCGCCGAGTTCGATCTCGGCCTCCTCGCCGACCTCACGCCATATCCGTATCGGCTGCACTTCGAACAGTTCAAGTTAACGCCGCTCTTGCTTGCGGCACTAGAACGCGAGCCCAACGCCGAAGTTCGCTTCAGTACGCGCTTCGTCAAGGCCGAGCAAGACGATGCGGGCGTTCGAGCGACCGTCGAACGTGATGGTAAGAGCGAGACGATCGACTGCCGCTGGCTCATCGGCGCCGATGGCGGACGCAGCGGAGTACGGCGAGCCGGCACCTTCAACTTCGAAGGCTTTACCTGGCCCGAACTCTTTATCGTCTTGAGCACCGCGTACGATTTTGCAGCGCACGGTTTTGCGATGAACTCCTACCTCGCCGACCCCGAACAGTGGATCGCGATTTTCAAGATGCCGGGAAACGGGCCGCCCGGCGTGTGGCGCCTGTCGTTTCCCATGGATGCGGCAACGTCCGAAGAAACGGCGCTCGCTCCGGAAACGGCCCAAGCCCTATTGCAAGGTTTCATCAGCCGTCCGGAACCGTATGCGATCGAACATCGGAACGTGTACCGTTTGCACCAACGCGTCGCCACCGACTTCCGCAATGGCCGCACAATCCTCGCCGGCGATGCGGCGCATCTGAACAATCCGGTCGGCGCGTTCGGCCTGAACAGCGGCATCCACGACGCGATCGCGCTGATCGACGCCCTCGATGACGTGTGGCACGATCGCGCCGGCATCGAGGCGCTCGACCGTTACGGCGCGCAACGGCGCACGGCAGCCATCGACCACGTGCAAGCAAATTCGATTCGCAACAAGCGCCAACTCGAGGAGAAAGATCCGGACGTGCGCCGCCGGAACTTCGAACATCTGCAGCACGTTGCCGCAACACCCGAGCTCGCGCGTGACTTTCTGCTCAACTCTTCGATGATCGCAAGCGTGCGCCGCCCTTAGGGGATTGTTCGATGCCTACCCGTCTGCACTGCTATCGAGGCGATTGCTGGTTCGCAGGGCAGGGAAGGCGAGAGCCCACGTGACGACGACGCCGAGCGTGGCGACCCCGCCGAGTGCGACGCCGAGCACCGGGCCGAGCAATTGCGCGGCCGTTCCGGATTCGAACGATCCGAGTTGACTCGACGCACCGACGAAAACGCTTTCGATCGAGGTCACGCGACCGCGCATTGCGTCCGGCGTGTTGAGCTGGACGAGACCGCGGCGAATAACGACGCTGACCATGTCGAACGCTCCCGCAGCAGCAAGCGCTGCGATCGATAGCCACAGGTTGCGTGAATACGCGAACACGATCATCGCGACGCCATAACAGGCAACCGCCGTGAGCATCGTGCGGCCGACACGACTGTTGGGTGTCCAGCGCGAAAGCACGATCGCCATCACCGAGGCGCCGAGTCCGCCGGCGCTGCGCAACATACCGAACGCGACCGCGCCGAGATGAAGGATCTGATCGGCGTATACCGGCAAGAGCGCCGTCGCGCCGCCGAACAGTACGGCGAATAAATCGAGCGAGATCGCACCGAGCACGATCGGCCGCGAACGGATAAACCGCACGCCGTCGAGCGCCGAGCCCGCACTGATACCGGTACCTTTCGCGCGCACGATCGCGCGGACGCGCAGCAACGAGAAGCCGGCCACCGAGCCTATCGTCATCAGGCCCGCCACGACGAAGGCCGCGACATCCGATACCGACACGAGCGCGCCGGCAAGCGCAGGTGCGGCGATCACCACGATCTCGCGCGCGGATGCGTAGCGTGCTTGCACGCGCATGTACGCGGCGGTCTCGACGATGTTCACGAGGATCGTCCGTTCGGCCGGGGACCCGAACGCACGCGCGATGCCCTGGCAGAACAGCACGCCGAGCATCAGCGCGAGGTTCTGCACGTGCGCGTATGCCAGCGCCGCTAACGCGAATGCACAGACGGCCACGCCGCTTGCGGCGATGACGACGATGCGCTTGCGGTCGAACCGGTCGACCGCGTGGCCCGCAACGAAAACGAGCAAGAGCGAGGGCACGAACAGCACGAGACCGACGAGACCCAGATCAAACGGACGGTGATGAATTCCATACACCGTCCAGCCGACCGCGACGGCGAGGACCTGCGATGCGCCCTCGCTCGTCAGAAACGCGAAGAAATAGGTGGCGACGTTGCGCCGGTTCGAGGACGTGTTAGTTGCCGGCGAGCGGTCCGGCTTTCGAGCCAAGCGCCGAACTTACGACGTCGAGCCGCTTGGGGGTGAGCGTCGTTGCTTTTGCATTCGCTTTGACCAGGTCATACTTGACGACGTGAGCCGCACCGCCGCCCGGCAGAGCTCCGCTTACCAACAAGTCAGCACCCATCGTCGTCGCCGTCGTCCCGACGTGCACGCTGCTCCCCGCACCGAACGGGCTGAAGTTCGCCACTTGGGTGAAGATGATATCGCGGTCGTGCATTTCCGGATTCATTAAATACAGCATCGGCGCACCTTGCAGTGCGTTCCCGCTGGTGTAGACCTTCACGGCGCCGCCGGCGAGCTGCCCCGCGACGATGCTCTGCGCGCCGCCTTGCGAGCCGGCGATCCAGCCCACACCGAGCGAGATGCCGCCGGTATAGGCGCTGCCGAACGGCGCGAACGTTGCGGTTCGCGTGGGTTGCGCGGCGCCGGCGTCACCATCGCCGATGTGCGACATCAGCGAAAAGCGGAGGACCTCGAGCAACGATTCCGGGCCCGCACCGGGCGACGTGACGATGCTGTAGCGTCCCGACATCAGATCGACGACGCCAGTGGCCACGCTCACGCCGCTGCGATCGTTCCGATACGGGGTGAAGCTCGAGAATACGGCCGGTGCCGTTCCGATGGCCGGAAGGTCGGTGCTATAGACGTTCACGCGGTCCGTGATGCCTTTGCCCGAACCGACGATGATGTTGTCGTGCGTGGTGCCGTCGATTTGCGCGGAGGCAACCGAGACACCGCCGCGCGCGTTCGCGGCGAAAGCCGTGAAGCGCGCCGCGACGTTATGGAAGGGCCGCACGCCCGGAGCACCCGAACCGGAATACACGACGACATCGGGACGCGCACCCGCACCGGCGCCGACAACCAAGTCGAGGACGCCGCGACCTTCAACGTCGCCCATCGCGACGCTCGGCGTGCCTTCAAAGCCGGGGAACGGCGTGACCGTCGCGATCAGACGATCGCCGCTGCCGTCGTAGACCTTCACCGTGGCCGCGTGTCCCGGCAAACCCGGAACGGCGACGGCGTAGCTCGAGACCGCCGGGATGACGTTGATCAGCGCCATCAAGCCGTTGTCTTCGTGGTTGAGCCGGTGGCAATGCAGCACGTAGAGCCCGATGAAGTCGAGGAACTTCGTACGCATCGACAGGCTGCCGGGCGTAACGACCGCTTCGTGCGCACCCATGGTCGGCGCCGGCACGTTGACGTTATCGGCACCCCACATTTGCGGACCCGACGTAAGACCGGTCGTCGGATCGTGGTAATGCGTGACTTGAAAATCGTTGACGTGCACGTGAATCGGATGCTCGTCGTTGTTTTCGTTGACGAACTTCCATTCTTCAACCGATCCAAGGCGCGGCTGAATCAAGGGGATGTTCGGAAACGCTTGCCCGTCGAACGCGTAGACGAACGCTTTGGGATCGTTCGGATTCGCCTTATCGTTGAGGAAGCCACCGTTGATGAGCAGCGTGCGCGTTACATCCGGCGTCACCTTCGAGACGTCGTGGAACGACGTATACGCGTGCAGCGCTTGGCCCTCAACGAATGCGGTCGTCTCACCTTGGCCTTCATCCGGAACGGCGCGCGCCAGCACTTGCGTCGGAAAAATGAAAAACCCGTCGGCATAGCTGATCGCCGACGGCAGGACGCTGATGTTGCCGAGCACCGCGGGCGTCTTGCGCGTGCCGCTGTTCGTGTAGAGCACACCCGGCGCGGTCTTCGTCTTACCGCCGCGCCCGAGCGCCGGCATGCTGAGCACAAGATCGCCGGTCGCCGGCATCGTCACGGCGATCGCATAGCGCGTCGCCGGGGAGATGAGCAGCTCCGTGCCGTTCCGCTCGAGCGGATAGTGGACGTTCGGGTACGGGTTGCCGTCCTGTCCGACGATTGCGATCTTCGGATGGCGGCCGGTCGCCGTTTCAGTTAGCTGCACGTTTTCATAGGCGAAGTCGGTGATGTTTTCCAGCACCCAGATCTCGGTCTGACCCGGTTTGACCTTGAGCACCGGCTGGAATTGACCGTTGACCGTGTACTGCACGTCGCGTTTGTAATCGGGCAGCGCCGGATCCATCGGCACGCTATCGCTCGCACGGCCGTCGGCGGGAGTGAAGCGCTGCAGGTTGCTCGGCACGAACTGCAGCAGGCCGCGGTTGTTTTCGATCGCGAGCGGGCCCGCATACCAAACGGTGAACGACTTGCTGCCCTTCTTCGCTTGGGTGAAGTTCACCGGAGCGAGCGAGGGCTGGTAGGTGCCGTCGGCCAGTTGCGTCCCCGTGGGCGCCTTCAGCGTGCTGACGTATTGCGGCCAATTCGGGTTGATCATCTGCGCCATACCGTCTGCCCGGTCGAACACGTCGTTGTACTGCAAGATGAAGTTCCGGATCGGCACGTGCTTCGCGGTCACGACCGGGAGGTTGCCATCGACGCGGCCGATCGCGAGTAAGCCCGCCAAACCGTAGTACGTCTGCGACGCAGTGACGGTGTGGAGATGGCTGTGGTACCAATACGCGCCTTGCGGCATGGAGGTCGGTACGTGATAGACATACGTATTGGACATGCCGGGCTCGATGTCGAGCAGCACGTTGTCGGCGTTGCCCTTGGGGCTTACGTGCACGCCGTGCACGTGCAAGTTAATCGGCGAGGATTTCATCGGCGCGGGATAGATCGGGATCGCCTGACCTTTGGGCGTGTACGCCGGGTTGTAGTAATCGCCGATCGTCAGGCCGCTCAAACCGTTGTTGAAGTGGACGATCAGCGTTTGTCCCGGGTACACTTGGAGCGTCGGTGCCGGATAGATGTTGTCGCCGGACATGTTGCCGTCAGATGCCGTTCCGCGCTCGACCGTGTAACCGAAGACGAGCATGTTCTTCACGGATGCCGCAACGGTGTCGAGTTGGGCGTGACCCTGGTGCGCGGTAAGCGTTACTTCAAGCGTGCCATCTTTCGTCGCGAGGACGACCGGCTCGGCGAACGCCGGACGCACGCTGAGATCGCGCGCAGCGGGCATATCTTGCGCCCCGCCACGGGACGTCACCGAACCGGCCGTGAGCACAAGCGCGCACGCAGCGACACCGGCAGCAAAAGACCGCGGAATCCGTACCATGCCGGACCGTTGCCCGACCGTACAAAGGGGGCCTTCAACCACCAAGCGGAAAAATGGGGGCGTGACGGCAGCTATCGAGGCTCTCAGCTCTAACCTCATTTTGTGTGCCCGCGTGCTTCCTAATCGAGAAGCGGAGACCGCGCAATGGCGCGTTCGCTATCAGACGGCGATGCTCGCATCACCAGGCGCGCTCAGCTTCCAGTATTGGCCACCGGCACCGCAGGATCAGGAAGCCGCAGTAATCGTCGCGCGTTTCGACTCGCTGGCAGAGTTGCGCGCGTGGCAGCAGTCGGAGCAGAACCGCGCGCTCGTCAAAGAAGCCGCGCCGCTCGTTGAAGGCGGCGTGCTTCTGCAGCTTGCTGGGCAAGCGGCGGCGGAATATTATGGCCGGGCGACGACGAGCGAAGTCGTCATCACGCAGATCAAGCCGGGTCAAGAAGCCGCGTATCGCGCGTTCGCCGACCGCATCCAACGGGTCCAGGAAACATTCCCGGGATACCTCGGTTCGTTCGTGCAGCCGCCGCACCAAAAAGAGCTGGGCTGGACGACCGTGCTACGGTTTGACACCGCGGAAAATTTGGATGGCTGGCTTAACTCGCCCGAGCGCGCCGCGCTCTTGACCGAGAGCGAACCGCTGATCATCGGATTTCAAGCGCAGCGCGTCGACACGTCGTTCCCCGGCTGGACGCCGGTCGACCCGGTCACGGGCAAATCGCCAAATAAGTGGATGACCGCGTCGCTCGTGCTGCTCACGCTCTTCCCCGTCGTGATGTTCGAGATCCGGTTTCTCAATCCGCATCTGCACGGACTACCGCCGGCACTGGCGACCTTCATCGGCAACGGCATTAGCGTCGCGTTAACGACATCGCCGCTGATGCCGCTGGCAATCGGCGTGTTCTCGCCGTGGCTCTTCCCCGATACGACAAAGGCGCACTGGCTGGCTAAATGGGGTCCGGCGGTCGTCGCGCTCTGCTACGCCATCGAAATCGCGGTTCTTTGGCGTCTGATCTAGCGCCCAACTACGCGCGCAGGGCATTTCTGTCCGGAACCGCAGCCCTCGCGGCAACCTTCACGCTGCCGGCTGCGGCGGCAGCGCTCCATCGCATCGACGTTCACCAGCATCTGATCCCGCCGCCTTATCTGAAATATAACCGCGCGGGGATCATCAGCGGCGCCGACGTCGATCCCACGCCGGTGCTGCGCTGGAGTCCCACCCGCATGCTCGCGGAGATGGACCGCACCGGCATCGAGGTCGCGATACTTTCGATGTCGTCGCCCGGCGTCTCGATGCTCGGCGGAACGCGTGCGCAAATTCGCACCTTAGCACGCGCGTGCAACGAGTACGCCGCCGCGCTGCGCCGCGAACATCCTGGCCGCCTCGGGCACTTCGCCGCGATGCCGTTGCCCGATCTCGACGGAGCCCTCGCAGAAGCCACCTATGCGCTCGACGTGTTGAAGGCCGACGGGATCGGACTCTACACCAGCTACAACGGAACGTATCTTGGCAACCCGGCGTTTCGGCCGTTCTTCACCGAACTGAACCGGCGCAAGGCCGTGGTATTCGTGCATCCGACGCAACCGCAATGCTGCGCCAACGTCTTGCCCGGCATCGAACCGTCGTTGCTCGAGTATTTCTTCGATACGACGCGCGCGATCACGAGTTTGCTTTTCAGCGGCACGTTCGCTGCATGTCCGGACGTCCGTTTCATCTTCGCCCAGGCCGGCGGCGCGATCACCGCGCTCGCGCCTAGAATTACCGCCTGGGGCGCACGGCAACACCGCTTCGATTCAGCCGTTCCGCACGGCGTCACGCACGAATTCAACAAACTCTTCTTCGACATCGCCGCAGCGGCAAATCCCCACACCATGGCGGCTCTGATGAACTTCGCCCCGAGCAGCCGGATATTGTTCGGCAGCGACGCGCCCTACGCTCCCGTCGTCAACGCTACGCGCGGATTCGATAGCACCCCGATGCCGGCAGCCATACGTGCCGCGATCGATCACGGCAACGCACTACGTCTCTTTCCGCGGCTGAACCGCTAACCGCGATACGCTTGCGAGCATCGCGCCGAACGCGCACGCGCAGCCGAGCCACAGCGCAGCGTGCGCCGCGCGGCCGATAGCGGCGTCGGCGGATGCACCGGCGAGCGATGCCCCGTACGCGGCAAAGATGATCGCGACGAGTGCGGCGCCGACGGCCTGCCCGCTCGACCGCACGGAGGCAAGCACGCCGGAAGCGCTCGAACTCAACTCGCGCGGCGCGCTCATCATCAACTCGCGATCGTTCGGCGACTTGAAGAGGCCGAAGCCGATGCCGCACACGGCGCCGGCGAACACGATCGCGACGGTACTCGGCTGCGCGGGCAGCAGGGCATACAACGCGAGACCACCGCTCAGGAAACCGAGCCCGACCGTTGCCAGCAGCCCCGGCGAAAACCGGTCGGACAACCGGCCGGCGAGGGGCGAGGTGAACCCGAGCATGATCGGCCACGAGATCATGAGCAACGCCGAGTTGAGCGGCGTCGCACCGAACGCGAGTTGAAAGAAATACGGCAGGCTCACATAGGCGAGTGCCTGCGCAGCAAAGCCGGCAAAACCCGTGAGTCCCGCAAGCGCGAACGCTGGTATGCGGAACATGCCGACGGCAAGCATCGGCCGTTCCATCTGCGTTTGCCGGCGCACGAACCATCCGAACGCGAACGCGCCGATCGCGAGCGACGCCGCGGTGATGCCGCCCGCGCCTTCACGCGCAAACGAACTCAAACCCGAGATCAGCAGCGCAAAGCCGAGCGCGCTCGAGAGCGCACTCGGAACGTCAAGCCGGCCATCGTTACGATCGTCGTGCGGCAACGCGCGGTTGAGCGCGACGTTCGCGATGCCGAATGGGATGTTAATCGCGTAGATCCACGGCCACGATGCTACGGCGAGGATGAAGCCGCCGAGCGCCGGACCGGCAGCGGTACTCGTTGCGACGATCGTTGCATTGATGCCGAGTGCGCGGCCCAATTGGGCGCGCGGAAAGACTTCACGATAGAGGGCGGGCGTGATCGCAAAAACGGCCGATGCGCCGAAGCCCTGAAGGACGCGGCCGAGAATCAGTAACCCAAACGTATGCGAGAACGTGCACACGAGCGACGCGGCGATAAAAACCAGGACGCCGAGGCGGTAGATTCGCGCCGGCCCGTACAGCTGGCCGAGCGCAGCAAACGTAAACAACGTTGCCACCGAGGCGATCTGATATGCGTTCACGATCCAGATCGATGTCGCCGGCGTCACGCCGAGATCGCGCGCGATCGTCGGCAGCGCGGTGTTCGCGATGTTCACGTCCAGCGTGCCCATCATCGAGGCGAGAGCGATCGCGAGCACGGCGAGCCGCCGGCGCGGCTGCGGAAGACCGTCGCTCATAGCGCGCAGCTTACTAGAAGCGAGGGGGTTTAGCCTCGCGGGACACCGGCGAGGGCTTCGACGCTACATTGTGCAGTAGGCGCGGGTGGATCGAACGCGACCATGTAGGGCATGAGCACGCTGAGAAAGATCCCGCCGGGCGTTGGTCCGAAGTATCCGCAAGTCGTCGCGCTCGTGGGCGCCACGGGCGACCTCGGCCGCCGTAAGCTGTTGCCGGGTCTGTTCCATCTCGCAAGTGCCGGCTTCATCCCGGGCTGCCGAATCATCGGGGTCTCGCTCGATGACCTCGACGTGGACGGTTTTCGCACGTTTGCCCGCGCGGCCATCGACGAATTCTCCACGCGAAAAATCGATGAAGACGACTGGCGTGCATTCGCCGAGACGCTGGACTACGTTCCGCTCGCAGCCGGCGCTGCGGGCCTACGGGCGGCGGTTGAAAACGCGGAAACCCTCTTGGGCGGTGAGAGCCGGCGCCTGCACTATCTAAGCGTACCGCCGAGTGCCGCGCTGTCCGTCGTACGGCTGCTCGGCGAAGCGGGCCTCGTGGAGCGCTCGCGCATCATCATGGAGAAGCCGTTCGGCACCGACCTGGCGAGCGCGGTAACGCTGAACGGAAAGTTGCACGAGGTGTTCTCGGAAGACCAGATCTTCCGCATCGACCACTTCTTGGGCAAAGAGCCCGCGCAAAACATTCTCGCGTTCCGCTTTGCCAACGGGCTGTTCGAACCGATTTGGAACCGCAACTTCATCGACCACGTACAGATCGACGTGCCGGAGAAACTCGGCCTCGACAACCGGGCCGCGTTCTACGAACAGACGGGAGCGTTTCGCGACATGGTCGTGACGCATCTCTTCCAGATCGTCGCGTTCATGGCGATGGAGCCGCCGACCTCACTCGAACCCGGCCCGATCAGCGAGGAAAAGAATAAGGTATTTCGCTGCATGATGCCGATCGATCCAAAGGAAGTCGTGCGCGGACAATACAGCGGGTACCGCGCCGAGCACGGGGTCGACCGCGAGTCGGATACCGAAACGTTCGTCGCGCTGAAATGCATGATCGATAACTGGCGCTGGGCCGGCGTACCGTTCTTTCTGCGCACGGGCAAACGGCTGGCCGAAGGACAGCGCATCATTTCCATCGCGTTTCGCGAGCCGCCCAAGAGCATGTTTCCCGTCGGGTCTGGTGTGGGCGCGGAAGGTCCCGATCACCTGACGTTCGACCTCGCCGACGCATCGAAGATGTCGCTGTCGTTTTACGGCAAACGGCCCGGCCCCGGAATGCGTTTGGAGAAACTCAGCTTGCAATTCGCGATGCACGAGACGGGCCTCGTCGGCGACGTGCTCGAGGCGTACGAGCGTTTGATCCTCGATGCGATGCGCGGCGATCACACGCTCTTCACCACAGCCGAAGGCATCGAGCGGCTCTGGGAAGTGTCGCGGCCGTTACTCGAAGCCCCGCCGCCGGTGCGGCTCTACCCGCCCGAATCGTGGGGCCCGAAATCCATCCACCAGCTCGTCGCGCCACACGCGTGGCGGCTCCCGTTCGAACGCGCGTGGCGCGCGCCCAATCCGGAAGGCGCTTAGCGCGCCGGCTTTGCGTAAGCGATGCGCCAGATCGTTCCCGATCCGTCATCGCTCATCAACAGCGAACCGTCGTTTGCAACCATCAGTGCGACCGGGCGACCCCATACCTCCCCGCTCGGCGTCACGAAACCGGTGACGAAGTCTTGGTATTCACCGGTCGCCTGACCGTTGCGCACTTTGATTCGCACGATCTTGTAGCCGGTGCGAAGCGCCCGGTTCCACGAGCCGTGCAATGCAACGAACAGATCGCCTGAATACTCCGCCGGGAATTGGCGGCCGGTATAAAACGCGATGCCCAGCGGCGCCGAATGCGGCTGGATCAGCACGTCGGGAATCACGACCTGATCGGCCGCTACCGGCGAGGTGCCGCTGTGAACGCGCACGTCGGGGTTGGGTCCGATGTAGTAATACGGCCAGCCGTAGAACCCGCCCTCACGCACGTGCGTGACGTAGTCCGGCGGAAGATTGTCGCCGAGCAGGTCGCGTTCGTTCACGCTCGACCAGAGCTCGTTCGAGCGCGGATCGAGTGCGATCGACACCGGATTACGCAATCCGGCGGCGTACACGCGACGGCCGCTGCCGTCGGGATTGAAGGCCAGGATGTTGGCCTTGCCGACTTCGTTTTCGGGCCCTTTTTCTTGAATGTTCGTCCCCGAGCCGACCGACACGAACAGCGTCTTGCCATCGCGCGAAAAAAGCACGTCACGCGTGACGTGAACACCGTCGGTAATTCCCGCGACGATCGTTTCCGGCGCTCCCAATGGGTGCGCGTCGCCGGCATGATAAGGATAGCGAACGATCTGCGTCGTCATGCCGACGTACAAGTAACGCGGGTTCGGTCCGGCCGGATAGAATGCCATGCCGAAGGGCCGATCTAAGCCGTCGAGGACCACTTCGGCCGGCGTAGCGGGCGCCGCTCCGGCGCGCATCACGAGAATCCGTCCGGTGTTGGGATTCACGCCCACGCCGACACCGCCCGGTTTGTACGATCCGATATCGCCGATGAACAGATCGCCGTTCGGCGCGGTGCGCATCACGCGCGGCCGCACGAATCCAGTCGCAAACGCCGTCACGGTAAAGCCCGGCGGAGCGTGGAGGATCGCATCCGGCGGTCGCGCGACGAGCTTCCAGATGTTCATCGTGGGCGGTCCGTCCGCCGACGGCTTCGGCAGATCGGCCGGCGTGATTTTGCGCGTGACCCCGGGCGCATCTTTCGTCCAGTCGCCGAACGCCGCGGCGCCCGTCAACATCGCGTCTTGAGCGCGGAGCGGGCCGCCTACCGCCGATACCATGCCGACTGCCGCCAGCGCAGCGATAATGCTCGTTCGCATCGTGGACCCTCTCCGAGATGGTAAGATGTACTAGTATGAAGCGAAATCGCGCGATCCTTTCCGCAGGGGCAGCTCTCGGCGCCTTTGCTTTCGGCCGGCGCGCGCTAGCCGCCGATGTCCCGGTGCGCATCGCAGCTCTGACCATTGACGCCAGCGCAGCGTGTTATTACGCGGACGAGCAAGGATTCTTCAAGCGCGCCGGCATCGACGCTCAAATTCAATCGATTGCGAGCGGCGGAGCGATCGTCGGCGCGGTGGCCTCGAACGCCGTCGATATCGGTTTCGCCAATTTCGTCTCGGTCGTCGCCGCGTTTGCGCGCAATCTTCCCGTGACGATCGTCGCACCGGGCAGCGTCGATGTTGACACGATGCCGACGAACGCGCTGATCGTTGCGCCAGGTTCACCGATTCGTGCCGGCAGCGATTTCAACGGCAAGACGATGGCCACGAGCACGCTACGCAATATCGTTCAGTTCGCCGCGCAGTTATGGGTCGACAAACACGGCGGAGATTCGAGTACGATCAAGTTCGTCGAGATGCCGTTCTCCGCCATGACCGACGCGCTCATCTACGGGCGCATCGACGCCGCACTCGTCGCGGAGCCATTTATGAGCGCTGCGAAGGGTAGAACGCGCGCGATCGCTTACCCGATGTCGGCGATCGGACCGCGCGTACAGCTCGGCGGCTGGATTGCGAACGCAACCTGGGCGCGCGAGAATCCACCGGCCGTGGCCGCCCTTTCCGATGCGATGGTGAAGGCCAACGAGTGGGGCAACGCGCACCACGATCTGAGCGCGCAAATCCTCGCCAAGCACGGACGGCTCGATGCGGACGTGTTGGCGAAGATGAACCGGGCAACGTACGCTACACGTCTGGTTCCGAGCGAAATGCAGCCGGCGATCGACGTCGCGGCGCGCTACGGCGCGATCGCGCAATCCATTCCCGCCGAACGGATGCTGTTCAAACCCTAACTACTTGATGCCGAGTTTCCCGAGCTCGCGCGCGATGGCGTTTTCGTCCGTCTCATAGCCGGCTACGTCGGCACGCACGATGCCGTGCGCGTCAACGACGAAGAGATGCGGCAACGAGACGGACGTCGTACTGGAAGTGCCGTCGGCCGGCATAGTAGCTGGTACCGCAACGGCCTTCCCGGACATCTCCACGCCGTGGGCCACGGCGTAATCGAGGCACCGTGCATCCGTCTGGTCTTTGCAAAAGACGGCAACGTCTTTGAGCTTGGCGAGCACCGTATCCGAGACTTTTCCGTCGAGTGACGTGACTACCGCCGGTAGCATGCCCGGCGTCACGCCGGTCAGGCGGATCGACCTGGTCGGTATTTTCTCGGCCGGGTCGGCCGGCGACGGCGCACCCTCGTCCGCGCGTGAACGCAGCACTGGAAACGGAATGCCGAACTTCGCAATCACCGTATCGCCGGCGGCCGGGTTATCAAGGTAGTCGACGCCCAGAAAATCGGCGCGATCTTTGAAGCGCTTATAGTCGGCCAACACCTGCGGCATCTCTTCCAGGCACGGCGCGCACCACGACGCGAACGCGACGACCACGACCGGACGGCCCGCCGTTCGCACGACGCCGATCGCCGCGTGTCCGAGCGATAGCGAGGCGAGGTCGAACGGCGCCGGCGGCGCCGCGCCAAGCAACACCGTCGCTGCTGCGAGGAACCCGATCCAACGCACCATCATGACGGCCAGCTTAACGGCCCGTCGTCAGTGACCCTTGCTCCAGCAGGCGCTGGTGCTGGCCGGCGGCGCACCGCCGGTGCTCGTGCCCGGATAGAATGTGCCACTGCAATCGCTGTACCACGCGTCGACCGATGCATCAACGGTTTGACAGCGATCGAGATCGTCGCACACCGACTTCGTGCCGAGCTGCGCGTTGTAGTTATGGCCGTTTCCGGCCGAACCGCCGCTGCCCGCGTTCGACGAACCGGTAATCGCTTGACTCGTTTTATCGATCGCCTTGAACGTCGCGTCGGAGTTCTTCTTCCAGGCCGCATTTTGCGCGGCCATCGTCGCGTCTTGCTCTTTGGCGCGCGCGATGGTCGACTGCGTCACGGCGTTGGATTCGCGAATGACGTTGCCGGTGGTGTCACCGAGCTCGCGAGAGAAGCGCTGGAGCCATGCTTGGTCCAGTTGGAACGAACCGAGCATCGCATGCATGGCCGAAGCGGCGGCGGCAGTATCAGCCGGTGCAGCAAGATATCCGGCCATACGATAGATGATCCAGAGCGAAATGGGCGCGCCTGCCTGCGATGCTTGCATCGTGACCGCGTACACGTAGCCGTCGCGGTTGCCGCATTTGAAGGACACCTCACCCACATCGATGTGGACGCTTTTGCCTTGCGCTTGTTCGATCGGACCCAGCGACTGCGCGAGGCTTTGCGTTTGACCCGGGATGATGCCGCCGCGCATCATGCTCGCCGACGGGCAGAGCGCTCGCCGCGCATAGTCGGCCGCCGCGAGCGGCGCCGGGCGATACCGTTCGAGGAGCAGCTTTCCGCCCCAGGCCGCGGGAATGGCCTGGCCTTCCCGCATTCCCATACGTTGCGTCATGGCGCTCGGCACTTGATGGATAGCGATGCGCGGATCGTCCATGAACATCTCAACGCCGCCGTCGGGCGACTTCGCGCGGATCACGTAGTGCGGCTCGATCTTGGTCGTGCGGACCGTGCCGCCCGTAACCTGCCAGCCGCTAGGCAGATAGACGGAAAACGCGCCTTCGGCCGGGTCTTGCCAGCGCACGAGCGGCGCCGCCGCGACCGCGGCCGCGACGGTGCAGGCCGCAAACAGTGGCAAAAGCGAGAGAATCCGTAGAGCAAGGTGGCGCATGAGCCCCTCCGGTGGGTGCTGAGTCGTCGAGTTGCTCCGATTATGCCACGATTGCTCGCCCGGCCGTGGTAGGGCTTCCCCTACCGTCGCCGGTGCGTCTCGCTAGATGGCGGCTTTGACGGAACCGACCGCTTTCGGCGGGACGATGTGCAGCGCTGCGGCCGTGTCGCGGCGGATGTCGTAGCACAGCGTCGCATCGTCGGAGATCGAACGACCGTAGGACGGAATCATTTCGGTGAGCTTCGTCATCCACGCCGGCATGTTCGGCGCAAACGCGCGCGTCATGATGCCGAGCATGATGCTCACCGACGTCGATGCGCCCGGGGATGCGCCGAGCACGGCGGCAAGCGTGCCGTCGGACGTCGTGATGACCTCGGTACCGAACTGCAGCGATCCGGTCCGCTTCTTGTCGGGCACGATCACTTGCACGCGCTGGCCTGCGACCTCGAGCCGCCAATCCGACGGCTTTGCGTTCGGGAAAAATTCGAGCAGCGACTTAAAGCGTGCGTCGCGCGATTCGAGCACTTGGCTGACGAGATACTTCGTCAAATCGACGTTATCGCGGCCAACGGCAAGCAACGGGGCGATGTTGTCGGGTCGGATTGACGCGAACAGATCGGCGAACGAACCTTTCTTCAGAAACTTCGTCGAGAACCCGGCATACGGCCCGAACAGCAGCGACCGCTTGCCATCGACGACCCGTGCATCAAGATGCGGCACCGACATCGGCGGCGCGCCGATCGAGGCCTTGCCGTACACTTTCGCATCGTGCCGATCCGCATACTTCGGATCGTCGCACCGCAGCCAAAGACCGCTCACCGGAAAACCGGCAAACCCTTTGCCTTCGGGAACGTTGGATTTCTGCAGCAACGGCAGCGCGCCGCCGCCGGCGCCCAGGAAGACGCACGCCGCTTTGACTTCCGTCTTCGCGCCGCTCTTCCGATCGTGCAGGGACAGATGCCACAATCCGTCGCCGGGGCCGCGCTGCACGTCGGTCACGCGGTGACGGTAGGCAACGGAAAAATCGGGTTGCTTCTGGAGATTCGCGATCAAGATGCGCGTCAGTGCGCCGAAGTCGCAGTCGGTGCCCGTGATATCGCGCGTTGCGGCAACGGCTTCGCTCGGGTCGCGCCCTTCCATAACGAGCGGCATCCACTCGTTGAGCACGGCGTGATCTTCCGAATATTCCATCGAACTGAAACAGTGATGTGCGCTCATGGCATCGTAGCGGCGCTTCAGGAATGCGACATTTGACGCACCGCGGACGAAGGCCACGTGCGCGACCGGGTGGATGAACGATCCGGGATCCGGGATCGCGCCCTTGCGAACGAGATACGTCCAGAACTGGCGGGTCAGGTCGAACTCGTTGTTCACCTTGAGGGCACGAGAAATGTCGACGCTGCCGTCGCTTCGCTCGTTCGTATAGTTGAGCTCGCACAGGGCTGCATGGCCCGTACCGGCGTTATTCCACGCGTTAGAACTCTCTTGGGCCGATGCTTCGAGCGACTCGTAGATCGCGATGCGCAGGTCCGGATTGAGTTCCTTGAGCAGGGTAGCAAAGGTCGCGCTCATGATGCCCGCGCCGACGAGGGCAATATCCACTTCGGCCTGGGCCGATCGCTGCAAGTCCACGGGGCTATCTTCCCCGAAAATCAGGGTTTTCCCAAGGACTTCGGTATGAATTTTGCACCGAGGGGGAATTACCGAAACCCGGGAACCCCGGCGCCGTACCTGGCACGATGCATCGGCTTGAAATCGACCTCGTCAGCAAGACGTACCGCGGCGGCATTAGGGCCGTGCACGAGATTGCCCTCGACCTCCGCCCGGGGATCGTCGGCCTCTTGGGTCCGAACGGAGCGGGGAAGTCGACGCTGATGCGTATCGTCGCAACGGTCGCGAAGCCCACGTCCGGAACGGTGCGCTGGGATGGCGACGACGTCGTGCGCGCCCCGCAGGCACTGCGCCGCGTGCTCGGCTACCTGCCGCAAGACGCGGGTGTGTATCCGCATCTCGATGCGTATGAATTCCTCGACTACATCGCTGCGCTCAAAGAGATCGATGCGCGCAGCGCGCGCCGGCAGATCGGCGAACTCCTCAACGCACTCGATCTCGTGCCGGTCGCAAAACGGCCGCTCGGCACGCTCTCCGGCGGCAACCGGCAGCGCGTCGCAATCGCCCAGGCGTTGCTCGGCGATCCGCAACTCCTCGTCGTCGATGAGCCGACCGTTGGTCTCGATCCCGAGCAACGCGTGCGGTTTCGCGATCTGCTCGCACGCTTCGCGCAAGACCGGATCGTGCTGCTCTCCACGCATGTCGTCTCCGACATCGAGACCACAGCCGATCGCATCGTCGTAATCGCCGCGGGGCGCGTGATCGCCGACGGCACGCCGGGCGCCGTCATCGGCGCTCATCTTTCACTCGAAGCGGCGTATCTGGCCCAAGTCGGCGCAGCGGCGTGAACGGCATTCTGGCCGTCGCGCGTGCCGACTTCCGGCAACGGACGCGCACGTTCGGAATGGTCGTGATCCTGGCTGCGGCATTACAGCTCGGCTACCTGTTCGTGCCCGATGCCTGGGCGCAATATTCAACCGTGAACCTCGACGGTTGGCGTGGCATGTACGACAGCAATTGGATGGGCGCGTGCACGGCGTGGCTCTGTGCGATGCTCCTCACGTTCGTGGGCTTCTTCTTGCTCCGTCCAGCGCTCGCGCGCGACGCACAACTGGGAACGTATCCACTGCTCGCGTCCGCCCCGGTGTCGCGCGCGCGGGTCGTTCTCGGCAAGTGGGCGAGCAACGTCGCACTGCTGGCCGCGCTGGGAGCCCTGCTCGGCGTTGCCGCCGTCGCGATGCAACTGCTGCGCGGCGAAGACCGCAGCATCGATCTGGCAGCGTACGTCGTGCCCTACCTCGCGCTGACGCTGCCCTCAATCACCGTGATCGCTGCGTGTGCGATCGTGCTCGACGCGGTGCCGCCGCTACGCGGCGTGCTCGGCGGGGTCGTGTGGTTCTTCATCGCGAGCGCACTGATCGCCACGCCCCTGACGACATCCGGCGGCGGGTTGCATCCCGTGGCGATCGATCCGCTGGGCGTAACGACGCTCTCATCGTCGATGTTCGGGTCGCTGCACGCCGCGCACCCCACGGCGAACGCAGCCCACGACATGTCGATCGGCGGCGGCCCGGCCGCAAAGCATCTCTTCCGTTTCACCGGTATCCGCTGGTCGCCGGCATTCTTTGCGCAGCGCGCCGCGTGGATACTACTCTCCGCACTTGCGGTCGTGCTGGTGTCGCCGTTTGCAATCGCCGCACCGCGGATGGCCGCGCAACGCACACGACTCGCCCGCTGGCCCCAGCGGTTCGCCCAGCGTTTGCCGCTCGGGCGCTTGCTGCGGGGCGAACTCGCCTCGGCATTCGGCCTCGCCGGACCGTGGGTACTGCTCGGCTCGATCGTCATCGCAATCCTCGCATTGCTGCTGCCGACGGTTGCGCTTACGCGCGCAATCGCGCCGCTCGCCTGGATCTGGCCGCTCGGTGCGATTGCGGCAACCAGCGTTGCCGATGCGCGGGCGAACCTCGACGCACTGCTGCTCGCAACGCCGGCCCGCGTATGGCGGCGCGTGTTTGCGCGCTGGGGCGCGTGCCTCGCGCTTGCGATAGTACCAGTCGCTGCGCTCGCGCTACGCGCCGGCCCCGCAGGCTTTGCGCTGATCGCCGTGGCGGCTGCGCTCGCAGCAATCGGTCTCGCGCTGGGGTGCCTTACGCGTTCGGCCGCGGCGTTCTCAGCGGTGATGCTCATTGCCTGGTATCTCGGTCCGGTGAACGGCCTGGCCGCACTCGACCCTGCTGCCGCAGTCGCCGCGCCGGCGCTCGCGACGGCAATCGCACTGGGCGTCGCCGCGCTTACGCTCGCCGCGACGGCGTTCCGGCTCGCGCGCCGTCAATGAACGCGTGCCGGCGCCGCCAAAACGGCTGCTCGGCAAAACGCTCTTCGTATCTATAAACGATCGCCCGCTGCTTCAGATACGCGCCTAGCGCATCGCCGAGGTCAGCGGCGTAGCGTTCCATCGGCTGCTCGTCACCGGCCACGCGCGCAAGCACTGCCAGCGCGGCTTTGCGGCCGCTCCAGAGAGCGGTCGTCATGCCTTGTGATGAGAGCGGATCGAAGGTGATCGCTGCGTCTCCGGCCGCAACCCACGCTGGACCGCAGAACTGTTCCAGCCGGCTCGTGCCGGCACTTGCCAGGCGCACCCGCGCCGCCGGATCGAACCCCGCGCTCGCGATCCACTCGCGCACGAAATGCGTTTCATCGAGCGCTCCCCGCCACACGCGGGGATCGAGCGCGATACGCTTCGGCAGCGTATCGGGATCGGCGAAAAGCGCGAGTGCCAGGCGTCCACCGGGCAACAGGCTTGCATACCACCAACCGTCAGGAACGGCTTCGATCAGCGTTGTGGGCGTCGGCTCGACATCAAGCTCGACGTGCTCCAAAAACGCATACGCCGCGACTAACTGATCGGCGCTGAGGCGATCGGTGAAACCGCGCGCAATGACGGCGGTGCGGCCGCTGCAGTCGATCACGATTCGCGCCTGCGGGGCACATGCGAGAATGCGAATGTCCGTCGCCGTCACGGCATCGAACAGCATCTGCTCGAAAGCTGCCCGATCGATAACGGAACCGGTGCCGTCCATTTGCGCGAATGCGTCGCGTCGCACCAGCAAATCAGATCCCCAAGCGGAGTACGTCGTATTCGCCGATCGCTGCGGAACCGCAGCAAATCGTTCCGCAACGCCGAGTTCGTGAAGCAGCCCGATCGCCGCGGATGCCAGCGATTCACCCGGGCGATCGCCCGCGACCGGGGGCCGGGTCACCAGCGCTACGTCGAGGTCGCTTTGCGCGAGCGTCAGTGCCGCGGCACATCCCGCAATGCCGCCGCCGACGATGGAGATCGCGACGCGTTCTGCTATCGCCGAATCCCCTCATCCGGCGGTGCGGCCGTGGCGAGATCGACCGCGCCGCGATCGACTTCGACAAACACGCGCGCCGGAATCCCAGCAGGTTTGCCGGCGTCAGCCGGGCCCGGCCGGCTCACCACGAAACCCATCCGCGCCCACAGATACACCATCGCGTTGAGACCATCGAGGTAACTCGCGCGCGCATGATAGCCGACGCCGGCGACGCCCCGCGACCACGTCAAGCGGTTCTCATAAAACTTGACCCGCGTTTCGGGCGGAAGCTTCGGGTTCATGACTTCACGATAAAACAATTGCGGCAGCACATCGATCGGCAACAACGCCGGCCACCACGCGCCACTCGGGAAATCGTTGCCGTCGGTAACGAACTGACAGCTGAAAGCGTCGCACTGCCAGGGCAATCCCATCCAGCGCGTGAGATCGCCCGGCATCTGCGCGGCAACGGCGCCCGGCGTCGAACCGTTTCCGCCGAACGCTTTTTCGGGCGTGAGCAAGAGTCCCAAATTCTGCACGAGCCGCGGATCGCGATCGGTCGCGAGCTTGATGCGGAACGGCGCGCTGTAGAGTTCCCGGTGGCGCAGCGGCCAGGTCAGTTCGACGCCCGGATGAAACGCGCCGCCGGAACACGGCTCGAGTGCCGCGCGCGTCAGCGCCTCCGGCTGTTCGGCAACTGGGATGCGCTCGATGCTCGTGACTTCGGCAGCTGCTTGCGGTCCCAGATCGTCGACGAATTTCCCCACGGACCACAATTGCAATATGCGGTATTGCTCGTGCGGAATGCGATACCACGAAAGCGCCGACTTGGCGTAATTGATTCCGTCGCCCAGCATGTACGGCAACTTGTACTGCTGCGCGTCGCTCGCATTGGGATCGCGGAATTTTGCAAGTACATCCGCCCGGAATGCAGCGTTCGCGGGCGCGGGATCGGCGAGACGTTTAACGTACGCGGGATTCGCGAAGTCGCCAACCTCGATCCAACTGGGCGCGAGGTTCTGCGCACTCGAAACCCACTGCATCTGACCGATCTTGAAGAACAGCGGATAAATGTGTTTGCGAAACGAGAGCGGCGGCTCGGGCGATTTCATCCAGCCCGCTTCGATCGCAACGCTCCCGAGCACGTCGTAGAGCGAGATGAACGGCATGATCTCCGGCGCATAGTGCGGACCGCAGCTCGCCACCCACGCGTGCTCCGCATCGATGGGCGCGCTCGTACCGATGGTCACGCGGGCGCTAACCGGACCGTCGCACCAATCGTCGTACCAGCCGTCGTTGTCAGCGAAGTTGGTAATCGGATTGTTGGCAATCACCGATGAGGCAACGCCGTCACCGGGAAATACGAGCAGCCGTCCCGCCTCGTCCGTACCGAGATGGCCGAGCGTCACCGGCGTCGCGTTCCAAAATTTCCCGGTCATCGCGTACGCGGGATCGTTTCCGCGCGGGTTACGGCTCGCGCCCGTAATCGCGTTCGGTCCAGGGTCGATAACCAGCAGGCGCGCGCGGTCGGCATCGCCGCGAATACTTTGATTGCGCAGCGGCCCGGGCAAACCCGGAGCGAGTTCTTGGTTATCGAGCGGGTTGTTGAAGCCGTACCACGCCCCTTTAGTGTTGGCGACGTGTACGGTCCATTCGATCTTCGCCTCGGCGGCGGTGATCTCGCGAATCACCTCGCCCGCAGCATTGAAGGCGTAGACGCGAAAACGCTGGACTTGCTTCTTGACCTTTTGCGTGCCGTCTTTATATTGTCCGTGAGGTTCCGGTTGAATGCCCGGCACTTCCGGGGCGAGAAACCACTGCTCGCTATTGCCGACGCGCGACATGCCAAGCGGCGGATAGACCGCCAGCCTAGCGATGGTGCTATCGGCCGGCGGCCCGCTGCGCGCGCCCTGCGCGAACGCGGCGCGTTGTAAAGGCGCGGCGAGAAACGGCGCCATCGAGGCTCCGGCGAGGAAGTCGCGTCGTTTGATCATGGCGTCCACACGCGGCCGTCAGCCAATTGGATTTTGGTCACCTGGCAGATTACGAACGCCGTCCTTACTTCATCCTTGCCGATGGCGGGCGTGGGGCGGATGCGGTGCGTGATCGTCTCGCCCGCTCCGAATGACCCGACGTCGCTGAACGTATGTATTCCCGACCCGAGTACGAGTTGAAGGTCGAGACGCACGATTGCCGCGTCGGACAGGTTCTTGTACGTTACGTCGAGCGCACCGAAAAACGAGCTCAAATCGTACTGCGATAACACCGCCTGACACACGGACATATCGATCGGCATCGGAGCGACCGTCGCCGTTCCGTCGGCGGCCGTCATCGTTCCCGGCGCGGGCGCGGGCCGCGGCGGCAACACCGGCGCAACGGCAACCGTGCCGTCCGCAAGGATCACTTTCTCGACGCGACCGAACACGGCGTTGGTGTTCCAGGATGGCGAGAATTGCACGCAGTTGAATTTCGACGTCATGCCTGGATCGATGCGGCGTTTGATGTCCGACACTCCGGGCTTCACGCGCACGTCGTCGTAGGTCGCGCTCAAGACCATCTCGACCACCGGTTGCGTGCCGGTGTTCTCGAACGTCGCGCAGAGGGCGCCATCGGTAAATCCCTTAGACGTCACGGCAAGCGGAGGTAAACCGATGAAACCAACCCGGTAGTACTTCTCACGTACGGCCGAGGCCGGTGACGGAAATATCACGATGAGGGCAATCGTAAACGCTAGCAGACGAGTGAATACCACGGGCATCGGCTTCGCCGGGGAGCGGTCAATTGCCCAGTATCGCGCATAGCCCATTATTAATAGGGGGCGCTCAGGCTCGGGTTCGATAATCAGGCGATAGCCATGCGATACGTTTGCGTTCTTCTTGCCGTTTGCATACTCGGGTTCGGCGTTCACGCACGCGTCGTGGCTTCGGCCGCCGAAGCTGGCCCGGCCGTGCCGGTTCTGCAAGGACGTTTGGTCGCGTCCGGCATTCCGGGCGCCGGCGCCGTGAGTCAAGTTGGTACGTTCCACGCGGGCGGTCCCGTCCACGATTTGCCGGAGTTTGCAGCGTACACCGTTAGCGGCCGCATCCTGGATGCGAAACGCGTGATGGTTGCGAGCACGTCGAATTTCGGCATGCCCGGGATAGCTGGTATCGCCGAAGGATCCGTTCTCTCCATCGATCCGAACGGCGGTACGCTGCGCATTCCCGCCGCCTTTGCCGCCGCCGGCGGGCAGGCGTCGATCCTTGGTGGACGCGTACAACTGTTTACCGCGGCGAGTTCCGCTTTTGCTAACGGCGTGAACACGCCGAAAGCGGTTTCGGCCGATTTGCCGGCGGTGGCGAATCCGACCGGCATCTCCATCAACAACGCCTTCGGACGCCCGTGGATTACATCGACGCCCCGCGGTGCCGCCGCAGCCGGCTTCGACGCGGTCATCGATCCCACCGGAATTCCACTTGCGAACGCGCCGGACCCAATCGCCGGCGGCATCTTCACCGAAAGCAAGACGAACCGCAATCCGCAACTCGTCCCCGGCGCCATGTCGACCGGCCTCGTTGGAAATGCGCTCCTCGGGCGGTCGCCCGACGGCAGCAAGCGCGCCGCGTTTGCAGTCCTCGCGGCCGACGGAAGCATCACGCAAGCGCACGTGGAGCTCGGCGTCGACGGGCTCGCTCCGCCGGGCACGATCACGCCGCAGCCGGGCAAACTGATACGCGCGGGCATGCTGTTCAATTGGGTGCCGAACCGCATTCTCTACGTCACGGATGCGCCGCGCAATGCCATCGTTGCGATCCCGATCGGTGACGATACCCACGTGTTTACCGCCGGGCATCCGCGTCTCATCAAGGCCGCGGCATTTCAGCGGCCGATCGACATGGCGCCTGCCGTTCCGGAGGTTGCGAACGGCGTCTTCTCCAGTAACACGACACTGGCCGGAAACTCCGACATCTACGTCCTCAACGCCGACGGCTCGATCGTGCGCATCCACCAAGACGGATCGGTTGTGGCGATTCGCCGCATCGCCATCGGCGGCCACGTCATCGGAGCCGGACGTCTAAACGGCATCGCCACCGCCTCGGACGCGGCGCATCTCTGGTTGACCGTTCACGATGCGCTTGGAAGCGAGGCCCCGGGTGCGTTGATCGAAGTCCCCGCGTTTGGCGCGGGCCAAACCGATGCCGTGCCGGCCGTGACGATCGCCGCCGGGCAGGCACTGTTCATGCGCACGCTCACGCCGCAAACCGGCCTCGGGCCGCTCTTCAACGAGCGGTCGTGCCTGATGTGTCACAGCACGCCGTCCATCGGCGGCATGGGCCGCAACGGCCTCGACGTCGTTACGCACATCGGGCACCTCGAGAACGGCGTCTTCGATCCGATGGTGGATACGGGCGGTCCGGTCGCACGCGCCCACTCCGTGACGGAACTTGGCTTCGCGTGTCCATTGACCGCCGGCATTTCGGCCCGCGCGAACGTCACGTCGCTGCGGAATTCGCCGTCGCTCTATGAAGACGGCGCGATCGACGGCTTGACCGACGCGGCTATTGCTGCGGGCGCCGTTGCGTATCCCGACGGCGTGCACGGCCGGCCGAATTGGGTCGACGCGGGCGACGGCGTGTTACATGCCGGACGCTTTGGCTGGAAGGCGGAAATCGCGCACCTCACCACGTTCGTCGGTCAAGCGCTGCGCAACGAAATGGGCGTCACGAATCCGATTTTCCCGCTGGATCTCGCCTCAACGAAACCGCCGGAGCGTCCGTGTGCCGGCGAGAGCGCCGGCGTGAAAGACGACGGCACACAAATTCGTCAGATCACTGCCTTTGTGGCCTCGTTGAAAACGCCGAACGAATCGCACGCAAAAGACGATCAAACGGGGAACGATCTCTTCGCATCGACGGGCTGCGAGGAATGCCACACCACGCGCTTCCACAGCGGCGCAGATGCGCTGTATTCCGATTTTCTGTTACACGATATGGGGCCCTCGCTCGACGACGCGATCATTCAAGGTCAGGCGCAAGGCCGCGATTGGCGGACGACCGCGCTGCGCGGCGCCGGCCTTCGCCGGCGCTTCCTGCACGACGGCCGCGCGACGACGATTGCCGATGCAATCGTCGCGCATGATGGTGAAGCGACCAGCGCTGTGCGCAAGTACCGCGCACTCGATGCCGCATCGCAACGCGCCCTGATCCGATTCGTCTCCAACTTATAGCGGCCGCTGACCGGGAAACCCCCAGCGTCCGGTAGTATGCTGGTTTTTTGGCAACCGGATCGGTGAGGGACCAGATGCTTAATAAAGACGAGAACGAGCTCTTTATGCGGGTCGGGCCGGGCACGGCGATGGGCGAGCTCATGCGCCGCTACTGGCATGCGGTGGGATGTTCGGAGCTCGTCGGGGCAAAGCCGCAGCGCACCAAGGTTCTGGGCGAAGAACTCCTGCTCTATCGGGCGGAGAACGGCAACGTCGTCCTGATGGATTTGCGCTGCGCCCACCGGCGCGTCGCGCTCGATCACGGGCGCGTTGAGGGCGAGTGCATTCGCTGTCCGTATCACGGCTGGCTCTACGACCGCTCGGGACAATGCATCGAGCAGCCGGCCGAGCCCGAAGGCAGCTCGTTCAAAGACAAGGTGCGCCTCTCGAGTTACCGCGTCCAGGAGTACAGCGGCATCGTGTTCGCCTATCTGGGGCCCGAACCGGCACCGCTGTTGCCGCTCTTCGACGTCCTGCGGATGACGGACGGCGTAAAAGAGCTGATGATGCAGACCGTTCATACGAACTGGCTCGGCCACGCCGAGAACACGGTCGACATCAGCCACCTTGCGTGGCTGCACGGTTTCACGTTTCCCGCCTACGGCGCGCGGAAGCTGACCTATTCGTGGGACCGCAAGCCGTACGGTATCGACAACGTGATGGACGTTGAGGGCAGCGACGATGCCCACGTTTCGTGCACCGGGTTTCCCACCGTAAACCGCTTCGCGTTACCGCCGATCGACAAGAACGGCGAACTCGTGCTTTCGATGATCTTTCGCGTCCCGATCGACGACGAATCGATCAAGCAATACTTCGTCCGCTTCTACCCCAGCGACAAGCACACGTTCGTAACGCGAACGCGGGATCCCAAGCCCGGCGTGTACGCGCCGCTCGCGAACGACTGGTGGGGTATCGACGTGCCGGATCAGGATCGCATGGCGATCGAGCAGCAAGGCGTGATGCCCGATCGTACGCAGGAACGTCTCGGGGCATCAGACGGCGGGATCATCCTCTTGCGTCAGATGCTGCGCGAGGGCTTATCTGCCGTAGCAAACGGGAATGACCCGCCGTGCGTGATCCGCGATGCGGCGCATCAGATCGTCGATTTTCCGCAAAAATCGTCGATCATGGCCAAGACGCAAAGCGGCGCCGATTATACGCTCGGGGCCAAGGCCGGCGCCGAATTGTCGGCCCGATGACGATGCCGTTCACCCGCCTGCGCACGATCCAATCCTTGGCCGGTGTCGCCGTTGCAGCGGCACTCCCGGTCGGGGCGGTAGCACAAACGCCGGCGACGATTCGGCTCGGCATCATTCCCATCGAGCCGACCTGCTCGGCCTACTACGCCAAAGAAAACGGCTTCTTCGAAAAGGCCGGACTCGATGTCGAGATCACGCCGAGCGCCGCGACGGCCGCCATCGCCGCCGCAGTGGTTACCGGCACGTACGACATCGCCTACGCGACGGTGTCGACGCTCGCAACCGCGCACGCCAAGGGCATTCCGTTCGTCATCATCGCACCCGCCGGCGTGATCAACGGAACGAAAGCCGTCGGCTCGATCATGGTGCAAGCGCACTCGACGATCCAAACCCCGAAGGATCTCAACGGCAAGATCTTCGGCACATCCGGCCTCAACACGCTCGCCGAATATCTACCTCGCGCGTGGGTCGACAAGAACGGCGGCGACTCGTCGACCATGAAATTCATCGAGATCCCTTTCCCGCAGATCGGTGAAGCACTCGCTGCGGGGCGAATCGATGCCGGCTATCTGGTCGAACCGTTCGTGACCATCGCAAAGCAGCGAAACCAGGCGCGCTTTCTTGCAACCGGTGACGATGCGATCGCTCCGGTGTATCTCGCGAGCGCCTGGTATGCGACGGCAGCGTGGGCAAAGGCGCATCCGGATCTCGTCGCTCGCTTCGCAACGGCGATGGCCGAGGCGGGGCGTTGGGCAAACGCCAACCCAGCGAAAGTCGTGCCGATTATCGCCAATCATCTCAAGGCCGATCCCGTCATTACGGCCGCGGCGCCGCGCACGGAATTCACGGACCGCCTCGTCGCCGCGCAAATCCAGCCGTGGATCGACGTCACGGCGAAATATGCAAAGTTCCCGTCGTTCCCGGCGGCCGATCTCGTCTACTCGCCCGGCCGCTAGGCGCGCGGCACACGCGACGCGATCCGCGACACCGCGAAATCGCTCGAGAGAAACGCGCCCTCTTGCCAGCCGCCGAGCGGAGACATCTGGTCGCCGATGATCGAGCAGCGGCCGTCGCCGGCAAGGAGGCGCTGGTAGGCGCGGTTCGCGTCGGCGTTGGCGAAATTCCACGGCGTCACACCGCCGCTTTGTCCTTCGGCCTGATTCCAGGCGATGGTCACGGCTTTGCTGCTCGGCACGAGCGCCTCGTCGGAAAACTCGCGATGCAGTTTCACGGCATCCCGCCGCCCGGCCACGATGCGCTCGGCGAGCGTCATGCGACCATATGCTTCGGCCTGGTCGGCGTATGAATACGAGCCGGCGATGATGCCGCGCTTCTCCAGATAGCCGTTCGACGGATACCACATTTGCGTGATCGGGTTCGACGTGTAGCTGATGCCGCCGTAAATATTGTACGGCGCTTCTTCCCAAAACCGGCGATTCGCTTGCCAGGCGAGCTTGTAGAGCGCGACGTTTTTTGCCGACGCGGCGGCGCGGGTAAAATCGCCAGCCAGATTGGTCTTCAGATTGACCAGTCTCGCCAACGGCAGATTGATCAAACAATAATCGGCCTGCACGCGCGTCGTGTTTCCACTCTTGCGATCGCGATACGCAACGTCGACGCCGGCGGCCCCGTTGACGATCTCGAGGGCTTCAGCATTATACCGGATGTCTTTGCCCACGCGAGCCACGAACGCATCGACGATTTTGTCCATGCCGCCGATGGGTTGAAAGAGCGTCGGTTGCCACTCGCCTTCTTCGGGCTGGTAATAGCGGTTCTGCCAAAATTTTAGCGCCAGCAAGTCTTTGAGCGGCAGCCGCGGATTGGCGGCGCACAGCGCCTGTATCGTCATCGGTTCGAGACAGCCGGTGCGCGGCGTTTCGGAGCCGACGGTCGCGGGACCGGTCGTAGGCAGATCGCCGAACGTGCGCAGCAGATCCAAGAACAACGCGCGATCGTCGGCCGTGATGTCCGCATCGAGCGCGTGCTGGTTGATCGCTTTGCTCAAGAGCTCGGCGATATAATTGTTCGTATCGCTGCTCAAGCGGTTGCGGGGCATCGCCTTCCCGCCGAAGGCGCCATCCGACTGGAACAAGTCCGCCGTGGTCGACATCACGTAGACCTCGAGTGGAATGGCAAACTCTCGGCAATAGTGCATGACCCGCGGATGGTGGAACGGCAACCGCGCCGGCCCGAGGTTCATGTACAAGCCGTCATCGAACGCGCACGTTTGCTCCGTGGTGCCGTGCGGTCCGGCCGTTTCCACCACGCGCGTCCCGGTTCGGGCCGTGAAATTCCGGCCGCCGGGACGATCCAGGTATTCCAGAATCACGCAGTGGTAGCCGGCTTTGGACAGCTCGTAGGCCGATGCCATACCGGCGATGCCGGCGCCAAGAATGACGACGGTCTTTCCCGCACCGCTACCGGCGGGCAACTCCAGCGGTCCGGCCCAAGCCGGCGGAGTCTGCACCACCCCCAGCGCGAGCATGGTTTGATAGACGGCCGCAGCCCCACCGAGTTTTCCGGCGAATGCCAAGAAGCCGCGCCGTGAGGCGAAGGGGCCTGTCGCTATAGTCATGCGGACGTATTGGCCAGACAGCCCTCAAATCAGTTGGCTCGGATTTGGAGCAACGGAAGCTGGGAATAGCGGACGAACCGAGGAGGCAGTGATATGTCCGATCTTCGTGGGGATTCCATTCGCGGGTGGCGTCTCGCTTTGGTGGCGGCCGCTCTAAGCACCGGTCTGCTCCTGGCCGGCGCGGTATCCGAGGCAGCGGGCGGGGGTGGATACACGGCCGCGCAAGCTACCGCAGGCGCGACGGTCTACGCGACCCGCTGCTCGCAGTGCCACGCTGCGAGCCTGCAGGGCGGGGCAGGCCCGGCATTGATCGGCGCGGCGTTCCAAACATCGATGAACGCGAACTACACCGACGCCGGCCGGCTCGAAGATTTCATTCGCAAGCAGATGCCGGCCGACGCACCGGGCACGTTGAGCGTTCAGCAATATCTTAACGTGACCGCCTACCTTCTCGCGCGCAACGGATTCCCAGCGGGCACTGCCGCCTTAACCGAACGGAACGCGGGCGCGGTCAAGCTCGCCCGCGCGAGCGCCCCAAAAGCGACCGCAGCCCAAACGAATCTCGAGATCGTCCGCAGCGCACCGCCGACGCGGCACACGTTCGCAACGCTTCCGGCCGCACGCAACGTGGCGATCAGCGACAGTATGCTCGTGGGCGCCGCCGGCAATGGGGGCGACTGGCTCATGGGCGGCCACACGTATGCCAACGACCGCTACTCTCCACTCGATCAGATCACTTCCGCAAATGTCGGCGCACTCGCGCCGGTCGCGATCGTGCAAACCGGATACACCGCAAGCTTCGAGACGACACCGGTTGTGGTTGACGGCGTCATGTACGCGACGACGCCGACGGTAAACAACCGAATGAAGGTGATGGCCCTCGACGCCGCAACCGGCGCTCGCATTTGGGAAACGACGAGCAACCTCGGCACGTTTAAGATCTGCTGCGGCCCGGTTAACCGTGGCGCCGCCGTGGCGTACGGCAACGTGTACGTTCTCACGCTCGACGATCGGCTGATCGCCTTGGACGCGCGCACCGGGGCCCAGCGCTGGTCGGTGCCGGTCGCCGATGCCACCGCGGGCTTCTCCGAGACGATGACGCCGCAGATCTACGCGGGCACGGTCATCGTCGGCAGCGCCGGCGGCGAATGGGCGATCCGTGGATTCGTTGCCGCCTTCGATGCACAAACCGGAAAGCAGCGTTGGCGCTGGAATTCGACGGATCCAAAAACGTTCGCGAATGCTTCGTGGAAGAGCGGCGGCGGAATGGTGTGGACGACGCCGGCGATCGATCCGCAACTCGGCTTGGTCATTTTCTCGACCGGCAACCCCAATCCCGACCTAAGCGGTATCAACCGCAAGGGTGACAACCTCTACACCGATTCGATCGTCGCACTCGATGTAAAAACCGGCAAACTCCGCTGGTACTATCAAGAAGTCAAACACGACGTGTGGGACTACGACGCGGTGAGTCCGGTCGTGCTCTTCGATGTCGACCAGAACGGCACGTCGATTCCGGCTGCCGGCGAAGCGGGGAAAGTCGGCTGGTTCTTCATCGTGGACCGGCGCACCGGACATCTGATCCGTAAGTCGGACCCCTACGTCCTGATGTCCAAGAACATGTTCAGCACGCCGACAAAAAAGGGCGTCGTCATGTTACCGGGAGCGAACGGCGGCGCAGAATGGTCGCCCGCCGCGTACTCGCCCAAAACGCGCAACGTCTACGTGCTTGGAATGGATCAACTGATGCGCTTCACGACGCAACCGGAGAAAACCGTCCAAGGGCAACTGCGGCTCGGAAGCGCGTTCATCAACGTCGCGCCGAGCGGCCTGCAAGACGGGCGCTTTGTCGCCATCAACACCGATACCGGGAAACTTGCCTGGACCGTGAAAACGGCGCAACCGCTGATCGGCGGAGCGCTGGCGACGGCCGGGAATCTCGTCTTCATGGGCGAGGGCAACGGCGACTTCAACGCGTTCGACGCAACGTCGGGCAAGAAACTCTGGCACTATAATCTTGGCGCCGGCGTGAACGCACCCCCGGTGACGTACACCGTCAACGGTCAGCAATACATCGCGGTCGCGGCCGGCGGAAACTTCCAACTCGATTATCCGCTCGGCGACGCGATCGCGATCTTCAAGCTACCGGCGCCGCTCCCGTCAGGAACGCAGCCCTGAGGCGCAGAAGCGGGGCTCATGCCGGACCTGAAGTTTCGGGACCGCGGGGTTCACGAGATCCTCGACGATATTGCCCGGAAGCGCGAACAACCCGGACTTACCCATGACGCCCTCTGGAAGAGCGCGCGCGCGCGTGGGTATCAAGATATTCTTCAGCCGGTACACGGCTCGGACACGCGTTACGAAGGGTACCTCTGTCTCGCCTATCAGCTCGCCTCCGGGCGGACGGTCATTTCCATCGACACGGGTGAGCGAATGCTCGCGGTCGTCGAGAAGTTCGAAGCGCTGCCGAATCCCGGCGCAAAGGTTCGCCTAACGGCCGTCTTTGCCGGCGACGGCGTCGAGAAATGGATCGTCAAGCCCCTCGCCCAGATCGGCTGCGGCCTCTCGCTGCGCTTTGATTTCGACGTCAGCGACAAGCGCGTGGGCGACGTCGGCTGGGCCGATAAGCTGCGCGGCGCGCTGGCGCAGGCGCGGCGAATGGAAAACGCGGTCACCGGCGAGCTCAACGTAAAGCGCATCGGACTCCCGCCGATCGAAGCGGAGCCGCCGTTCAAGGATCAGATGGTGCAATACGATGAGGACATGCGCAAGCGCATCTCGGCGACGCCGCTGACGCCGGACGAGGAGCGCGAAAAGGCCAAGCTTCGCACGCAAGAACAGGCCAACGCCTTCTTCGCGAAGCGCAAAGCCAAACTCGCCGAGCAATACCGCATCGAATCCCAGCACTTCCGCGAGAAAGGCATTCCGGAATTGCGGGCGGCGTACGACAAGCGCAAAGAACGCGCCGACAAAGTTCAAGCCGAAGCCGACCGGATCAGCAAGCTTCTGGCCGAAAATCTGGCCAACGTCGAACTCGGCTCGCAGGCGGCGAAGATGATCGAAAAGATTGAGGCCGCATGTTTGCCGATCGTCGTCGGCGACATGAGTGCGTTACTCGAAGATCCGCAAGCTCGCTTCAAAGAGCTGATCGAGACGATCGTTTTGCTGTTTGAGTTAGCAACTACGCAGCGGCGCGTCGCACCCTAGCGGACTAGATCTCGACGAGTACGTAGCTTTCATCGACCGACACGGCATACGACTCGGCGACGAACGGACCCTCGAGGAGTCCCTCGCCGGTTTCAACCGAGACCGCATATTTCCGCAGCGCGACGTTGTCGCTATCGCACCACGATTGGCCGGTGCGCAGATCGTACTGCCAGCCGTGCCACGGACAGCGGATCATTTCGCTATCGGGGATGACGGCGTACTGACCGGGCTCGTCGGAGGCAACGCGGCGCACGATCTTACCTTTGCACAACTCCGCGCCTTTGTGCGGACACTTGCTCAGAAGCGCATAGAACGCGCCGCCGACATTGAACACGCCGATCTCTTTGCCGTCCACGTTCACGAGCTTACTCGTGCCCGGCGCGATTTCGCCCAGCTTCGCGACGACGTACCGTTTGGCCACGCTAGGGCAACCGGTACACGCTCTTCGCGTTTTCGCTGAAGATCATGCGCCGGTGTTCCGGCGTCATCCGCACGTTGAACACGGTTTTCGGATCGTCGAAATCCCAGTGCGGGTAATCGGTTGAGAACAGCAGCCGGTCCCAGCCGATCCAATCGATGAGCTTCGTCAGGTCCTCGGGGCGTTCGGGTTCTTCCATCGGTTGCGTCGTGTACCAGATGTTTTCGCGAATGTATTCCGACGGCGGGCGTTTGAGATGCGGCACTTCGCTGCGCATGCGTTCCCAATGTTTGTCGAGACGCCAGCAGAGCGCCGGGACCCAGGCGAAGCCGCCCTCGACGAGCACGAGCTTCAACTTGGGATACCGCTCGAAGACGCCCTCGAGAACCATGCTCGTGAACACGCCCATGATGACGTAGGCGAACGTTTGATGCTCCTCGAGATAAAACGTCGGCCAGCCGCCGGGCGTCGACGCGTAGCCGCTGCCGAAACCCGGCACGTGCAGTCCGAGCGGCAAGTTGTTGCGCTCGCAGGCCTCATAGATCGGCCAGTAGCGCGAACGCCCGAGCGGCTCTTGCGCGCGCGGCGACAGGCTGACCTGGACGAAGCGGCGATCGGATGCGCGCCGCTCGATCTCACGCACGGCGGCCTGCGGGTCTTCTTGCGTCACCTGAATCGCGCCGCGCAACCGCGGTTCCTTGTCGATCCATTCGGCGATCTGCCAATCGTTGTTCGCCGAGCAGAGCGCTGCGCCGAATTCGAGATTCCGCTCGGCACTACCGGACGGCTGCAGCGCTTGCAAGAGTCCCCATTCGACCCCGTTCTGATCCAGGTGATGCGTGCGCATGAAGTTGACGTCGCTTCCCGGCGGTCCGCCTTTGGTGGGAACGGCATCGATGCGATTCACTTGCATGCGCGGGTGCGTGAGCGTGCCGTGCAGCCCTTGTCGCACGTGCCTGCGATACGTTTGCATGTGTTCGCGCCAGCGAGCCGGGAGATACGGCAGAAACTCGGCCTCGGACGTGAGCGTTGGATGAATATCGCAATCGACGACGCTCAGCCGCGTCTTGGGCAGCGGCGGTAGCGGCTCTAGTAGGGTGCTCATGCGACGGCCTCCTTCAATCGTGAATACGTGGCGAGCGGATTATCGATTAGTATCTTGCGCAGTTGCTCATCGCCCAGACCGTTCGGCAGCACGTCCTCGCCGTCGAACTGCCAGTGCGGAAAGTCGCTGGAAAACAGCAGCATCTCATCGGAGCCGATCTGCTCGATGACGTCGCGCAACGCTTGCGGATCAGCCGGAGCGTCGGCCGGCTGAAGCGTGAGCTTGACGTGATCGCGGATCACGTCGAACGGCGGCTTCGTCACCCACGGGACTTCGGTCCGCACACCGCGCCACGTCTTGTTGAATTTCCAAGCGAACGCGGGCAGCCACGTGACCCCTGACTCGGCTAAAACGACGGTGAGCTCGGGGAACTTGCTAAAAGCGCCCTCCGACACGAGGCTGCCGAGCTGCGCGGCAAAGAGCTGCGTGTTGGACACATAGTCTTCGAGCAAATAGGATGGCCAGCCGCCGGCACTGGGCGGGTGACGATACGCGCTGCCCGCGTGAATGGCGATCGGCAAACCGTGCGCTTCGGCCGCGCGCAACACCGGCCAGTTCACGCGCCGTCCGAGCAACGTATCGAGTCCGGCTAGCACGAGCACTTGCACGAAGCGCGAGTCGCCGGCGCGGCGTTCGATTTCCGCCACTGCGAGATCGGCATTTTGCATCGGCACCATGATCGATGCGCGTAGTCGCGTATCCTTATCGAGCCATTCGGTCGCGATCCAGTCGTTCACCGCGCGGCAAAACGCTGCCGACATATCCTCGGCAAAGAGCGCTTGTGAGCCCCAAAGGCAGTTCAGAATTGCATACCGAAGGCCGAATTTATCGAGCGCTTCTTGTTGTAGCAGCGCTAGATTACACCCCGGAGGTCCCTGCTGCGGCCGCCAATCGGGACGGCCGGAAAGTGGTGCGGTTGGTGGATAGGACGTGAGGCTTAGATCGAGCCGTTCTAATTGCTGCACGCGCACGCGCTCGAGCCAATACTCGTCGAGATAGGGCACGATGGCGCTCACGCTCGGAACCGAGACATGAACGTCGCAATCGATGGCGCCCTCAAATGGTATGCGCACGTACGGCCTCCGCTCTCAACATGGTGAGGTACCGATGATCGACATCAACGAGACCATCGATCGGATCGGCGTCAGACGGCTGGCGATACTGGTGATCGGGCTCTGCTTCTGCATGATGATGTGCGATGGCTACGATTTCGTGGCGCTCTCGGTTGCGGCCCCGGCGATCCTTCGCCACTGGCACGTGCTTCCGTCGGCCATGGGACTCGTCTTCAGCATTACGTTCATCGGGTTGCTGGTGGGCTCCCTGTTCTACGGGTGGCTCGGCGACCGGCTGGGCCGCCGGTTTACCATCATCCTCGGGACGTGCAATTTCGGGATCCCCGTGCTCCTGATCGTTTGGGCAACCAACGTCCCTGAGTTAGCAATATTGCGCTTTATTGCCGGCATCGGGATGGGCGGCGTCGTGCCTATCGCGTACACCCTGGTCAGCGATTATGCGCCGCGCCGCTTGCGCTCGACCGTCACGGTAGTCACCAACGCGGGCTACAGCCTCGGCGGTGTGGCAACGGGCCTCGTCGCCGCCGCCGTTATCCCGACATACGGTTGGCAGTCGCTGTTCGCCATCGGCGCTTGCGCATCGCTCGTCATGGGTGCGGTCTTGGCAATCTGGCTACCCGAATCACCGCGCTACTTAGCGATAACCGACCCCGCCTCGGCAAAACTCCGCCGGCTGGTCGAGCGCCTCATACCGAACGAGCCGGTTCCGGCTAACGCGGTCTTCGTGCCCGGCGACGCACAGGAAACGCAGAGCAAGCGCGGCGCGGGCACGTTCTCGCAGCTCTTCAGCGGCCCGCGCGCACCGGCGACGATCTTTCTGTGGCTGCTGTTCATCTGCGACGCGCTCGGGTTTTTCTTCCTCGCGAGTTGGCTGCCGGTCGTGATGGAACGCCAAGGGATCAGTCCGGCCGTCGCATCTTTGACGCAATCGCTGTTCACCTTCACCGGCATGATCGGCGGCTTCACGATCATGCGCTTCATCGACCGGGCCGGTCCGATCGTCGTACTGGCACTGCCGATCATCGGGGCGCCGCTCGAGATCCTCATGGGCATGCATAACGCCTCGCAACCGTTGCTGCTCTTCGCCGTCGCGGGCGCCGGCATTTGCTTATCGGGCGTGCATTACGCCGTGTACGGTATTGCCGTGCGCTTCTACCCGGCGAGCATCCGCGGCCGCGGTATCTCGAGCGCGACCGTGTTCGGACGCGCCGGGGGAATCGTCGCACCGTATCTCGGCGGCTTCTTTCTCTCCGCGCACATGCCGCTGCAACAGCTGATGATCATCGCGGCGCTGCCGTGCATTCCGACCGCGTTCGTCATCTTTGGACTCGGCCGTCTCTACTCTCGGCATTTCACGGAAACGCCGCAGTTGCAACCGAGTCCGGCTTAGGGTGCGCCCGCTTCGGTAATAACGCGGTTCAATAACGCCATGAGTTCATCGGGTGCGGTGACGTGCGGGCTGTGGGTGGCACCGATCTCGTAATAGCGCCATCCCGGCTCGCGCTGCGCTCGCTCGCCAAATGGTGCGAACGGACTGTGCGGCGTAGCCGTCGCGCGGATGTAGCTGCGTGGCAAGCGCAGATCGCCGTGCGCAAACACGAGCGGCTGCTCGAAACACTTCAGCGGCTGCGGCACGCGCCGCTCCGAAATCCACTCGCGATCTTCCGGCGCGGTGTCGCCCGGGGTCGGATTCGGCGGCACTCGCCAGCCGTCGCCCTTGGCGACCGCAGCGCGCGTGCGTTCGTTTTGCTCGGCCGGCACGAGATCGGTGAGACTCTGCCCGTTCTCGGGAACGAACGCATCCAGATAGATCAATTGCGAGATCCGATCCCGCGCCCGGTCCGCAACACCGGTCGCCACGATGCCGCCATAGCTATGCCCGATGAGAACGACGTCACGTAAGTCTTCGTAGAACAGCACGTGCAGCAGATCCTCGATATGCGTGTCGAGGTCGACCGCCGGCGTCGCGAGGTGCGAGCGCTCGCCAAGGCCGGTATACGTCGGCGCGAAAAACGCATGGCCCGAACTCGCCATCAGCGGGCGCATCTTCTTCCAAGCCCACGCCGCCGACCAGGCGCCGTGCGCGAGCAGGATGGTTGCCATCTATTCTTTCGCGCCTAGATGCTTCTCGTAGAACAAGCTGTTTTTTATTGCCGACGGTGCCATCGATAGGTACGGACCGAACGCCGCGCACGGACGGAAGCCAAAGCGCTCGTACAGACGGAGCGCGGCCGGCTGGCGCACGCCGGTTTCGAGTCGCATCAGCGGGACGCCGGCAGCCCTCGTCACGTCTTCGAGGTGCGCGAGCAATGCCTGCGCGGCGCCTTCGCCGCGGGCTGCCTCGCGGACGTACATGCGCTTCACTTCCGCGAACCCCTCGAAAAACGCAACTCCCCCGCAACCGACGGCCGCGTCTCCCTGACGCACGATGAAAAATTGGACGTGCGGTTCGAACAGCGATCGCAACGTGAGGCCGTGCATTTGTTCGGGCGGATATGCGACGGCCAGTTCGCTGTCCAGCTCAAAAATCAGGGCTCGTACGTCGTCCGTAATCGAGTGTACCTGTTCGATGAGGATGGGGGACATGGGCACATCGTTCGACGGCGAGCCTCGATCCCCAAGCAATGTTAACGCACAAATGACGACAACTATCGCAATTTGGCCAAAGGGCCAGCGTCGCCGCTAGTCGCCAAGTTTGCTCGCAAGATGGAGCCGCGTCATCGCCCGCAGCTCGGCGATCCCGTTCCGTACTTAGGGACTTCATCGTCTTCATGTTTTGCAGTAGAACGACGGCCATGTCGTCGGCCGTTCGCGCCCTGAACTGAGGATCGCGCAGTTTGAGTATGCGGACGACGTAAACTTGCCGCGCTATTCCGAAGGCGAGCCTAGCAGCGCATCGGCGAGGGCAGCGATCTCGGCCATGGTCGGCCGAACTCCAACCTGCTCACAGCATCGGCAGCTATCGTCGGGGACGTCATGCCGATGCCTTTTCGATCGTCGCGCCTCTCCGCAGTTGCGGTGATCTCCGTTGCCATGGCAAGCGCTATCGGCGCGAATGCGTCCGCGCAGGTGCCGGCTCCGTTGCTCATCGGGCCCGGTCGTGTGGGCAGCGCGGTGACGTACCGCCTCACAACGTCGGGCGATCGCGCTGGGAATACACCGAGCATCCAGACCCTCGCACTGCGCTGGAAGCTGGGAGCGAAGGTCGTCGTGACACTGGCGAGCGCCGGGGACGCGCAAGCGCCGCTATTCGTTGCAACCCGGGCTGCCGACGGTACGCTGACGCTCGACAATGCGACCGGCGCCGAACCCGAAGGACGACGCGTCGCCGCAGCTGTCGGCTTCCTGAATCGCCTCGACGGCTTCGTCGCGGCCGCACCGGCGGGCGCGAAAACGTGGAAGACGACGCTCGTCTTACAGCAGCCCACCCCGGGCGCGCCCCCCGCGCCGGACGCGCAGAGCACGCCTGTTCCGCAAATGCTGAAGATCCCGATCGCGGCGACGCGGAGCGACGACGCGACGGGGACCACCCTCACCGCCTCGGGCTCGATCGATCGCGCGATGACGCGTCCGGGTCCGGCGGCCGGTGACTCCCCGCGCCGCAGCGGCGGTGGTGGCATGGGCGGCGGCGGCGGCGGCATGGGTGGCGGCGGCGGCGGCATGGGTGGCGGCGGCCGGCGAGGCGGCATGGGCGGCAGCGGCATGGGCGATTCGTTCGGCTCGGGTTCCAGCCGGAAGAGCGCAAAGGTGACAACGAAGATCGTCGTCGCCGCGCACTTCGGCATCGACGGCGAGCTGACGTCAGGATCGATCGTCGAGACGAATCAGCCCAGCGGTGACCCCAGCCCTCAAGATCACCAAAACGGCCAAAGCGAGCCGAACCCGCAAAGCCAGCCGGTAACGCGGTCTTGGCAGATCGAGCGGATGCCATAATCACCGTGCTCTGCTTAACGAGCACCATGACCGGATTCAGGCAGTGCTCGATAAGAATCCGACAGCTTCGCGGCAGGACCTTCGGCTCCAGCAGTATCGTCGCCGGCGCCGTGAAACACACTATTTGAGAAGGCCGCGCGGGCGGCTTACCTGGATCCAGGTGTTCTTCTCGGGGGCCCACCGCGCGACGACGATCGAGTTTTGGCCGATACCCCGCTGGTCACCACTCGAAAAATCGTACACACCATTGGCGCCGATAAAACCGTGCAGGTTGAGAATATAGTCACGAATTTGCTGCGCGGTTGCGTGCGTCCCGAGATGGCGCAGCGCGCTCACGATAATCATCGTCGGATCGTAGGCCAGCACGTCTCCGACATCCGGGCGCACGTTGATTGCGCTAAAGGCTTTTAAATACGCTATCTCGGCATCTCGCAACGGGCCGCGCGACGTGCCTTCGGGAGTACCCGACCGCAGGGTTGTAAAAAACAATTCTTTGGGCAAGAACGAAGCATAGGCCGACATTTGCGCGTAGGACATATTCGAGTTTAGCGTTATGACCGGTTGCACTAAGCCGGCATCGCTCAGACCGCGCAGCACCGTACCCAACGGCGTCCCGGTGGTGTACGCCAAGATTGCTTGCGGGTTAGCGCTCTTGATCCGAGCGAGCTGCGCGTTCACGCTGATATCGGTCGGATTGAAGTGCTCGTGCATCACGAGCTGTATATCGCGATTCTCGGGTTGGGCCAGCACCGTGGCGATCTGCCGGTCGTATTCCTGACCCGTTGAATCCGTCGATGTGATCAGGGCGATGCGCTTCCATCCGCGCTCCCGCAGATATCGGACGGCCACCGACGACAAGTCGAAGGTCGATGCGTTCGTCGAGAAGACGTAGCTCCCGGCGAGCGGATGAATCGCCGGCGATAGACAGTAGTCGACGGGTCCAGTATTCACGACGAGCGGGATTGAGGGCAGGCACACCGTGCTCGGTGCGCCGTCGATAAAAACCGGAACCCGCTTGGCGATCAGGCTGTTGACCAGCTCGACATCGACCTGTCCGTTGGTTTGCGTATCTGCGGTCACGAACTTTACGGGATGCCCTTGGATGCCGCCAGTGGAGTTAACCAATTTTTCGACCGCGCGGAACGTTTCGACGTATGACTTGCCAAGAAAAGCGCCGCCGCCCGTCAGTGGGATGATGGCGTTGATCTCATAGGTCTCGAGCGGCGCCGAACGGACGACCGCGGCAGCGCTCATCATCACGCACGCCGTGAGTGCGGCCACGAGTAAGAGACGAAGAGAGGGCTTGTTCATACCTTGACTTCCGTCTGCTTGAAGCGCGGCGCCACCGCAGCGGCAAACAACCGCATCGACGTTGCGGCGAGGTCCACGGGCAGATCGTTGAAGTTCACTTGAAGCGACCCGATTTCGAACGGCCCCGAGCGGGCAGCGAACGTGCGGATCTGCTCGGTGACTTCTGCCGGCGTTCCAACGAATGCGGACCCTTCGGCGACTTGCGACTCGAACGAGTCGCCTTTCAGTTTGGCGATGATCTTATCGTAGCCGGGATAGTCGGCCGAGCTCGTGCCGGCGGTCCAATCGCTCGCCGCATCGACGAGCGAGGCAATGTATCGATTCAACGGTCCACGCGCGATGCGGGCCGCCGCGCCCGGTTCTTCGTGGACGAACATGTGAAAGGCCAGCATGACCCGTCCGTTACCGGGGTGTCCAGCTTCTTTCCAGGCCGTCCGGTATGCCATGATCAGGCGCGCCATCTCTCCGCCGCCGACGGGAATCGCCATGATGCTGTGGCCCTGACGCCCGGCATTCACAAACGACGATTCGGTCGCCAGAGCAGCGACCCAGAACGGCGGTCGCGGCGATTGCGTCGGCCGCGGTAACGAAGTCGTGGCCGGAAAGGCGTGAAAGCGACCGTTGAAGGCGACGTCTTCATGCTCCAAGAGTTGCGTGACGGCTTCGAGCCCTTCATCGAAACGCGCGCGGCTCTCATCGAGCGGCACGCCGAAGCGCGAAAATTCATGCGGCAGGAAGGCACGGGCAAAACCGACTTCCACGCGACCGTTCGATATCGCATCGAGCATGCCGATCTCACCGGCAAGCTTCAACGGGTTGTTGAAAACCGGCAAGACCGCACCGCTCATCAGGCGCAGGCGCTTCGTACGTTGTGCGGCAGCGGCCAAGAACAACAGCGGGTTCGGCGAGTAGCCCCCGTACGGATGGAAATAGTGCTCGACCATTCGCACGTGGTCGTAGCCGAGCGAATCGGCAAGTTCCGTCAAAGCGAGCGCATCACGGAAGTACGCGGCCGGGGGTACGTCTTTCGGTCCGACGCACGGAAAAAATTGAACGCCAAAGTCCATCGCCAACGGAATATACTACCGTGCCCAGAATAGAGCAACGGCGATTATTCTGCTTGGCAGAATGAATGCAGGAGCGGTCATGAAGAAATCCGGAGCGCCCGCGTATCCTATTCAATCGGTCGAGCACGCGCTGGTTTTGCTCGCGCTCTTCTCCGAGCGGCGCCGGCTGAGCGTCGGCGCTATCGCTAAAGAGCTGAGCGTCGCGCCCTCGACGGCATCGCGGCTGGTGGCCATGCTCGAGCATCACGGCTACGTCGGCCGCGAGCCCGATTCGCGCGACTATATCCTCGGCGAGCGCTTGCGCGACATCGGGCTAGCGGCCGTTCGGGAGTTGGATATCCGGCCGCAAACGCGACCGTATCTCGAGGCACTCTCGGCCGAGACCGGCGAGACGATACAGATGGGAATCTTGCAGGGGCAATACGTCATTTTTCTCGACTGCGTCGAGGGCCACCATAACTTACGCGTCGGGTCACGCGTCGGGTCGCTGCTGCCCGCGCATAGCCTTTCCAGCGGAAAGGTGCTCCTAGCCGAATTACCGCCCGACGATTTTGCGCTGCTCTATCCACGGGACCGTTTGGAACAGCTCACGCCCCAAACGATCGCCAGTACCGCGAAGCTGGGGCGCGCGTTGATTGATGTGCGAAAGCGAGGCTACGCGGCGTCCTTTTCCGAGAGCGAACCGGGAATAAGCACGGTCGCGGTCAGCATCCGCGACATTGCCGGGCGCACCCGCTGCGCCATCAGCCTCGCAGCACCGGACACGCGGCTGACTTCGAAGACTGCCGAGAGATTCGCGAAAATCTTGCGCCGCTCGGCGAAAGCGATCTCGGCAACGCTATTGTAGGTGGCCCGCGAAGCTGAAGCGGAGCGGCTTGGCGGCTTCCACCGGCAGCGTCATGGAGCCGACGTTGTCGATCGCAATGCGAACGCTATCGCCGGCCGTGAGCGGCCCGACGCCGGCCATCGTGCCGCTAGCAACGATGTCGCCGGGCTCGAGCGTCATAATGGACGAGCACAGTTCGACGGCTTCTCGAATGCCCACGATCATTTCTCGCGCGAATGCATGTTGTCGCAACGCACCGTTCACCCAAAGCTGAAGCTCGAGATCGTCCGTCGGCCCGACCTCGTCAGCCGTCGTGATCCACGGGCCGATCGGCGTGAACGACGTGATCGACTTGCGCATCACGCGTTCTTCCTTGCCGCGCATCGTGACGTCGATCAGACACGCATATCCGAAGATGTGATCGAGTGCCTCGGCGGCGGTGACGTTCGTCGCGGGTTTGCCGATCACGATCGCCAGTTCGCATTCGTAGTGAAACTCGCGCTCCGGCATATCGGGGATGCGAATGACGTCGCTTGGGCCAACGATCGAACTCCCGGCCTTCATGAAAAAGCCGGCCGCGTTCGCGCCGAGACTGTTGCCGGCGCCCGCGTAGGAGCGGCCCTGCATTTCGGCCGAGTGATCCGCGAAATTGTTCGGCAGCGCGAGCAAATTTCTCGGCCACGTGATCGGCGGTTCGAGGCGGACCGCGCTCAGCGGAACGCCGGGCCCTGCGGCGGCCCTTTCGATCGCCGGACGGAGCCGCTCGAAGTTTGCGATCACGCGGATGATGCCGACGGGCGGCCATTCGGCCGGATCGACTCCGCATGCCGCGCTGACATCGACGATCGTGTCTCCCACGATCACCCCGATGCGACCGTCGTTAAAGCGCCCGATTTTCATGAATGTCCTTCCGATTTGCGGCCCCAAAAAAGTTCGATTCCGCGCCAGTCCATGGATTGCGCACCCGTCACCGCCGAACCGATCAACGAGCACAGCTCTTCGCCGCTATAGTTCGAAATATCGCTGCGTCCGCCCGGAAACATCTTGTCGTACCACTGCCGGATGTGGACGTCGGCGTTGACCCGCCCCTCGAAACGTTCGCCTTCCAAGCACATCTCCGCGGAGACCATGCGGCGTCCCGGGCGCAGGACGCGGACGAGTTCCGCGCCGGTCTCGCGCCAGTCATCGCAATGCTGTGCGGATTGGAGCACCGCGACCGCACGTCGCTCATCGGCTGCGCGAGTTCCCGCCACATGTACGGCAGCCCGCCGGCAACGAACATCGCGCGCATCCAACCACGGCGCTGCTCTTCATCGAGAATGTCGACGGGGATCGAATCGATGTCCCATGGCTGAATATACGACCACGGATCGCGAGCGCTCATTGGTGTACCTTCTGGTTCTCGGCACCGATGAGTTCCGCGACGTTCGTAACGCCGTCGGCCTGCATCAGCGCAAGCAGTTGTTTGTTGATCCGGCGCGCGAGCGACGGACCCTGAAAGATGAGTGCGGTTACGCACTGCACGAGGCTCGCGCCGGCGCGCAAGGTTGCGTACGCATCGCGGCCCGTGCGGATTCCGCCCGAAGCGATCAGGGCGTAGCGTTGCGGATCCGCTCGGCGATACCAATCGCGAACGGCCTGCAGCATCGCCGGATACCCCAGGCGCGGGCTCGACAACGAGCCTTTCAGCGGCTCCCACGTTTCCTGCGGCGTGTTCAGGCCGGCGTAGGGACGCGCCTGGACCGTATTGATGCGGAATCCGCGCACGAACGGAAACCCATCGGTAATGCGCAGTACGTCGTCGATCGTCTCGGGCGGCACGCGCAACTTCACGAACACCGGCGGCAATGGGCCGGTCCGGCCGATCGCGTCCAGCAAACTGCGGAGGTTATCCAGCTTCGCGATTGGATGCATGCCCGGTGCGTTGGCACATTCGGCACTTATGGCAAGGAAGCTCGCCAGCGGCGCGAACGTCGCCGCGGCCTGCGCGAGTTCTTCGATAATCTCAGCCGGCTCAGTCGTGTGTCCCGTGTTCGTCTCGACGAGATTTACGCCGAACGGAACGGCGCTCTCAACGCCCCGAATACGCGCGGCCACGACATCGGCCCCGTCATTGGGCACGCCGTAGTTCACGACCAGCGCTTCATCGGCCGGCAGGCGAAAGACGCGTGGGCGAACCGGATTGCCCTCCGAGGGCCAACGCGATACCGAACCGATTTCGAGAAAGCCGAAGCCCAACCGCGAGATCAGCGGAATCGCATCGCCGCTCTTGTCGTAACCGGCGCCGAGCCCTACCGGGTTGGGAAACGCGATACCCGCGACGTTCGTCGCCAAGCGCGGATCGCGCGGCGCACCCCAGCGTTGCGAAGCGGCAGCGCGAACCGCGCCGAGACGTCCGAGCGCGCCACTCGCTCCGAGCGCGAAGCTGTGCGCGCGCTCGGGGTCGAGGCGGAAAAGCAGGGGACGAATGAAGCGGTAGACGCTCACGCCTTCCAGATCAAGTCGGACGCCGGAAACGTCTGATCGAGAAACTTGTATTTCGCAGCGAAATCGATCGTCGGCTGAAGTTCGGCGGGAACGATCGTCTCTGCGTAGATGGAGCGCGTCATGTGCGCGAGCGTGTCGGCGTCGACCTTGGCGTATTTCTCGAGGATGAGCGCACTCTTGGCTTGATTTTTGTTTCCCCACGCCGATGCTTCGCGGATCGCGGCCGCGAAACGCGTGACGAGATCCGGGTGATCCGATGCCCACTGCTTCGTCGTAAAGTAGCCCGCGCCGAGAAAGCGCTTTGCGATCGCTTCGTACGGACGTCCCAAGAGCCGCGTCGTGTCGCGCAGCCGCGTGGCGAACGGTTCGACGATGAACGCGCCGTCGATGCGGCCCGTGGCCATCGCTTCGCCGCACGCGATGTAGGGGATCTCAACCCACTTGAGCTTGGACCCATCGCCGCCGTGCTGCTCGACCCAGGCGTTCGTGCAGGTGTCGCCGAGATTTTTCAGCGGTGATGTCCCCAACGTTTTACCCTGCAGGTCCAGCGGCGTTTTGATCGGCGAGTCCTTCGGAACCAAAAGATAGTTGTTCGGCCAACGCGCATCGTTGACGGCCGCCGGCGCGACCATCGTGATCGGTAGACCCTTCCGAAATGCTTGCTCGATAGCCAAGATGTTCGTATACGCGATGTCAACGGCATTGGATACCACCGACGGTACGGCGAGCGCGTTGTCGTTCGGCGTCGTGATCGTGACGTCGAGGCCGTGCTTGGTGAAAATACCGAGGTCGTGCGCGTAATACAGCGCGCCCGATTGGTCGAGCGCCGTTGCCACGGTGCGAACCTGCGGCAGGCCTTGCGCTCCGGCGGGGCGGGCCGCCGACGCGACGATGCCGCCGAGCAAAGAGAGAGCGGTAGAACGGTTCATGCGCGGCCTCCGGCTGCGGGTGAGGTAGGTGTGGATTGATTCGCGGATTTATAGCCGTAGTCACGTTCGGCTGCGGCTGGCGTGATGTAACCATAAAGCACATCCCGCGCGATCGCCGCTTCGTCTCGTTCGCTGGGCGGTCCATATCCGCCGCCACCGCCCGTTTCGACGACGACGACATCACCCGGCTCGAGGAGATAGTGTTCAGACTTGTACACGATTTCCGGCTCACCCGTGCCGCCCTTATAGACGCGCACGATGCCCGGTTGAGCGGTACCGCCGCCCTGTACGCCCCACGGTGGACAGACGTGCCGCTCGAAGTTCAGCGACAGCCGGCACGCAGCGAGCATGCGATAGCGCTTGCGGAAGCCGAGACCGCCGCGATGACGGCCCGCCCCGGCGGAATCTTCACGCAACGAGAATGCCTCGAGCCGGAATGGATACATCGACTCTTGCAGCTCGACCGGAATGATGCGCGAGTCACCGTGCGCCATCGTGCGAAATGGTCCCGAACCGTCGCCGCGGGCCGACGCTCCCCAGCCGCCGTGACCGCTGTCGTAGCACTGGAACGGCTTTCCGTCGGCAAACGTACCGATGAACCGCACCGATGAATACGATCCGAAGTGCGCACCCGTCACGGCTTCGGGCATTGCTTTCTCTAGTGCGCGGATGAACGTGTCGACGATCGTCGGAAACGGGAAGCCATAGTTACCCATCGCCGCGGTGGGCGCTGCGCTGACCAGCGTTCCGGGCGGAAGAATGAGCTTGAGCGGGCGGAACGTTCCGGCATTTGCCGGCTCGTCGGTCGCGATCAGATACTTAAACGCGATGCGGGCCGTCGTGACGCCGCCGCCGTGCGCGCCCGAATTGATCGAACTGCGCACCTGGGGCGGCATGCCGGAGTAGTCGACCGTCATCTCATCGCCTGCGATGAGAATCTTCACCTTGATCGGAATCGGTTCGGTGCCCATGCCGTCGTCATCGAGAGCTGACTCCGCCTCGTACGTCCCATCCGGAATGGCGCGAATCTTCGCCCGCGCCGACCGTTCGCAATCGTCGAGAATCGTCGTCACCGCACTCAGGAACGTCGCGCAGCCGTACTTGCGCGCGAGCGAGGCCATGAGGTCGCGCCCTTGCAGACACCCACCCAGTTGCGCTTCGATATCGCCCATGAGTTCGGTTGGAAAGCGCGTGTTGTTCTCGATGATGCGGTAGACGTCGTCGACGCGTTCGCCGCGCGACCACAGGCGGATCGAGCGAAGCTGCAGCCCCTCCATGTAGATGTCGGTCGAATCCTTCGAGATCGAACCCACGGCGCCGCCGCCGATGTCCATCCAGTGCACGTTGATAGCGAAGTAGCCGATCCGCACGTCATCGACATCGACCGGCGTGTACATCACGGTGTTGTTGAGGTGCTGGCCCTGCACGGCCGCGTGATTGCACACGATCACATCGCCAGGATGGATTCCGGCCTGACCATAGAGCGAAAGGCCGTCGCGCACGCCCGCGCCGACAGAATCCGCGACGAAGATCGGCATGCCGCCGACGGACTGCGCGACGAGCTCACCATCCGGGCCGACGAACCCGACGGCATAGTCGCGATACTCGTAGATGTATGGACTAAAGGCGGTGCGCGTGATGTTCGCATCGATTTGATTCGTGATCGACACGAGGCCGTGCCGGATAACTTCGAGCGTGATGGGGTCGACGGCCGGCGCGTGCGCGATCATATCTGCTCCTTCGGCGTACAGTCGATACGGATTTCGTAGAGCCTGCCGATGGTAAACCGGTCTCCGGGCCACACCACGGTCGTCGACCCATACTCTTCGAGGACGGCCGGGCCGATCGCGCTGAAGCCGGGCTTGAGCGCGTAGCGATCGTAGACGTCGGCCTCGAGCACGCCATACTCCCGCCCGAATGCCACCGGCCGCCGCTCGGGTGCGCGCGGCGGCGTCGCGGCACGCGGCAAACGGCCGATGTCCGGTCGCTCGAGTCGCGCGAACACGGAGATGTGCAAGGCTTGAATTTCCGCCGGAATCGACGGATCGGCATGTCCGTAACGCCGGCGGTAATCCGCGTCGAACGCAAGCCGGATGGCCGCGCTATCGGCGCCCGTGGGAATGGGAACCTTCACGTTATGGCGTTGACCGACATAGCGCATTTCGATCATGCGCTCGATGCGCACCGATGGGTCGCCGAATTCGGCACAAAGCAGGGCGGTCGCATCCGCTTCCATCCGGCCGAACGCCTCGTCGATGGCCGCAACGGCATCGGCGTGGAACGGCACGGCCCAGGTTGCCGCGTCATCGAGCCGGGCTTCGGCAAGCAACATACCGGTCGCGCAAAATGTGCCGGGCTCGGGCGGCACGATGACCGTCGGAATCGACAATTCCCGCGCCAACGCCGCGCCGTGGAGCGGCCCGCCGCCGCCGTATGCAAAGAGCACGAAGTCGCGCGGATCGCGCCCGTGTTCGACGGACACTTGCCGAATCGCACCGGCCATGGTGACGGTGGCGATTTCGATCACGCCGTTCGCAAGCTCGAGCAGACGATCGCGCCCGTATCCGAGCGAATCGCCCAACTGCGCGAAGGCTTCCGTCGCGGCAGCGCGATCGAGTGCGAACTCGCCGCCGAGAAAACGATCGGCCGCGATGCGGCCGAGCAGCAAATTGGCATCCGTAACCGTCGGCTCGCTGCCGCCGCGGCCATAACACACCGGCCCCGGCGTACTGCCGGCACTACGCGGGCCGACGTGCAGCCGTTCTTGGCCATCCAGCCATGCGATGGAGCCGCCGCCGGAGCCCACTTCAACGATGTCGACGACCGGCGACTTGATCGGAAAACCTTTGACGTACCCGGCAGCATAGTACACGGATTCAACCGCGAATCGCCCGTTCTCGACGAGCGCGCACTTCGCCGTGGTTCCGCCCATGTCGAATGCGATCGCGTGCTCGATCCCGAGCGCTTCTGCATACGCACCGGCGCCGATGCATCCGCCGATCGGGCCGGACTCAACGAGCGCGATCGGCTGGCGACAAGTGCGGTCGACCGAAAGCACGCCGCCGTTCGACCCCATAAAATAGAGCGTCCCGCGAAAGCCACGCGCGCGAAGCTGATCGTCGAGCCGGCGAACGTACGCGTTGACGTCCGGTCCCACGAACGCGTTCGCGGCGACCGTCGACGTACGTTCGTATTCGTACCACTCGTGCGTAAGTTCGATGCTGTGCGTTACAAACACGCCGGGCAGGGCCGCACGCAAGGCTTCCGCCGCTTGCCGTTCGTGCGCCGGATTCGCATAGGAATGAAGAAAACAAACGGCAACCGAGTCGACGCCGAGAGCGCGCAATTCGGCCGCGAGCGTCTCTATTTCGGCGGGATCGAGCGGCACGACGACGTTGCCGCGCGCATCGATGCGTTCGTTCAGCTCGAAGCGCCGCGTGCGCGGGATCAAGGGTTCGTCGCGCTTGAAATAGAGATCGAACGGATCCGGCCGGTTGCCCCGGGCGATCTCGAGCACGTCGCGGAAGCCCTTCGTTGCGACCAACGCCGCGCGCGCGCCGTTGCGCTGGATGAGCGCGTTGATCACGAGCGTCGTGCCGTGGTTGATGAGTTCGACGTCGGACGGTTCGAGTTTCACTTTTGCGAAGCACTCGAGAATGCCGGCTCCGAAGTCGCCGTAGGTCGTCGGGCTCTTCGTGTATACGACCCGGTTGGACGTTCGGTCGAACGCCACGAGATCGGTGAACGTACCGCCGATATCGACGGCCACGACGTAGGACAAACGAGCCTCCCAAGTCAGCCGCCAGGGACGGCGACCGTTCGAATACAATACAGGTTTGTATTCTAATAGTCGACCCCCTTCCGGAGATCCCATGAAAATCGCCCAGCCCGAGATCTGGTGGGACCGCCTGTTTGCCCCGTCGTCGGCCCTCGCCATCATCACCACGGTCGACACCGAGGGCGCGGTCAATGCGGCCGCGTTTGGGACCGCGACGAGAGTCAACCACAACCCGGTCGACATCGCGTTCACGTGCCGTCCCAGCAAGGACACCTCGCTCAACGTCTTGGCGACGCGCGAGTTCGTCGTGAATTTGCCGCCGTTCGAGCGCGACGTGCTCGAAGCCGTGAGGGTCGTCGGCCTGCCGTTCGCCCGCGGCGTGAACGAGTTGACCAAGGCCGGTCTGCACGAGCTGCCGGCGCTCGCGGTGAAGCCGCCGCGGGTGGAAGAGTGCACGCGGCACTTCGAATGCGTCCTCGAGTGGTACCACGAGTGGTCCGACCGGATCATGTTCGTCGGTCGGGTCGTTGCCGCGTCGGTCGACGACGACTGCGTCGACGCGCAAGGGTACGTACGTTGGGAAAACGCCCGTTCGGCGCACTTCTCCGGCGCATCGTACAATTCGTTCGTCGCCGCATACGACGTCATGGAGGTTCGTCAACCATATGACGGTCCGGAAGTCGAAGCATACGACGCCTTCGAAAAACAGATGTTCGGCGAGCAGCATTGATCGAACCGCGTAAGGCCGGGCGGCCGCGAAATCCCGACGTTCACGCGGCCATCCTTCGCGCAACCGCCGAGCTGCTCGGCAAAGCCGGCTATGCGAATCTCAGCATCGAGGGCGTCGCGCAACAGGCGGGCGTGACGCGCCAATCGATTTATCGGCGCTGGCCGTCCAAGTTGGCACTCGTCGCCGAGTTGCTGCGTGAAGTCAGTGAGCGTGCACCGCTGCCCGACGCGGGCTCGCTGCGCGACGACTTGCGCGCCCTCTATCGGTTGTACGCAAGTTATTTGGACACGCCCGGCGGTCCGATCATCCCGGCGCTCGTTGCGGAAGCGATGCACGACGGCGAATTAGCCTCGATCGTGGGTGCATACGTCGACGAACGGCGCATTGCGGCGATGCGCGTCTTCGAACGAGCGGTCGCGCGCGGCGAGATGCGCGCGGACGCCGATCCCGGTATGTTGATCGATCTCGTTTCCGCGTATTTTTGGTACTTGAAGCTCATCCGCCGCGCGCCGATCCCGCCGGACGACATCGAACCGTTCGTCAACGTCGTGCTCGACGGCATCGCGAGCCGTTAGCGTTTGTAGACGAGCTCGGTAGACGGGAACGAGGCGAAGTGATCGTACTTCGCGTTGAGGTCGACTTCCGGCTGGAGGAGGCTGGGCTCCAGGCTCTCGCCATAACGGGCGCGTGTCATCGAGGCGACGAGTGCGGGGTCGATTTTGGTGTGTTGCACCAGAAGGGCCGCGCTTTTGGCCTGATTGCGCTTGTCGTTTGCCCACGTAGCAGTTTGCCGCATTACCGAGACGAACCGGGCGACGAGATCGGGATGCGCCGTCGCCCACGACGTCCGCGCGAACCAAACGGTACGCAGATACTGTTTGCCGAGCGCATCATCGGCCGAGGCGAGAACGCGAGCGTGCTCCCGCGCAACGCTGATGAACGGCTCGGCGACGTGCGCGGCATCGACGCGTCCCGCCTCGATCGCGGCCGGCATCGCCGAGTACGGAAGTTCGATGAACTTGACGGTACTCGAGTCGGCGCCGTTTGCATCGAGCCAAGCGAACACGACGAAAGCCGCAGCAGTGCCGAGTCCGGGAACGGCGATCGTCTTACCGTTCAAGTCCTTAGCATTGCGAACCGGCGACGTCTTTGAGACCATGATCGCATTCACCGGTACGGTCGAGTCCCATAGTGCAGCCGGCGCGATGATGCTGAAATCGATGCCGCGCGTATGCGCCTTTGCCAGCGCGCCGATATCGGCGTACCCGATGTCCACCGCGTTCCCCGCGACGGCCGCAGCGATCGCGGCCCCGTTCTGGCCCGGCTGAATTTGGACGTTCAGGCCCGCCTTCGCAAAGAAGCCTAGATCGTCGGCGTAATAGACTTCCGCACCCGAGTCGATCGGATTCGTCGCAATGCTCAAGGTCGCTGGAGTCTGTCCCGTTGCGGGAGCCGCAATCAAAACGACCGCGGCAAGAAGCACGCGGGCAACGGCTGACGGATTGATCATGCGAGCGCTTTTCCACGAACATCGACCGCCCGGTCGATCGTGATGAGCACGCCGATGCCGGTATCGGCACCGACGTGCGTCGCCTCACGTTCGTTCAGACGAGCAAATATTGCGTCGCGAACCGGACCGTCTTCGTGCAACTCGGCCACGCCGTAAAAGCGCAAAAATCCGGATTCCAAGAGACCCTCCCGCTGCGCCTTCATGTTGTTGTAAAAGACGATCACGCGCTTATCGTGGCGCAGGTTCTCGAGCGCCTGGAGTTTCGATCTCTCCCAATATGCCAAGTGCTGCTCGTCGAACAAGAACATGCTGCCTTTCGGGCTGATGTTCGGCCCGTTCTCGCCGGCAGTCCCCAGGAGGCACGGATAACCGTCGTCCCACGCATTGTTGATGCAGGTACGGATGACATCACTGAAGCTCATCCCCTACAGTTCTCCAAAAGCATTGGACGCCTCTACCGTAGAAAACACTTCTCTCGGATCACGCCCGCCTCGTTCCATCTCCGGCGCGCCTCCCCGTCTCCCACTCAGCACCCAGGAGACCACCTCGAATGGCTACCATCATCGGCTCCGTTGCCTCCTCGCATACGCCAACGATCGGCTATGCGTTCGATCAAAACAAACAAACCGATCCGGCCTGGGCGCCGATCTTCGAAGCATACGCGCCGGTACAACGCTGGCTGCTCGAAAAGCAACCCGACGTCGTGTTCTATATTTTCAACGATCACGTCACGTCGTTCTTCTTCGACCACTATTCGCCGTTCGCGCTCGGAATCGGGACTTCGTATCCGCCGGCCGATGAAGGCGGCGGCCCGCGGGCACTGCCGCCGCTGATCGGCCACCCGAAGTTCGCCGCGCATATCGGCAACGCGCTGGTCGCCGAGGAGTTCGACCTCTCGTTCTTCCAAGACAAAGCACTCGATCACGGTGCGTTCTCACCGCTCTCCGTCTTGTGGCCACACGAGCCGGCATGGCCTGCGCCGATCGTGCCGCTGCAAGTCGGCGTCGTACAGTTTCCGATACCATCGGCGAAGCGATGCTACAAACTCGGCCAAGCGCTGCGGCGGGCGATTGAGAGCTTTCCGGAAGATCTGCGGGTGGTGATCATTGCGACCGGCGGGTTGTCACACCAAGTCCACGGCGAGCGGGCCGGGTTCAATAACGTGGCCTGGGACGAGCGGTTCCTCACGCTCTTGGAAAAAGACCCCGCGACGCTCAGCGAGATGACGCACGCGCAGTTGGCGACGCTTGGCGGCTTCGAGGGCGCGGAAGTCATCATGTACCTCATCATGCGCGGCGCGATGTCCGCGAGCGTTCGCAAGGTCCATCAGGCCTATTACTTACCCTCGATGACCGGCATCGGCGTCGCGATCTATGAGAACGAAGCAGTCGACCCGACCGTCGATATCTACGCTTCGTATCGCGAGAACATGCGGCATCAACTCGACGGCATCGAAGCGCTCTCGGGAACCTATCCGTTCACGCTGGAACGGAGCGTAGCCGCATATCGCATCAACAAATTTCTGCACGATCTTATCGCCCCGGCGAAGCGCGCGCACTTTTTGAAAGATCCGGAAGGCGCATTCTCAGATGCCGGCCTCTCTGACGAAGAGCGCGACCTCGTTCGTCGCCGTGCCTGGCGCGAGATGATCCACTACGGCGTTTCGTTTTTCATGCTGGAAAAGCTGGGCGCGGTCGTCGGGGTGTCGAATCTGCACATCTACGCGGCGATGCGCGGCGAATCGCTCGAAGAATTTCAAAAGTCGCGGAACGCTCAGATCCTATACTCCACCAGCGTCGGCGAACACGGCAAGCCCGACTGGGAGAAGACCAAGTAGCTAGTCGCGGCGTGGGCGGCGCAACGTGAACGTTTCAAACGGCGCCAACTCGCCGTCGCTCCCAACAACATCGTAATAAGTGACCGTGATGGTGGTATAGCCGCCGGGAGCCGATCCCGGATCGAGACTGAATGCGGCGAAGCCGTAAGAGTGCGCGGCGTTGCGCACGGCCGACCAGGGTGCATCTTCTTTTACGTAGATCGGCGGACGCTTACCGGTGGCCGCGTCGAGTGCGCCCACGGCAGTGATGACGCGGCATGCCGGTGGATTAAAGAACAGCTGATTCGACGGAGCCGAGGTGCCACCGCCGCCGATGACCATGTGTACGGTGCCTTTCGTCGTATCGATCACGTCGGTCGCGGTCGCCGCCGGAATCGGCGTGAGCGTCGCGTTGGGTTGCCGGCCGCGAATCGGATGCGACCGTTCGTAATGGTGCTCGTGCCCGCACACGACGAGATCGACACCATACTTGTCGAACAGCGGCAGCCACTCTTGGCGAATCCCGAGGTCGGCGCCGTTGAACATGTCGACCGATGAGATCGCGACTTGATGCATGCAGACGACCACCCAGTCGATGCCGCGATCGCGACGCGCAGCGGCCAACTCACGTTCCAGCCAGGCCTTCTGTGCGCCGGCGGAATACCCGCGGACGTATGAGTTTCCGCCATCTTGATAGACGACGTCGTCGTTTGCAATGCTGATGACGCGCATCGAGCCCGCGGTAAAGGTATACCAGAGTCCGCGCGTCACGCTCGTCTGACCCGGAACCACCGGCAACGAGAAGTATGTCTGATATGCACGATAGCCGATCGGCCCGTTGCCAAGTTCGTTCTCGTGGTTGCCGGGCGAGGGCATCCACGGACGGTTGCGAGCGCTCCGGCTATTGTTCGTCCAGAAATCCCACCACGTGCGCACGCGGTCGTCGGCGAGATTGGCATAGCACAGATCGCCGTTGAACAAATGAAACGCCGGCCGCAGCCGCTCCACTCCGAGCGTCGTGTCGCCGCCGGCCGGCGAGCCAAGATTGTCATTGACGAACGGTGGATTCGCAATCGCGACGCCCGCCGGCGGTACGTATCGTTTGCCGAGCGTCGGCGTGCCTTGATCGCCGAAACTCGTGAACGTGAACGGCGATCGCCCACGCTTCATGGTACGGAACGTCCCGAACTGCGGCTCCGCACCTTCGTGCAAGGCTGCATACAAATAGGCGGCGCCAGGCTGCAGACCCGTAAGCTTTGCGTGATATGCGTAGACGGTCTGACCAGACTTTGCATCGGTGTAGCTGGCCGCTGCGGCAGCGGCGGTTCGCTCGAGCTTGCCGTCGAGGTGCCCGAGCACGACGCGAGGGTGACGGACCGGCTGCAGCGTGTGCCAGGACACCACCATCTCCGACGAGGCATCCGCGCCGAACTGCAAGTGCAGCCCGTGCACGGGGGGCGTCGACGCCGGGTCGGACGACCGCCCGCCGGCGAACGCTGCTTCAGCTTCTCCCGTGCCCGTGAGCGAGGCCGCTACCGCGGTCACACCGGCGGCGGCGAGCAGCTTTCGCCGACTGATTTCCGTGCCCAATCCGTTGTCCATTCGCGTCTCATACGACGTCGCAGTTCCGGCCGCTCCGTTATCAGACGTTAATGCAAGCCCGAGCCCCCCAAGCAGCGCTAGGGAGCGCTTTCCAATCATCGAACTACCCTATCCCGACCGCAGCCTCTCTCTACAGAGAAGAAACGGAGTCATCAATGGTGAGCTTGGTGATCAACGGCGTGTCCCACCACCTCGACGTCCCTGAGACGATGCCGCTGCTGTGGGCGATCCGCGACGTTGTCGGACTGACCGGAACGAAATTCGGCTGTGGGATCGCTGCCTGCGGTGCTTGCACGGTGCACCTCGACGGCGCCGCGGTGCGCTCGTGTTCGGTGCCGGTGTCCGCCGTCGCCGGTAAAAAGATTACGACGATCGAGGGGCTCGCCCCCATCGACAAGCCGCACCCGCTCCAAACGGCGTGGGTCGAACTCGGCGTGCCGCAGTGCGGCTACTGTCAGTCGGGCCAGATCATGGCGGCGGCAGCGTTGCTTTCGCATAAGCCGAAACCAACGGACGCCGACATCGACGTTACGATGACCAACATCTGCCGTTGCGGCTGTTATCCACGTATTAAAGCCGCCATCAAAAGCGTAGGCATCGCATGACCGACACACTCTCGCGTAAAGACGCTCTCCGCATTTTTGCCGTCGCCGGCGCGGGTTTTTCGCTGGGCCTCGACATCACCATGCCCGGGACGCCGGCGGCCGCTGCGACCGCGACCGACTTCTCTCCGCTCGTGTGGCTAAAGATGCATCCGAACGGGAAAACGACCGTCGTTCTCAACCACATCGAAATGGGCCAAGGCACGACGACGGGCTTGCCCATGATGCTGGCCGACGAGTTGGACATCCCGTTTTCGACCGTCTCATTCGAACTCTGCCCCGTCGCACCGGCATACTACAGCCCGTTTTGGCACGGCATTTTCACCGCCGGCAGCAAGAGCACGCCGACGATGGGGCCCGTCATGCGCAAGGCCGGCGCGACGGCACGCGCGATGCTCGTTAGCGCCGGGGCTCAAGCATGGAACGTCGATCCAAAAGCGTGCAGCACGTCGAACGGATTCGTGATCGGCCCGGCTGGACAGCGCGCTGCATACCCGACGCTGTTTGCCGCAGCGCTGGCGCTGCCCGTTCCAACCGATGTCGTCCTCAAGACGCCCGACCAATACAAGATCATGGGCACCCGCCAGCGCCGGCTCGACATCGTGCCGAAGACCAACGGCACGGCAATGTACGGCATGGACGTCCGCGTTCCGGGCATGAAGTATGCGTCGATCGAGAAGCCGTTGCAAATCGGCGCGACGGTCACGTCGTTCGACGCATCCGCGGCGTTGAAATTTCCCGGAGTGCGGAAGGTCGTCAAGGTCTCCTCCGGCGTCGCAGTGATCGCCGATAACACGTACGCGGCATTTCATGGCCGCACGCTTCTAAAGGTCGCGTACGCGCCAGGCCCCAATGCGGGCCTCTCCACCGACACGATCTACGCCGAAGGCCGATCCCTGGTGCAAAAGCCGGGCATCGCCATGAAGAACACCGGCGATACCGAGGCCGCATTACAGAGCGGCAAGACCGTCACCGCGTTATATGAGACGCCGTATCTCGCCCACGCGACGATGGAACCGATGAACGCGACCGCCGACGTGCGGGCCGACGGCGTGACGCTGTGGTTACCGACGCAGGCGCAGACGCCCACACAGTCGATGGCGGCGGAGATCGCCGGCGTGCCGCTCGAAAAAGTCATCGTGCACACGACCTACCTCGGCGGCGGTTTCGGCCGGCGCGGCGAGGTCGATTTCGCACAAGACGCGGTCGAAGTGTCGAAGGCCGCCGGGATCCCGATCAAAGTGGTCTGGACCCGTGAAGACGATATGCGCAACGATCCGTACCGCGGTGGCACGATCAACGCGCTGGCCGGCTCGCTGGCGCCGGACGGGACTCTCGTAGCGCTCAAACAAGTCATGGCGTCGTCGTCGATCAACGCGCGCACGTCGCCCGCACGAATCACGAAAGAGGGACTCGATCCCGACGCGGCTCGCGGCATCGCCGACCTGCCGTACGCGATCCCGAACCAACTCTCATCGTGGCATAAGCTCAGTTCCGCAATCTGGGTCGGTCACTGGCGCGCGCCGTACTATAACGCCAGCACGTTCCCGACGGAATCGTTCATCGACGAGCTCGCGCACGCGGCCGGGAAAGATCCCGTCGCTTTTCGTCTGGCGATGCTCGAACCGAACCAGCCGCCGCGCGGCGTGCTCGAGCGCGTTGCGAAGCTCGCAAACTGGGGTTCGCCGCTACCCGCCGGCCATGCGCATGGTGTGGCCCTCGGCCAGTACGACGGCGCGTGGGTCGCAATGGTCGCCGAAGTCTCCATGCCCGGCGGCAAGCTCGCCGTACACAAGTTGACCACCTCGGTCGACGTCGGCCAGCCCGTCAATATCGACACGCTCGAGCAACAAGTTCCGAGCGCGATAATCTACGCGCTTTCCGCTACGCTAAGCGGCAAGATCACGTTTAAAGACGGCGGGGCGGTACAAAAAAACTTCCCTGACTATCCCGTCGTGCACATGAACGGTTCGCCGGAATTCGTGGTCGACATCGTTCGCACTGCACGCCCGTCCACCGGCGCCGGCGAAATCGGGGTGCCGACGCTGGCACCGGCGATCACCAATGCGATCTTTGCGCTCACCGGCAAACGCATCCGGAGTTTGCCGATATCCGACGCTCTTGCTTAGAACGTCAGCACCATGAGGTCTTTGGCGACGAAGACGTGTCCCGCGAACGATTTCCGAACCTGGTCGCCGAAACGAGCGAAATCGTCAATTTGATTTCCGGGTGTCCACCCGCTCAGATGCGAGAGAACGACGTTCTTCACTCCCGCTTTGGTCGCCATGTTCGCTACATCGTCTGAAGTCAGATGCTCCTCTCGCATGTGTTTCACGAATCCGTCTTGCTCTTGAGGCGTTTTGCCCTGCCAAATACCGTTCGCAGTCATCTGAGCGACGATCTCCTGGGGGGATGCAATTTCAGATACGAGCACATCCGCGCCCTTCGCTAGCGCCGTCACCGCATCGCTGGGTCCGGTGTCGCCGGTGAAGACGATGCTGCCGGTCGGAGTTTGAAACCGGTACGCATACGACTTGTACTTTCCGTAGCCCGGATCGCCACGCCGGATTTCGAAGTGGGTGTTCTCGACGGCCGTTACGGTAACGTTCGAGTCACGGTACACCTCGCCCGTTGCGATGTCGTGAGCGTGAACGCTGGCGGCCATAGACGCAGCTTTCCCCTCGGAGTACCGGATTTCGGCGTTGACGGCTCCAAGCTGTTGCACCCCGCGGACGAATGCCTCGGTTCCCGGTGGACCGTAAACGTCGGTCACATCGCGCGGCGCCTGTTCCCACTGGTCGATCAACAGCACGGCGAGGCCCAGCGTGTGGTCGCTATGATCGTGCGTGATGAAAACCTTCCGCGGTTTCAAGAAGCTATAGCCGGCCTGCGCGATGCGCCGTACAACACCATCGCCCGCATCGATCAGGTAGAGCGTCCCATTGATGACAAGCAAATTGGACGACTGCGCACGGTCTTTATCCGGCACCGGACCGCCGTGCGTCCCGAGCGTGACAAGCTTGATTCCGAGTGGAGCCGCCGTTGATTGGCCCGCGCCGCGACTTGGGCCGAAGATCAGCGCGAGGCATGCCACGATAGCAACAATGCGAACCATGCGTCGCCGATTCTCTGCAAGGTGAGCGCATACCCCGCGTCGATGGACCGGGTATGAAATGGGTGACGCGAGATTTTGTGCACTTGGATCGGGTGGCATCGCCGTGGTTGATCAAACGCTTCATCGACCGCGATGCCGTCTTCGTCTTCGTGCCGTGGGGCGGAGAAGACGCGGCACCAAACGACGCCGTTCCGTTTGCGCTGCCCGGGGCAGAACTCGGGCCGCACGATGCCGCCGGCAGCACGTTTGCGAAGCTGCTCGCGAAATACCGGCTCGACGATCCGGCGCTGCATGCGCTGGCTCGAATCATTCAAGCCGGCATCGACTACGTGCTCGAAGACGAGCATCCGGAAACCGTGGAAACGCAGACCGCGCTCGGACTGCTGGCGATCTCTGAGGGCACGATGCTGCTCGAAGACGATGACGCCGCGATTATCGACCGTAGCCTGCCGCTCTACGATGCGCTGTACGCGTACTTGACGGCGTACGAACTCGCAAGGACGAACGGCGCGCCGTTGCCGGCGCATGAAGGCCTCGGGCCCACACGGCCGACGCGCTACCTTCGCAAGCTCCTCATAGAAGCGGGGAAGCGCGGCGTACCGGGTTAGCGAGGACGCCGATCGCGGTAGCGTGCACTTCGATGCGATCGCCGTCACGCATGAAGATTTTGGGATCGCGTCCGTAACCGACGCCGGACGGCGAACCGGTCGTGATGACGTCGCCGGGCCGAAGGTCGTAAAACTGCGAGTAGTACGCGATCAGTTTTCGCACGCTGAAGACGAGGTCGCTCGTATTTGCCGATTGCATGACCGTGCCGTTGAGCAGCGTTGAAAGTTCGACGTCGTCGGGATCGGGTATCTCGTCGCGCGTTACCAGAACGGGACCCATCGGGCAAAACGTCGGAAACTGTTTGCCGAGGAGATTCTGCTCCCACGCCAGGATCGGACCCATGACGCCGGTCGCGTTAAACACGGGCGCGACCCAATCACGCGCGGAGACGTCGTTGATCAACGTGTAACCGGCAACGTAATCGAGCGCATCCCGTTCACCGACGTTGTGGCACGGAACGCCGATCACCACGCTGAACTCGCCTTCCCAATCGACCATGTCGGGATGCGACGGCGGCAGCACGATCGCATCGCCGGGGCCGATCAGTTGCGCGGCGTTTTTCGTGAAGGCGGTCGGCGCTAAGGGAACCGGCGTCGCCATTTCTCGCAAGTGCGCGTGGTAGTTCAGGCCGCACGAGAGGATCATCCCAGGATCGGGAATCGGGGCGAAGAGCCGCGTCTCCGGCCGTTTCGTGAGCGCGCCCGTTTCACGCAAACGATCGCGCACGAAGGCGCCGGATTCGCACGCATCGACCACCCGTCGTACGAGATCGATCGCCGCTTCGCCGCCTTCGAGAATGCCGCGCACCGACCGCGGGATGAGTCGCGCGGGGCCAAGCGCTTCGTGGCACGCGCTAAAGTCGAGGACGTCCTCGCCGATCACGATCCCGGCAGCGCGCCCGCGTGCCAGCGTTACGAACTGCATCGATGAACGCGGTCTACGACGTGCCTCCGGCGCTCGGAAAACTCCGGTCCATGTGGCCTTTGCCCTCGAGGTCTCCCATCTCGAAGATCCACGAATAGCCGCCGCTGGGATTCGTCAGGATCTCCCAACAGTTGTCGTCGGCATCCCAGAAGTAGAAGCTGTACGTGCCGTGTTGGACGACGGGCTTGCTGAGCTTATGCAGCCGCCACTTCTCCGCTTGTTCGCACGCAACGCGGTATGCCGTGTCGACCTCCTCGCGCGTCTCGACGTCGAGCCCGTTGTGGTTGAGGAACGGCATTTCAGCGCCGCGTTTCGACTGCACCACCGCGTACACGTGCTGGCCGCCCAGCCGCACCATCAGCGAAATCGGACTCGTCCGATGGACCTCCAGGCCGAGGAACTCTTCGTAAAATGCGCGGGTGAATTCCAAGTCGCGAGACTCGAGCGTCCCGTGCGAGAGAAACCTGAGATGGAGCGCAGGCGCGGGCTTCGCGGACGCCGGCGATCGTTCGGCATTCTGGCTCATAGCGATTCCCCTTTGGAAAGTCCCCCAGCGTTCTTCTCCTGCGCCGGAATTCCATTGCAGAGGCGAACGCCGAATTTACTTACCTCAGGTTGGCGTGATAGATTCGGTGGTATCGGTACAGTCACGATTGGAGAAAACGATGAGCGCAACGGATCAGAACTCCGGCGGATGCCCTGTCGAGCACGGAAAGCCGGAAGGCACGCACATGCCGGCTGGCCTCATGACCAATCGAGACTGGTGGCCGAATCAGTTGGATCTGAAGGTTCTCCATCAGCACTCGCCCTCGTCGAATCCAATGGGCACGGCGTTCAACTACGCCCAGGAATTTAAGAAACTCGATCAGGATGCGCTGAAACGCGACATCATGACACTGACTACCACCTCGCAGCCCTGGTGGCCGGCAGATTACGGTCACTACGGGCCGTTCTTCATTCGCATGTCGTGGCACAGTGCGGGCACGTACCGCATCGGCGACGGCCGCGGCGGCGCAGGCTCCGGCACGCAACGCTTCGCGCCGCTCAACAGTTGGCCCGACAATGCAAACCTCGACAAGGCGCGCCGGCTGCTGTGGCCGATCAAGCAAAAGTACGGCAACAAACTCTCGTGGGCCGATCTCTTGGTGTTGGCCGGCACGTGCGCGCTCGATTCGATGGGATTGAAGTCGTTCGGGTTCGGCTTCGGACGCGTGGACGTTTGGGAGCCCGAAGAAGACATCAACTGGGGCGGCGAGGACACGTGGCTCGGAAACAAGCGCTACACGGGCGATCGCGAACTTGCGAACCCGCTTGCGGCCGTTCAGATGGGCCTGATCTACGTGAACCCGGAGGGGCCCGACGGCAAACCGGATCCGATCGCTTCAGCGCGCGACATTCGCGAGACGTTTGCGCGCATGGCGATGAATGACGAAGAGACCGTCGCGCTCATTGCCGGCGGACACACGTTCGGCAAAGTCCACGGCGCCGCCGACCCATCCAAATATGTCGGCCCCGAACCCGAGGGCGCCGGTATCGCGGAGCAAGGTCTCGGCTGGAAAAACAGCTTCGGCAGCGGCAATGGCGACGCGACGATTACCAGCGGCCTCGAAGGTGCGTGGACGACGGCGCCGGCGAAATGGGACAATAACTACCTCGACAACCTGTTCAACTACGAATGGGAACTGACGAAGAGCCCGGCCGGCGCTCACCAGTGGACGCCGAAGGATGCATCGGCCCAGGGAACCGTACCCGATGCACACGATCCATCGAAGCGACACGCTCCTATGATGCTGACGACGGACCTCGCGCTCAAGCTGGACCCAGCCTATGGGCCGATCGCGAAGCGCTACCATGAGAACCCGGCGGCGTTCGCCGACGCCTTCGCGCGGGCGTGGTACAAGCTCACGCATCGCGACATGGGTCCGCGCTCGCGCTATCTCGGCAAAGCCGTTGCGGCGGAGGAACTGATCTGGCAAGACCCCGTTCCGTCTGTCACCCACGCGCTCATTGACGATAAGGACATCGCCGCACTCAAGAGCAAGATTCTGGCATCGGGACGTTCGATCTCGCAACTCGTGTCGACGGCTTGGGCGTCGGCGGCGACCTATCGCGACTCGGATAAGCGCGGCGGCGCGAACGGCGCTCGCCTCCGCCTCGAACCGCAGAGAGATTGGGCCGTCAATCAGCCCGCGCAATTGGCAACCGTGCTTGCCACGCTCGAGGGAATTCAAAAAGAATTCAACGCCGCCCAATCGGGCGGAAAGATGGTCTCGCTCGCCGACCTGATCGTGCTCGGCGGCTGCGCGGCCGTCGAACAAGCGGCCAAAAACGCCGGTCATGCCGCAACGGTTCCCTTCACACCGGGTCGCACGGATGCATCGCAGGATCAGACCGACACGCATTCGTTCGCGGTGCTCGAACCGGAAGCGGACGGTTTCCGCAACTATCTCAAAACCGCATACACCGTTACACCCGAAGCAATGCTGGTCGATCGCGCTCAGCTCATGACGTTGTCGGCACCGGAAATGACGGTACTCCTCGGCGGTATGCGCGTCCTCGGCGCAAACGCGGATGCCTCGAAGCACGGCGTCTTCACGAAGCGCCCCGAGAAGCTCACCAACGACTTCTTCCTCAACCTGCTCGACATGGGCACAACGTGGAAGAGCGTCTCGGAAACCGAAGACCTCTTCGAAGGACGCGATCGAGCAACGAACGAGCTGAAGTGGACCGGCACCCGCGTCGACTTAATCTTCGGGTCGAACTCGCAACTCCGTGCAATCGCAGAAGTCTACGCATGCGACGACGCGCAAGAAAAATTCACGCGCGACTTCGTAGCAGCGTGGAACAAAGTGATGAACCTCGATCGATTCGACCTAGGCTAATCGAGCGGAACGGTGGCTAGGGACCATGACGCATGATGTAGCTGCCGCTCGCGTCCTTGTGGATTGAGAGCTCCGAATTGCCGCACGGCAATCAGGCTATGATGTATCGCTCTTTGGCGCGGGCATTGCTTTTCATTTGCGCTTCACGTACGTTTCGGCAACGAAGCCGGTGAATGTGACGGCCGCGCCGACCGCCACTCGAGCATGGCGGGGTGCAAGATTCCGGACTTCACCGAGACGAGCAATGACGTCGGCTAGCTGCTGCAGACATCTACGGACGGCGGCGCTCTCTTTCGCATCGTCGCCGGCGATCGGAACGAGCTCGAAACCGGCCGTCCGGCAAACGGATTCGACCAGCTCCTTTGCGCCGGCGATGGCGTCGTTCGGACTATCGTTCGCGAGGAGATACAGCCGCCTGCCGCGCTCATCGATCGACGCTAATTCTTCGACGCGCGTTACTGCAAATGCACTTGGGGCCGTGCCCGCCGGTCGAAAGACACCGTCCGCGAACACAAAGCCGTCACGCTCCGCGGCCTTCACGAGGAAATCTTGCTTCGACGTAGCGACTTCCTCAATCAACGCCCCGAGTGCAGCGCCGAGCCGATTGCGTTGTTGCGGATCGTGCTGATCTACGCCGGCGCTGCGCATTTTCGACGCCATACGATTAGGCGCCTGAAGCGAGGGCTTTGAGCTGATCGAATCCCTCGCGGACGATGTCGACCATTTCCCGGTCTGCCGGATCGTCGAGCCAGTGGACGAAGCCGACGTAAAACACGGCCATCCCCATATCGGCGGCGAGACTCGCCGCCGGCTCCGGTACTCCGCGTTGCCCTAAGGCCGCTGCGAGCGCCGCGGTAAGCGTCGCGCGTTTGATCAGTTCGCGCTCCTGGAGGTCCGCATGGGCGGCGACGAGCCGCTGGCGCTCACGGGCATAGGCGCGCCGTCCATGCATGAAGGCCGACATCGCTTCGACGGCGATCCGAACGGCCGCAATCGCCGGCAACGCGGGTGGTAGTTCGGCGAGGGCTCGCAAGAGCTCGTCCTGCAGCGCGGCGGAGCCGCCGAAGAGCACCTCGCGCTTGTCCGCGAAATGCCTGAAAAACGTCCGTTCGGTCAGCCCCGCGCGCTTGGCAATATCGGCGACGGTGATCTGATCGTATCCGCGCTCCAGGATAAGTTCGTAGGCCGCCCGTTCGAGGCGGCCGCGTGCATTGGGCTCCCAGCGGCTCATCTTCCCTATCATACATGATGACAGTGGCTGACATATGTGCTATTCTACATGTCAGTCACTGTCATCATCGGGAGAATCTCCTAATCATGCATGTTTTTGTTACCGGGGCCACGGGCTGGGTTGGTTCGGCCGTCATCGAGGAGCTGCTGGCCGCCGGCCACGCCGTTACCGGCCTAGCGCGGTCGGATGCGGCGGCGGCCACCCTCACGTCGGCGGGGATCGCCGTCCAACGTGGCAGCCTCGAAGATCTCGAGAGCCTGCGCGCCGGCGCCGCTGCCGCGGACGCCGTCATCCACACTGCCTTCAGCCACGATTTCTCGCGCTTCGCCGAAAACGGCGCGGCCGAGCGGAGTGCCATCGAGGCGCTAGGCGACGCGTTGGCCGGTACGGGTAAGCCGCTGATCATCACGTCTGGTGTCGCACTGATCGCGCCGGGACGCCTGGTAACGGAAGACGACGTCCGCGATCCGAGCGCGGTGCCGTTCCCGCGCGATCCCGAGACAGCGGCAAAGGCCGCGGCTGCGCGCGGAGTGCGCGTCTCGGTGATTCGGCTCGCTCCGTCCGTTCACGGCAAAGGCGACCATGGCTTCGTCCCGATCGTCATCGGGTTTGCTCGCGAACACGGTGTGTCCGCGTACGTTGGCGAGGGAAACAATCGGTGGCCGGGCGTGCACCGTCGCGATGCAGCGCGGCTCTATTGTCTCGCCCTCGAACGCGCTGCGGATTACGC
>Ga0182013_10000019_pt1 | contig 173776 bp, 160 predicted proteins | sample 612S2MmetaG_FD_120487 | JGI IMG/M metagenome (GOLD analysis project Ga0182013, IMG submission 120487) | Permafrost microbial communities from Stordalen Mire, Sweden - 612S2M metaG | ecosystem: Environmental > Terrestrial > Soil > Wetlands > Permafrost | place: Sweden: Stordalen | collected...
AACGTCGCGGCCGCCGATCTCGTGATCGATCCGGCGATCTTCCAGCAGATGGACCAGATCCTCGTCCCCGTCGCGCCGGGATAGCACTGCTGCGACCGGGACACGTCCGGAACGCTGCCGGAACGAGCGCGTGCTATCTTCGCAGACGCCGAGTCCTTCACTCCGGTGCTCCATGGAGACACGCAATGATCATCCGGCTCTTTCTCACCCTCGCACTCTCGATCGGCGCGCTCGCGCTGTCGTCGCCGTCCGTCAACGCGGCGCCCACGCCGGTTCCCGGCGGCGCGAATCAACTCACCGGCGTTAGCGGCGGCCTGACGTCAACGCTCTTCAACGGCAAGTTGCGCATCCGCAAGATGCAATTGCGCCCCGCGACCGCGACCGAAGCTTCGCCAAACGCCGGACAGACCGCGGTGGCGTTCGTATATATCGTTTCCAACGGCACATCCGGCGCGCGGTCGGGGAACTTCAGCGCAAGTATGGTCGATAGCGACGGCGTTGCGGTCAACGGTCACCCGACGAGCGTGTACAGCGCGTACTACTCGCTGCAGCCCGGCGTGCCGGCGCGCGGCACGATCGCGTTCGTGCTCGATAGCGGGTTCACGCCGGTGAAGATTCTCCTCACCGACGGAAACGGACCGGCCTTCCGCATCAACTTGAAGCCGGCCGACCTACCGGCAAAACCGGCGCCGTAATCGCTTAGCGGGGGCGGCCGCTCTTGCTCGGCGGCAACGAACGGAATTCGCGTCGCGGTGAAGAGCTTGCAGTTGCCGGTGCGTTGCGCGGCGGACGCGGCGAGCGCTGACGCTGTGCGCCCGGAACGTCGTCGGTGTAGCGGACGGGATTCTGCGTGACCGGCGGGAGGGCGGGCGTCTTCGAGCGATCGAGCCGTTTGCCGAGCGTTTTCTCGATCTGCGCGAAGTACTTCTCTTCATCGGCAGCAACGAACGTGATCGCATCGCCGGTTGCCGAAGCGCGCGCGGTACGGCCGACGCGGTGAACGTAATCTTCGGGAACCATCGGCACGTCGAAATTGATCACGTGTCCGAGCTCGGCGATGTCGATGCCGCGGGCCGCGATATCGGTCGCGACCAATACGCGGAATTTCCCGCGCTTGAAGTCTTGCAACGCGCGCGTGCGCTGGGCTTGCGAACGGTCGCCGTGAATGCGGTCGGCTGGAATGTCTTGCTTGAGCAGATGTGCCGCGAGACGGTTGGCACGCGCCTTGGTGCGCGTGAACACAATCGCGCTGAAGATGTCGTTGTCTTTGAGCAGTTCGGTGAGCAGATCGTTCTTCTGCATCTGGCCGACGCTGTATACCGTCTGCGTGATGCCGACGGCCGGACCCTTGGCGGGCGCAAGGTCGACGCGCTGCGGGTTCTGCAACATGTCTTTGCTGAGCGCGGCAATTTCCGGCGGGATCGTGGCGGAGAAGAAGAGCGTCTGACGTTTGGTCGGCAGCACGCGCAGAATGCGGCGCACCGTGGGCAGGAAGCCCATGTCGAGCATGCGATCCGCTTCGTCGATGACGAGAAACGAGATGTTGTCGAGCGAGGCGGTTTTTTGCGCGAGATGATCGAGCAAACGGCCGGGCGTTGCGACGATGATGTCGGTGCCGCGCTTGAACGCTGCGGCTTGCTGGCCGAAACCGACGCCGCCGTACACGGCCGCAACTTTGACGTTGGTGTGTTTGGCAAACGCGGTGAGGTGCGCGGTGATTTGCGCGGCGAGTTCCCGCGTCGGTGCGAGAATGAGAGCGCGCGTTGTGCCGCGCGGCATGTCCATCAGCATTTGCACGAGCGGCAACCCGAAGGCGGCCGACTTGCCGCTGCCGGTGGCAGCGCTGCCGAGAACGTCGCGTCCGGCGAGTGCGGGCGGAATCGCTGCGCTCTGAACCGGGGTGGGTTCGGTGAACCCGAGGTCGTGCACGGCACGAAGAAGCTGCGGTCGCAGCCCGAGGCTATCGAAGGTAGAGATGATCGTTCGTCTTTCGAAAATTGCGCAATTGATCGGCAAAAAAGAACGAACGATCGCGCGGGTGACATGTCATCTTCTCACGCCTGGCTGTGTACGTCAACGGGCGAAGTCGCAGTTGACGCTCAGTCGTAAATGCCGCGAATGCTCCAGGCATGCCGTTCGTGCGCGATGCGAACGAGCGAGCCGTCGTCGAGCAGAACGTCGTACTCATCGCGCGCGAGCGGCTCGCCGGCTCCAGTTGCGCCCGCCCACCAGCCCTCTTCCACGCGCCATGGACCGGCCGCATCGAGCACCGTTTGCGCCGGCGTGCCGACGAATCGCGGCGTGCCGCCGATAACGCGCACCGCCACCGGCTGCGGCGCGAGCGGCCGGAATTGCAGGGTCGCGGTCTGCGGCAAGGGGGCGATCGCCGCAGTGCTCCAGGTGGTGCTCACCAGCGGCTCGAGGGTGAACGGATCGTGGGCAAAGCGCCGTTCGACGCGCGGGCCGGTGAGGATCCGGGTGCGCCGCGCGCCCCCCTCGCCCAATGCCGCATCGAGCCGCGCCAGCACGATGCCGAGCGCATCGGGGTCGGGATCGCTGCCCGCAAAGAGCGCCAGCGGCACGCCGCCGTCCTCGAGGCCCTCGGCCACCAGGCGCAGGCCCACGACCGGGGCGTCGAGCGTGATGCCCTCGAGCCGCGCGCGCAGCAAGTCGAAGAGCGTGCCCGGCACGGCGGTCGGCTGGGCGACCCGGGTGGTCAGCTCACGCACGTCGCCGTTCTCGCACTCGAGCGCGAACACGAGCCGCCCGGCGCGCTTTCCGGCGGCGCCCAGATCATCGACGACCCGCGCGACCAGCGACCGCAGCGCGAAGAGCACCGCCTCCTCGGAAGTCGCCTCGCCCTCGCCGTAGCTGCTGCGGTCGATCCGCAGCGCGCGCGCCCGCGGCCGCAGCCGGCGGCGATCGACCCCGTGCGCCCACTCGTGCCACTGCGCGGCCGCCGGCCCGAAGCGTCGCACGAACGGCCCATGCGGCAGCGCAGCCAGCTCGCCGAGCGTCCGGATCCCGAGCAGCCGCAGGCGGTCGCAGACGTCGTCCCCGCAGTCTAGCTGCTCGAGCGGAAACGCCGTGAGGAAGGCTGCCGGATCGCCGTCGCAGATCGCCCCATCGCCGAGCATGGCGGCGGCGAGCGCCACGAACGGATTGGGTCCGAGGCCGACCCGCAACGGCAGATCGAACCCGGCCAGCGCGTTACGGACGGCCGCGATCCAGCCGTAGGCGCTGCCCTCGATGCCGTGCATCTCGAGGAAGGCCCGCCCCCAACCGGCATCCTCGACCAGCGGCGAGGCCGCGTCGAGCGCCTCGAGGACGTCGTACCAGATCGCGGCGTCCCGCTCGCGGTCGTCGACCACCGTCCGCGCCTCGTTGGCCACCGCCTGCGCCTGAACGAGCGTCATCCCGGGCCGCACCCCGAGTGCCGCCGCCGGCAGCGAACAATCGACCACCCGGCCCCGCTCGAGCTTGTCGGCGACGATCACCGGCGCGTCGAGCGCGACGGCTTGGGTTAGCCTGGCGACGGCCAGCCGGAACGCCGGAATCCAGACGCAGATGATCGGCATGGGGCGCCGATTGTATCGAACATATGTTCGATAGTCAAGGTTCGCACAATGATTCTCCCTACCGCGGGCGTCAATCGTAGTAATAATATGAATCCCGCTCGAACCGGCGTCGTGCCGGCGGTGTGCCGTGCCGTGATCGGCGTAACCGTGCTCGTCGCCGTCGGCGTCCAGTTCGCGGCACTAACGCCACAAGCGAATTTTCAGCCGGCGAATTTTTTCAGTTACTTCACGAACCTGACCAATATCTTCGCCGCGCTCGTGTTCATGTATGTCGCGCTAACTTTCGGCAAGTCGTCGCGTGGGCTGGATGTCGTGCGCGGGGCGGCGACGCTGTGTTTAGGATTGACCGGCGTCGTCTTTTCGCTGTTGCTTGCAAATGTTGAATCCGACATCATCCCATGGGTTAACGTCATCGTTCACTACGTCATGCCGGTCGCGGTCGTTGCCGATTGGATCATCGATCCTCCGCATCGGCGGCTCACGCTTCGCGATGCCGGTTTCTGGCTCATCATCCCACTAGCGTATGTCATCTACACGCTGGTCCGTGGTTCGATCGTGCACTGGTATCCGTATCCGTTTCTGAACGTGGACGCCATCGGCAGCGCGACGGTCGGCGTCTACGTTGCCGCGATCTTCGTCTTCACGGTGATGTTCGCAGCGCTCGTTCTGGTGACGGGCAATGCGTTGCAAGCACGCCGCAGCGCGTGAAGGCTGCCGACGGGATCAGCCGGACGACCACGCTTATCTTTGCCGTGGCCGCCGGTGTTGCGGTCGCGAACATCTATTATTTGCAGCCGATCTTGGCCGTTATCGCAAGCGATCTGCACGCCACGCCGCGGACGGTCGGGTTCGTTGCGTCGGCGCTGCAAGTCGGATATGCGATCGGCATCCTCGCGTTTGTGCCGCTGGGCGATCTCGTTCAGCGGCGCGGGCTGATCGTCGGGCTCTTCAGCGTTGCGGCGGTCTGCCTTGCGTGCGCGTCGGCGGCGGCGAATATTACGCTGCTGGCGCTGGCGATTTGTGCGGTGGGCATCGCGACGACGGCGCCGCAGATCTTGCAGCCGTTTGCGGCCGACTTGGCGCTGCCGAACGAACGCGGGCGCGTGGTCGGAACGATTCAGGTGGGGCTGATCATCGGGACGGTATTCGCGCGAGCGGTAAGCGGCCTGCTCGGTGCGTATGCCGGATGGCGGAGCGTGTTTCTCTTCGCCGCCATCCTCACGGGGATTTCGGCGATCGTGCTGGTGCGGGCGATTCCGCTGCACGATTCGCCGGTGCGGATGCGCTATCGCCACTTGATCGGGAGTATGCCGGGACTCGTTTTGGCGCATCCGGAGTTACGCGTCTCGATGGCCATCGGGTTCATCATCTTCGCGGTGTTCACGGGCTTATGGACGATCCTCGCCTTTCACATCCGCAACCTCGGATACGGAAGCGACGTGGTGGGCTACGTCGGGCTCATCTCGATCGTCGGCGTGCTGACGGCCGGCCGCATCGGCAGTCTCGGCGATCGCCGCGGCACGCTGGTGACCGGCACGATCGGTTGGCTCGTTTCGACGTTTTCGTTCGTGTTGTTCGCGCTCTTCGGGAACACGCTCGTTGGGCTAACGGTCGGCATGGCGGTGTTCGCGCTCGGCGTGCAGGCAACGCAGATCTCAAACCAAGTGCGCATCTTTGGCATCAGCGATGAAGCACGCAGCCGGCTCAACACGATCTTCATCTTTGCCACGTACGCCGGCGGCGCGTATGGGTCGTTCGCGTTCGCGTGGGTGTTTCAAGAATCCGGATGGCTCGGCGTATCGTTGCTGTGCCTCGCGCATATGATTCCGTTGGGCCTCGTTTTACTCTGGTTTCGCAGCGTGCAATACAAGGCTGCGGCGGCGAGCTAACCCTCGGCGATGCCCGTCAGGCGCAAATAGTAGCGCCACATCGCTTCGGTGCGGTTCGAGTTGACCGGTTTCTTCGCCGCATCCGGCCGCGTAGCAAACGTCGCGATGTCCTCATCGGAAATCGGCCGCGGCTCGCCGAGCTGGCGCGCGCGATAATTCATCTCCGCTAGTTCGTTGAGCGAGATCGCGCGTAGCGCGGCTTCCTCGATACTCGTTCCGGCAGCGGTGATCCCGTGACCGCGCATCAGGCACACGTTCTTCGAACCGAGCGCCGCGGCCAGGTCGTGGCCCAAATGCGGGTTCGAAATGAGCACGCTGCGGTCGTAGGTGGGAATGCCGTCGATCGCGAGCTTCAACGCCGACGGATCGTACGCGCCGAAGATCGGCAGCAACGGCACGTCGGCGATCGTGAACAGTACGACGGTGGCGGGATGCACGTGCACGACCGACGTCACGTCGCTGCGCGCCCGATACACTTCCGTATGGATGAAAACTTCTTGCGGTGGAAACAAGCCGTCCTTTACGCCGGCCGCAACGTCACCGTCGGGCGCCACTTCGATAATCTCCGCGGGTGTGGTATACCGCACGCCGGCTTCGGCCGGTCCGCGCGCGCGGATGAGCAGATTATCCGAATCGGGGACGCGCACGCTGAGATGACCGGTGTTGCCGGTGGCGAGCCCCAGGACCCCGAGGACCCGGCACGCATCGGCCAAGCGTTGACGCAGATCCATCACGGGGCCCGGCTCGAACGTACTCATCGTGTCCGGCCTTCGCACGGCGGCATGGGTGAACCCGCCGTGCGGCGCAGATGAAGGCGGGCTGAATCGGCGATGAAAGTTCGTTAACGGACCGCATGCGCGCGCCGCAATTTACGTAGACTTCAACAGCACTACCTTCGCCCGCTTGGAGTCACACCAATCATGCGTATCGCATCCGTTATCGCCGCCACCGCACTCGTCGCCCTCATTCCGCTGGCCGTTAGCGCCGGCGAGGTCGAAAATCGCATTCACAACGAGAACGCCCGCATCGATCAAGGCATCCGCAATGGCAGCCTGACCTATCGTGAAGATCGCAGCGTCGACAACCACCTCAACAGCATCCAGGCGCAACGCAATCGCGATCTGCGTCGCGACGGCGGCCACCTGACCGCCGGCCAGTACGCGCACCTCAATCATGAAGAGAACAGCCTCTCCAACCGCATCTACTTCGACAAGCACAACGAGAGCCGGCAATAGGGCGCTCGGTCGGCCGCTCCCGCAAATGCTTCGCCGTTCTGGAGAGACGGCGGAGTGTTGTGGGTATGTGTGTATGCGGTGACCATTCGCGAACCCAAAGTCTCACGCGAGAAACCGCTACGGGTGACCTCGCTAAACCCCGTGCGCGACGCGAAGACGATCGGTCACGACGTCGGGGTTTCCCGGGTCACGCTGGAAGAAAAAAACACGGCGCTACGGCATCGCTTCATTCGCTTGCTCGCTGACGGTGAATCGGTTGCCATCGCGGAAGCCGAGCGAGAAAACCGCATCGCGCAGTTGCTCAACCAATTGAAGTGGGCCTACGACGGGATCGCCGACGATATCCTCGCACTCGAAGCGGCCCAAGAGGGCCCCGAGCGCCGCGATCAGCTCCTGCGCGAAGCGCTCGACGAACTCGCCACGATGGCTGAGCTCTCGACCGGCGTGGTGTTCTCGACCGATGCTCCGTGGCGTCTGGCCCTCGACGCGCTCCGTGGTTATATCGAGCGGCTCATAACGAGTCCGCTGATCAACGCCCTCACGCTCGCCGATATCGATCTCGCGCTCCAACGGATCGAACGCATCGAAAAAACGGCCATGAGCGCTCTGCGGAGTTACTTCGGCTATATCAACGCCTAGCGGCCAAATCGAAGCAGGCGCGCCCACCGCCTTGCTCGCATCGAACCCGGGTGAATCTTTGGACTGTTAAGGAAGTTCGGCGCCCCACGTCGGCCGACCAAATCACGGAATGGCGTGACGGTTATGCGTGGCTTGCCGGCGGCACGTGGCTCTTCTCCGAGCCGCAAATCCATACGCACACGCTGATCGATCTCGAAGATTTCAAGTGGAAGTCGATCGATGCGTCCGCCAGCGGCCTCGAGCTTGCGGCGACGTGCAAGATCGTCGAGATCTACAACTTCAAGCCGCCGGCGGAATGGCTCGCAGGCCCACTGCTGCGCGAGTGCTGCGATGCGTTTCTGGCCTCGTTCAAGATTTGGAACGCCTCGACCATCGGCGGCAACATATGCATGTCGCTGCCGGCTGGGCCGATGATCTCGCTGACCGCCGCGCTCGAAGCGACGCTCACGCTCTGGCCGCGCGATGGCGAGCCGCGCAAGGTGCGCGTCGTCGACTTCGTCACCGGCAATAACAAGAACGTCCTCGCGCCGGGCGAGTTGATCCGCAACATTCACATTCCAGCCGAGGCGCTCGCCAAGCACGTTGCGTTCCGGCGTTCGTCGCTTACGCATCTGGGCCGTTCGAACGTGCTCTTGATCGGAACGCGCTCCACCGTCGACGGGTCGCTCGTCCTCACGGTCACGGCCGCCACCGTCAAGCCGTTTCAAGTGAAATTCGATACGTATCCGAACGCGACCCAAATGCGGCACGCGATCGATGCGTTGATTCCCGATGCGGATTATCACACCGACGTGCACGGTACCCCGCACTACCGGCGCCATCTCACCCACTACTATGCGGAGCAAATCCGCTTGGAACTCGAAGCGAAAGCCCCGCGCGCATGAACTACAAAGTCAACGGCAAAACATACTCGGCCGAACCCGATCCCGGTCAGTGTCTGCGCACGTTCTTGCGCGACCTCGGGATGTACGGCGTCAAGAAGGGCTGCGACGCCGGCGACTGCGGCGCGTGCACCGTGTTGATGGACGGCACGCCGTTCCATAGCTGCCTCGTCCCCGCATTCCGCGGCGCCGGGCGCGAAATCACGACGATCGAGGGGATGGCAAAAGAAAACGGCGAGCTGCACCCGATGCAGCAGGCGTTTCTCGATGCGCCCGCCTTCCAATGCGGCTACTGTACGGCCGGCATGATCTTGACCACGTCCACGTTCGACGACGAGAAGAAGGCCAATCTCCCACGCAGTCTCAAAGGCAATCTCTGCCGCTGCACGGGCTATCGCAGCATCGCTGACGCCATCGAGGGCAAAGCGTCAACCGAAGCGGACGTTGCCGGCAGCGCGCTCGGGGCGAGCCTGCACAACCCGTTCGGCCACGATATCGTCACCGGACACGCGCGCTACACGCTCGATATTCCGCCGCCCGATGGCTTGCTGCATCTCAAGGTGCTGCGGTCGGTGCACGCCCACGCGCGTATCCGCTCGATCGACAAAACGAAAGCGCTCGCCGTTCCCGGCGTCGTCGACGTGTACACGTGGGAAGACGTTCCGCGTAAGCTCTACAGCTCGGCGCTGCACGAAGATCATCTGGTCGATCCCGACGACATGTACATCCTCGACAACGTCATGCGGTTCGTCGGTCAGCGCGTCGCGGCGGTCGTCGCCGAAAATGAAGGCGCGGCCGAAGAGGGCTGCCGCGCGCTCGAAGTCGACTACGAAGTGTTGCCGCACGTCTTCGATCCCGAACGCGCAATGGAACCCGGTGCGCCGGTGCTCCACGATAAGGGCCGCAATGCCGGCGGAATGGGTCCCAAGCCGAACGTCTACCTCGATCTTCACGGCGAAGTTGGCAGTATTGCCGCCGGCTTCAAAGCGGCCGAGGTCGTGCACGAACGGACGTATTCCACCAGCCGCATGCAGCACGTCCATCTCGAAACCCACGCGTCGCTCGCGTGGCGAAGCGACGACGGACGCCTCCAAGTGCGGACGAGTTCGCAAGCGCCGTTCATCGTCCAAACCAAACTCGCGTATCTCTTCGGTATGTATCAGCGCGACATTCACGTGTTCACCGAGCGCGTCGGCGGCGGCTTCGGCGGCAAACAAGAAATGGTCACCGAGGATCTCGCGGTACTCGGAACGATCAAAACGGGACGCCCCGTCATGTGGGAATACACCCGTCCCGAACAGTTCACGTCGGCGACGACGCGCCATCAGATGACGACGCACGTCAAGCTCGGTGCAAAAAAAGACGGCACGCTCACCGCGCTGCAAGTCCGAGTCGTGTCCAATACCGGCGCATACGGCAATCACGGCGGCGAAACGCTCGGCGCGTCGCTCGGCGGCCCGCTCGCGATCTATCGTTGTCCGAACAAGAAGGCCGACGGTTACGCCGTTTACACGAACATGGTGCCCGGCGGCGGTTTCCGCGGCTATGGTTCGTCGCAGACGTGTTACGCGATCGAATGTGCGATGGATGAGTTGGCGATCGCGCTGAAGATGGACCCGTTCGCGCTGCGCCGCAAGAACATCGTTAAGCCGGGCGACTTGATCGAATCGGTCTGGCACGATCCCTCGGATGCAAGTTTCGGCAGCTACGGACTCGACGAATGCATCGACGTCGTTGAGAAAGCGCTCGCGAGCGGTCGCGGTCAAGCGAAGCCGGATGGCGACGACTGGCTCGAAGGGACGGGTGTCGCGCTCGCGATGCTCGAGAGCGGACCGCCGACCGAGCATCGTTCTGGAGCAAAGGTCGAACTGCGCGCCGACGGCACGTACCATCTTGCCGTCGGCACCACCGAGATGGGCAACGGCTCGACCACCTCGCACCGGCAGATGGCCGCTGCCGTTCTCGGGTCGCAAGCCGGCCAAATCGACATCATCAACGCCGATACCGACCAGACGCCCTACGACACCGGCACCTTCGCCAGTACGGGCACAGTCGTTGCCGGTAAGGCCGTCGTGCTCGCAGCGGAAGCACTTCGCGATCGGATCAACGAGTTCGCATCGCGCCAGCTCGGCGTGCCCTTGGCGGATTGCCGCCTCGAAGCCGATGCCGTCGTCGCCGGATCGAAGCGCATGTCGCTCGTCGACCTGCACGCGGCCTCCGAGAACTCCAACTATGCACTCGACGCAATTCGCAAAGGCTACCTCTCACCGCGCACGATCGCGTTCAACGCGCACGGCGTGCGTCTCGCGGTGCACAAGTTCACTGGCGAGATTGCGATCCTGCATAGCGTGCACTGCGCCGACATCGGCGTGCGCATCAACCCCGAGCAGTGCCACGGCCAAGTCGACGGCGCGATCGCGCAAGGCTTCGGCTGGGCGCTCTACGAGCACATGGCCTACGACGACACCGGCACGATGCTAAATCCCACCCTGCGCAACTACCGCATCCCGGCGTTCGCCGACGTGCCGCGCAGCGAGGTCTATTTCGCCGATACGCACGATACGATCGGACCGCTCGGAGCGAAGGCCCAGGGCGAATCCGCGATCAATCCGGTTTCTCCGGCGGTCGCTAACGCGATTGCGCAAGCAACCGGTATACGGTTCCCGAACATCCCGTTTGCGCCCGACGTGGTTGCCGACAAACTTAACGCATAAGAAGCAGCGATGGGAAGATTAGACGACCGCTCGATCATTGTAACGGGTGCCGCGCAGGGCATCGGCGCGACCTACGCTAAGGCGCTCGCCGCGGAAGGCGCACGCGTAACGCTCTGCGATCTCACCGAGCCGCGCAGCGTGGCCGACGAAATTCGCGCTGCCGGCGGCCAGGCGATCAGCATGGTTACCGACGTCACGTCATCCTCCGCCGTTGCCGCGATGGTGAAGGCGACGGTCGCTGCTTACGGTACGGTGCACGGCCTCGTGAACAACGCGGCGATGTTCGGCTCGCTCAAGCTGCAGCCGTTCATGGACATCGAGTCGGACGAGTGGGACAAGGTCATGGCGGTGAACACCCGAGGCGTGTTCGAGTGCGTGAAAGCGGTCGTGCCGATCATGCGCAACCAGAAGTACGGCAAGATCATCAACATCGCGTCGGGCACGCTCTTCAAAGGGACGCCACACTTACTGCACTACGTGGCCTCCAAAGGTGCGGTCGTCGCGATGACGCGCGTGATGGCGCGCGAACTCGGCGGCGACAACATTCTCGTCAATTGCATCGCACCCGGACTCACGCTGAGCCCCGCCGTGCAGGCGAGCTATTCGCTGGCCGAAATCGAGGCCAACAAGGCCACCCGCGCGCTCAAACGCGAAGAAGAGCCCGAAGATATCATCGGCGCCCTGATCTTCTTCGCCTCAGCCGAGAGCGATTTCATCACCGGCCAAACGCTGTTAGTCGACGGCGGCTCGGTGATGCACTAGCGGCTAACCGCATCTTGCGGTGAGAATGCCTTCGCGATGATCTGATACTTGGCTGAAAAGGCGATGACCGGCTCGATCTGACTTGGATCCAGGTTCTCAGCGTAGGGCGTTCGGAAATTTTTAAGCGCTTTGAGTCCCTCCGGCGTAAGCTTCGCCGCTTTCATGAGAATTTGGCCCGACAGATCTTGGTGCGAGTTCGCCCAGCGCGCCGTTTCGATGATGGCGCTTGAGAAGCGCTTCACGAGGTCCGGATTTGCGGTGGCCCACGATTTCGTTGTGATGAATCCCGATGCTAGGAAACGGCTCGCGATGGCGTCGTACGGATAGCCTAAAGCGCGCGTCACCGCTTGGGGCGTCCCAAACGTCGGATCGTTGCCGAGAACGCCGCTTGCCGCATCGACGCGATGTTGCACGAGCGCCTCAGCCATGAGCGGCAACGGCATTTCGAGCCATTTGATCGTCGATGAATCACCGCCATGCTGGTCGATCCAGGCGGACGCGGTGATCTGGGTGATGCCCTTGAGTCCGTCGCACGCGATGGTCTTTCCGTTCAGGTCCTTACCCGTCTTGTACGGCGCATCTTTGAGCACGAACAACGTTTGGTTCGGAGATGTCGAGAGATAGAGCGCTGCCGGCGCGATGAGGGTTACCGGTATGCCCTTTGCGTAGGCCGTTACGAACGAGAAGAGATTGGTAAAGCCAATATTGAGCGCGCCGGATGCCACGGCGGCGACGATGGCGCCGCCGTTCGTCATCGGCGTCAACGCGACGTCGAGACCGGCCTTGCGGAAAAATCCTTGGTCTTGCGCGTAGAACACCTCGGCCCCGTTGTCGATGGGAATCGTGCCGACGCGCACGGCGGGAAGTGGCTGTGCTTCACCGCTGCGCGTCGCGGCGAAAGCGTAGGCCGCGGTCAGCGCCGCGAAGCGGGAACGTCTCATATCAATTCACTCGCACTAGTAGCGCTTGTTGATCCACGCCGCGGCGTAGTCGAATAGGTTCTTCATCGTGTTGCTGTACTGGTTGGGCGTGGTTTGACAGGGGATGCACGGCGTGAAGCCGTGATTTGCGCCCTCGACGACCGCGTAGTCTTTGTCTTTGGTGATGGCGAGATCGTACTCGTGCTCGACGTCGCGAACGAACGCGAAGGCGCCCATCGCCATGAATAGCTCCGGCACCGAGATCGACTGCACCGCACAAACGGTCGAGTTATTGCTCGAGCAGTCGTCGATTCCGTCGAGCGAGTTCGTGCCGCGGGTAGCGTTCGCGCTGAGGAACGAGCGCAGGCTCAGCAGCTTCGAGCCGCCGCCGAAGGTGAGATGGATCTTCGCGAGACCGGGATCGGCGACGTAGACGCTCTTGACCACTTGCGTCACGATCGTGCCGTCGTTGCGAATGAGCTTCTCGGGCCGGGCCGTGTCGAAGATCTCGGCGATGTTCGAATCGTAGTAGAAGAGCGCTGCCGACGCACCGGGACCGGCGCCCGGATTGCCGCCGCGCGGGATCGGCATCACGTCGTCGTCCGGATAGCCGTAGCTGCCCTGGGCCATCTTCGCGAGCTTGTCTTGCGCGCTCTTGATCAGGTCGTTCATCCGCCGCGCTTGCGCGGCATAATAGCGTTTCTGGAATTCCGCGGAGTAGTGCGATGAGCCATTGGGATTGAAGCCGTTCTTTGGATCGAATGGATCCAGATCGGCAATCACTTTATTGGACGGCGGATCGGCTTCGCTCGTGACCGATGGGTTGAGTCCGCGGATGACGTTCGCCGGATTGCCCGGATGCGAGTCGGCGAAGATGATGCCGTCGGCCGGCGGCATGCCTGCGAGCTCGTCGGTACAGCGCACGAGCTTCGTCGGCTTATTGCAGTAGCCCGTGCCGTTTTCGGCGACGGCCTGGTAGAAGCTCATCGTCGGTCCGCCGCCGCTGTGACCGAACAACAGCACTTTGGTGATGCCGGGCTGCGCGCGCAAATATTGAACGCCGGCCTTAACGTCGAGCATCATCGTCTCGAAGCGAACCATCTCTTCGTTGCCGACGTAGCGCGAATTCATGCACAACACGAGAAAACCGCGCTGCGAGAGTTGCGTGCACGCAGGGTGATTCAGGTAGTTCGCAGTCCGATGCATCACGAGCACGCCGACGTGCGGAGCCGGTCCCTTGTCGGGCCGGTACAACGCACCTTGCGCCGGCCCCATCGGAATATAGGTGGGAGCGCTTTGTGCCTGAACCGCGACTGGGCCGAGCCCGAACACAAACGCGAGAGCTGCGAACAATGCGACGTGCTTTTTCATCGCTGCGACGTTCTGCAGGGCCGAGGCGCTCCCCGTTGTAGAGCGCTTAGGCCCGCTGCGTGAGGAGTACCAATGCGATCCTTTGCTGCCACCCGTTCTTTCTTGCTCGCCTTCGCGCTAGCCGCCGTAGGGGCGCTGGGGGCGGCCCCAAGTCAGCCGACGGTGGTTACGACCGACGGGCCCATCGCGGGCTTTCATCGTGACGGCGTGACGCAGTTCCGTGGCATACCGTACGCTGCGCCGCCGGTGGCGGAACTGCGCTGGCAACCGCCGCAGCCGCACGCGAAATGGACGACGGTGCTCGATGCCGTCGCCTTCGGCGATACGTGCGTGCAAAACCAGCCCGGTTTGTTCGCGAAACCGAGCCTGACCGAGAACTGCCTCTACCTGAACGTCTATACGCCGGACAACTACGCAACGAAACCGGAGCATCGCGGGGTGTTGGTGTGGTTCTACGGCGGTGCCATGACCGCCGGCGAAAGCGACGATTACGACGGCACCAAGTTGGCCAAGCAAGGCGATACCGTCGTCATAACGGTGAACTTTCGTGTCGGCTTTTTAGGGTATTTCGCCCAGCCCGCCCTCGACGCCGAGGGTCACGACTTCGGCAACTACGGAATCATGGACGAGCAGTTCGCGCTGAAGTGGATACAGCGGAACGTCGCCAAGTTCGGGGGCGACCCGAAGCGCGTCACGATCTTCGGGCAATCCGGCGGCGCAACCGCGGTGATGAGCAATCTCGTATCGCCGAAGTCGGCGGGCCTCTTTCAGCGCCTCATCAACGAGAGCGGAACGCACATCACGGCAATGCCGCTCCCCGCAGCTGAAGCGAAGGGTGACGCGCTCGTCGCCAAGGCGGGCTGCACGCAAGCGCCGGACGTCATGAAGTGCATGCGCGCACTGACACCGCTTCAAATTCTCTCGCTCGGCCTTCCAACGCCGAACTTTCTAGTCCGCGACGGCCACATCATCACGGGCGATCCCTACGAGCAGTTCCAGACCGGCAAGTTCAACCACGTGCCGATCATCACGGGCCTGGTCGCCGATGAGCAGGCGTTCTTCCTACCGGAAATTGCGGGTGGGCCGCCAGTGCCGCTGACCGTTGCGGATTTCAACGATTTCGTCAACTCATACGGGGCTGAATATGCGGCCGGCATCAATAGCGTCTATCCGTTGCAGTCGTACGCGAGCCCGAGCCTTGCCGATATCGCGGTGGCGGAGGGTTCAAAAGCATGCATCGCGCGGACGTTCGATCGCGAGTGGTCGCAGTACGTCCCGGTGTTTTCCTACATGTTCGACGATGAGAACACGCCGTCGTATTTCCCGCCCGTCAGTTATCCGACGCGTGCCTTCCATACCTCGGAGTTGGAGTTTCTCTTCCCGCTCTTCCGCGGCGGACAAGGGACGGCGCATCGACTAAGCGCCGCCCAAGAGCATCTCTCCGATCAAATGGTGGCGTACTGGACGACGTTCGCACGAACCGGCAATCCGAACAACCCGGCGGCTCCGCACTGGCAACCGTACACGGCAAAGACGGACAACGTGCTCGTACTGATCGAACCGAAGCCGCACATGACGTACGGCTACGGCGCGCAGACCTATCCGAACAACATGCGCAACGCCTGCGACTTCTGGGACAAGATCCCGCTCACGGGGGTACGCGGCTAGCGTTCACTCGCCGTGGTGTCGTTCAAGCGGTTCGTTCTTACAGTGGCGATGGCCGTGTGCGTGCTCATGCCCGTTCAATCGCCGGCAGCGTCGATCACCGCCGTCGTTATACCATCGCACCCAGCGACCGGTCTCGATCTACAAGCGCTCTGCAAGTCCATGGATCTTGTCGGCTTTATCGATCCGCACGTCGGATGGATGGATGATGACGACACGGTTTCGGCCGAAGCGCAGGCGGCAGTTGTGGATTGCCACGGCAACCAATTCTATCAAGGTCAAGCTTCCTGCCGCGGGCGTTGCGCAGGCAACGGACTGTGCCGCATGGCTCGACAAGTTAAGTGGCTACATCAAACACGCCGATCCGAAAGGAACGAACGCAAAGCTGCACACCTCAGCTGAGACGTTCAATGCGCTGCGACAAAGTCTTAACGTCGAATTTCCACAGATCAGCGCCCGGTCGCCTCACGCTAAGAGTCCGGAGTAGTAATCGAACTATGCGTGAGAGCACGAGGATGCGGCAAGCGGACCGGAATGACGTTGCCATCGTCCGATCGCTAACGCGTAGCGCCTATGCAAAGTGGGTCCCGATCGTCGGACGCGAGCCCAAACCGATGACGGCCGACTACGAGCGCGCAATCGAGCTGCATCGGATCGACTTGCTGATGGCCGGAACTGAGGTTGTGGCGTTAATCGAAGTCGTCTGCGAACCCGGCTGTCTATTTATCGAGAACGTTGCCGTGGAGCCACGCCACCAAGGGAAAGGCTATGGTCGGCTGCTTCTGGCGCACGCCGAGGAGTTGGCAAAGTCAACCGGATGCACGTCGATCCGGCTTTATACGAATCGCCTGATGCTCGCAAATATCGAGCTGTACTCTCGCCTCGGGTATACCATCGATGGTGAGGAAGAGTTGCCTCACGGCACGGTCGTCTACATGAGCAAACCACTTATGGAAATTCGGAGCCGCTAGCCTCGTGCAGTGATCAGCGTTGCAATTGCGACAGTGATGGTGAACCCGACGAAGACGAGCCGCAGCGCGCGTTCCGGGAGCCGGTGAGCGAGATCGACGCCGTAACGGACGGTTAAGACGCCGCCGATCGCCAGCGGAAGCGACACCGCCCAATCAACGTCACCCTTGGAGGTGTATGCGAGCGTTGTGAGCGACGCGGTCCCGACGGAGAACGCGAGCGACATTCCTTGCGCGGCAAGCTGCGAGTAGCCGAAAAACATCGTCATCGCAGGCACGGCGATGATCGCACCGCCGATTCCAAAGAATCCGGAAAACATACCGCAAAAGGCGCCGACGAAACCGAGGAAGGGCCATGGCAGCGCGACCTTGCTCGCCGGCGCTTCCTTGCGCAACGCGCGCCGGGCGATGTCGAGCGCGATCAAGATCAGAAAAATCGCGAAGGCGATCCGCAGCGGCCGGCTAGCGAGCGATGTTGCGACGAGCGCGCTGACGTAGGTGACCGGTAAAGCGGCGCCCGCGAGCAACAGCGCTGCACGAACGTCTAGCCGCGCTTTCTGCCAGTAGCGAATAAGACCCACGATGACGTTCGGGATCGCCATGACGACGGCGGTGCCTTGCGCGAGCTGCTGGGTCATGCCGAAGACGATGCCGAGGATGGGAATCGCGAGCGTCGCTCCGCCGATGCCGAAGAGCCCGCCGAGAAATCCAAACGTCGCACCAAGCGCGACGAATTCGATGTTGCGAGCAAGATCAAGGTGCATCGCGCAACTCGATCCAGGCCGGAGCGTGATCGCTCGCGTTCGGCCGGCCGCGCACGTCGCGATCGACGCCGGCGGTGACTAAGCGGGGCGCGAGAACGTCGTTGAGCAGCAGGTGGTCGAGTCGCCAGCCGGCGTCACGCGGCCACGCGTCGCGGTAGTACTGCCAGAACGTGAACATCGGGTCTTCGGTGAAGAGCGTCCGCAGGGCATCCGTCCAGCCGTATTCGAGCAGCCGCGCGTACAACCGGCGCGGTTCGGGTTGCAGCAGCGCATTCTTGGTCCACGAACGCGGCGAGTAAATGTCGAAATCGGTCGGAACGACGTTGAAGTCGCCGAGAATCACAACCGGCAGATGCTGCGCGTTGAGTTCCTCGGCGTGCTGGATCAGCCGCGCAAACCACGCGAGCTTATAGTCGAACTTTGGCCCTGGCTGCGGGTTGCCATTGGGCAAGTACAAGCAGCACACCAGCAGCCCGTCGATCGCGGCTTCGAGATAACGCGCTTCCTTGTCGACCGGATCGCCGGGCAGTGCGCGGCGCGTTTCGAGCGGGGTCGCATTGCGGGCGAGGATCGCGACGCCGTGGTGCGGTCCTTGCCCGTGGACGATGGCCTGATATCCCACCGCTGCCAAAGCGCGATGTGGAAACTCCGCATTACGGCATTTGATCTCTTGCAAAGCGACGACGTCGGGCTGCGCATCGGCAAGCCACTCGATGAGGTTAGCGAGCCGCTTCGTAATCCCATTAATGTTGAACGTGGCCAGCTTCATCGTTGCGCCTTCCGGTTTGCTCGTCTACCTGGTAAGGCAACGTTCGCTTGCTCGTGCTTAATCTTTCCCATTTCGCGGCCGACAGACAAGCATGAGGGCGCTTTCCGGCTCCTTGCGGCGAGCCTGTATTTTCGTCTCCCTTGTGTTGGCTTGTTCGACGCCGATCTCTGCAAGCGCGCCCGACACGGCCGTCGCCCAATACAGCAGCGTGCTGCGTTCGTTCAATCCGTCGCTATCACGAGCGCTCTCGCAAGACATGGCCGCGCACGTTTTACTGATGGCTTCGTACTATACGCTCGATCCGCGACTCTTAGTCGCCATTGTCGGCGTGGAGTCCAACTGGCGATCGCGTGCCGTCTCGCACGCTGGTGCGCTGGGTCTCGGGCAACTCATGCCGGAAACCGCGCTGGGCCTCGACGTGCTAGCCGCTGATACGTATGAGAACCTCGATGGAACGGCGCGTTATCTCCGTCGCATGATCCAACGATCGGGCACCAATCCAAATCGTTATGCTTTGGCGCTGGCGAGTTACAATGCCGGGCCTGCAGCCGTTGCGCGCTACGGCGGCATTCCTCCGTTCTCAGAGACGCGCTCGTACGTAACGAAGGTGATGGCGCTGTGGCACGACTTACAGGCGCGGCTTCCCGAGGGCGGCACGTCGTTGCCGACCATTGCCCGGATGACGACGCGCACGGTTGTGTCGAGCCGGAAAGTCGTGCGCCACATGCTCGCACACAAGATGCAGCCGGCCGGGAGCGTCGCCGAGTTCGCGTTGCTGGACGCGGCTTCGGTGCAAGACTACCTCGCGTACGTTACCTTCATGCAGCCCGCTGCCACACCGGAACCGAAATCGTTTAAACGCTGGTTTTCGCGGGCCTTCGGCATGCGGAAGCACTAACGCCCCATGAGCTTCTTTGCCGCTCGAATCATCGGACTGTTAGGCCGTTCGTACCGGTGGCGCGAAGGATAGATCCAAGGTGTTCACGTGATCGATGAAAGAGTTGATGACGGCGACCGTGCGGCGGTCGCGCCGGCAGGCCAAAATCATCGTTCCAATTTCGATCGATGGGACCAATGCACGATAGACGACACCCTCGAAATGAAGTCCGCAAATCACGGTCGATGCAATGCACACTCCGGCGTTGCTGGCCACGAGGGCGAAGCTCGCCTCGATGTCCGATGCCTCGACCGATCCGCCCGGGCTGACACCGTTGGCGCGAAGCATCTCGAGTGCGCCGGTATTGTAGGAACCGCCGCGGCCGCCGCGCAGCCAGATGCATGTCGCGCCCTCGAGGTCCGCGAGCCGTACAAACGGCGCGCGGGCCAGCGGGTGTGCGGCCGGCACGGCGACGCAGTAGTTTTCCCGGACGATCGGCAGCGTTAGGATGCGGTCGTCGTTGACCGGGCCGCGTAACAGCCCGAGATCGATCCGCCGCTCGATCAGCGCGGAAACTTGCTCGTCCAATGCGACGGTGTCCATGATCAGGTCGACCAGCGGAAAGCGTTCTCGATAGGTTGGAAGGATGCGCGGCACGAGCCCGACCGTCGCCGGGGTGATCGAACCGACGCGTAGGCGTCCCCGCGGGGCCGCCGATGCGTCGCGAAGGCGAACCGTGAGCCGGTCGACCGAGTCGACGATGGCGAGCGCTTCACCCAAGAGCTCCTGGCCCAACGGCGTCAACATCACGTAGCGCTTCGTTCGCTCGAAGAGCGGACCGCTGCATTCCCGCTCGAGCTTCCGAATCTGCTGGCTGAGGGCCGGCTGGGCGGTGTGCAGCGCCTGGGCCGCGCGGCCGAAATTTAGATGCTCGGCAACGGCCAAGAAGTAGCGGAGTTGCCGCAGTTCCATGAGACCTTTTTCATCTTAGTGCGAGTCGAAAAAGATATTGGACAGGTTTGATGGATAAAACTATCATCCTCGTAGCGACATGCCGAAAATTTCCTCGCAGTCCATCGCCATCATCGGAGCCGGCCTCGGCGGCATTGCCGCCGCCGTGCGGCTGAAACGCGCCGGCATCACGACGTTTACGATCTTCGAAAAATCCGCGGGACCAGGCGGCACCTGGTGGGACAATAGCTATCCCGGCGCCGAGTGCGATATCGAGATCGCGTTCTATGCCTACTCGTTCATGCCGCACGACTGGCCGCGCACGCACGCATCCCAACCCGAGATTCAAGCCTACATCCAGGCCGTGATCAACCGCTTCGACCTCACGCCCCATCTGCGTTTCAATACCGCCATTGCGTCGGCCGTGTGGGACGACCAGCGCCACTTTTACACGCTGACTGCTGCCGACGGCGCCGTCACGCAGTTCGACGCCGTCGTGGCCGCACTCGGTCTGCTCAACGTCCCGCGCTATCCGGAGTGGCCGGGGCTCGACCGCTTCGCGGGGCCAAAATTTCACACGGCGCGCTGGCAGCATCAGCATGACCTGCGCGGCAAACATATCGCAGTCGTCGGCAACGGCTCGAGCGCGGCGCAAGTCGTGCCTGCGCTCGCGCCGGTGGCCGGGCGCGTCTCGATGTTTGCGCGCGAGCCGGCGTACGTGATGCACAAGAACGATCGCCCGCTCACCGACGACGAACGGCGTCGCCGCCGTACCGGATTCGGCCGTCTGCTTGCACGCGCGCGTGTGTTCTGGCGAATCGAGCGCGCCATGTCGGTGCGCAATCCGCGCAGCGCGATGCAACGCAACATGCGCGAGGCATTTTTCAGCTATCGCGACCGGATCTTTGCCGACCGGCCGGATCTGCGCGCCCTTGTGGCACCAGACTACGCGTTCGCCTGCAAGCGCCCGATCGCGTCCAGCGATCTCCTGCCGGCGCTAACGCGCGACAACGTCACGGTCGTTCCGCGTAGCGTTGAAGCCGTCAGCGAGCGCGGCTTGATTGACTCCGAGGGCGTCGAGCATCCCGTCGATGCGATCGTGATGGCGACGGGATTTCAGCCCTGGAATTTTCTCGCAACGCTCAAAGTGATCGGCCGCGGCGGCCGTGAGATCCACGGCGTGTGGGGCGACCAGCCCGAGGCTTTTCTCGGAATTCAAGTCGCAGGCTTTCCGAATTTCTTCTTGATGTACGGTCCCAACACGAACTACATGTGCGTGACGTTCATGTTGGAACGGCAAGCCGAATACATCGCTCGCGCCATGCGCCGCCTCATGCGCGAGCGCGCTACCGCGATCGACGTGCGGCGCAGTGTGATGGATGCCTACAACGATCTCGTCGTGAACAGCCTCGCGAAGAAAACGCTCGAGGATAACTGCCACAACTACTATCATTCGGCATCGGGTCGCAACGTCGTGACGTGGCCCTGGCGCGGAACGTTTTACGCCTTGGCCACGCGGTTGTGCGGCTTCGCGCTCTTCACGCGCCACGCGTCCGCCGAACGCCGGCCGCAACACCTCGAGCTCGAGCGTTCGTCTACACTGCCCGGCGTCGCGTCCGCGATGACCGGCGCGCAGACCTAAGGAGATCCGATGCTACGCCCCCTCTTCGCACTCGCGCTCGGCCTCATCGTCGCGAGCGCGTCCCTCGCTGCATCCGCCGCCGATCAGACACCGTACGAGATCAACGCCGTGCTCTCGCTCACCGGGCCGGCAGCGTTCATCGGCGCATCGGAAGCGCGTACGCTCGGCATCGTCGCCACGACGGTGAATCACAGCGGCGGCATCAACGGACGTCCCATCGCCTTTCACATCAGCGACGATCAGTCCAATCCGGTTTTGTCGGTGCAACTCGTCAACGGGCTGATCGGCGAACACGTTCCGCTCATCTTCGGGCCGGGCTTTACGGCGACGTGTGCAGCAACGATGGCACTTACAATGAAAACGGGCCCGGTGATGTGGTGCATGGCGCCGGGCATCTACCCCGATCCGGGCAGCTACGTGTTCTCCACTCAAGCGACGACCGACCAAACCGTGATCGTGATGGTGCGTTACTTCCGGCTGCGCGGCTGGAAGCGCATGGCCGTCATTTCATCGACGGATGCCAGCGGTCAGGCCTTCGATCACGGCGTCGCCACGGCTGCTGCGTTGCCGGAGAACCGCGACGTACAGATCGTCGCGCACGAGCACATGAGCCCGACCGATATCTCGATATCGGCACAAGCATCACGGATCAAGGCGGCAAATCCGCAGGTCTTGATGACGCTCGCAACCGGCAGCCCGTGGGGCACGATCATGCGCGGCATTGCCGACGCCGGCATCGACGTGCCTATCGGCGGCGGCAACGGCAACTTGATCATCGCGCAACTCGATCAATATCGCGCATTTCTGCCGAGCGAGATGTACTTCCCCGGCAACATCGCGGTCGCGCCGGAGTCGATCGGCAAGGGACCGATCGAGGACGCCCAAGCCGTGTACTTCAACGCATTCCGCGCGGCCGGCATCAAGCCGGATCTCGGTTACAACATCGGTTGGGATCCGGCGATGATTCTCGTGGGTGCCCTTCGGGCGCTTGGCACGTCCGCGAGTGCCGAACAAGTTCGCAACTACATCGTGAACTTGCACGGCTGGGTCGGCATCAACGGCGTGTATGACTTCCGCGATGGCGCGCAGCGCGGGATCGGTCAGCGGTCACAAGTGATGGACCGGTGGGACAAAACGCGCAGCGTCTTCGTCGCCGTGAGCCGGCCGGCCGGCTACCTGAAGGCGAAATAACGTGTCCGTTGTGGCGATCGTCACCGGCGGTGCCGGATCGATCGGCCGGGCTACCGGACGACGGCTCGCGCAAGACGGATTCACCGTCGTACTGGCCGATGTCAACGCGCCCGCGGAGACGATCGCGGGATGCGTTTTCGTGCGCCTCGACGTCCGCTCGGCGGAGAGCATCGACGAACTCTTCCGCTTTGCGCTGACGTTGGGGACGCTGCAGGCGGTCGTCAACACGCACGGGATTCTTCACGAGACACCGGTGGGGACGTTTGACGAGGACGAGATCGCATCGATCATTGCGATCAACCTCACCGGCACGGCGCGCATGGCGCATGCGGCCGGCGTGCATCTGGCGGATGACGGCGCGTTGATCTTCGTGAGCAGCGTGACCGCATCGATCGGCCGCGCGCACGGCGGCTATGCGTATCTTGCAACAAAGGGCGGCATCGAATCGTTGACGCGCGCGTTCGCCGTGGCGCTCGGCGCGCGCGGCGTGCGCGTGAACTGCGTCGCGCCCGGTTTTGTCTCGGTACCGATGCAAGGGAGCGGCGCCGAGTCACGCGAGAAACGCGGCGGCGCAGAGGCGCTGCTGCCCTTCACCCCGCTGAACCGTCTCGTCACGCCGGTGGAAGTTGCCGATGCGATCGGATTCCTCTGTTCGGAGCAGGCCTCGGGAATCGCCGGCGTGGTGCTGCCCGTCGATGCGGGACAGCGCGCGTTTTAAGAAAACCGCGCCGTTAGGTGCAGTTGCCTTGCGCAAAGCCCGACGTGATGGTGCCCGTGATCGTACCGCCGGACACCGCGGCGGAGAGTGTTTGCGGATTGAGTATAGTGCCGGACCACGTGAGCGCGGGCGCACTGGACGGCGACGTTACGCTCGGACTCGTGATCGTGCCGTTCCCATTGGTCGAAAGCGTGAACGTGAGCGGGTCGCCCGCGGCATCGCTGTAGTTGCCCGGCCCGATGATCGCGTTCCCCGAGGCGTCTTGGGCCTGAACGATGATCGGCACGCTTCCGCTGTTTGCGCAGTTTTGGTTGATCGTGCCCGCGCTGACCTCGACTGAATTCACCACGCCATTCAGCACGAAATTGACGGTCGTGGTCGTATTGGGCGTGACGGTGACCGCCGCGGTCTGCGTGGATAGCACGTGACCACCACCGGAAGCGCCGCCGGTCGCGTCGTAGGCCGTCACCGTGGCGGTCGCGCTGCCGCCCGGGAGCGCTGCGGTCGCCGTGCATGATACGGGGAAGTTGAAGCGGCCGATGATGTTCGCGTTCTGTTCGCTGAAATAGATGCCGTCACTGCCGGCCGCGACGTCATAGGGCATGGTGGCACTATGCGGGATCGTAAATTCGTTGATCGTCCCCGCCGTCGTGAGGCGCGCGATCTTGTTCGCATCATATTCGGCGATCCAGAGTGCGCCGTCGGGTAACGTATGGATGGCTACGCCGGTGCCCGGCGAGAGTTGATAGGTGTTGGTGATCGCGCCTCCGGTCGTCATCCGGTAGACGTGTCCCGTGCTCTCGGTGATCCAGAGTGCGCCGTCGGGTCCGTTGGTGATGGCGAAGGGGATCCCCGGCAGTGGAAACTCGTTCGTCAACGACCACACGCCGGCGGATTCCGCGATACGCGCGACCCAGCCGTTGACGCCATTGCCTTCCGTCACATACATCGCGCCGTCGGGGCCGAGCGCGGGCATCGTTGTCGTGGCTTGCGTCGTGATCGTATCTGCTGACAGCCACGCTCCGGTCGAGGAGACGTGGTACACGACGTTCGACGGTCCACTCGTATACGCCGTGCCCCATACCGTGTTGTCAGCCGCCTTCGCGATGTACTGCAGGTCGTATGGAAAGCCGTTAAGATAGCTGACCGCGACGGGGTTGGTCGTGATGTGGCCGAGGAGTGAATTGTACGGGCTCGTGGTCCAGAGCGCACCGTCGGGGCCGACGATGATGCCGTTCTCGTAGAAACCGAAGTTGTGATCCGTGTAGATACCGCCGGGCGCAATGGATCCGATCGAATAGCCGGCGTCTTCGACGAACCAGATGTTTCCGTCCGGCCCTTCCACCACGCCGCGCGGCTGAGCGTTCACGGCGGTCTCGAAGATCGACGGCTGGTTGTAGTTGGTCGCGCAGCCCGGCGAGCCGCTGACCACGTTGATGTTGGTCGTCGTGCCGGCCGCGGTGACCGAGATCGATTGCGTCGCCGGTGAGACGTACTGCGGTTTACGAGCTTTGGCTTGCGTCGTGCCGGCCGGAACGTCGATCGCGAACCGGACGGTGCCCGACCCTGCCGCGGACGTGGTTTTTGGAACGACCGGTGCGGACGCGTGCGAAGCACCGCCGCCTCCGCCACACCCGGCGAGGAACGTCAAGGCAATGAAGAGTGTCCCAAGACGTCTCATACGCGACTGACTAAACCGCGGCCGACATCGCTCCCTGCCGCTTTGCGTCACTCCTCAACGCGTCCATTAGCGCGTGGATGGGTACGCGACGCGCGCCCGTCTAATGCCTACGGATGTTGAATTGGCAATGGTCCGCGAGCATCCTCACCGTGCTCCTCGCAGTTGGGCTCGCTGACACGGCCCATTCCGCAACGGCCTCCCCTAGCTCCACGTTGGCGAACGGCAAAGCGATCTTCCAAACGGGGATCGACCTTCACGGGACGCACATCACGGCGCGACCGCCCGCGCTGATGCCGAAGTGCGCTGCCTGCCATTATGCGGACGGGCATGGCGGGCTCCATCTCCCCGGCGGTGCTGTGAGCGCCGACTTGCGGCACGCGGCACTCGTTACCACCCAGAAGCCGCCGTACACCCTCGCGCTGCTCGAACGCGCGATCTCGACCGGGATTGACAATACGGGAAAGCCCTTGAGCCGGGTGATGCCGCACTGGCAGCTCTCCAAGACCGATCTTCACGATGTGGCGCAATACGTGCTTACGTCGCTGAAGTAAAAAGCGTGTGGCGTTCCATCGCCGGCGTCGTCTGCGTGGGGGCTCTTGCAGCGGCTCCAAACATCTCGTCTGCCTGCGACCAGCAAGCGCCGCATTTCGCGATAAGCAGGGCTTCTTACATCGCAAACACGGCGGAGAGTTGCCGCGCCGTGTCCGGGTCGAATCGGCGATAGATCTGCACGAGATACGCATCCGAACCCGGCAGCGTCAGGGTGATCGGCTCGAGCTGGATCGGCGGCCGGCCGGGTATTTGCACGGCGATGTCACGAGAAGGTTCGTGCATCCAGTCGGTTACGTCGCTATCGCCTTGCCACAGATCTCTGAACGATTCATCCCCTCGCAAATCGAGGAGCAAGTCGTATACCATCTCGGGTTCGCGCGAGAATTGCCACCGTAGCGCTGCAACTGCACGTCGCGCGGCCGATTCCCAATCGTCCCAGATGCGCCGTCGATTCGGATGCTTAAAGATGCGCCACCAGCCATTGCGATGGAACGCCGGCGTGTCGAGTGAATAGTGGAGAATGGATGCGGTCATCGCGTTCCAAGCAACCGCATCGCGCCGGCGGTTCCAGATCACCGCGGGCCGATCGCTGATTTCGGCAAGAAACGCCACCAGCCGCTCCGGAACGCTGACCGGATCGGATTGCCTCGCCGCAGGCAATGGCACGTGCGCGAGCGCGCCGAGATAGAGCCGTTCGCGTTCGGAGAGTTTAAGCGCCCGCGCTACGCTATCCAAGGCTGCGGGGGAGATCGCATCATTGTGTCCGGTCTCGAGCTGCGCATACCAATTGACACTCATGCCGGCTAGAATAGCCACCTCTTCCCGCCGCAAGCCGGGCGAGCGACGCCGCCCGCCACGCTCCAACCCAACATCGTGCGGTTGTAAACGAGAACGCCGATCCCGAAGAAACGCGCGGAGCAACGACCGCCGCTCCGATTCGATGGCATCATTCACACTGCCAGTTGTAGCACCGGCAGTTTGCGGGAGGCAAGAACCTTCGCCGAGATGCTTCCATCCATGAAGAAACGCGAATTCGCCGTGGAGCCGGAACGGCGCACGCCCATCCATGCCACGGTCGACGTCCTGGTCCTGGGCGGAGGACCCGCCGGCATTGCTGCGGCCGTCACCGCTGCGCGCGCTGGTGCGTCGACGATGCTGGTCGAGCGCTATGGGTTCCTCGGCGGGGCCGGAACGGCATCGATGGTCTCGAACTTCTGCGGACTCTTTGCCCACGACGCGGCCGGAGAGATCAGCCAAGTGACGCACGGCATCGCCGATGAGATTCTTGCCCGGCTCTCGGCGCGCGACGCGTTAGCGCAGCCAATGTCGAGTCGACGCTTTTCCATTACGACGCAAGCCTACGACATCGCCGCTTACAAGATCGTGCTCGACGAAATGCTCGCCTCGGCGGGCGTTCGCGTCATGTTCCACACGATGGGTGTCGGCGTGCTCGCTGCAGACCGTCGCGCGATTGCGATCGTCGTCGAGTCGAAGTCGGGGCGCGCCGCTATTCGAGCGTCCGCATTCATCGACGCCTCGGGAGACGCCGACCTCGCGACATGGTGCGGAGTTCCGATTTCCATCGGCGACGACGACGGACACATGCAGTTTCCCACGATGATGTTTCGCGTCGGCCAGGTCGATCATGAACGCGCGCAACGCGACGGCATTCCGCACATGGAAGAGCTTATGACGGCGGCGGAAGCGTCAGGCAGCTTTCGCTTTGCCCGCCGATCTGCCGTCGTGCGACCTCAGCCACACGCCACCGAATATCGCGTCAACGTCACGCAAGCCCGCCGCGCGGACGGCTTCGCCGTCAGCGGGCTGGACGTTGACGACCTGTCATTCGGAGAAGCCGATGGGCGCCGGCAAGCCAGTGACTTCGCTCGTTTTTTGCGTGCGTGCGTACCCGGCTTCGAGTCGTCCTATTTGCTCGAACTGGCGCCGCAACTGGGCATCCGCGAGACGCGGCGTATTCGTGGCGCGTACGAACTTTCGGTCGCTGACGTTTTGAGCGCCGCGAGCTTCGACGACTCGATCGGCGTCAATCCGTGGCCGATCGAGGAGCACGTCGCCGGCGACATCGTCTTTGAGCGAATACCGGGCCGAGGTTTTCACGAGATTCCGTATCGCTCGCTCGTGCCGAACGAAATCGACAATCTGCTGGTTGTCGGGCGCTGCGCGTCTACGGATCATCGAGCGCAGGCGGCTACCCGGGTGAGTGGGGCTTGTTTCGTCATGGGCGAAGCTGCGGGAAGTGCGGCAACAATCGCGCTCGACCGCGGCAGTTCCCTCGCCGATGTGCCGCTTCCGATCCTTCAAGAGCGGTTGCGCGCACAGGGCGCTTTCCTCGGAAGCACGGTGCCGGCATGATTAGGTACAAACATAAGAATCGGGAGAGCAGCCATGCCCATCATTCGTAATGGCTCTAATCCGGCAGTGAAGGGTCCGGCGTCAACCTTTACCGGCTCCGTGCGCATCGAGACACCGTTCGCGGCCGTCGCGCCCGGTCGCGTCGCAGGTGCCATCGTGACGTTCGAACCCGGCGCCCGGAGCGCGTGGCACACGCATCCGCTCGGGCAGGTCCTCATCATCATCTCCGGTCTCGGTTGGACGCAACAAGAGAACGGCCGGGTCGAGGTCATGCATCCGGGCGACGTTTCCGACAACACCTGTCGGACGATCTGATTCCGAGTCTGCTTGCGGCGTCCGACGTGCTGGGGACCGGATGGTACGCAGCCGACGCTGCACGCGTGCGGCCAGGCTCGACCGTGGTCGTCGTCGGTGACGGCGCGGTTGGACTCATGGGCGTGCTCGCCGCGAAACAGATGCGCGCGGAGCGTATCATTGCGATGAGCCGCCACAAGACAAGACAGGATCTCGCCCTGGAATTCGGAGCGACGGACATCGTCTCAGAACGCGGAGATGCCGGCGTCGCGCGCGTCAAGGAACTGACAAAGGGCATCGGGGCAGATTCGGTGCTCGAATGTGTCGGCACGCAGGAGGCGATGACGCAGGCGCTTCAGTGCGCGCGTCCCGGCGGATCCATCGGTTTCGTCGGCGTTCCGCACGAGGTTTCGCTCGACGGCGAGACGCTGTTCTGGAGTCAGGCGAGCATGCAAGGCGGACCCGCTCCCGTCCGCCGGTTCTTGCCGCACTTGCTGGACCTCGTGCTACGGCGTGAGATCCAGCCGGGGAAAGTATTCGATTTGACATTGCCGCTCACGGACGTCGCCGAAGGCTATCGCGCAATGGACGAGCGCCGAGCGATTAAGACCCTCTTGACGGTGACATGAACGTTCGGCCAGCCGGAAGCGCTCGCGGATCTTACGTCGGTGAAACAAGCTCCCGATGCGCAGCGTATGAACGTCCGCGACCAACATAGAGCCCGGTAGCGCTGACTTGGGGGTTGATCGGGTGATGGAAAACTCAAAGTGGCGATTCCGGTCACGATTGAATCAGGGACTGAAATGAGCAGACAGGTAGCTATCGTACTTTACGTGGTGGCGATGGCAACCGTCGTAGTCGGTGTAGATTTCGTGTTCTTCAGAAACCGATTCTCGGAACGGCTGATAGTCAACATTGGAATCGTCTTGATTTTCGCAGCGTTCTACTTGAGATTCCTAAAGCGGCCATGAACAATGGGCCACAGCGCTTCGACCGCGGGTCACCCGCAGGTTCGGCGCTCAGACTCCGGCGCCGCGCAGAAACGCGCGCTCGATCACGCTCGCTAAGCCCGCGCGCGCGACGCGACCGTGGCGTTCGGCGTCGATCAGCCTGAGCAGCAGGGCGACGAAGATCTCCGTGAGGGCCGGTGCCGCGAGGTCGATGCGGAAGACGCCCGCTTGCTGGCCGCGCAGGAAGAAGGCGTCGAGCGTCGCGTCCCAGCCGGCTTCCACGCCGGCCGCCGTCGGGGGGTCCTGCCGCCAGTAGTGGATCAGGAACGTCGTTAGCTCGCGGTGCTCGAGGTTGTTGGCGATCAGTCGTTCGAGCGCGGTCAACGGGGGTGCCGTGTCGAGCTGCGCCGCTTCGATCGCCTCCGTGATGCGGGTCGTCGCATGCTGCACAAGCCGCTCGACCAGCTGCCCGCGGGTACGGCACAAGCGGTAGAGCGTCGCCTTGCTGACCCCCACCGCGGCGGCCACTTCTTGCAGTGAGCCGCGTGGTTGATCGACCAGCGCTCGTGCGAGCGCCGCCATCATCTTGTCATTTTCCGCTTCCGCCCCGCGCGCCGTCACCGCGGATCATCATAGGCCAAGCGCCGGCGCCTGTCGAGGCTTGATTTAAATGAATCTAAATAGTATCATATAAATCTAAAAAGGATCATATGAGGGGAGGCTTGATGATCGTTAGGGTGTTTGGCGCCACAGGGCGGCGGGTGGCGACGTGACCGTCGTAGCCGGCACGCGCTGGTCGCTCTTGCTGCTGCTGGGCACGCTGACCACGATCGACATCATGTCGATCGACCTGTATCTCCCGGCGTTTCCCGCGATCGCGCGGACGTTCGGCGCCAGCGCGTCGGAGGTGCAGGCCACGCTGTCCGTCTTCGTCTTCGGCCTGGCCGGCGGTCAGTTGCTGTACGGGCCGCTCTTCGATCGCTTCGGCCGGCGGGCGCCGCTCCTGTTCGGCATCGCGCTGTTCGTCGCCGGAACTGTGCTGGCGGCGCTCGCACCAACGATCGAGCTGCTGCTATTGGCGCGCTTGCTGCAAGCGGGCGGCGCGGCAGCGGGCATTGTCGCGCCGCGCGCGGTCGTCACCGATCTGTTCGCCGAACGGGATGCCGCCGCGGTGTATTCGGTGCTCGGGCAAATCCAGATGCTGGCGCCGATCATCGCGCCGGTGCTCGGCGCGGCGATCCTACAGTGGAGCGGCTGGCGCGCGTCGTTCTGGCTGCTCGTGCTCATGGGCGCCGCAATCTGGGCGGTCGCATACCGCGTCGCTCCCGACTCGCTGCCGCCGGAGCGCCGCTCGCCCCTGTCGTGGCGGTCGGTCGCGTCGGCGTACGCGGGCCTGTTTCGCAATCGGCCGTTCATCTTCTACAGCGCCGCGAACACACTGCTCTTCGGCGCGCTGTTCGCGTACGTGAGCGTCGCCCCGTTCGTGCTGATCGCGCACTTCGGATTCTCAACGATGCAGTTCGCGCTGATCTTCGGCGGCATCGCGCTCGCCGCGGCGGCGACGGGTGCGCTGAACATTCGGCTGCTGCCGGCGTTCGGGTTGCGGGCGATCTTGCTATGCGGGCTCGGCGTAAGCTGCGTGGCCGGTCTCGCGCTGTGCGTGCTCTCGGTCTTGCACGGCAGCGGCTGGGCCTATGTGGCCGCGCTGACGTGCTTCGTCGGCGCCTTCGGCCTGATCATCGGCAACCTCATCGCGTCCACGATGGCCCGCGCCGGTGCGCAGGCCGGCGTTGGGTCGGCGTTCATGGGCGCAGGCCAGTATGTCGGCGGAGCAGTCGTCGGGCTCGTGACGGGTTGGATCGGAACGACGCCCGGCGTGCTGGGCGCTGCACTGCTCATCTGTGGCCTAGCAACGCTCGCGTTCGTCGCCGCAGCCGAACGTTCGTCCGGTTATCCCATCGCGTCGAGTTGACGCAGCGCGTCGGAGACCGTGCTTAGGCTAGCGCGGAGTTGGATGCAACGCTCGGGCCACAAACGCAGCCGCGGCTTTTCGCTGACACACGAAGTCGTTTGGATCGCAAGCCGCCAGCAATACCAATGTTAGCTGGAGCGGGTCGTCCGCAGGCAGCGCACTGCGCAACTGCGGCAGAATCTGCACGACCGCTCCAAACTTCGGATCACGAAAAACGGCGGCGTTATAGCCGAGTTGCGCGACGGTTACACCGATAGCAAGCCTTCGGGTCGACGGCGTGGCGTATCCGAACGTCGCGTTGAGCCCCGCATTCAAGCGGTTGAAGGCGGCTATCGCGGCCTGGATACGATTCGCGTCCGTCGTGCCGAATGACGTTCGCACGGTAGCGATCTCCGCATCGATTGCCGGTGCCCGTTCGCGAATGCGACCAAGCGCGTCATCGATGAATGGGCGCATCTCGGAAAAACGTGCCAGCGTCGGAATCTCGAACAGTTCGCGCAGCGTGCTGAGCGCGATGCCGAGGACGATCTCGTCATGGCGACCATCGGGAGGCGGCAAAACAAGAAGTGGAGTCGGCGGAAACTTCGCATCCACCGCCTGAACGAATGTTTCGGTCGCGCCATCGCCGGCCGCGGTAAGCATGGCCGCCGGAGTAGGCGGAGTCAAGCCAAGCGCCGTTAATTGCGGCTGATTTTTGGTGGCGAACAGCGCGCCGGCGGAGAGTGTCTGTAGTAGCCGATTAGCGCCGGCGCTACGAATCAGCCCAGCCGCCTCCGTGACGGAAGCGATCGCGCTTTGCGATTGCGGCAGGTTGGAATATGAACGCGAATTGATATAGCTCAAGGCGCGCGATGCATGTAGGAGATCGCCTTCCGCAATTGCCGCGCGCAGAACGCGAAAGGGAAATGGGCCTGCGTTTGGGATCTGCGAGTCTTCACGGTCCATCGCCGGTCCCGCGAATGCATCAAGGTCATACTCGCATTGGGGAACGAGCGCGACCGGAGCGCAAATCATCGGTTCGCGGAACGTTGTGATGACGCGAGCATCGCGGCGCCCAAGCGAAGCCGCCGCATCATCCCCCGTAAGCGTCTGAGCGGCGACGGGCACGGCACACGTCGCAAATGCAAGAGCGACCGTCGCCAAACGCCGTATGACGAAACCCTGCATTCTACAGGTTGTCCGAGGTGAATTGCGGCATGACCTCGCGTGCGAAGAGCTCTGCCGAGTCTTTGACGATGTGACGCGTTTCGCCGGCCCACTCGCCGATGAAGCGCACATGCATGTGGTTGATCCCGAGATCGACCAGCTCCTGAACCTTCGCAGCGACCGTGTCGGGACTGCCGGCGATGGTGCCCAGCATATCGAGGCCCTTGGCGTAATCCTCGGCCGTTGATTTGCCGGCCTTCTGCGTCATGACCGGGCCGTCGAGGCGCCCGTAGCGGGCGATGTATTGCTTCCGCATCGCCATCTGTTCGGCTTGCGCGACCTTCTCGCGAGCCTTCGCTTCTTCATCGGTTTCGGCGACGCAGAGGCTCAGCCAGTCCACCGAGCACCAGCGCAGACAATTTTGCTCGATCTCGGGAGGATGGTTCGCTTCGGCGAGCGCGGCGCGGTAGATGCGAATTTGTTCGCGTAGATCGGCGCCGAGTACGCCCAGAAACGCGGGTAGTCCGAGGTGCGCGGCACGCACGATCGCCGGCTCGCGGGTAGCCGTGCGGATGACCGTCGGATGCGGCTTCGTGTACGGCGCGGGCATGACGCGCCGCTTCACGGTACCGCTGTAGTGCCCAATCGAGAACGTGTATTCCGGATCGCCGTCGCGGAAATTCCATAGCCGCTGCATGACGTCGAGCGTGTCTTCCGCCGCTTTTCCGGACGCATGATATTCCGGATCGATGCCGAGCCCCGCGGGTTCGGTGCCTTGCCATCCGCTTCCGACGCCGAATAGCACCCGGCCGTCGCTCAAGTGGTCGAGCAGATTCATGCTTTCGACCAGCCGTAGGGGATGATAGAACGGAATCGAGAGGACGCCGAAACCGACGTACCGCTCGCGCGGAATCCGCGGCAAGACGAAGGCCGCGAACTGCATGATGTTGCTGTTCCAGGGCCCTTTGAAGTGATGGTCGGTGAACCAGACGTTGTAGCCGAGCTCGGCCAGCCACACAGACTGCTCTACCGTCATGTTGATGATGCGGTGATCGTCCGCGGGCTCGACGTAATCCGGCAGGTACATGTTCATGGTCATCGCCGAAAACTGCATTGACTCGTATATTCCAAGCGCGCCCGCATAGCCATGCAAACGGCCGCTATTTACACGCGTAAGAGTGAGAAGCGCGTATGTTCTTCCAAGGGAGCCAAATGCCAACGCGAAAAGCGTCACCTTCTCTACCTTGCACTACGAGGCGTTCGCGAGGTCGATATCAGAGTCCAATCTTCTACGGGCGGTGTAATTTAGTGGATTCGGCAATCGTCTGGGAACATCGACCAGCGGGTTTTGCTTTCCCCCATCACGAGATCTCGTCCATCACGGCGCTCCTTCATCGAGCTTATGCCCCACTCGCGGAAAAGGGTTGGAACTATTCCGCGGCCACTCAACACGATAATATTACGCTTGAGCGCTTACAACGTGGCGATACGGTCATCGCATTGATTGACGGAATAATTGTTGCTACGGGAACAGTCTACCTCACTCCATTACGCAAATCGCGTACTGCGGTCTATTGTCAAAACGGCGGTTCGCATTTTTCCCAATTTGCTGTTGAGCCGCGGCTCCAGGGCAAGGGTGTCGGCTTCGAATTGTTGTCGCGGCTAGAAGAGCTTGCTGCTCGGGCCGGCTGCAACTTCATCGCTTGCGACACCGCGGAGCATGCGGATGACTTGCGAGCCTATTACTCGCGATGCGGTTACGAGTTCATTGACCGTGTCCATTGGGAAGGGAAGACCTACGGCAGTGTCATTCTCGTTAAGTCGTTGACCAGGCCGAAGTAGTCTGGTGAAAGCCGCAGCGGGAAGGTGCTTTGCGTAATGGTATGGGCCCAGAGAAAGCGGGGCTCTTTTTGTTTATGTGTGCATGTCGCTGTAGCGGGACGATCTCGACGATTCGCGCGATCAAGCGCAGGCTCGGTGCGACGTGGCAAGCAATCACCGCGTATGACATCACGTGTCCTTTGCGCGCTATTTTCGATCTTACTGATTGCAATCGCGACGCCGACTCCGGTTCCGGCTGCGCAGCAGACCGTGACGTATATTCATTTCAGCAATGAGACGAGACGATATATCTGGGTGACAGCGCGCCCGGACGCCAACTCTGCGGCGAACGTCGGCGCTTGGTGCGTTGCCCCGTACGCAAGGGATCAACAAACGTTTAAAGTGCACATTGCCGCATTCCATTTTCACTTATATGAATTGGCTTGCAACGAAAAAAAGCGCCTTTATTTAGGCGAACAGCTCGTTCTCACTCATGGGCAATCAAATGTGTCCTTGACAGCTAGGAAATTAAACTCAGCCGACTATATCTACATCGCGCCCTAACGAGCCGTCTTCTCTTTTTGCGAAACGGTGTGGTCGACATCGCACAGCAAACGGGTTCGCTAAGCACACGCGCTCCAGCTAGTACTTCGCTGGTCCGGCTTCGATTCCGTCAGTCTGCTGGCGAGGTGACTCTTTGAGATGGCCCGGATCGTATGTTATCGCGCGTCACGTCGCGCAAGCAGATCATGCAGCGTCTTTTTTGGCGTGCGATACCGCGAGCATCTCCGCCTCTTCGACGATCCGCCGAACCATGTTCCCGAAGATGAACTCGTGGAACGGCAGCACCATGTACCAATACGCATAGCCGAACAGACCACGCGGTTCGAAGAACGCCGTCTGGCGCAGCGTCGTGCCGCCCGTGCCATTCGGCGCAGACTCAAATTGGAGCCACGCAATGCCAGGCAACTTCATTTCGGCGCGTAAGCGCAGCAAAGCCGGCGGCCGGTACTGCTCGACGCGCCAGAAATCTACCGCGTCACCGACCCGGAGTTCGGTTGCCGAACGGCGACCGCGGCGGGTTCCGACGCCACCGGCGAGACGATCCATCGCCCCACGCAGCTGCCATAAGAAATCGCCGTAGAGCCATCCACGTTTACCGCCGAGGCTCGAGTATACGGCTGAGACCTGGGCGGGATCCGCTCGAGTCTGTCGCTCGCGGCGGTCGATGAGCATGCCCTGCGTGAGGCCGGAGAACTCGCCCGGCAAAGTCCGTACGTCATAGGCATCGAACCACGTGGTCGCCTGTTCGGTCGAGAGCGAACGGTCGAGCGCGACGCGCAGGGCGTCATCATACCCGCTCGGGACAATTTCCGGGAAAGCGCGTCGCGCGCCGTCGTTCTTGACGATGACCTCATTGGTCAAGCCCTCGACGAGCGGCCGGGCGATGCTCGCCGGAATCGGCGTGACGAGATGGATCCAATACGATGAGAGCCGAGGAGTGAGGAACGGCACCACCAGCATGTGCCGCGAAAGGCCGCGCACCGAAGCGTAACGCATCATCATCTCGCGGTACGTCATCACATCCGCTCCGCCGATCTCATAGATCGTCGACGCGTTTTCCGGGCGCTTCAACGCGTCGACGAGATAGCGGATGACGTCGTGGACGGCGATAGGTTGACAACGCGTCGAGACCCATTTCGGGGCCACCATTACCGGCAAACGCTCGGTAAGATAGCGAATCATCTCGAAGGAGATGCTGCCCGAGCCGACGATGATCGCCGCGCGAAACTCCGTTACGAGCACGCCGCCATACCGCAAAATCTCTCCGACTTCGTGACGGCTGCGCAAATGCGGCGAGAGCGTCGTCCCGTCGATGCCCAAACCCCCGAGAAAGATAATGCGCTTCACACCAGCTTCGTGCGCAGCGGCGCCAAACGTTGCCGCTGCTTCGCGATCGCTCTGCGAGAAATCTTGCCGATCGGCAGTCATCGAGTGAATGAGGTAATAAGCGATCTCGATCCCGTCCATTGCGGCGAGCATCGACGGCGCGTCGAAGACGTCGCCGCGCACGACGTCCACCCCGGCGAAGCGTCCCGCCAGCCGTTCCGGGAGGCGCGCAACGCAGCGGACCTCGTGACCGTCGTTCAGGAGCGCGGGAACGAGTAGGCCACCGATATAACCTGTGGCACCGGTAACGAGAACGCGCACGTCTAGCGACCGGGCCGGAAAGTATTCAAGCGGCTCCCCTGTACCCGGAAACCAAACCGTGAACCAATTGGAGCGGACGCCGCCCCGCCTCCGGTCTTTCTAGTCGGCTTGGCGAACCCGCGAGCATGAAGCCGGCTGCAAAGCCAGCGTGTCCGGCTTCGCCGCTGGGGGCCGAGCGGCGCTGGCAAGGTGCTTACCGTAACGGTATCGTCGCAATCGCACAGCAGACGGGTTCGTAAAGCACCACTTACCACTTTCATTTTACACCAGGCAGGGGGGCTTGCCGCAAGCCCCGGGTCGTGCCGCATAATGCTCGTCTGAGGTTAGGGACAGGGGCGTGCGAGTGTTGTTGTCGACCGGATCGCGCAAGGGCGCGACAAACGACGGTGCAGGGAGTGGCCGATAATGGAGGCCGACGTGACCATCGTTGGTGCCGGCCCAACCGGTTTAATGCTGGCCGCTGAACTGCGTCTGGCGAGAGTGCGAACGCTGGTGCTGGAGCGCCGGCCGGAAATCCGCGAGACCCCGAGGGCCGGCGCTTTCGTCGGACGGATCGTGGACCTGCTGCGTTACCGGGGTTTGCTCGGTCGGATTGAAGCCGCGAGCGGCATCCCCAGCTTCCGGGCTCCGAAGGTGCCATTCGGCAACCTTTATCTGGACTTTTCCCAACTGGCTGAAGCCCCGATCTGGGGAGCGCGCCTGCCGCAACCGCAGCTCGAGCGGCTGCTCGAGGAGCACGCTCGCGAACTCGGCGCCGAGATCCGTCGCGGGCACGAGCTTGTCGGACTCCGCCAGCACGACGCGTCGGTGACAGTAGAGGTCCATGGCTCCGACGGCCCTTACCGGCTCGAGACCCGCTACCTAGTCGGCTGTGACGGATCACGCAGCCGGGTCCGTGTTCTTGCCGGGATTGCGTTTCCCGGCACAACCTATCCGGAGGTCAACCGGCTCGGCACGACAACCGTGCACCATTCGGTGATCCGTCTGGACAACGGCGACATCGTCGTGCCTGGACTTGGGTTAGTCCGTGCGGGCTTTACGCGAACGGCGCGCGGTGTGTTCGCACTCGGCTCACTCGACCCGGCTGTTCTGGGGATCCAGACCACCGAAGACGAGCAAACCGCGGTCGACGATGATGCGCCGATGACCCGAACCGAATTCCGGGACAGCATCCGCCGCGTGCTCGGCGGGGACATCCCCTTGGGTGAAGTGACGCGGCTGTCGCGCTATGGATTTGAGGCCCGGCAGGCTGAGCTGTATCGCAACGGACGGATTCTGGTGGCCGGTGATGCGGCTCATCAGTTTCCCGCCACCGGCATCGGCATCAATGTTGGCATGCTCGACGCGGTCAACCTTGGCTGGAAGCTGGCCGCAGCCGCGCAGGGCTGGGCTCCAGCCGGCCTACTCGACACTTATCACGACGAGCGGCACTTCGCCGGCGCACGCGGCATGATGCAGACCCAGGCTCAAGCAGCTCTGCGGCGCGAACAGGACCCAGCGATGGAAGCACTTCGGGAACTTCTCCAGGAGTTGATGGTCTACGATCAGCCGCTGCGCCACATGGGCGAGCTGATAGCCGCCACGGATATCCGCTACTCTCCGACAAACCCCAACGGGCGTGCACTGACTGGCACCTTCGTACCCGACCTCATCCTACACACCGATCAGGGTGCTACCAGCGTCGCGGCTCTGATGCGCACAGCACGGCCGATCTTGCTCGACCTTGCCGATCGCTCAGAATTACGCAGTACCGCCCGGGACTGGCAACATCGTATCGACATCCACACAACTAAGACCGACGATCGGCCAGCCGATGCTCTCCTGATCCGCCCGGATGCCCACATCGGCTGGGCCGCGACAATTGACGAGCCCGCAGCGACCGCCACGGTCGCGTTGCGAGAAGCGCTCCTCCGCTGGTTCGGCTCACCCGAAACCAAGAGGGTGCTTAGCGAAACGGTGTAGTCGCCATTGCTCAGCAAACGGGTCGATAAAGCACACGACTCGCCTACGTAATTCGTGAGGGCCTCACGAGCGTCCCTTGGTGATGGCGGGTTTATGCACTGGCCGCTAGGTTCCGCGAATTATCTCAGATTGGGCCTGGCGGAGGCGCGTTCGGTAATGTCCTCCTTACCGACCACCTAAGTGCTTAGAGTGCAAGGTCTCAATCGCTTCGAGAATAGCAACGGGATTCGAACTCTATTTTCCGGCTCCGATGACTTGGGTTGTATCCGGAAAAGCCGTTGTTTGATCGGTTTTTGCAATTCTCTGTCCCGAGCTACGAGGTCCGCTTTCCGGCTGTTAGGTAGCCAATTGGGTAGCCAAGCCGCCTACCTGCAAAATCGCGCCCAGCACCGTGCCGGGGACACCCGGAGGCGATACGTCGAGGCTCTACGAGCCGCCCACAATCACGATATCGGACCGTTACGGCTTTTGCCCGCTCCTAAAAGAGAGCAACGCCGTCCTTGCAGCAGCTTGCACGCTCAGTCCCGAGATGAGGACGATGTAATCTCGGCCGCTAGGTCAATCCGATCTCGCCTTGGCAAGTAGGGGCACGTTATCGAAAAACGCCGTTGAGCGCTTTGTTCGCCTCACGGATGTCGCGCAGCAAGCTGCGCACGGGCGTAGATAGCAGCGTTTCCTCACGGGTTATTAGGTACACGGCGCCGGCGAATGCGGGCTCTGCGACGCGCAATTCCTTGAACGCACCGCTCGCGATCTCGCGGCGATAAAGCTGCTGGGGCATGAGTGCGACGACGTCGGCCTGCGCGACGAGCCCGGCCGCGGTCCACGATGAGATCGGTGCGAAAACGCTCCCCGCCGGCGGCATCAAGCCATTCTCCGTGAACGTCGCGCGAAATCGCTCCGCGGAGGCGGTGTTGCCGAACGGTACGATCCAACGCGCACGTTGAAGATCTTCGAGCGTCACGCGGCGTTTCTTCGCTAACGGGTGCGCCGCACGAACGACGATCGCCGGATGCAAGCTCCCCAGCAGTTCGAGTTTCATCCCGTGATGTGTACCGATGCCGGCGGTGATGCTGGGCTCGCTGCCGAGGATGAGATCGAGATCGCCGTTCGCGAGAAGCGGTTCGAGACTGGCGTAAAGGCCCTCGCGGATGGCGATCTGCGCGTCGGGATAGCGTTCGAGGAACCGGGAGAGCGCGGTGGCAGCGACGTCGGCGCCCTCGATCGGTCCGACGCCGAGACGGATCATCGCGGGCGGGCCACCGCGGATCGCGTTTAGTTCGCCCGCGGCGTTGCGCAAGTTGGCCTCAAGTGCGCGGTGGTATTGCAGTAAGGCGCGGCCGTAATCGGTCGGCGCGACGCCTTTCGGGCCGCGTCCGAAGAGGGGTACGCCGACCGCGCGCTCGATGGCGCTCATGCTGCGACTGAGGGTCGGCTGTTGCATGCCGAGGTGCTTGGCGGCCGCGCTGATGCTACCGTGTTCGAATACGGCGGCGAGTTGGCGAAGATGGCGGAGTTCCAGCGAGAGTAAGGTTGTATCGAACGAATCGTGTGCCCGCATCTGCGCCAGCCTTCCCATACGTAAAACGTATAGCGCAGGCAATTTTACCATACGTGTGGTGATTACTTCCCGCGGGTGACCGCTGTGGCGGACGGAATCTTCCTCGAATGATCGACTCGCCCGTCAGCCCCGACCCCTGGTCCTACATCCAAGACTGGGACGTCGAATACTTCGGCCCCGAGATCCGCGACCCGAACGAGCGCCGGCGTTGGGAAACCACCTTCGCGATCGCCGGTGGCCTGCCGTATATCTGGCAAGTCGTGGCGCGACCGATCTGCCACGTGATTTACGGCCTGCTCGAAGCCAAGCCCGGCGACCGGGTGCTGATCATTGGGGAGGGAGTCGGCCCGGCGAAATGGGCCGACGACTTGCGCGCTATGGTGGGGCCGCTCGGCGCGATCGATGTCGTCGAAATCATCCGCGACGGCCGCGACGCCGTGATGCAGAAGAAGCGCGGCCGCAACGGCAAGCTCGGCTGCTGGCAGTGGACGTACGGAAACGCCGCCGCGGATAACTCCTACGACTGCATCGGCATCCTTCAGTCAACGCAACATTGCGATGACTGGCGCGAGACCGGCGCCGATCTCATTCGCGCGCTCAAGCCTGGCCGGCGCATCGTGTTCGCCGAAGCCGTGTTGGGCGGCGTGCTCTTCCAGCAACGCATCAAGGCCGACGTGCACATGGCGCAGTGGTACGCCAAGATGTTTCCCGCATCGCTGAACTTCGCCGAAGTCTCCAACTATTCGGGCGAAGAGCTGACGGCCATGTGCGGCCCGATGCTCGAAGATCCGCAACACATGGAATGGCACGGCATCGAGATGTTCTGGGGCCGTAAAGCCCACGCAACGCCCGCAAAGGAAGCATCATGAAACGGACCACTGCCGGCTTCGCCCTCGCCGCACTCGCACTGCTCGTTGCCGGACCGGGCTTCGCTGCCGATACGACGCCGATCGAGATTCCCGCGCTCTATCCGATGACCGGGCCCGCCGCATTCATCGGTCAAGGCCAGAGCAAAACGCTCGAGATCATCGAGCGCATGGTCAACGCGAAGGGCGGCATCCAAGGTCATCCGATTCATTTCAGCATCCAGGACGACGCCGGCAATCCCGCGACCGCGGTCCAACTCGCGAACGCGGTCATCGCCAAGAAACCGTCGCTCTTCCTTGGACCGGCGCTGACGGCGGAATGCGCGGCGGTGCTGCCGTTGGCGAAGAACGGGCCGGTCGACTACTGCATGTCACCGGGCATCGAGCCCCCGGCGGGCAGCTACGTTTATTCCGCCGGTATGGCCGGCCCGGATCTAGCGAGGCTCTATGTGCGCTACTTCCACCTTCGCGGTTGGAACCGCATCGCGATGATCACCGCGACGGACGCGACCGGACAGCTCTTCGAACGCTCGTTCAACGACGCGATCGCGTCGCCGGAAAATGCCGGCGTCGAGGCCGTCGACCGCCAGCACTTCAATTCCACCGATCTCAGCGTCGTCGCGCAGATGTCCCACATCAAAGCCTCGAACGCACAAGTACTCATCGCCTGGACGGCCGGCGCCGGCTTCGGCACCGTGCTGCACGGGATCCAAGACGCCGGTGTCACCTTACCCATCGGCGGCGGCGGAGCGAACATGACCTATTCTCAAATGGAACAGTTCAAAGACGTGTTGCCGAAAGAACTGTACTTTCCGTCGCTCAGTTCGCTCACTGCGAGCGGCGCCGGCCCGGGACCGATTCGCGACGCGCAGATGATCTACCGCAAGGCGTTTAAGGACGCCGGCATCCGGCCCGATTTCCAGAACAATATCGCCTGGGATCCGGCGATGATCGTCGTCGCCGCGTACAAGGCGGTCGGGCCGCAAGCCACAGCGACGCAGTTGCAAGGGTACATACAGGGCCTGCACAGTTGGGCCGGTATCAACGGCATCTACGATTTCCGCGATGGAAAGCAACGCGGCATCACGCTCGGTGTCGGCGTCATTGCGCGCTGGGATCCGAAGACCGGCGACTTCGTCGCGGCCAGCAAACTCGGCGGCTATCCGCTTTAAGCCCGGACGACACGTGTGATGGTAAATACCAAGCTGGCTGAGTCCGGGATCGATCTTTGGTCGGAGAGCTCCTTATTGGATCCCTTTGACAACTATCGCGTGCTGCGAGATTTGGCACCAGTCGTGGCGTTGAAACAGTATGGCGTGTTGGCGCTTCCTCGCTTCGACGACGTGCGCAGCGCGCTGCGAAATTGGCGCGTGTTTTCATCCGCACACGGCGTCGGCATGAATGAGCGCAGCAACGAGCTGAATCGCGGCTCACTCCTGACGAGCGATGGACCGGAGCACGTTGCTTTGCGAAAAATCATCGGCCGGCCGTTAGGCACTCAGGCGATGAGCCAACTCCGCGACACGATAACCGTTGAGGCGGAGGCCGTCGCTTCGCGAGTCGCCGCGCTCGGCCAGTTCGACGGAGTTCGAGACCTCGCTTGGCACTTGCCGCTTGCCGTCGTTCGAACGCTCGTCGGCCTGCCCGAACAGGGCCGTGAACGCATGCTTGAATGGGGCGCCGCCGGCTTCAACGCCGGCGGACCTGACAATGAGCGATCGCGGGCTGGAACGGCTCTGCGCATGGAAATGATGGAGTACATGCGGACCACGGCGGTGCCCGGAAAGCTGGCGCCGGGTAGCTGGGGTGCACAGCTCTATGAGGCCGGCGAGCGGGGCGAGATACCACTCGAGCGATGCGCTCGCGAGATGTCCAACTACGTCGGCCCGAGCTTGGACACGACGATCAATGCGACGACAAGCGCTTTGTGGCTTTTTGCGAAGCATCCCGATCAGTGGGACGCAATCCGCGATGATCCGGCGCTCATACCGAACGCCGTGCAGGAAGTGTTACGCATCGAGGCTCCGGTCCAGTTTTTTACACGTTACGTCACGGAAGATGTGATGGTCGGCGATACCGTCGTGCCGGCCGACTCCCGTGTCCTCATCATGTATGGGTCGGCTAATCGCGACGAGCGGCATTGGGACGCTCCGGAGCGATTTGACATCAAACGCGACGCGAGCGATCAGCTAGCGTTTGGACATGGCGCGCACGTTTGTTTGGGAATGCCGCTGGCCCGCCTCGAAATTGGAACCCTGCTGTTGTCACTTGCGAGGCGAGTCAAGCGTTTTTCCGTTACCGCACCTGAGCGCGCCATCAACAACTCCTTGCGAGGGTTCGCCCGCCTCCCGCTTACCTTGGAAATAATGCCGGCATGAGTCCAGGCGGCTGTGTTCGCCGACGAGCTGGAAATGTATATGCACGAGCACGTCGTCTCGCGACGAGCCAAGCTCGCATGAACACTCTTGGCGTCGTTTACGCGTCTGGGCTGGCGACTCAAAAGCCGGACAGCAGAGACGTTATGACGAGAATTGTGACCATTTCCGCCATGGACACAGAAAAAACCCCGCCGTAGCGAAGTTTTATTGGTAGCCCCAACGGGAGTCGAACCCGTTATACTCGCATGCGGATGACTGCGAGCCCTCCACAAAATAGACCAAGTCTGTCCTGGGACCGGCTTCTGGGATGCCAGTTAATGCGGCCTGTTGCGGGGGCGAAGTAGACATTTTAGTGGACCTCCTCACGGCTTTACAGGCGATGCGCTCAAGCGGCTCGCCGTCACGCGGCTAAGGCGCGGACGCTCGAGGATAGCCCGACACTCGCATATTCAGCGTGCATTTGCGTTTGATGAGGACAAGTTTTTCGAGTTGTTTTCGCCCGTCTCGATCGTGCGGGTGCGTAACTTCCGTCCGCGATACCGGCGGCCGCAACACCAACGTGGTCGCCCCTTGGAGCGCGACAAAGCTGATTCGGACTCGTCCCGCACGCACCGTTGGCCAGTGCCCGTCGGACGAACGCGCCATATTTTACCTAAGCGAAGCGCGCGGGCAGGCCTCTGATTACGCTAAATGCCCGTTTCGACAACCTGTTCTTCCGTCCACTGCCAGCTCTTTACAGGCTGATTCAATTCATTGGCCTGTATCTCGCGCGCTAAGAGTTTGCGCAGAAGAATCACCTCGACGTCCGATCGACCCAGCCGGTCGTCCCGGTCGTGTAGTGCGGGCTGGGCGTTCAACACGACCGCATCTTGAATGTTTACAAGTTGCGGATGATGTAGCGGCACTTCATCGACATGCATCTCGCCGTTCAAGCAAGCATCGACATAAAATTGGGCCGGCGGTAGGTCTTTGGCAGCGTCGCGATACCTCTGTCGATCTTCTAAGTAACGGTCGAGATCAGGTCCCGATTTTTCGATCAGACGCACAGTGTAGTTCTGTGTGTTTTCGTCGTCGATGGGTATCCGCCAACCTAGTTGCTTCACCCAACCGGCGACGTCATCGAAAATAATATTGTACGACATGAATGGCAGCAGAATGTGATGCACGTTGTACTTCCCGTCGCTGAAGCGTGTGTAACCGCGGATACCGTAGTCAGTTTCGACAGCATCGTACTCGGGGATTTCGCGGTTGAAGCCAGCGTCTGTGAAGGCTGATCGGCGATGCGTGAAGCGCACGTGGAGCCAATCCGACCCGTTCTCGCGCGAATTCAGATAGTTGCTTTGGCGCAGGTAGTTTCGGTTCTCGACGAGACTCGCTTTCTGCCATTCGCCCGGCTGCGGAAGCGGAGGCGGCTCATCCTCGCCGAAATAAGCGAATATCAGGCCAACCCACGATTGCGTCGGGTAACTGCGGACGCGAATTTTGTCAGCGAAGCCCGCTGTTTCGCCGGGCTGCTCGACGCACTGTCCCTGCGCATCGTACAGCCACCCGTGGTAGACGCAGCGGATGCATTCGCCCTCTATCCAGCCGGTAGACAAGCGCGTCCCGCGATGCGCGCAGAGGTTCGCAATGACATGCGGCACCCCGGACTCACCACGATAGACGGTGACGCGCTCGCCCATAACGACCACAGATTTTCCGCGACCGGGCTTGATGCTCTCAAGCTCCGCAACCGGCACCCAAAAACGCCGATAGTAGCGCCCGGCCGGTGTATCGGGGCCGGTGTGGGAGAGATCGGCGCCGTGATGCGCATTCGCGGCGATTCGAGCCGGGCGTTCAGTTGATTGCATCTGGTGCTCCTTCGCTAGGTAGATTTCGGCGCATTAGCGTTTTGCGCGACCGCCCGGATCAGAAACTTGCTCGAATTGGGTCGTCTTTGGGTTCCAGCGCACCATGATGACGGCGGAGTCGCTCAGCCCATGCTGGTTGCCACTGCGGAAGTCGTAGACCCCATTGAGTCCGACGAACCCATGGAGCGTCTCGAGAAAATCGTGCAACTGGGTGGCCGTGGCGTCAGGTCCCAGCTGGCGAAGCGCGTAAACCACGACATCGGCGGGATCCCAGGCGAAAAGGTGCAGCGGTGACGGACGAATGCCGGCCGCACGAAAGGCAGCATAGAAGTCATCAATCTTCTGACGGAGAGGGCCTTGCACGTTGCCTGATTCCTGATAACGGAACCCGTTGAAGAGCAAGTCCTTGGGCAAGACGTCATTGAGTTGCGCGAGTTGGTCGTAGTTCATGTTCGCTGCCGATGCTTCAACCGGAACATTGAGGCCGCCGTTGAGGAGCCCGCGCATCACGGTTGCAAAGGCGCTGCCGTTGGCGAACGTAATCACGAGGTCTGGAGCGGCGGCTTGCATACGGGCGATTTGCGCCGCGACGCTCACATCCGACGGGTTGAAGCGCTCGTGCGCGACCAGGCTAAGGCTTTGATTTTCCGGCAAGGCCATCGCCTGCAGAACGATACGGTCTGATTCTTGTCCCGTCGCATCGGTGGAGTCGATCAAGGCGATGCGATGATATCCGCGGTCCCGGGCATAGCGAATAGCTACCGGAATCAGATAGCCGGCCGAGACCGAGCTTGCGAACACGTAACTGCCGGGCGCTGGCTGCACCACCGGCGAAAAGGAGTAGATGACCGGACCGTTCGGAACGAGTGGGGCGACCGCGCCGGCTTCAGCGCTTGTCGCGAAACCCATTATGATCGACGGGCGGCTTCCTAAGAGGCCATTCACCAGCTGCACCGCTACTTGCGGACTGCTTTGGCTGTCGGCGACGACGAAGTGGATCGCGCGCTTACGAACGCCACCCGACCGGTCGATCCACCGTTCGTAGACCGCGAGCGCTTCCGCTTCGGTCTTTCCGAAGAAAGCGGCAGGTCCCGTCATCGGCAAGACGACGTTGATGATAAGCGGTCCCTCGGCGTCAGCTGTGCGTTCGCAAACGATTGCTATAAGCAGCAGTGCGGCGACAATCGAAACGAGCGCTCTCATCGAAGCGGCGCCCCGCCGCCGTCGCTCACCGGAATCCAATACGCCAGCTTGGGGTCCCAGCGCGACACCACGACCGACGAGGCGGTAAGGCCGTGCTGATCGCCAATGCGGAAGTCGTAGATGCCGTTGACGCCCGGAAAGTCGTGAAGTTGCTCGATATAGGCGCGTAATTGCGAAGCAGTCGCGTTCGTGCCAAGGCGACGCAAGCCTGAGACAACGATGAGCGCAGCGTCCCAGCTGTACGAGTGGAGCGGTGACGGTGGGGTCCCCGCCGCTTTAAAGGCTTCGCCGAATTCTTGCTGCACCGGCCGTAAGATTCCGCCCCGTGCCGGCGCAATGAACACATTGCTCGCAAAAAGAAGTTCCTTTGGTATGAAACTTGCGTAACTCGCGAGCTGCTGGACGTTCATTGCGCTCGTAGTAGCAAATACTGGCAGATTCATTCCAGCATCGTTCAAACCATGAAGCGCAGTCCCGAGTGCCGATCCAGTCGTAAAGGCAAAAACTAACTGCGCACCGGAGGCGGCTATACGCGCGATCTGCGCCGCCACGCTGATATCGCCAACGGCGAAGTGTTCCCGTGCGACAAGTTTGATGTTGCGGTTCTCAGGAAGCGCGATCGCATCGTCCATGCTGCGCTCACCCGAAACCCCGGAGGCGTCGCTCGTGGCGATACTCGCAACGCGCGTATAGCCTCCGTTGCGGATGTAGTTGAACGACGCGGGAAGCAGGTACCCGACCGAACCGCCGGCACCGAACGTGTACGCTCCATTCTTGGGCTCGAAGGCGGGAGAGAGGCAGAACTGCACCGGGCCCTGCGGTACGAGCGCCGCCATTGCAGCGCAACTCGCTGCCAACGATGAGCCCATGAACACCGCCGGCGCTCGCGCGAGAATCGCGCTTGCGAGTTGAACGGCAACCTGCGGATTCGTTGCGTCGTCATGGATCTCGAAGTGCACCGGCTGCCCGTTGATGCCGCCCTTAGCGTTGCTCGTCTTTTCGAAAATCGCAAATGCTAGCGACTCGTCCTTTCCGAGAGTTGCACCCGCGCCCGTCATCGACAAGACCACGTCGATCGTGAGCGGTGCCGACGGCGCGGCATTGGTCCGCGCGACGGTGGACGTCAATGCCAGTAGGACTCCGAGGGCAATTTTGAGCGCGGTGCTGAGCAAATTCACCGTCTTCCCATCCATTCACGTAAAGTAAATACGTTCACCTATAGTGAACGCAATTCTACTCTTTTATCCACGCCGTGGCAAGTCTTAGCTGTTATGCCCGACGTCGGCGGATGCTTCAGCCGTGGCGACAAGCAGGTCCCTGACGATTTCCGAGTCAGACCTCCCCGCGCTGCCTGTCTCGAGCACCGTAACGGATGCGAACAAGTCGCCTTCAGCGCCGAAAATCGGGGCAGCGAAGGCGCGCACGCCCGGCAGAATCTCATCGACCGACGTGGAAAAGCCGGAACTGCGGATCTCTTCAAGTTTCGCTGAGAGGTTCGATAATGGAGGCTCGCGCTGGAGCAATTGCGCGGTGACTTTTTTTGGCAGGTAGACGAGATAGAGTCTGCCGGTCGCGGAGCGTTGCAGTGGCAACGTGGAACCGAGTCGGAAGCTGATCATTGGTGCATCGACGCCGTTTAGCCAGCGTACAATCGTGACGCCGGCGTCGCCCCAAACGGCAAGGAATACCGTGTGACCATTGGCCTCGCGAAGCCGGGCGGTTCGCTCGGCAACGATGCGATACGGATCGCTCTGCCGGATGGCGAGAAAGCCCAAGCGGCGCAACGCCGGTCCCAATTCATACTCGCCGCTCTCGGTCTGCTGCGCGAAACCGGTGCGAACGAAACTTGACAGATAACGGTGGATTTTACTCGGCTGCATGTTGGCCTGAGAGGCGATTTGGCCCAGCGTCGCCGGCCGCCCGAAATGGGCGAGCGCGTGCAGCACTGAAACGCCGACCTCGACAGACTGGATTCCGGCGCTCTGAGTCTGATGCGTCACTGCGGTATCGGGTGCGGGGACGATTGCCCATTCCCTGCCGTCTCGTTCGCGGCCGCCGTCCGATCGCATGCCACAAGCTGGTCCGGTCGTAGTGCCGCTCATGCTAGGCTTCTTTTCGTCGATGACCGTGCCGAAACGCGCCAGGGCCGAACGCCATCTTGCAGACCTCTCACGCGCGACGCCGCCTGGATCCGATAAACGTCGCCCTGCTGACCGTGAGGTCACGCGATGCCGTCCGGTGACATCGTCGCCGCTAGTCGATGTTGGTAAAGAGCGACGCCTCGAGGCGGCGCGCGATGACGCCCGCGCTTCGCCTCAGAACGTCTAACATGCCGACGACCCGCTCCCGCGGCAAGCGTTGCGACGGACACAGTAACCCGAGTGCTCCGTACACTTCCCCTTTTGATCCGCGGATTATTAGTGAAACGGAATTGACGTTAAGATTTGTTTCACCAAAGCTCGTCGCGTAGCCGCAGTTGCGAACTTCTATGAGTTCGCGCTCCAGCTCGCTGCGCTTGGCGATGGTATGCACAGTCCGTACATCTAACTTCGGTTTTGAGTAGAGTCGACGGACTTGTAATCGGGACAACTCGGCAAGCAACGCTTTGCCGGCCGCAGTTGCGTACGCCGGAACACCGAATCGCCACGGCAGCGGTGCGACGCGTAGCGCTTCAGGACTCTCTACTGAGACGATAACGTGCGCTTCGCTCCCGCGAAGCACCGCTAGCACGACTGTTTCGCGGCTACGTGTCGCCAGTGTTTCCAATTCTAGCTGCGCGGCGCGGCAGAGCGCACCCTCTTCAAGAAGAGACTGAGCAAGACCGAGTAATGCTGGCCCTGCATAGTAAGCGTGCGTTTTCGGATCTTGTCGCGCAAATCCACGTGAACGCAGCATTGATAATAATCGGTGTGTTGTCGATGGAGAAATGCCGAGTGTCTGACTCGCTTGCGTGATGCGAACCGGATGGTCCGGGCTCTTGAAGAGGAGTAATATCTCCAGGCCCTTTGCAAGCGATCGGACCGGATACGGTTCTTCCGCTACAGCTCGACTCAATGCTCACTCCCTAAAAGTTTCCACGTTGAAGAAAAACAGTTCTCTGCGTGCGAATAGCCTTGACGGAACTGGTCGGGCATCTGATACTTCCATGGCATACGCGTTTTCTCTGTTCAACGCGTTGGAGAAATCATGCTTTCTAACGATGACAACGCGCTATTAGCGCAAACCGGGCCGGGCACCGCGATGGGTGAGCTGTTCCGTCGCTTTTGGCTTCCTGCCGCACTTTCATCTGAAGTTGTGAGCGACGGACCCCCGCTACGGCTGCGACTTCTCGGGGAAGATCTTTTGGCGTTTCGCGATTCCGACGGCAGGATTGGTATAGTCGAACCATATTGCTCTCACAAGCTTGCACCGCTATTTTTCGGCCGAAACGAAGAATGCGGGCTTCGATGCGTCTATCACGGTTGGAAGTTCGATGTCGACGGCCGCTGCGTCGATATCCCGAACGTCGATAAATCGGGGGCCGAAAAAATGAAGCCGCAAGTCGGCATCACCTCGTATCCGACGCGCGAAGTTGGTGGCATGATTTGGGTAAACCTCGGCCCAAAACACGCTGAGGCTGTCGTTCCGGAATTGGAATGGACGTCCTTACCGGCGGGACACGTGCACTTATCACGTTGGCTGCAACGGAGTAACTATGCGCAGGGCCTCGAGGGAGAAATCGACAGCTCGCATTTGACGTTCTTGCACCGTGGCCTGAAAGTTCCGGTTAGCGGCATAACGCCTGGCCTTGTTGCGATTCAAGAGGATGGCGCACCCGTGCTGGAGGGCTGCGAAACAGACTACGGCATCTTCTATGGCGCTCGCCGAACGTCTGGCGAAGATCAATTTTACTGGCGCACCACACACTGGCTCTTGCCATTCTACAGCCTCATTTCCGGGACGAACATGCTTCACGGTCGCGCTTGGGTACCGGTTGACGATCATCACGTCATGACATTTAATTACCTCTATCGCCTCGATCGTCCATTCACGCAGGATGAGATCGACAGTATCGAGGAGGGCGGCTTCTTTCCTCCGCTGCGTGATCGCGTGTCGTACGGCATGCCGGACGGCACGATTATCGACACCTATTTGCCGCGCGCAAATCGCGAAAACGACTACGAGATTTCGCGCGATGTTCAGCGCGCTGAGACGTTCACGGGGATCCGCGGCGTAAACGATCAAGATCGGTGCCTACAAGAAAACATGCCGAGCGCCTTCGGCCATGGTCCAGGCCGGCTCGTCGACCGCTCGCGCGAACATCTCGTAGCCTCCGATCGAGCGGGCATCATGACTCGGCGGATGCTCTTACGCTTGGCCCGCGAATTACAGAACGGGATCGAACCACGAGCACCATATGACGCTGCGCTCTATCGTGTTCGTGCCGTTGCGGTTTTGAGTGAGATCGCTGATTTTGAGACGCTGCGCGAAACGCATAAGGGCGAAACGCATGCAGTGGTTTAGCTGGCGCCGTTTTGCCTGTTTGTCACTAACGGTCGTCATGGTGTGCCTCGCGTACAGCGATGCTCGCGCCGAGCCGCTGCCTTTAAAAATCGGTGTTGTCTACTCGTACACGGGCGCGCCGGAATATATCGGCCGGGGTCTCGACGCAGCGATAAAGGCGTACATGACGCTGCACGGCGACCGGGTAGCCGGACGTAAAATTCTGATCGTGAAGCGCGACGACACAGGTATTGCTCCAGAGATCGCGCGCCGTATGGCGCAAGAACTCATTATTCAGGAAAATGTCGATATCTTGATCGGCGCCACGACAACTCCGAATGCTATCGCGATCGCCGACGTTTCGACACAAGCAAAGAAGCCGTTCTTCATTGTCAATGCAGCGACGTCGGGCATCATTGCCAAGAATCCATATACAGTGCGCTTCGGTTTTACTACGGCGCAACTTACGGTTCCATTCGCAAAATGGGCGTATCAGAATGGGATGAAAACTGCTTACCTCATGTATCAAGATTACGGCCCCGGTATTGATGCAGGGTCGGCGTTTCGACGTTCGTTCGAAGCCGAAGGTGGGAGCATTTTGGGCGAGGCTCGCGTTCCTCTTACGAATCAAGACTTTTCAGCCTACATTCAAAAAGTTCGCGATTCGAAGGCGCAAGCGCTCTATGGCTTTTTCAACTATGTCGGCGGATTGCAAATGCTCAAGGCTGCTGCAACGGCCGGCCTTATAAAAGACGGTACGAAAATTCTCTCGACGGGTAGTCTCGTCTCGGAGTCAGACCTCGATTCAATAGGCGACATAACGCTCGGGCTGACGTTTGCCTCGAACTATACGTATACGCATGAGTCGGCGCTTAATCGAAAGTTCGTTCGCGCCTATCGGAAAGCGTATGGGAGCGAAACTGAGGTGCCGGTCTTCGCAGACGTTGCCGGTTTCGATGTGATGAACGCGATTTATACGATCGCCGAGAAGCTGGGCGGAAACCTGGATCCCGACAAAACGCTCGCACTTGCGCGCGGCATGCAGTTTGAGAGTCCACGAGGTCCGATCAGTATAGATCCGGCAACGCGAGATATTATCCAAAATGCGTACATCGTTCGTGTCCAGCGGCAAAACGGCCACAACATCGGTGTCGAGATCCAGACAATTCCATCGGTCAAAGACCCGAACGAACACTGATCCCGTGCCGCGACCGGTGCGCCTCGCGTACCTCGATGCGAGGGGTCTCAATGCCGACGGCTCCATCCACGAGGACGGCGCGACGTTTTTGGTGAGCGCGAGCGCGCGTTACACGCGGATGGTGTGGTCGTAGCCGAGCCTACGCCCGCGCCTTGGCGGGCATTCCGCTCGAACTCGGCGACGCGCCGGCGACAGGCAACCCTCCACGTACCGGCAAACACTCGGTGATGCGAACGGGTCTCGCGATGAAGCAAGGGCAATCGCCGGCTGCCCCGCACGTACGACGGACGTCCTACCTCATTCGGCGCCTCGAGACCGACGTTCGTTCGATGCTCGACGGAGCGCTCCGCGAATACGGCATCACGTCCGCGCAGTACTTGTTGCTGAACCTCGTTTCCCGGGAGGGCGGCCTTACGTCGGCCGATCTCGCACGACGTTCGTCCGTAACCTCGCAGGCGATGAACGAGTCGACCGCGGCGCTGGCCCAAAAGCGGCTCGTGCTGCGAACGGAAGATCGCAACGACCGCCGCGTGCTGTTGGTGAGCCTCAGCGCTGAAGGGAAGCGCGTGCTCAATGTCTGTGAAAGAGCGGTCGACGCCGCAGAGGCGGAGTTCTTCTCACGCCTCAAACCCGCCAAAGTCGTGCTGCTTCGGACGCTATTGTCCGCTTTGATCGACGGCGAAGACGCCTAAACCGGACGCTCGACGGCCTATTCGGTCACGATAAGGGCGTCGAGGGCCAACACGCCGCTGCCGCGTTCGAACGCGACCAGCGGGTTCACGTCGATCTCGAGAATTTCGGGGTTCGCCCGCACCAGCGCGCCGACGTGCAGCACGGCGTCGACCACGGCATCGAAATCGGCCGCAGCCGCCCCGCGCACGCCGTGCAGCAGTTTTGCAACGTTGAGCCGCGCGAGCGCACCGGCGATGTCCTCGCGGGCGGCATCGGCCGGCAGCAGTACGAAGTCGGTCATGACTTCGATCAAAATGCCGCCCGCGCCGAGCAGAAGGATAGGTCCCCACTCCGCGTCGCGCTTGGCGCCGACGACGAGTTCGACGCCTCGCGGACTCATCGCCTCGACCAGCAGACCATCGAGGATGATGCCAGAGCGGTAACGCTCGACCGCGGCCGTCACGCGCTCCCAGCCGGCGCGCAACGCCGCATCGTCCGCGATGCCGACGAGCACGCCGCCGGCGTCGGTTTTGTGCGGAAGATCGGGCGATTGCGCCTTGAGCACCACGGGGAATCCGATCGCTCCGGCGATCGCAACCGCCTCATCGGCGGAACGCGCCAAAGCCCCCGCCGGAATCGGGATGCCCGCCGCTTCGAGCACACCTTTCGCGAGGTGCTCCGGGACGACGCCCGCGGGCTCGATGCGCGGGCACCGGACGGGTTCCGCGGCCGGCGCGCTGCGCCGGCGTACGCCGTAACGCGTGTAGTGGGCCATCGCGCGCAGCGCCCGCTCGCCCGAACGAAACAGTGGAAATGCATTTGCGCGCAATCTCGCGACCACATCGGCCGGTAACTCCGACTCCCCCAAAAACGCCACCGCAGCCGGTTTCTCCGTCGCCATCAGCGAGTCGAGCGCCGTGCCCTCGTTCAAAATCGGCACGTTGGAGCGACTCGACATGACGGCCGCGACGATGCAACCGATGCCGGGATCGTCGCAGAACGCCGCCGCCGCTGCGCCGTAGAGTTGCCGGTTGCTCAGCGCATGCATCGTGAGATCGAGCGGATTGTCGACGGAAGCGAAGTCCGGCATTTCCGGTGCAATCGCCGCAACGCTCGATGCCGTCAACTCCGGCAGCGCGAGTCCGCTCGCGGCGCACAGGTCGATCGAGAGGCCCTTGTACGCTCCCGAATCCGTAAAGATGCCGATTCCCCCCGCGGGCGGCACGGGGAACCGCGTCATCACGCCGGCGAGATCGATCAACTCATCGAGCGAATCGACGAAGACGACGCCCGCGTGTGCGACGACGGCCCGCATTACCTCGTAATCGCCGGCCATCGCCCCGGTATGCGAGCGCGCCGAGGCGCGCGCGCGCTCGCTACGGCCGGGATGCAGCAGCACGATCGGGCGGCCTTTGACCTGGGCACTCCGCGCCAGGTCGAGGAACCGCTGCGGGTGCCTGATCTGTTCGACGAACATCGCAACCGGACCGGGACGATCGTCGGCCAACACCGCCTCGAGAAAATCTTCGACCGTGGTGACGGCTTCGTTACCGGTCGAGACGGCGTAGGACACGTTCATGCCGCGAGCGCGCGCCATCTCGTTGATGACGGCCATCATGCCGCCGCTTTGCGTCAGTACGGCGAGCGCGGGACCGTCAACGGCCCGGCGCGCGGGCATCACGTGCATGAAGTACGGCAGACCGTCGACGTAGTTCACGAACCCCATGCAGTTGGGTCCGACGAACGCCATCCCGGCCTCGCGAGCGACCGCTGTGATGCGCTGCTGCTCCATCCGGCCCGCCTCGCCGGTTTCCGCGAATCCCGATGCGAACGATACCGCTGCACCAATGCCGCGGCGAGCGCTCGCCTCGAGAGCACTGACGATACCGGCGCGCGGCAAACACAGCAGCGCCGCATCGACGCCGAACGGGAGCTCGTCCACCTGCGGCACGCACGGCCGCCCGTTCACCTCGGAGCGAGTGCGGCTGACGAGCGCGATCTCGCCGTCGAAGCCGAAGTTCTCCAGATTGCGCAGGCAGTTGAAGCCGATCGAGCCGGTCTCCGGCGAGATGCCGACGATGGCGATCGAACGGGCTCGGAGCAAGCGCTCCATCGGCGGACGAACCGCCGTGGCGTCACTCCTCACGACGATATTCGCCCAGCCCCGGCTTGTAAGATTTGTCATCGAGAAACTGCTTGAGACCGCGCTCGGATCCGCGCTCCGGGTCCATCCTCGCGTTGGCAATCGCCTTTGCGGTGAGGTACTCTTCGGAGAGCTCCCAATCCATCTCGCCGATGTGCTTGAAGGCGACCTTCGCATTCCAGAGCGTGATGGGGTTCTTCTTCATCAGCTTTTGGGCCAGCGCGACCACGGTGGCACGCAGTTCGCTTTGCGGCACGGACTCGGTGACGAGGCCGATCTCGGCCGCCTTCTTCCCATCGAACGGGTCGCCCGTCATGATGTACAAGAGCGCCTTTCGTTCGTTGAGCACGGCCTCGATCGCTTTCGTGACGTTACCGGCCGGGATGATGCCCCAGTTGATCTCCGAGACGCCGAAGATCGCGTCTTCCGCCGCGATCGCCACGTCGCAGGCGATGAGCGGCACGAACCCGCCGCCGAACGTCCAGCCGTTGACCATCGCGATCGTGGGCTTAGCGAAGTAGCGCAACTTTCGCCACTGCCAGTTCGTGGCTTGCGCCATCATCCGGTGGCGTTTGATCGGATCGAAGCCGGCCGTTTCCCGGAAGAATTCCTTGAGGTCCATTCCGGCGGTGAACGCCTCGCCCGCGCCGGTCAGGATCAGCACCTTGCAACGATCGTCGATCTCGAGCGCATCGAGAATCACGTTCATCTCGCGATTCATCGTGGGGTTCATCGCGTTGCGCTTGTCGGGGCGGTTCAGTACGACCCACGCGATCCCGTCGTCGAACGTGACCTGGACGGTCGAACTGCTGAGCTCGCCCGTTTCCGCGCCGGAAGATGTTGCCGAAGTCATGAAACCGCCACCTTTTGGATGTTACGCGAACACGTAACGTTTGAGAAAAAACGCCTCATCGCCGAACTCGCCGCTTCCGCGCTCAGCATTCGGTACTCCTAACTGCCGGAAAAGGCGGTGTCCTAAAAACAACGGTATGACATCCGCTGCGCGATGTCAATATTGACAAGGCACCTGTCAATTAACTGTTCGTCCGTGCCTTTAGAAAAGCGTACGGTAGCGAAACGGAGGTGCCGAGCTTCGCAGATGTCGCCGGTTTCGATGTGATGAACGCGATTTATGCGATCGCCGAGAGGCTGGGCGGAAACCTGGATCCCGACAAAACGCTCGCACTTGCGCGCGGCATGCAGTTTGAGAGTCCACGAGATTCGATCAGTATCGATCCGGCAACGCGAGATATTATCGAAAATGTGTACATCGTTCGTGTCCAGCGGCAAAATGGCCACAACATCGGTGTCGAGATCCAGACAATTCCAGCGGTCAAAGACCCGAACGAACACTGATCCCGTGCCGCGACCGGAACAAACGTCGCTTTGGGCGACGCTAGCCGGCAGTCCCCGTAAAGCGATTCATGCAGGCCGTATCGAACAATTGATTCGTGCCGGCCCGTTATCGTCCGCGACTGACCGAACACGCGTACGAGTACACCAAAGGTCTTCTGCTCGATGGCGCTCTGCCGCCCGGCAGCCGAGTGCGCGTCGAAGACGTGGTCAAAGCGCTTAACGCGAGCCGCCAACCGGTCATGGAGGCCTTCAAACGTCTCGCCGGTGAGGGCTTCCTTGAGATCATCCCGCAAGTCGGTTGCCGCGTCGTCACACCGAACCCGCGCGAGATCGGTGATTTCTTTCGATTATTCGCGAGTGCCGAGGCGTTAACGGCGGAATTGGCGGCCTCGCGCGGCGACGCGGCCGAGCGGATCGAGTTGCGGCGCATCCACGGTGAGATCGCGGAATTGCGCCAGAGCGTCGACACACCGGCGAAGATCGCGCATGCTTACCGCCTGCTCAATCAGCAATTCCACGGTGCGGTGCATGCAATGGCACATTCGCCCCTCGTCGCCTCGTGCGCCGCGGGGTATTGGGACCGGAGCGATTTCTATATTGCCACGGCCCTTGGCGGCGGCCTCGTCTTTGCGCGGCGGGTCGCTCAAGCGCATGCCGAGCACGAGTCGATCGTCGCCGCAATCGAGGGCGGCGAGCCGAACGTTGCAAGTGCGATGATGGAACGTCATATTCTGGCGTTTGGGCGTTCCTCGCAAGGTGGGCTGGTCGACGCTGGCGAGCCGGCAGCTGCGGTTACGTCGCCGCGGTAAGTTCCGGGGCTCGCCCTTCGCGCGCGGATTCGCCGGGTTCACCTTGGAGCACGAGTGCCGCATCGACAAGTGCCTTCATCTCTGCCTTGTCAAACGCGAAGTAAACGCTGGCCGTGGTTCGCACCGGATCACCGGCGTAATACCGTTCGTACTGCGTCAGGCGGCTTCCGAACGCGTGGCCGACGAGGTCCCACGCGAGTTTGTAGAGGCGAACGCGATCGATCGCACTGACGTTTTCAGCCCCTCGATAAAACCGGTCGACGATCCCGGCAATGGGGCTCACGAAGTCTTCCGACGACGGCAGCATCAGAAGCCCACCGGCTCCCAGGATCTGCACGATTTCGGCCATTCGCGGATACATCACCGGCATCAGCGTGCGAACGGTTTGCAGTGGCTGAAAGGCGGGACGAATCGAGCCAGCCACTCCGGTTTCGTGCTGGACCTCTGAGGCGATGATGCACGATTTCACGACTTCGATATTCTGCAAGCACTCGCCGAGCATTTGTTGGACGTGTAAGAACTGGTCGGTCTTGACCGCCTGTGCGATTGCGACGGCAACTCCGCCTAGGAATTGCATTTTCACGAGCCCGCGGACGGACGTTTGATGGGCGGTGTGCTGACGAATGTTCGTCTCGACATACATCGCATTGGCCAGCGCGACGTCGTTGTGGAGAAACACGCGATTCCATGGGACGAGCACGTTGTCGAAGACGAACAGCGAGTCGGGTTCTTCGAATCGCGAAGAAAGCGGGTGGTCGAACGATGACTCGCCGCCGCCGGAAAATGGCTCGCGGCAGATCTGCTTGACGCCTTGTGTGTCCACCGGAATGGCGAACATCATTGAGTAGGCTTCATCGCCTGGTTTGAGGCCGGGCAAGTTGTAGACTAGCACTTCGTCCGCGATCGGTCCAAGCGTTCCGAGCATGCGTGCGCCGGAAACGATCACACCGTCGTCCGTTTCCCGTACGACACGCAGGTGCAGCGATTCGTCGCTCTGCTCGGCACTCGATTTCGAGCGATCGTTTTGGGGCGTGATCAGCGCGTGCGTAAGGAAGAGATCGTTCTCGCGCACGTACTCATAGTATGCGTTAACGTTACTGGCATATCGCGAGCCGGCGCGCTGGAAGAACTCAACGCCTTCAGCCAATGCCGCGAGCGTGACGTTGAGGAAATCCGGGGATCGGCCGAGCAAGCCGAACGTCGCCTCGGCCGCGGCGCGAAAGGCATTTCGGCGCAGGTTAAGGTCCCCGGGGTTCTTCGGAATCATGAACGAGGTCGCAACCCGCTCGCCGCTGCTCGGCGAGACATAGGTCAGGGTATCACGTAAAGCGGGATCGTGCTGCAGGTCATAAAGCCGCGCGATCTGCGAGCGAGCCGACTCGAATGCCGAATGTGTCGACACATCCTCGATGCGTTCACCGCGTAACCAGACCTCACGCGGATGCGCTTGCAGATGGTCGAGGTAGTCTTGGCCGGTACGTGCGCCCACGTCGTTGTTCAGCTCCCGAATTGTGAAAAGCGGTGAAATCGGCCGCGGTGGAATACCAGCGGCAGCGCATCTTCATCGTGGCCGGTGGCCACCACGCGTCCGACGATGATCTCGTGATCGCCGCCGTCATATTTGGCATATCGATCGCAAGCGAACCAGGCGATTGCATTCTCAAAGATCGGCGCGCCGGTGTCGTGCTCGACGAACGCAATGCCGGCCCACTTATCCTCGGAGGGACGCGCGAAGTGACTTTCGATCGAATCCTGATCTTCGCGCAGCACGTTCACGGCAAAATGCGAGCACCGATCGAACGCGGGAAGACTGCGCAAGGTGCGATTAAGACTGAAGAGCACCAGGGGCGGGTCACGTGATACCGACGAAAACGAGTTCACGGTCACGCCAACGAGTTCGTGGTCGGGAGTCTGCGCGGTAACAACGGTTACGCCGGTGGGAATGGATCCCAGGCATGACCTAAAAGCACGCTGAGCGATCATCGTGGAAAATGGACACCTCCGCCGTTAACATGCTAACATATTAGTTAGGGGTTGTCCACGCCGCCTAGGACCCCCGGAGAGGTATGTTATGAGCGCGTTCATCGGGATTTCTCACAGCCCGCTGCGCAGCGTTCGTCCTGACGGCGGGGACGGTACGTTTGCGCGAGCGATCGCCGAGGTTCGCGCTGCGTTGAAGCACATGAAGCCAGATCTCGTGGTCTTCTTCGGACCGGAACATCGTCGGACGCTGGCCGATGTCGTTCCGCCGTTTTCAGTCGTCACCGGAAGCGCACGGGGATATGGCGACTGGGGCACCCCGGAGACCGACTATGCGGTGCATGCCGAGCACGCTGAAACCCTGTTGCGCGGCCTAGGGGCAGAAGGTTTCGATGTCGCGCGCGGCCGGCGGATGGTCCTTGACCATGGGTTTGGCGAATCGTTTGTGGACCTGTTCGGCACCCTCGACGCGTGCCCGGTGGTGCCGGTTATTATCAACTGCGCCCAACCGCCGTTGCCCTCATTCGAGCGAACCCTGGCGCTAGGCGAAGCGGTGGGTCGCATCGCCCGCGCTTTTGAGGGCTCGACGCTGTTCATCGGATCGGGGGGGCTCTCGCATGACCCGCCCCTGACAGAAGAAGCCGGGAGCTTGTCGGAAGGCGAGCGCGTCACACGAACGACGCAGGCGCCACCGCGCATTGACGAGCCGTGGGATCGACGCGTTCTGGCGGGCTTTGCGGCCGGCGACTGGGCGTTTCTGCGAACGTTGAACGACGCGTCCGTCGCTCCGGCCGGCACCGGAGCGCACGAGGTGCGGACTTGGCTGGCTGCTTTCGCGGCGTCAGGAGTCGTATCGGCAACCACGCATTACGAACCAGTCGATGCGTGGATAACTGGGATGGGCATTGCTTGGGGAGGCTTACAACCGTGACGACCTGGACGGATCTCATGCAGGGGAGCTACACGCTCGGCTACGTCGACGCGGGTGGCGTACGCACCCGTTACCTCGAGGCCGGCTCCGGCGATAACGTCCTGATCTTTCTGCACGGCGTCGGTGGTCATCTCGAGGCCTATACCCGAAATATCTTGCCGCACGCGGAGCATTTTCGCGTGATCGCGTTCGATATGATCGGGCATGGTTTTACGGCGAAGCCGGACGTCGCGTACGAAATACCCGACTATGTACGCCATCTTCGCGACGTGATGGATGCGTTGGGCGTTGCGCGCGCGCATCTCTCCGGCGAGTCCCTCGGTGGCTGGGTGGCCGAAAAATTCGCGGCGGCATACCCGCAACGAACGAACCGGCTCGTGCTGAATACCGCCGGCGGCTTAACGGCCGACCCAGCGGTCATGCAACGAATCAAAACACTGACACTCGCTGCCGTCGAGAACGCGACGCGCGAGAGCGTTCGCGCACGCTTGGAATGGCTAATGCACGACAAGAGCAAAGTGACGGATGAGCTCGTCGACGTCCGGTTCGCGATCTATTCGCAGCCGGGGTTCCTCGACGCCATGCGCAATATCATGTGCCTGCAAGATCTCGACGTGCGCACGCGCAACCTCATTACCGATGCCGAGCTGCGAACGGTCGAAGCGCCGACGCTGGTCGTCTGGACGACACACGACCCGACGGGCGCCGTCGAAGTGGGTCAGCGCTTCGCCGACACGGTTCCCGACGGACGGCTGGTCGTGATCGACAATGCGGGCCACTGGCCGCAGTTCGAGCAGGCCGATGAGTTCAACGCTCTTCACCTTGATTTTCTTCTGGGCAAGTCTCTTCACGCCAAAAACCGAGTGCCCGAAGCATCCGCTCGTCCGACACATTGAAGATCGTCGCCGCGTTCTGAGCGGTGTGCCGATAGCTCGTCCACGCTACAATGATGAAGACATCTCCGGCAATACGTTCGTCGCTTCCGTTTGGATCAGGAAACTGCGGTCGCGGTCAGGTATCGCGGCAGCAGACGGTTCGAGCCAATGCCAATTGCGGCGCCTTTAAGCCGGTCGATGCTGACCATAGCCGAGAGTATCGAGAATCTGCCAAATCGCCCCAGGGCTGTTTCTCAAATTTAATTTGCGAAGCGCCGTCTATCAACCTAAAAGTGCAGTTTCTTAAAATTAAGTGCATCTTAAATGGTCGCCCGTGTGCCTCAGGCGGGTCGATTTCGTAATGCTCAATAACGTTCCATTATCGGGCGCGGCCGGGGGTGCTTTACGCAACGGTGTGGTCGCTATCGCACAGCAAATCGCGACCATGGGTTTACGCCGTCGACACAACACGCAACGGCGGTGCCTGCACGGCAAGTTCGCGCGAACGGACGGCGACTAAGGTGGGGCGATCTTCGAACGGCAGGCACGTGATGATCGTACTCGCACCTGGTGCGGCGCGTTTGTGTTTGCGCACCGTCGCGCGGATGTCGTAGCCGGCGAGTTCGCAGAGATGTCCGCTTGCGCCGTTCCAGCGCACGCGTTCGATCGCCGTCTCGAGCCGCACCGAGGCGAAGTAGCGCAGTTCGCTCGATGCTTCCACACCCACCGCAACGAGCAAAACGTTAGCGCGGTGCGCGAGACTCGCCAGCCGTGTCCACGTCGCCGAACCCGTACCGCGGCCGCTCGGCAGCGCGGGGATCACCACCACGCTGAACGCACCCGAGCGCAGCACGATGTCGGCCGCGCGCGCTGCGCCGACCGGATCGCTGACCGGCACGCACATCAGCCGTTCGAGCCGCACGCCGGCCGCGGCCAGGGCCGGCGGGAAGAGGTCGGTGCCGATCAGCGCGCCGAGGCCGCGGCCGGTTGCCACCGCCAAGAGCCGCGCCGCGAGCGCGCTGCGGCCGGAACTGGGTGCGCCCTCAAGCGCGGCGATCGTTCCGCGCGGGAAACCGCCGCCGAGGATACGGTCGAGCTCGGAGAGGCCCGTGCGCAGCACCTCGTCTTCGCCGAGGGCAAACGCGGCCGCCGAGGCGTCGCGGTGACGCTGGTCTAGGGCCTCACGGAGGGCGGCGAACGCCGGGTCGACTGGCATCGGAGCCCGATAATATCGAACATATGTTCGATTGTCAAGGCTTCCCATCGCGGTTCAGCGGCACGATCATCTGGAGGTCGTAGCACTCGCAAACGTACTCGTGCAGCGCCTCGCGCGACGTGACCGTGACGTGTTCGTCTTCGTAGCGGATGCAGTCGAGCTGCTCGAGCACGGCGAGCGGTTCGCCCACCTTCGCCGGAGTGAGACCGAGCATGATGGAGAGATACTCCCGGCGCATCGGAAAGCAGTCGCGGCCGCTTTGATCCTGCGTCATGAGAATCCATCGCGCTGCGCGCTGCTCGAGCGTGTGGACGAAATTGCACGCAACGGTTTGCTGGCTATCGAACCACTGGCGGCGCAGCGATTCACTCACGCTCAGGAAGAATGACTTATCCCGCGTAAGCGTCTCTTTGAAATATTCGCTCGGTAATTGCGCGACGCGTCCGCCGGCTTGACACAACACCGTGCGCAATGCGCGATGGGCGCCAATCGCGAGTTCCGCGCCAACCACGCCGCCGCGCCCGATCACATCGACCTCGTAGGTATGGCCTTGCGAGAGTTCCACCACGACCGAATAGACGGCATCGATCGGGAAATACACGGCCTCAATCGGCTGACCGCGCGTTCGGATGACGTTCGATTCTTCTTCGTCGAACACGTGCAAGTGCGGCAATAATGCTTCTCGTTCGGATCGATCGAGCCGATCGAGAATCGTATTCCCGCCGTGGTATGCACTTGCCGATGGATGGAGATCCATGATGATAGCCTACTCCAAGTGAGGCACCTTCATCGCGATCCCAGCGTACGCTTTAGCGGAATTTCCGCTGGTAGGTCAGTACGACGTCGGCGATCCCGGGCGGCGGCTGCAGCGCCTGCAGGGTGTAGTTGGTCGGCTCGGTCGGCGCAAAGAGCTGCTGCGTGAGAACCAGCGACGGCGCCTGATTGCCGGCGTTAAAGGCCGTCAATGCAATCGATGCGTTGCGCGGCAAATCGTAGTTCAGGCCGATCGTTTGGCGCTGGTCACCGCCAAAAGTTTGGTTGAACGTAGCATACAGTTTCTTGCTGATTTGTTTGCGCGCGCCGGCGGAGAGGCCGGTGCCGAAATCATAGCCCAGCGCGAGATCCTCGAAGCCGAGGGCTTGCCCGAGGCCGCTGCCGATCGGCTGCAATAAGCTCTGCGTGAACTCTTGCCCGAGGAAGCCGCCGGCGATGCTGCCGGCGGAGACGCTGCCGCTGTTCGCCGTCTCGATGCCGGGCACGGCGCCGAAAGCTTGCGCGCCGACCAGCAGTCCGAGTATTTGCTCTTTGTCGTAACTCGGATTCGAGGCGAGATCGAGATTGAGACTCGTCGCGGGTCCGGTGACGTGCAAGAGCACGTCGGTGTCGGGATTCGTGACGTGCGTGGTTGCGGTGGCATCGACGTTCGGAACCAAACCGTCGGCGGGCTGAAAAGCGACCGTGCCTTGGCGCAGCACGAACGTGCGGTAGAAGCTCAGCGTACCGTCGGTCGACGTGATCTTCCCGCTCAGCTCGGGATGAGCGAGGTTGCCGCCGATGGCCACGGCTCCGCGGGCGCCGATATCGACGCCGGGGCCGGTCACGCGCACGTCGTTGCCTACTTGCACGTTGAGATCGAACGCCACGGTTGCCGGTGTACGCGGGCCTTCTTGGGCCGGTGTCTTGGGGATCAATGCGGCCAGCGGCAGGCGCGTTTTGGTAAACGCGAGCGTGCCGCCGAGCGTTGGGATATCGCCTTGCGATTTGTTCGCGGTGAGCGCGCCGTCGACGGTGCCCCGGAAGAGGTTGGCGACGTTGATTGCGGCGTGCTGCGCCGTGAACTGACTGTTGAAGGCGAGCGTGCGCTGCAGGGCGCGCAGATCGCCGAACGTTGCGCTCGCCGTGCCGTCGATTGTGCCGCCGCCGATGTCGGTGTGTACGCCGGTCAGACGCGCCTGCGCTTGCGTGAAGTCGAGCCGCGCGCGGCCGTTGGTGAGCCCCGAGCGCAAGAGATTCGATGCATAGCTGCCGCCGGCGAGCGTCATCGTTCCGGTGATCGCCGGAGTGCTTTCGGTTCCGCCGGCGGCGATTTGTCCGTCGATCGTGCCGCCGATTTTCGTGCCGTTCGGCAGCAGCGCGTCGAACTGCGCGAGATCGATGCCTTCGGCGCGCAGCGTGGCCGTCAACGGATCGTTGCGCAGGCCGATGGGTGCGGTGAGACGGATCGGGAGCGTTGCGGTCGCGAGCAATCGTCCGCGCACGAGATCGGCTTCAAACGACTGTAATTGCAGCGTCTGCAGATCGGCTGCGAGCTGGGCGCGCATTTTCGGCATCGTGTATTTGCCGGAGCGGAAATTCGTCGCGTCGATCGTTTGCGCGAGGTGCGGCGCGTTGCGCGAGCCGGTCGCGTTCACCGTGGTGTCCAACGTACCGCTGATGTCGAGCTTTGCGCCCAAGCTCTTGGCCAACAGCGCGACGTCATCGCTCTGCGCGTGCAGCGCGATCGCGACCGGATCGCTTGGGCCGTAACCGAGCGTTCCCGATGCATCCGCGGTGAGTCCGGGGCCGGCGAGATGCAGTGCGGTGAGGTGGGCGCTATGGGCATCGCCCGTTGCCGCGAACGTGAACGCGGAGAGCGGATAGCCGCGGACGACCCCGTTGCTCACCGCTGCGTCCGCGGCGAACGACGGCGCGGCGAGCGTTCCCGACGCGTGGGCCGTACCGTTTACGATGCCCAAGATTGGGAACGTCACGCCGGCCGTCGGCAGCCACTGCGCGAGATCGAGATTGGCGAGCGTCGCGTTTGCGGCAAGCGTGCTGCGGTGGTTCGTATCGCGCAACGGATCGCTCGCGGGCAGCGTGACGTCGCCGGTGAGCGCAATCGAACCGTGATCGCTTTGCACGCTGCCGTTTGCGTGCACGGTATGCCCGGCGCTCTGCCACGTCGCGGAGAGGTTGCCGACGTTGAAGCGCCGGTAGCGCGCATCGGTGATCAGCACGTCGCCGCTCGTCGTTAAGCCGGCGCTCGAGCGGCCGGCGTTGGCGATCGCGTGGCCGCTGCCGGCGAGCGTATCGGCGGCATCGAAGTAATCGTTGAAGTCGGCGAGGTTCACGTGCGGCGCGCGCAGGTCGATGCGCTGCGTTGCCGGACCGGCGTCGCCGGAGAAGGCGATCGCCGTCGAGCCGACCATCACCGTGCCGTTACGGGCGCTGACGTTGGCGGGGCCGCCGGAGATCGCCACCTTCGCGTTGCTGAAATTCAAGCCGTTGAGCGAACCTTGCGGAATGCGCACGGAGCCCGCGACTTGCGGCGCGTTCGCGTTGCCGGTGGCGTGCAGATCCGCGTCGATTTCGCCGTCGGGATACCGCAGCGGCAAGTGCAGGGCGCTAGCAATCGGCGCGACCTGCGCGCCGTGCAGGTTCGCGGTCACGTCGAGCGTGGGCGTCCCTTTGCCGTCGATGTGCGCGACCGTTCCGCCGGCGGACGCGTACGAGTCGAGTGCAAGCACGGTCGCATCGCTCAGGTGCAGCGTTCCGCGGTTGTAGTTGGCGAAGGCGTTGCCCGAAAGACCGATGCCGTGCCAGCGCGCGCCGGCGACGATCAGCGCGACGTTTGCGTCCGGCGCATCGAGCGTGCCGTGCACGCGCGCGTTGGCCCGCACCGTACCGGCCGTGAGCGGAATGTGCGGCCCGGTCAGGGCATGCAGATCGAGCGCGCTCGTGGTTGCGGTCAGTTCGCCGCCGCTGCCGAGCGAGCCGAGAACGGTGACGGTGCCACCGGCAATGCCGAGCTGCAGCGCGCGCACGTCGAGCTTCTGTCCTTGCAGCGTGGCCGTTGCCGTCGCGGAGCGCAACGGCACGCCGGCGATGCTGGCGCCGTCGAAGTGCAGGTCGGACGTTTGCGCGGCCGACGTCGTGCCGTCGGAGAGCGCGAGCAGCGTGCCGTCGATGCGGCCGCGCGCGCCGAGATTTCCGGTCAGCGGCTGCAGCTGCGCGAACGATGAGCGCAGGCGCCCGTCGAACCCGACGAGTCCGCCGGCATATGCCGCGTTGCCGTCGAGCGTGCCGAGCGATGAGGTCACGTGTACGCCGCCGCGCTGAGTACCGTCGCCGGCCGTGCCGAGATCGGCGGTCGCGTTTGCCGTCAGCGCGCCGTAGCGCACGCCGCCTAAACGCACGTGTCCGCTGAGCGCATCGAGGCGGCTCGCATCGACCGCGCCGACGATCTGCGCGTCGAGCGTTCCCGCTACGCTGGGAAATTCCGCCAGGCGGAAACCCGGCAGCACTGGGATCGCGCCGGGGCGCAGCGACATGCGGTGCGCGTCGATGATGCCGAGCACGCCGGCCTTCGGGCGATCGAGCGCGATGCGCGCGTACAGCGACGCGCCGTCGTTGCGTTCGATCGAGAACGGTCCGATCACGCCGACGCCGTCGCCGTTCACGTTGAAGAGCGCATCGAGCCGGCCGTCGCGCGCGTCGCCGTACACGATTCCCGCGCTCGCGAGGCGCGTGCCGATGCCTTGCACGTGTACGACGCTGGTCAACGGCAGGCCGCGCAGCAACTGCGAGACGTACGGCAGCCGGTCACCGCCGGCGTGCAGCGTGACGACGAGGTTCACGCCGACCTCCTTTTCGAGCGCGAGCGTGCCGTGCGCTTCAACGTTCACCGGCCCGTAGGCGAACGAGGCGCCGAGCAAGTCGAGATCGCTGCCGTGAATCGAGAACGTTCCGCTTGGGTGGCTCACGGGCAGACCGCGATACACCATTTCCGGCGCCGAAAACGTTCCGTTGACGACCGGCGCGTTGAGGTCGCCCGAGCCGCGCAGGGTAAACGACAAATCGCCCGTCAGCGGTTGGCGCTGCGATGCCGCGATGGCTTGCTGCAGTTGCTCGATTTCTCCCCGGCCCACCAAGGCGAAGCGCAGCTTCGGCGCGGCGAGATCGTAGACGCCGCCTTCCAAATGCAGCGGTACGCCGGCCAGCGTTGCGTCGATGCCCGTCGTCGTGAGCCCGTTGTCGTAGGCGATCATGTGTCCGTGCGCGTCGCGCAGCGGCTTGATCACGCCGGCGATGTAGATTTTACCGGTATCGAGATCGGCGCGCAGCGCGGTGTGCGTGTGCGTCGTGCCGTCGGGATCGACGAACGTGTAGATGCGGCCATCGACGTTGCGCACGTTGCCGTCGACGATGTTCACCAAATGCGACGGCAGCGCGAAATCGAGCAGCGGGCCGACCGGAATGTCGGCGGCGGTCCAGTGCTGCGATTCGAAGCCGTGGTCGGTGGAAAATGTTGCCTTCCCGATGACGCGGTGCAGCGCGCGGCCGTCGTCGAGGTCGAACTTCACGTTATAGAACGAGTGCGCGTGCGGCGCGATCACCGCATCCGTGGCGAGGCCGACGATGCGCTGACGCCGTTCCTGGCCGGGCACCACGAAGCGGTCCAGCAACACGACCGACCCGTCGCGGATGCGCACGCGCAGGTCGATCGGCGACGTGTCGGGCTTCGCCGAGGTTGAATTCGCGGGCAGTGCGACGTTGTAGGTCCCGTCGGCGTGGTGGATGAGCGTCATCTTGGGCCGCTGGATGTCGAGCGCCGAAATCCCGAAGCGGCGGCGGCTGCTCCCGGGCAGCACGTTGCGAATCGAGTAGCGCACGTCGATGCGGCCCGCCTCGAACACCGGCTCGCCCGCGCGGTTGGTCACGTTGGTCCCCATAGCGGTCGCCGAGGTGAACCCGACTTGGAGGTGGTCGAACCGCACGTTATAGCCGGCGGCGGATGCGACGCTGCGCACGATTACCGTCGCCAGCGCGTCGTGGAACACCAGTGCCGCCGCAAGGACGGCCAGCGCGACAAGCGCGGCCCCCCCAATCACGGCATATCGACGCATTACGACTCTTCTGCCCACCGAAGGGGGAAACATAGCGCCCAGCGCGCATTCGGCCAATCTTGACCAGTACAGTAACGGGCGCCGGGATCGCGGTCGCGCCCATCGACTTCACGGATCGCACCCTGCCCAACGGTCTCCGCGTATTGCTGGTCGAGGATCATCGAGTCCCGTCCGTTGCCATCAATGTCGGCTATCGCGTCGGCGGCAAAGACGATCCGCCGGGCCGTTCCGGTTTCGCGCACCTCTTCGAGCACTTGATGTTCAAGGGCACGAAGAACACGCGCCCCGAGACGATCGATCGCCTTACCGAAGACATCGGCGGTCTCAACAACGCGTTCACGGCCGACGACATCACGAACTACTACGAAGTCGTGCCGTCGAATTATCTCGAGACGCTGTTGTGGGCCGAAGCCGATCGGCTGGGTTCTCTGGCGGTGATCGAAGAGCACTTTCATACCGAGCGCGACGTGGTGATCGGCGAATACGATCAACGCATTCTCGCCGAACCATATGGCATGCTCGACGAACTCGTCAACCGCGAGTCGTTCGTAAAGCATCCGTATAAGCGCGGCGTAATCGGGGATCCGGAGAACTTGCGCGCAGCGACGCTCGACGACGTCGTCGCCTTCCATCGCACGTTCTACCGGCCCGACAATGCGGTGCTGGTGGTCGTCGGCGACTTCGACCCGGTGCAGGCGAACGCGTGGATCGATAAATATTTCGGGCGCGTACCGCAACCGGCGGCCCCGATTCCGCGCGTCGAGGTGCTCGAACCGCCGCAACTGGCGGAGCGCACGTACACCTACCGTGCGGCGAACGTGCCGTTGCCGGCAGTGGAATACGCCTATCACATCCCCGCTTGGCGGCATCCCGATGCCGCGGCGCTCGACATCGTCGAAACGCTGCTCGGCATGGGCAAGAGTTCGCGGCTCTATCAGTCGCTCGTCTATCACCAGCGCGTCGCAACGGCCGCCCATGCCAGCGCCGATCTGCGCGAACAGCCGGGCCTCTTCTCGTTTCGCGCGATCGCCAGTACGGGCATCCCGATCGAAAAGGTGCGCGCAGCGCTCGATGCGGAGATCGCGAAGCTGCGCGACGAGTTGCCCGCCGCGGATGAGATGGAGCGCGTGCGCACGCAGATCGCGAGTTCGTTCGTGCGGAGCCGCCAGACCTACAACAACATCGCGGTCGCGCTCGTGCGCAGCGCGATCGAACGCGACGACCCGGGTGCTCTCAATAGCGACCTCGATCGCTATCGCGCCGTGACCGGCGCCGACGTGCAGCGCGTGGCACGCCAATACCTCACGGTCGAGAACCGCACCACGATCGAATACTTACCGCTGTGACACAACCGCTGACGACCCTCGAGAAGCCGCCGTCGCCCGGCGCCCCGCACCGCGCAGAACTGCCGCTGCCGCTGGAACGCACGCTCGCCAACGGCCTGCGTGTTATCGTATTTCCGGTGCGCAGTGCTCCCAAAGCCTATGCCGTGCCGTTGATCGCGGCGCAACTGCTCGTGCGCGGCGGCGCATCCGCCGAGACCGAAGCCGAAGCGGGCCTCGCCACGCTCACGACCTCGCTGCTCACGCAAGGCACCGCTACGAAATCCGCCGTCGAGATCGCGCAAGCGATCGACGGATGGGGTGCGCGGCTCGACGCCGCCTCGGGCTACGATGCGTCGGTCGTGTCGCTGACCGCGCTGACGCACGTGTTCGAGAAAGCGTTCGCGCTCTTCGATGAGATCGTGCGGCAGCCGTCGTTCCCGCAAGCCGAAGTCGAACGCGTGCGCGCGAAAGCCATCGGCGATCTGGCGCTGAGCTATAGCAGCCCGAGTGCGCTCGCGCGCTTCGTGGCGCAACGCGTGGCGTTCGCATCGTCGCCGTACGGGCATCCGGTTTCCGGTACGGCGGATACGCTGGCCTCGCTCGATCGCGATCGCGTCGTCGCCTTTCACGCGCGGTACTTCCGGCCCGACAACGCCACGCTGATCGTCGGCGGTGACTGCGTTCCCGACGAAGCGTTTGCGCTGGCCGAGCGGCAGTTCGGCGATTGGCGCGCCCCCGCAGCGCCGCTTCCGGTTCCGGCGCCGTTCACGGCGCCGCCGCCGCGAGCGCGCGTCGTCATCGTCGACAAACCCGATGCCGGACGCACGGCAATTCTCGTCGGCCGCGTCGGCATTGCGCGGCGCGCCCCCACGTATGCCGCGGGCGTCGTCGCCACGGCCGTGCTGTCGGGCTACAGCGGCCGCCTCAATCAGGAAGTGCGCGTCAAGCGCGGGCTCTCGTACGGCGCCGGCGCGCAGCTCATCGCGCGCCGCGAACCCGGCATGTTCTTAGCTTCAACGCTCGTCGACCACACCAAGGTGGAAGAGGCGGTCGGCGTGGTGCTCGAAACGCTGCACGGGCTCGCGACGGCGCCGCCCGAAGCGGCGGAGCTCGTGACGCGCAAAGCCACGATCAGCGGCGGGTTCTCACGCTCCGTCGAAACGATCGACGGCATCGCGGGCGTGCTCGGCGAGCTCGCGCTCTACGACGTGCCGCTCTCCGAACTCGGCGACTATCTGCCCGAAATCGAAGCGGTCGATCCGGCGATGGTGCAGCGCTTCGCCGCTGCAACGTTCGACGATCTGTTCATCGTGCTCGCGGGCGACGCGCGCATCTTCGGCGCTGCGATCGCCGCTAAATATCCCAACGTCTCGACGATTCCGCTCGACCAGCTCGACCTCGGCCGGCCGGACGCAATTAAGGCGCCCTAACGCGCGAGCAACTCGTCACTGAGCGCCCGCGCCTTTGCCTTGACGGTGTTGCGAATTTCGCGGACGACTTCCGGTGGTTGGCCCTTGGGATCCGGTAGGCCCCAATCGTCGTCGATGCGCGGCACCCCTTCGACGTCGCAGCCCATCGTAATAATCCGGTCGACGCCTTCCATGCGCTGGGACTGCAGCAATTTGGGACGTGCGGCTGAAATGTCGATCCCATCTTCGGCCATGATCGCGACGACGCCGGGGTCGGGCACGTCGGCGGCGATCGTACCGGCGGATGCCACGTCGACCGCGTCACCGGTGAAGGAGCGCAGATACGCTTCGGCCATTTGGGAGCGGCCGGTATTGTGGCGGCAGACGAACAGAACGGATGGTTTCATGATTGCTCCAAAAGTGTTGCGCGTGAGAATCCACCGCGCATTCGAAGCGCCACGTGAACGAGCGTGAGCAGGACCGGCACTTCGACGAGCGGTCCGATGACGGAAGCGAACGCCTCGCCGGAGTTTATTCCGAACACGGCGATGCAGACCGCGATGGCGAGTTCAAAATTGTTGCTCGCCGCCGTCAGCGCGAGCGAGGTCGTGCGACCGTAGGAAGCGCCGACGGATTTGCCCATCCAGAACGACACGTAGAACATGATGCCGAAGTAGATGGTCAGCGGCGCGCCTACATAGAGTACATCGAGCGGTTGCGCGATGATGCGCGCCCCTTGCAGCGCGAACATCGCGACGATCGTCACGAGTAGTGCGATGAGCGTGAGCGGCGCGATCGCCGGAACAAAACCGCCATCGTACTTCTCGATGCCTATGCGCGGTCGAAGGAACAAGCGAGTGAGCGCGCCGGCCACCGCTGGAATGCCCAGATAAATCAGCACGCTGACCGCAACGGTTGCTATGGAAAGATGTACGGCAAGGCTCGGGAGCCCCACGAGCGGCGGCAGCACGGTCACAAAGAGATAGGCGTATGCCGCGTAGGCAAATACCTGAAACACCGAGTTGAGTGCGACCAGCGCAGCGGTATACTCGCGATCGGCCCCAGCGAGTTCGCTCCATACGACCACCATCGCGATGCACCGTGCGAGCCCGACCATTACAAGACCCGCGAATAAATCGGGCCGCCCGTGCAGAAAAGCGGCGGCAAGTCCGAACATCAACAGCGGCGCGATCACCCAGTTCTGCACGATCGAAAGCCCGAGAAGGCGAGTGTCGCGGAGCGCAGCTGACATATGCTCGTAGCGAACACGGGCAAACGGCGGATACATCATCACGATGAGACCGATGGGCACGATGACTGACGGCAGATGAAAGCCGAGGGCGCCGAGACCGATCCCAAGCACCATTGCCAAGACGATCCACAGCGTGAGGTAGCGGTCGAGAAACGAAAGCCTCCGCCGCTCGAGGGCGATATCGCTCACGTCAGGCGCAGCAGGTCGCGCCGGCGTCGTCTTGATCGCGCTCTTCTGTGTCTTCGTGCACGAAGTACGTCTCCCAGCGACGGCCTTCGGGATCGCTTGCCCATACTTTGGTTTGGTTCGCGTAGCAGCACGTCTCTTCGCGCTCAACGTCGGTTGCATATCCGGCAACGTTGAGGCGCTCGATCTGCGCTTCGACTGCTTCAGGAGAATCGACCACTATCCCAAAGTGCTGGCCGAACGGCGCGTTCGCATCTTTGTCGAAGTCAAGCGCGAGTTCGAGGCCGGGTTGTTCCGTAATGAACAGCGCGTAATCATCCAGCTTTTTCGCAGGCTGCGCACCGAGCAGCGTGGAGTAGAAGGCAACGCTCGCGTCGAGATCGCGCGTGGCAATATTGAGATGCATTTTCATACGAGTGCCTTTTCAGGGATGAGAGCACTGAGCGACGCGTCGATGCGCATTTTCGCGCTGGCGGCTAGGCGGTAATAGACCCATGTGCCGCGGCGCTCGCACGTTACCAGACCTGCGTCGCGGAGAATCTTCAAGTGATGCGAGACGGTGGGCTGATTAAGCGGAAGCGCCGACGTGAAGTCGCACACGCAGACCTCGTCCTCTGCTCGCGCTAGTGTCGCGAGCATGGTGAGCCGGTGCGGGTCGCCGAGCGCCTTAAAGAGCCCGGCATCCTCGGTTCGGTCCACGGCATCCACCTCGGCGGGGGGGCAGCAGCGTTGCATCGACATAACTCGATATTAGCATTGTATCGGAGAATGTCAATATAGGCGTCAGTAGTAGCCTAAACCAGCAGGATCGCCTTACCGCTGGTCTTGCGCGCTTCGAGATCGCGGTGCGCTTGCGCGGCTTCGGCGAGCGGATACGTGTTTGAGACCCGGATCTGGAGCGAGCCGTCGAGGATCGCTTCGAAGACTTCCGTGGCGCGTTCGGCGAGCTCGGCGTGCGTGCGCGCGAAATGGCCGAACGTCGGCCGGCTGAAAAAGACGGAGCCGGCTGCCGAGAGCGTCTGCGGATCGATCGGCGGCACCTTACCGCTCGACGCGCCGTAAAGCACGAACGAACCGCGTATGCGCAGCGAACGTAAGCTGCGCTCCCACGTATCTTTGCCGACGGCGTCGTACACGGCATCGACGCCCGCACCGCCGGTGATTGCTTTCACTTCGGGTTCGAAGTCGACCGCACGATAATCGATCACGTGATCGGCGCCGGCACTTTTTGCCAGCGCCGTTTTTTCGGGACCGCCGGCCGTTGCGATAACCGTCGCGCCGCGGCGCTTCGCGAGCTGCACGAGGATCCGGCCCACGCCGCCGGCCGCAGCATGCACGAGCACGCGATCGCCCGGGGCGATGTGGTACGAATCGGTCGCGAGATACTGTGCGGTCAGCGCTTGCAGCATCGCGCCGCACGCGACGGCATCCTCAATGCCGGTGGGAACCTCCACGCAGAAGCGGGCCGGAACGGTGACGCACTCGGCATAACCGCCGAGATTTGGGGACTCGGGATATCCCACGCGCATGCCGGTGGTGAAACCGGCGACGTCCGCACCGACGGCTTCGACAATACCGACGCCCTCGCGGCCCGGTACGAACGGCAGTGCGTGCGGATAGGCGCCGGTGCGCAGGTAGACGTCGATGTAGTTGATGCCGGCGGCCGTCTGGCGGATCAGCAGCTCGCCGGCGGCGGCCTTGGGCGTATCGCTCTCGGCCGGCTGGAGCACCTCTGGACCACCGATGCGGTCGACGCGTATCACCTTCACGCGAGTGCCAACCCGCCCGGAAACGAGCGGGTTTCCGGGCCGATCCGCCCGGGTACACGCCTACCCTATGGAACGCCGAGATCTCTACGAAGACGATTTGACGGACGAACGTGGGCCGACGCCGGCCGAGCGTGACGACGTCGCACACTCTCAAGCGCTCGACCCGGACATTCTCGGCGAAGATGATGATGATGACGACGAGGAAGACGGCGCATAATCGCGCGTGGGCGATTACTTGATCATGAACGTTGACGGATGCGCTTGCTTCAAGTAGGTGATCTTGCCGTCTTTTATCAGATAGTAGTAGAGCTGCGGTTGTAGCGCGTCGCCGAACGCGCCGAACGAATAGGAACCCGTCATCGTGTCGACCGGAATTCCTTGCTGGATCGCCGTCGTCGTTGCGCCGCGTCCCGATGCGTTGGTGCGCGTGACCGCCGAGATGATGATTTGCACTGCGGCGTAACCGAATGCGGCAAACGCGTCCATCGCGCCGAAATGCGTCTCGAATTCTTGGCGCTGGCGCACCGTCGTCGGTGCGAGCGGTAAATACGGGAACGACGTCGAGACGATCATCCCGTCCGCGGGGGCGCCGAGCTTGAGCGTGCCGGGATCGTAGAAGCCTTGCGAGGCGCCGAATGGGCCCGTATACCCCTTCGTCCGCAGCATGCCCACGATCGGGCCCATGTCGCCGACGACGCCGGCCAGAAACACGTAGTCGGGCTGCACCGCGAGCGCTTTATCGGCGACCGCCGCGAAGTCGGGTTTGTTGTATGAAAATTGCTGGTACTGCACCGCTATTTTTTGCGCGGTCATCGCGTTGATGAAACCGGTGGCGACGTCGGCGCCGTATTCGGCGTCTTGCACGAAGACGTACGGCAGCTTCGGTTTGTACTGCGCGATGACCGATTGCGCGAAGATCGCGCCTTCGAATGAATCCTTCGTCGGCAAGCGGAACACGTTGCGGTACTGCGTTGCAGTGATGCGGTCGTCGGTGCAGAGCGGAACGATCAAGGGCAACTGCGCCGGGCCGTAGTTCGCGATCCCCTGCAGCGTCGCGTCGGCCTTCACGTGACCGATCACCGCGATCACGGAGCTGTCGCCGGCGGCGAAACTCGAGACGAGCGACGCGTTGGCCGCCGTGTTCTGATCGTCGAACACGCGCAACGTGTAGGTGCGCTGCAGCGAGCCGGCCAGCTCGTTGGCGTACTGAATCGCGCCTTGCGCGCCGGTGCTCAACCGCGTTCCGATGCCGCGGGCCGGGCCGCTCATCGGCCCGACGAGCGCGATCGAGATCGACGGCGTGATTTGCGGAAACGTGACGGCGGCGGTGGTGGCGCCGAGACCGCCGAGAAATTCCGAGCGAAACATTATGCGTCGCCCTTCGACGTTGCGGCCGGGCCGTCCAAGCGGGCGCGCAAATCGGCGGGAATGGCGGCCTTCGCGATGCGGCCGTCCTTGATTTCGACGAACACGCGCTGCTCGAAACCGCGCGCGCACGTTTTGCCGGCGAGCGTGCGGACTTCGTGCTCGATGCGCAGCGACGACTCGCCCATCGAGGCAACCGTCGAGACGATCTCGATCTCCTCATCGAACTGCAGCGGCGCGAGGAACGTCGCGCCGCACTCGACGATCGGCAACGGATCCTTCGGCGCGCCGCGTGTATCGCGGCTCGGTGCGTCGCCGACGCGCAGCAGGCCGTGCGTCCCGGAATCGAACCAGAGGAAAAACGTCGGATAGAACACGATCCCCGCCGCGTCGGTCTCGCCGAAGCGGACGCGCGTGCGCATGATCGCCTGCAATCCCATTAGGCGGCCGGCAGTTTGGGCAGCTTGAGGCCGATCTTCTCGACGAGCACGCGCGCGCGCTCGAGATAATCGGCGCGCATCGCTTCGTTCGTTCGTTCCTTGATGCCCCACTTGCGGTAGAGCTCGTTGTTCTTCGAATTCGCGCGCCCGAAGAATGCCGGCAGCGTGGGGAAGAGCTTGTTGATGCCCGCCTGCACGCCGCTGCGGCCTTCGGCCGTCTGCACGAGTTCGGCGCACGCGCGTTCGCCGAACGTGGCGTGGAATTTCTCCTCCGGCATCGTGATCTTCGCGGCTTTGCGCAGCGGCACGTAACTGCAGCTGAGAAGATCTTCGACTTGCAAGATTTCGGCCAGGTCGCCGATCATCTTGAGGACGCAGAACTCGGCCCAGCCGCCGAGCGTCGTATCGAAAATGTTGAGCGAGCGCTTCTCGGTGCGGCCCGGAATCATCGTATCTTCCGCCACGCCGATGGCTTTGCCCATCTTCGCGAACCGCACGTGGTGACCGTACTCTTCCATCGCGATACGGCAAGCGTGCCACTTCCAATACGGCGTCGGCGCAAAGGCAATCGCCGGCTCGTCGTACACGGTTGCCCCGGCCAATTCGTTGATCGCGTGGCTGACGATGATCTTCTTGACCAGCTCTTGGTACTCGGCGGGCTGTTGGAGTAACTCGGCGGGCGTGGCGACGACAAATGGTGCGGCGGGCGTAGGCACGGCAGACTCCTAGAGAACGGGGGTCGTAGAAAACGCGTCGAGATCGGTTTCGAGCGCGGTGAAATGCGGGGCGAACTGGCTATCGACGAGCGCGGCGAGGTCGTCGAGCGACGGATCGGGCGCGGTCGTGGCGCGCGCAAGCGGGCGCGGCTGCGAGAACACGAACGTTTCACGCCCGCGTACGCCGAATACCTGTCCCGTGATGTGCTGCGCGCGGGCCGAGCAGAGGTACGACGTGAAGCGGCCGATCGGTGCGGGCGGGATGGAGAGCGCGGCGGCTTTATAGATCGCTTGCGCCGGCGTTGCGGGCACGATCGTTTCGGTCACGCGGGAAGCCGCAAATGGGGCGATCATGTTCGAGGTGACGCCGCTGCGCGCCATATCGAGCGCGGCAATGCGCATCAGGCCGAAGAGACCGGCCTTCGCGCTGGCGTAGGCGCCTTGACCGTAGTTCCCGTAGAGCGCGGCCGTCGAGCCGATCGTAACGATGCGGCCCCAGCCGTACGGCTCGCCGCCGCGTGCCTGCTTCGCGTTTTCGCGCAGCACCGGCGTCGCCGCGCGCAGCAAGTCGAACGCCGCCGTCAGGTCGGTCGCAATCACGGCTTCGAAGTCGGCGCGATTGCCTTTGAAGAGAAACGCGTCGCGCAAGATCGCCGCGTTGTTGACGACGATGTCGAGGCCGCCGAAACGTTCGCACGCTAGCGCAACGGCAGCGTCAGCGAATCCCGGTGCGGTAACGCTCTGCGCGAGCGGCACGACGGCATCGCCGCATTCTGCTGCGAACGCGGCGATGAGCGCAGGATCTTCCGTGCGGCCATCGATCGATGCACCGTTGTCGGCAGCGACGACGCGCACGCCGCGTGCGATGAGGTCGCGTACGATGGCAGCACCAACGCCGCGCGCGGCTCCGGTAACGATGGCGACGCGGCCGGCAAGGTCATTCACACCGGCAGACTTACCGTCAGAAGAGCGGCGAATACTCCTCGGGGATCGTCGTGGCGGCTTCAACGATGGAAATACTGGGCGTTCGGCCGCTGACGAACGTCGTGTACATCACGCCGACGTCGTGGCCTTCGTGCGAGAGCCGGGTGGCGCAGATCATCCGCCAGCCCTTCGGCATTTCGTCCGGCTTCTCGGCCGCACCCGGAAAGGGCGGCTCCGTGCGCAAGCCGTGTTCGGCTTCGAGCGCCGAGGCTTCGGTTTTTTTCGCCAGCGCGATGAGCTCTTCGCCCGACGCAACGTTGGGAAGTTGCCAACCTAGCACGCGGATCACATGATCGCGATACGTGCGCATGACACCGTTGAGAAGATCGGGATGTACAGCCATTGACGACGCACTCCTTGGCGCAGTCGTTAGCTCCATCCCTCCCGGGAGCCCGCATTGTGACAAACGGGCCCCGGCATGTACTGCCGAGGCCCGTTTGCTTGTGCTGCGTTACCGCGGTTGTGCGGTCAGTCGCGACGGGGAGGACGGCGTCCGCGACCGCGCGGCGCACCGTTACGATCGCCGCCGCCCGAACCGGCAGCTTCTTCGCTGCGCGGTGCCGGTGCCGGTGCACCACCCTCGTCGCCGCCGCCGAGAACGGCCTTGCGCGAGAGGTTGATGCGGCCTTGCGAATCGATCTCGACAACCTTCACCATGATCTGGTCGCCGATCTTGACCACGTCTTCGACGCGCTCGACGCGTTGCGGCGCGAGCTGCGAGATGTGGACCAGGCCTTCTTTACCAGGCAGAATCGCGACGAACGCACCGAAGTTCATCAAGCGCGTTACCGTACCGAGGTACGTCTCGCCGACTTGCACGGACTTCGTGAGCGCTTCGACCATCGCTTTGGCCTTTTCGGCCGCAACGCCGTCGGGCGCCGAGATGAAGACGTGTCCGTCGTTCTCGATGTCGATCTTTGCGCCGGTATCCGCGATGATCTTGTTGATGACTTTGCCGCCGGGTCCGATCACGTCTTTGATCTTGTCGGGGCTGATCGTCACAACGAGCATGCGCGGTGCGTACGGGCTCATCTCGGTGCGCGCTGCAGGCAGCGTTTCCTTGAGCTTGTCGATGATCGACAGGCGCGCTTTCTTGGCTTGCGCCAAGGCTTCGCGCATGATGTCGATCGTGATCCCGTCGACCTTGATGTCCATCTGGATCGCCGTGATACCATCGACGGTTCCGGCGACCTTGAAGTCCATCTCGCCGAGCGAGTCTTCCATGCCCTGGATGTCGGTGAGGACGGCGTGTTTCTTGCCGTGCAAGATCAGACCCATCGCGATACCGCCGACATGTTTCTGAATCGGCACGCCGGCATCCATCAGTGCGAGCGTCGAACCGCAGATCGACGCCATCGACGACGACCCGTTGGATTCGAGCGTTTCACTGATTAAACGCATCGTGTAGGGGAACTCATCCTGCGGCGGCAGGATCGGCACCAGCGCGCGCTCCGCGAGGTGACCGTGGCCGATTTCGCGCCGGCCCGGACCGCGCATCGGGCGCGTCTCGCCGACCGAATACGGCGGGAAGTTGTAGTAGTGCATGTAGCGCTTGTTCGGAATCGCCATGATGCCGTCGAGGCGCTGTTCGTCGCCGATCGAACCGAGGGTCGCGGCGGTGAGCACTTGCGTTTGTCCGCGCTGGAACAGGCCGGTACCGTGAACGCGCGGCAAGTAGCCGACCTTCGACCAGATCGGCCGGATCTCGTCGGCCTTGCGACCGTCGGGACGCAACTTCTCGTCGACGACCATGACGCGAAGTTCTTCCTCTTCCATCGTCTTGATGATCTTGTCGAAGTCTTTGTTGTTCTTGTCTTCGAGCGCGGCGCGAACTTTGAGTTCTTTGACGCCGGCTTTTTCGAGCGCGGTTTCTTTGGAGAGCTTCGCGAACGCGGTATTGCGCTCGCCCTTCTCGACGATGCGCATCGCTTTGGCGACGTCTTTTTTGAACGTCTTGCGCGTCCACGCATCGAGCGCTTCGTTGACGGTGAGCAGCGGATACGTCCGCTTTTTCTTGCCGACTTTTTTCTGCAGCTGGTTGATCGCGGTAACGATCTTTTTGACCGCGGCGTGGCCGAACTCTACAGCACCGAGGAGATCTTCCTCGGAGATTTCATGTCCGCCGCCTTCGACCATCATCACGCCGTCGAGCGTGCCGGCGATGACGATGTCCATGCCGCCGGTTTCATACTGCGGCAGCGTGGGGTTGATGATGTACTTGCCGTTCTCATCGCGGCCGACGCGTACGGCGGCGACGTTCTTGGCGAACGGGATGTCGGAAACGGCAAGCGCGGCACCTGCGCCGCATACGGCGAGCACGTCGGCGTCGAGTTCGCGATCGATCGAGAGCACGGTCGCCACGATCATGATGTCGTTGCGGAAGCCGTCTTCGAAGAGCGGACGGATCGGACGATCCATTTGACGGGCGCTCAAGGTGCCGTGCTCGGAGGCACGTCCTTCGCGCTTGATGTAGCCGCCCGGGATCTTGCCCGCGGCATACATCTTCTCTTCAAATTCGCAGGTCAGGGGAAAGAAATCGACGCCCGAGCGGGGTTGCTCCGAGGCGGTGACGGCGGTAAGGACAACGTTCGCATCGCCGTAGCGGATGAGAACACTGCCGTTGGCTTGCTTAGCAAGCTCGCCGGTCTCGATCGTCAGGGTGCGACCCCCGATCTCGAGAGAGACGGATTCTGGCACAAATACTCCTAAATTTTCTTATTGTTTGTCGTTTTATTGAACGCGTTAAGGTTCGCTCCGGCCGTACAATTGCCTCGTCGCGGCCCTTTTTGAGCAAGCAAGCCCGAGCGAAACGCCTTAAGGGCGTTTAACGTTTTGCCGCGCTGCGCACCGGATATGGACATGGGTGAGGAGCCCCTATGCAGTCGCAGTCCCGGTTCTCCGCAGCCCGTTTTTCCGAAATCGATGGCGACCGCATCAGCAAGGCGCAATGGCACATCGTGGTCATTTCGGGCATGGGGTTCTTTACCGACGCCTATGACCTGTTCATCATCGGCGTCGTGCTCAAGCTGCTGAAAACCGAATGGCACATCAGCCCGTTCGAAATGGCCATTGTCGGCGCGACGGCCCTGGTGTCGGCGGCCATCGGCTCCGCGGTCTTTGGGCGAATCGCCGATGTCTTTGGGCGCAAATACATTTACGGATTCGAGGTACTCGTGCTTGGCGCGGGGGCCATCGCGTCGGCATTCTCTCCGAGCATCTGGTGGCTGGTTGCATTCCGTTTTATCCTCGGCCTCGGGATCGGCGGGGACTATCCGGTCAGCGCAACGATCGCAAGCGAGTTCGCCGGAAAGAAGACCCGCGGACTTATGATTTCCAGCGTCTTTGCGATGCAAGGCATCGGTCTGATCGTCGGTCCGCTCCTGGCGATCGCGCTCCTCGCCGTGAAAGTTCCGCAAGATCTCGTGTGGCGGATCCTGCTCGGCGCGGGCGCGATACCGCCGCTCGCCGTCTTCTGGGCGCGCCGTCATCTGAAAGAGACGCCGCGCTTCGCGCAACTGGCTGAGGGCGCAAGCGACGACGTCGCCAAGGCGGCGAAGCGGTTGGGTTTCGTTACCGCACTCAAGGAGGCGTTCGGAACCGACAAAACGCTGGTCAAGTGGCTTGTCGGTACGTCGCTCGCCTGGTTCTTTCTCGATCTCGCGTACTACGGTAACACGATTTCCAATCAAGCGTTCGTCTCTGCCGTCAGCGAGCATGCATCGCAAATTCACGATCTCGTGGTGTCGCTGCTCGTCTTCACGTTTGCCGCGTTCCCCGGTTATTTGCTGTCGGTCTACGGCATGGATAAATGGGGCCGTAAGAAGATTCAGCTGCTCGGCTTTGCGATGATGGCCGTAAGCTTTATCGCGATCGCGTTTCTCGGCGATGCGAAAACGATCATCGTGCCGTTTGTCGCGCTGTACTGCCTCAACTATTTCTTCACCGAGTTCGGGCCGAATACGACGACGTTCGTTCTTCCGGCGGAGATTTTTCCGGTATCCGTGCGTACCACGAGCCACGGCATCTCGGCCACCGTCGGTAAGCTCGGCGCAGCGGTCGGGACGTTCAGCTTCCCGTTGCTGCAAGCCAAATTCGGGCTGCCCGGCCCAATGTGGGTGGCGGGCGCATCGTGCATCGTAGGGCTGGCGATTACGTGGGCATTGCTGCCGGAGCCGAACGGCCTTGACCTCGAGGAAGCATCACGCGATACGACGTTCGAGAAAGGCCGCTCGCTCCAGCCGGCGCCTGCTACTTAATTCCGAGGACGCGCGTCAATGCGAGGATCGCCGCGGCGAAAAGGCCGCCGCCGAGGAACATGCACACCGGCAGGGTGAGCACCCACGCCAGCAAGATGTTGCGCAGCGTGTCGCCCTGGAGACCGGATCGATTCGCAGCCATCGTGCCGGCGATGCCCGATGAAAGAATATGCGTCGTGCTCACCGGCAAGCCGAATTGGTCGGCCGCTTCAATGAGCGCGTACGTCACCGTTTCGGCCGCCGCACCCTGGCCGTAGGTGAGATGTGCCTTGCCGATTTTTTCACCGACGGTGACGACGATGCGTTTCCAGCCGATCATCGTGCCGAAACCGAGTGCAAAGGCGACCGCGATCTTCACCCACACGGGAATGAATTTGGTGAACGAGTCGACGCTCTTCTGAAATGCCTTGAGCGTCGTTACGTCGGCCGGGTCGTCGATTTTCTTGCTCTTGACAAGTTTATCGATCGATGCGGCAACGAGATACATGTTGGTACGGATGTCGCGCTTTTCTTGTTCGGGCAAGCCGGTGAACGACGTTTTGCCCTGCAGTCCGCTCACGACCTTGCCGTTGAGGTCGCCCATCGAGCCCCACACGTTTTCCGAATACGCGCCGCCGGCTTTGATGAAGTTGGAGATCACCCCTTCGTCGTCGGTCTGCGCTTTGTTCGGCAGGCCCTGCGTGCCCACGTGCTTGAGGAGCACGGTCTGCGATGATTGGCTCGCCGACGCGAGCGCGGCGATTTGCGCCGGCGATGCGTCGGGATTGAGCGCGTAGATGGCCGGGATGATGCCGATGAGCACGAGCATGATGAGCCCCATGCCTTTTTGTCCGTCGTTCGAACCGTGCGCGAAGCTCACGCCCGTACACGTCAAGAACAGCACGGCGCGCACGGGCCACGGTGGCGGCGCGTTCTCCGGCGGCGCTTCGTAGAGCGCCGGATACTTGATGACCAATTTGATCAGCAGAAACAAGCCCCCGGCGAGCACGAAACCGAGTACCGGCGAGATGAGCAGCGCCGTCACCGTATCTTGAACCTTGCCCCAGTTCACGCCGTCTCCGAACACGTGCCCCGGCGCGAGCAGAGAGTTGGCGAGACCCACGCCGATGATCGAGCCGATCAACGTGTGCGAACTCGATGCCGGCAGTCCGAGGTACCACGTGCCGAGATTCCAGATAATTGCCGACGTGAGCATCGCAAACACCATCGCGGCGCCGGCGGCCGACCCGACGTGCACGACGAGTTCGACCGGCAGCAGCGCTACGATTCCGAAGGCGACCGCGCCGTTCGACGTGAGCACCCCCGTTAGGTTCATGAGACCCGACCATACCACCGCGAGCGGTGCCGGCATGGTACGTGTGTAGATTACCGTTGCAACGGCGTTTGCCGTGTCGTGAAAGCCGTTCACGAATTCGAACGTAAGAGCAAAACCGAGCGCAAATACAAGCGCGACGATCGTTAAAGGATCCATCCCCACGGTTTTACCCTGGACCGGTTAAGGGGGATTTAAGACAATGTCATCTTTATCTCGCGGGAATACGATGTCGTCATGTCAGTGCGATTTCTCGTTTGTCCGCCGGCAGCTCCCGCTCTCGATGGCTCGAGCGGCCGGCAATGGTTCCGGTTCGTCGAAATGTTGCAGTGCGCGGGTGACGTCGAACTCGTTGAAATGAGGCCGCGCGAAGGCGTTCCCGGTTTGATATTCACATCCGACGCGGCGTTCATCAACGGCAAACTCGCGATTCTCTCGAGCTTCCGGCATGCCGAGCGGCGGCGCGAACAGGCGATCTTTCGCGAGGCCCTCGTGGGCGCCGGTTTTGCCACGACGTACCTGCGCGAATCGTACTTCGAAGGCGCGGGCGACGTTCTCCTCGATCGTACGCGGCCGGTGTGTTATGCCGGCTACGGGTGGCGTACGGAACGCAGCGCCGTGTTGCAACTGCACGAGTTTCTCGGCTGCCGGGTGTTGCCGCTGCTGCTGGTCGACGAGCGATTCTTTCATGTGAACATGGCGTTGTGTCCGCTCAGCAGCGGGCACGTGCTCGCCTACATGGGCGCTTTCTCGCCGCACGCGCAGATGCTGCTGCGGCGCGCGATCGGCGGCGAGTACGTGATCGATATCGGAATCGATGATGCACTCGACCTAGCGTGCAACAGCGTCGAGGTCGGAGGGGACGCGCTGATCTTGCATCGCGCGAGCCGCGGTCTGCGCGCGCGGCTGAACGACATCGGATATCGCGTGTTTTGCACCGAACTCGGCGCGTTCATTCGCGCGGGCGGTTCGGCGAAGAGTCTCACGCTGCAGCTCGACCACGAAGACTCGACCGCCGCCTAGGGCAGGTTGCCGGTCGCACGGAAACGGTGCGAATGAAGACCTTCTACGACGAGTGGCTGCAAGCGCAGAATGACATTCAAGCGGAGCTGAAGGCCTCACTCGAAGTCGCGCGCGACCGGGATATCCCGTGGGTGAGCACGCCGCAGGATGCCAAGGTCAAACTCATGGTGGCGAACTCGCTGGGCTTCGCGACGATGGGCAGCAACGTGCTCAAGAGCGAGATTCCGGTGGGCTGGCATACGGGGAAGCATCGCCACGGTGAAGAGTCGATGCACATTCTCGCGGGCGAAGGCTTCAGCGTCATCGCCGGACAGCGCTTCGACTGGCACAAGAGCAGCACGCTGCAGATTCCGTTCTGGGCCGAGCATCAGCATTTCAACACCGGCAGCGTCCCCGTGCTCTCCATATCTGCGATGGCGTTCGACCTCGAGCGCTTCGTGCGTGTCGCGCGGCTCGAACAGATCGAGACCTGCGGACCGAACGATGACGCCGTGCTCGCGGCGCAGCCCGCTGCGAGCGGTGAATATTATGCCGACGGCACGCGGGCGATCATCCACATCGAAGATGCGCCGGCCGACGACGATTCACTCGAGCCTCAAGGGAACATCGCGGCACTAAAAAATCAGCACGACTACATTCAGTATCTGGTCGTGCCGAAGAACGGCTTCCATACGGTGAGCGTCGCGATCACGCACCAGTGGATCGAACCGCCGTTTCACAACAGCGGCCGGCACAAGCATCTCGAGGCCGTGGTGTACGCGGTCGAAGGCGAAGGATACACGGAGATGCAGGGCAATCGCGTGGCGTGGGAAGCGGGCGACGTGCTCTACGTGCCGCCCGCAATGTGGGAACACCAGCACATGAACGACAACCCGAATCCGATCAAGCAACTGCGCATCGCGTTCGGCATCCGTCAGTGGTTCACGTCGGTCTGGCCCGAAGGCTTCACCAACCAGCGCGTCTACGACAAGTACGGCAAACCAATCGAAGCCGGCCCAATCGTCCGCGAACGCGAACGCCGTTTATAGACGCTCCCCTGCCACAGAGTGCACGTAGTGGCGGATTACGAAGCGTTGTACGTCGCGTAGGCTCTTCACCTCGCCGGCGGCGGCAGCATCTCGTAAGCGTGCGGTTAGGTCGTCGAGTTGGGGCGGGGTGAACTGTTGCGCGGTGCCGAGGTTGCGCGCGACTTCGATGAGGATGTCGGCGTCGGGGTAGCCGATCGTGTATTCCAGGAAGCGGTCGCGGATTGCTTCGTCGACGAGGTCGGGGCGGTTCGTGGTGAGCACGACGACGGCGCGGCTCGTATCGAGTTCATCGACGGCGTGAAAGAACACGCTGTCTTGCGAGAAGTGCCATTCCTTGACGTGCTCGCTGCCGCGCGCCATCAGGATCGACTCGACGTCGTCGAAGAGCAGCACCGTGCGCTGTCCCGCGGTGGTGAAACCCGACTGCGCGTGCGCGAAGATGTCGCGGATGCGTTCCTCGCTCTCGCCGTAACGCGAGCGCGCGATCGCGCTGCCGTCGACGAGCGCCATCACGATCGACGGTTCGTCCGGTGTCGCGGCAAACCGCCGGCCAAGTTCGTAGGCCAAGCGGCGCGCGAGCGTCGTCTTCCCGGTACCGGGCGGGCCGCTCAGAAAAAAGCCCTTGATCAAACCGCGCTTGATGCCCGAGCGCCATTGATGCTCGACGATCTGCGCGAGTTCGTTCAGTACCGTGTGATAGCGCGCGCCGAGGATATCGCGCGTGCCGAATTGTTCGTCGAGATCGGCGAAGTGCAGCAGGTTCTCCGCTGCGAGCGGGCCGCCGTGGTGATGACCGTTGCCGTGGCCGTGCCCGTGATCGCTCACGGCGTTAGGGTTTGCCCTCGAGCGCGTCGGCCGCCGCGGCGATACCGTCGATGTACGTCTGCCACACGTAGAGGTTGATGCGGCATGCTTCTACCGCCGCATCCGCCATACCGAGCCGCTCCGCATCGCGCGCGACGGTTTGCCAACCGAAGTTCGAATGGATGATGTCGGCTTCTTCGTGCAACGAGAAGAACACGAGTTGATCGTCGCTCAAGTGAAACAGATCGCCCCAGCGTTTGCGCTCGAGCCCAAACCATCCGAGTTCGCGAAAGAGTCCGGTGCCGTAGCCCGGCACGTTGCTGCGTTCCGCGCACGTGTTCGCCATCAGCCCTTCGAGCCAGTGGCGATTCTTCATCAGCGCTTCCCACGCAAGCCAGCACAGCTGCGTCGTTTGCAACGGCTGCGCGCTGCGGATGTCATCGAGAGACATCCCGATGTGCTCTCCCTGCTCTTCGAGAATCGCCCAGTGCGGTTTGCCGCCGCCGAACTCATGGTCGGCAATGAGTTCTTGCGATGACGCGTTGATGATGCCCATGCGCGTATCCCAATCGGGCGTATTGACCGCGACCGAAAGTTTGAGTACCGAATTCCGGTAACGCGTATTGAGCCGGTGCTGGCGCACGAACATCTTCGCACGCTCGACCGTCAGCGGTTCGCGAAAAAAGCGAACGCTGTTGCAAAATTTGTCGACCTCAGCGTCGAGCCGCTGCAATACATCCATCGAGGCGCGCCTTCGCGAGCCTCGACGGTGAACGCTTTTTGTCTACCTGCGCAGACCGAGGTCGGCGATGAGCTTGCGGTAGCGCTCGATATCTTTGCCCTGGAGATAGCCCAGAAGGCGCCGGCGCTGTCCGACTTGCATGAGCAAGCCGCGGCGGCTGTGGTGGTCCTTCTTGTGAATCTTCAGATGCTCGGTCAGCTGGTTGATCGACGAGGTGAGGATGGCGATCTGAACGTCGGCTGAACCGGTGTCGTTGGGGCCGCGGCCGAACTTGGTCGCGATCTCCGTCTTTTGTTCTTTGGTCAGGGGCACGGAAAACCAGGCTTTCGTGAAACGACGTGTCTCGCTCGGATCCAGACCCGCGTCAATGACGCATCCAGTCCGGCGACCGACGAATGGTATCAAATCGGGCAATTCCTGTCAAAGACGGAGCAAGGCGTCGCTCGCGCGCGCGCGAACCCGCGCTCGTGACCTCCGAAGCGTTTGTCCCCGTCGGCCCCGTCGCCGAGATCGTCCCCGGCAGCTCAAAAACCGTTGTGGTTGAAGGCCGTGAGATCGCCGTTTTTAACGTCGGCGGCACGTTTTACGCAATCGAAAACTACTGCCCGCACCAGGGCGCCTCGCTCGCCGAGGGCTGGCTCGACGGCACTACGATCACGTGCCCCTGGCACGCTTGGTGCTTCAACCTCACCGACGGCACGATGACGCTCGGCGCATTTGCCCGGGTCGACCCCTACGATGTCCGCGTCGAAGAGGGCCAGGTCTCGGTGAGCAGCCGGCCACGGCGGCCCGAAGTCACCTAAAGCAGCGCTCGCCGCAGCCCGGCCAGAGTGGCCGAGCCGGTCGCGAACATCGCGATCCGCAGCCCCTCGACGAGCGCGCCGATGAGCTCGTCCACCGCGGCCCGCGAGATTGTGGCGGCTTCGAGGAACGGCAGCGCGAGGCCACACAGATCGGCTCCGAGCGCGATCGCCCGGGCAATGTCCACGCCGGTCCGCACGCCGCCGCTGGCGATCAGCGGCATCGAGGGAAACCGCGCACGCAGGGCGCACACCGCCTCGGCCGTGGGCTGGCCCCAGCCGGCAAACGTTTCCGCCAGCGCCTCGCGGCCGTCGTCGCCCGAACGCTTGCCCTCGACCCGCGCCCACGAGGTGCCGCCCGCGGCTGCCGTGTCGATCCCCGCGACGCCCGCGTCGAGCAGCCGCGCCGCCGTCACCGGGGAGATCCCGGACCCGACGCTCTTCGCCACAACCGGCACGTCGAGCGCCGCGCACAGTTCGGCGATCTTCGGCAGCAGACCGCGGAAGTTCGTGTCGCCGCCGGGCTGGAGCGCTTCTTGGAGCGGGTTGAGGTGGAGAAAGAGCGCGTCGGCGCGCAGCTCGGCGATCATCCGCTGCACGTCGTCGATGCCGATGCCGTAGTTCAGCGATACTGCGCCGATGTTCGCGAAGAGCACCGCCTGCGGCGCGACCGCGCGCACGTCGAAGGTGTGCATGAGCGCCGGATTTTCGATCAGCGCGCGCCCGCTGCCGAGGCCCATCGCGATGCCGCTCGCCTCGGCAGCCTCGGCTAGCCGCAGGTTCAGCTCCGCGGCGCGCGCGGTGCCGCCGGTCATCGATGAGATCAGGATCGGGGCACGCAGCCGGAAGCCGAGAAAGCGCGCCGCGCAGTCGACGTCGTCGAGCGCGATCTCCGGCAGTGCTTCGTGACGCAAGCGCACGCCCGACCAGCCGGCATCCAGCGTCGAGGCGACGTCGTCGTCGAGGCAAACGTCGAGGTGGCGCGCTTTGCGCGCCTCGGTGGCATGAATCCCCGGTTGGAGCACGCCCTCGCCCTTCCACAGGCGTTCCCCGCAGCCTCGCCAATCGGAAGCCCACGATGGACCCCACCTATGATGGAACGCTCGGCACGGCCGGCGGCCCCGCGTTCGCGGCCGCGCTGCTGGCGCTCGCCGAGGCCGAGAAGCTCGATGCGGCGGCGCTCGCGGCGAAGGCCGGATTGCCTCCCGAAACGCTGGCTCGCGTGTTTGCCGGAACCGAGCGGATCGGCGTGCCTGCGATGGCGCGCTTGGCGAAGGCGCTGCGCCTGAAGGCGGTCGAGTTCATGCAGAAGAGCGGCCTGCTCTCGCTCGAGGTCTACGCGATGGGCCTCGACCCGCTCTACTTTTTGCCCGATGGGCCGATCCGCTTCGATGCGCGGATCTACATGCGCGAGATCAATCCGCGCCATTCGGTGCCCGAAGGCGACATGCTCAAGCGCAATCCCGCGCTCAAGGCACTGCGCGATGATGTGGTCCTCGACCCGATCGGCCATCTGGAAGTCGAGCTCACATACTTGCTTCGGGCGGCGGTGCAATCGACGGGCGGATCGTTGTAGGTCATTGCACGCCGCTTTGGGGAAATAGCAATTATTATGGAGATCGAAGGCAAACGGGTCGCCGCGCTGGTCGGCGACGGATTCGAAGAATCGGAACTACTGGATCCCAAGCGCGCGCTCGAAGAAGCGGGCGCCGTCGTGACGATCGTCGGTGTCGACGACCGCGCGTTACAAAAAATTCGCGGTAAGAAGGGGCTCGACGAAGGTCAGAGCGTCAAAGCCGAAGAGATCGTCGCCGACGTAACGGCCGACGACTTCGATGCGATCCTGATCCCGGGCGGCATGTCGCCGGATCACTTGCGCATGAACAAAGAAGTGCAGCGCTTCGTGCGCGAGTTCGATTTGGCGAAGAAGCCGATGTTCATCATCTGCCACGGACCGCAGATCTTGATCTCCGCGCAACTGGTACGCGGGCGCACGCTGACCGGATTTGCGTCGATCGCCGACGATATCCGCAACGCCGGCGGTCTCTATCGCGATCAGCCGGTCGTGAACGACGGTAACTGGGTTACCTCACGCAACCCGCAGGACCTGATGCTCTTCAACCGCGCGATCCTCGAGAAACTCGCGTCGGCCGGTACCACGCAACCCGTCTAGCGGGCTCACTCCACTTGCGATAGTCGCGGATTGGGGCGCTCGGGGCGCCCCACTTTGTGGCATTCGCGCCACGTTCCATGTTCGGCAAGCGCGACGATGTCGGCTGTGTAATCGTAACTTCCGTTGCCGTCGAAAAACGCGCTGCCGACGGCATACGCGTCCACCGGCACGCGGTCGCGTTCGAACGCGCTGATGCGCGACGGATTGAAGCCGCCGCTAGCGACGATCTTCACGTGCGTGAAGCCCTCGGCGTCGAGTGCGTTGCGCACGTTATGGACCAGCTGCGGGTTTACGCCCGTCGGCGGAAACGTTCCCATCTGCGGAATCACCGACGCATCGACGAGCGTTCCTGACGTATCGAGACGCACGCCCCACAGGCGCGTTCCGAGGGCGCGCGCGACCGCGAGGCTCGTGCGCACGCAGTCGTTGTCGAAGTCGACGAGCGAGATCACGTTGACCGACGCATCGATGTACTCGGCGAATTTTTTCGTTGCCAGTACGGTATCTCCGGCGTATGCTGCGATGAGTGCGTGCGGCACCGTGCCCATGCCGCGCGAACCCCACCACTCCGCGTTGGCATCGGTCGACACGCCGAGCGCGCCCGAAATGTAAGCCGCATAGCCGTCGCCGGTTTGCACGAGATGGTGGTCGAAGCGGGCCGGAAAGAACAGCACTTCTTTGCCGTTGGCGGCATCGACGATGGCGCGCGCGTTGGTTGCGATGCGCGTGCGCCGCGAAAGCACGCCGAGGAACGGCGTTTCCAAATGCGCGACCAGATCGTAGTCGCCCTCGATCGTGAGGACGCTCTCGAACGGTTCGACGCGGTCGCCGTCGTAGAGCGCGTGCACGTCGAGCTGGTTCCAGCCGTCGCGCCAGCGCGTGCCGTCGTGCCGCCCGCTGCAGAGTTTGAGGATGGCGATCGCTTCATCGATCCCGCACAACACGGAGTGATTGCGCTGAAACACCTGCATGCGTACGCGCGGATGGTAGTTGTCGCGCTCGAGAATTTCGCGCGCGCGGTTAAAATACGTGTCCGAGTAATACCCGTCACGCATCTTCTCGACCGGCAAGTTGAAGATCGCCGGGTCGAGGCGATGCCGTTCGCTGCGAAGCATGGGTGGCTTGTACGCAGACGTGGTATGTTTTCCTCGTCATGGCCGAAACGCTGACGAATGCCGAGATCGCACGGCAGCTCAAAGAGATCCGCACGCTCATGGAGTTTGCGGGCGAGCCGTTTTTCAAGTTCATGGCCTACGAACGCGCGGCCGAGACGATCGAAAACGCCGCGCCGCTCGCCGACGTGCTGGCCGGCGGGCGCCTCCAAGAACTACCGGGCGTGGGCAAGACGATCGCAGCGCGGATCGGCGAGCTCTGCGAAACCGGCACGTGCGGATACCTCGAGGAGCTGCGCGCACGCTATCCCTCGACGTTGCTCGAGGTGCTGGGCGTCGGCGGCGTCGGGATGAAGACGGCGCAAATGCTGTTCGAACGGCTCGGCGTTGCGTCGCTGGCCGACCTCGAGCGGGCCCTGGCGGCCGGCGCGCTGGCCGAAATCCCGCGCCTGGGCAAGAAATCGATCGAGAACATCCGGCGCGGCGTGCTGGCGTATGTCGGCCGCGCCAAGCGCACGCCGCTGGGCACCGCGTTGCCGCTGGCGCATGAAATCGTCGCGTTTCTGGCCGCGTCGGCGCCCGCGCACGACCTCACGCCGGCGGGCAGCGTGCGCCGCAACGAGCCGCTGGTCGGCGACATCGATATCGTCTGCACGTCGGATGAGCCCGAGCCCGTGATCGCCGCGTTCGTCGGCTGGGAACGCGCAGCGGCCGTGCTCGCTGAAGGCGGCACCAAGGCCAGCATCTGGCTTGCCGGCGGTTTGCAAATCGACTTACGCGTGCTGCCGGCGCACGTGTACGGCAATTTGTTGCAGCACTTCACCGGCAGCCGCGAACACAATATTCAGCTGCGCGAACTCGCGGTGCGGAAGAACCTGCGCGTGAGCGAGAACGGCATCGTCGACTTGAACGATGGCCGGCTGATCACGTGCCGCACGGAGGCCGAGGTGTACGCGGCACTCGGGCTGCTCGAGATCCCGCCTGAGATGCGGCTCGGCGTCGGCGAAATCGAGGCTGCGCGCGACGGCTCGCTGCCGCACGTGGTGTCGCTCGCCGATATTCGCGGTGATTTTCACATGCACACGCGCTGGAGCGACGGCTCCGACACGCTCGAAGCGATGGTCGCTGCGGCGGCCGCCCGCGGGTACGAATATCATTCCATCTCCGACCATTCGCTTGGCCGCGGGCGCGGACTCGATCCCGCCGATCTGCGCGCGCAACGGGCCAGCGTGCGTGCGTTGGGCGAGCGCTATAACATCCACACCCTGTGTTCGGCCGAGGTCGACATTCTGCCCGACGGCAGCCTCGATTACGACGACGCGCTGCTGGCCGAACTCGACATCGTCGTCGCCAGCGTTCACGCAGGCCACGGCCAATCGCGCGACGAGATGACGGCGCGGCTGATCCGGGCGTGCGAGAACCGCTATGTGTCGATCATCGGCCACCCCACCGGCCGGAACGTCGAGACGTTTGCGGGGTATGAGTTCGATTACGATGCGGTTTTTGCGGCCGCCGCCCGGACGGGGACGGCGCTCGAGATCGATGGGCAACCATCCCGGCTGGACTTGCCCAGCGCCCTGGCCCGGCGCGCCCGGGAATTCGGCGTGACGTTTGCCTGTGATTCCGATGCCCACGGGTCGGCCCAACTTAGCAACATTGCATACGCTATCGGACAGGCGCGGCGTGCTTGGATCACGCCCGCCGAGGTACTCAACGCGCGCCCGCTGGCGGGGGTCCTGGCATTTGTTAAGACGAAGCGTGGGACGGTCCCAATATGAAGGAACCGCCGAAACCCACGGGTGTGGACGAGCGACTCGCTGCGCTCACGGAGTACGATCTCCTCGACACTCCAAACGAGGAGGTTTTCGACGCGTTCGCACGCGTTGCGGCGAAGAGCTGCGGCACCCCGGTGGCGGTAATCGAACTGGCGGGTCGCGACACGCTGGCCTTCAAGGCGTACTACGGCTTGGAAGACGTCGCCGCGACGCCCCTTGCCGAATCATTTTGCTCCTACGCGATTCTCGCAAACGAGATCTTCGAGATTCCGGATGCGCGCAAAGATCCGCGCTTTGCGTCCAACATGCACGTCCTGGGACGGAACCTCGTGTTCTACGCCGCCGCGCCCCTGGTCACGGCGTCGGGCGTCGCGATCGGAACGATCTGCGTCTGCGACAATGAGCCCCATACCCTCACGCAGCATCAGCGTGCAGGCTTGCAAGCCATCGCCGACGTCGTCATGGAGCAGTTCGAATCGCGCCGCCGGCGGCGGGCCGATCACGATCAGCTGCAATTGCTCTCCGCGGCGATGGAAGCCACCGAAGAAGCGGTCGTCATCTCGCGCATCGGGCCCACGGCCGACGATCCGGTCGAGATCATCTATGCGAACGAGTCGTACTTGCGCTCGAAGCGCGCGCGCATGGAAGACGTCGTCGGCAGCAATGCCAAGAGTTTCGTCGGCCCGAAAACCGACGCGTCGATCCTCTATGCGATGCGTGAAACGCTGTGCTCCGGCGAGGCGGCGCGCGCCGAGTACGTGAGTTACCGGCTCGACGGCTCGCACTATTACGTCTCCGCTTCCGCCCAGCCGCTGCTGAACGACAAAGGTGAGACGCACCGGTACGTGCTGATGCTGCACGACATCACCGAAACCGTCTTGCGCGGCGCCGAACTCGCAATGCAGAACGAACGCCTGACCGCCCTGACGGCGATCGCGCGCGGGATCTTTGCGGCGCTCGAACCGCACGCGCTCGTCGAAGCCTTGATCGGCGGCGTACGCGAATTGATCGGGGCGGAATCGCGCTTGCTCGTCGCGCGGCCGAACGGCGGGTTTGCGCTGACCAAAGATTTGCTCGTGCCGGAACGCGCCGTTGCGGGCGGCGATGCGTTTGTCGAATCGGCGAGCCGCAGCGAAGGCGCGCTCATCGACGACGACGAGCGGCGCGCGGCGATTCGCATTCCCGGCTCGCTCGGCCAGACGCGCTACATCCTCGATGTGCGCAGCGACCGCCGCCTGCACCAAGCGGATATTTTTGCGGTGGGCTTGCTGGGCCAGTATTTTGCCGTGGCGGCGCGCAACGTCGAGCTCTACGGCGAACTGCAAGCGCGCCGCGCCGCGGTCGTGGAACTCAATCAAGTCAAGAACGATCTCATCGCGATGCTCGCGCACGACTTCAAGGGACCGCTCACCACGATCGTCGGCTTCGCCGACGTGCTTGCGGAAGACGAACGCTTCGATGAGGAGTCGCGCAAGTTCCTCACGATGATCTCATCGAGTGCGATGCGTTTGGCGAGTCTCGCGACCGATACGCTCGCGCTCTCGCGGCTCGAGCAAAACGAACTCACGCTCGAACTCGAAGAGTTCGATCTCGTTGCGCTGGTGCGCGACATCGTCCGCGTGTTCAGCGTCACGCGCGCGATCGATCTGCGCACCGACCGGCCGGAACTGCACATCGGCGGCGACCCGGGCCGTCTGCGTCAAGTCTTCGAGAACCTGATCGGCAACGCGATCAAATATAGTCCGGGCGGCGAACCGATCGACGTGTTTCTGCGCGCCAAGGGCCGCGGCGTCGAAGTCAGCGTGCGCGATCACGGCATCGGCATTCCCGAGGCCGACAAACCGAAACTCTTCGGCCGTTTCGCGCGCGCACAGAACGCGCGCGCGCTCGGCATCAGCGGCACGGGCTTTGGGCTCTACCTCACCAAGACAATCGTGGAAATGCACGGCGGCACGATGAGCGTCGACTCGGTCGAAGGCGAAGGTAGCACGTTCCGCGCGTTCTTGCCGGCCGCCGTTGCTGCGCCGCGCCCGCGCCATCGCCGCTTCATTCTCGTCGATGCGGACGGCGATGCAAAATCGTACGTTGCGCACACGTTGCGCGATGACGGCTTCGCCGCCACGGTCGTCGCCGACGGCACCGAGATGCTCGCGACGATCGATGAACTGCAGTTTGACGCCGCCATCGTCGACACGGAACGCGTCGGCATGGCACTCGAAGAATTCGTGCGCCGCGTCGCCGGCCGCACCGCCCTCATCCGCATCGACTCTAGCGCGGTCGACGAGTCGCCCGGTTGGGACGGCTACATCGTCAAGCCGTTCCTCACCAAAGATCTGCAAGCGGCCATCGATTCCGCCATCATGCGCCACCCGAAAGTAAAAGCCGAACCCTCAGTAGCCTACAGCGAAGTCTAACGGCGGTCGTCTACGCGTTTGGCTTTGCCGGCTTCGACGCGCGTCAGCGTGCCGGGTGGTTTTATATCGATCGTCAGTGAGACGAGGAGAAATTCTGCGAGCTTCGTCGCCACCCTCGTTTCGAGGGCGCGATGGTCGATGCCGTCTTCCGCGCTGCGGTGCTCGATCTCTACGCGCAGCTCGTCGAGTCCGTTCGGCGGACGCTCGACGATGATCTGATAGTTGGGTGTGAGGTCGGCGAAGCCGAGCAGCAGTTCTTCGATTGCGGTCGGGAACACGTTGATGCCGCGAATGACGAGCATATCATCGACGCGGCCGGTGACCCACGCCATGCGCGCCGTGGTGCGCCCACACGAACACTTCTCGCGGCGAATTGAGGTAAGGTCGCCGGTGCGATAGCGCAGGACGGGCATCGCTTCGCGCGTTAGCGTGGTGATCACGAGTTCGCCGCGCGTTCCGTCGGGCACGGGCTCCAGGGTCGCCGGATCGATGATCTCCGGCAAAAAGTGGTCTTCCTGAATGTGCAGGCCGTTTTTGGCTTCGGGGCATTCTTGCGCGACGCCGGGGCCGATGATCTCGGTGAGGCCGTAAATGTTCGTTGCGGTAACGCCGAGCCGCCGCTCGATGTCGTCGCGCATCTGCGGCGTCCACGCCTCCGCGCCCGCAATGAGATAGCGCAGCGCCAGCGGCCGCCGGCCTTCGGATTCGAAGCGCTCGGCGAGCAGCACGGCGTACGACGGCGTGCAGCCGATGCCGGCGATCGGCAGCGTTTCGAGCAACTGCATCTGGCGCGCGGTGTTGCCGCTCGAGGCCGGGATCACGCACGCGCCGAGCCGCTCGGCGCCGCCGTGCATGCCGAGGCCGCCGGTGAAGAGCCCGTAGCCCCACGAGACTTGGAAGAGGTCGCCCGGCTGCGCGCCGCCCGACGCGAGACTGCGAGCGTTGACGTCGGCGAAGATCTCGAGATCGCGCTTCGTGTACGGACCGATCGTGGGCACGCCGCTCGTGCCCGACGATGCGTGGATGCGCGCGAGTTGCTCGATCGGCACCTGCAGCATCTTGAGCGGATAGGCGTCGCGCAGATCGCTCTTTTTCGTGAACGGCAGCGCGGGCAAATCCGCGAGCGTCCGCGGCGCCGCCGACGAGCCGAACCGCTCGCGGCAGAAATCGTTGCCGTCGCGCATGCGTTCGAACAGCGCTTGCAAACGCTCGAGCTGCAAACGTTCGAGCTGCTTGCGATCGAGCGTCTCGATGGCGGGTTCGAGGATCGGCATGCCTGATCCGAGTAGCATGAATGCATGACGATTCCCTCCGCGGACGAGCTGGCACTCGCACGTGCGTCCGCGCACGCGCTGTGGGATCGCGACTTGGCCTCACGCGCGCTCGGAATCACGCTTGAGGAAGTACGTCCCGGCTATGCCCGAACGGCTATGACGATCGTCGATACGATGGTCAACGGCCATGCCACGGCACACGGCGGGATGCTCTTCACGCTGGCCGATTCCACCTTTGCGCTGGCGTGCAACTCGCGCAACGTGCCGAACGTGGCATTGCAGTGCTCGATCTCGTTCGTCGGCGCGGTACGGCTCGGCGACCGGGTGGTCGCCGAAGCACAAGAATGCTCGCTCAAAGGCCGCACCGGCGTCTACGACGTGTCGCTCGCACGCGACGGCGAAACGGTCGCGCTCTTTCGCGGCGTGTGCTATCGCGTCAGCGGCACCGTCATCGGGGAATTGCCCGAGTAACCGCGTATACCTCATGCCCCGCCTCATGACCACGGAGAACGCGATGCAGATCGACCTTACCGTCAACGGTAAAGCGTCATCGCTGGATGTCGAGCCCCGATTGCTCCTCGTTCACGCGCTGCGCGAGAACCTTAACCTTACCGGAACGCACGTCGGCTGCGATACATCGAGTTGCGGCGCCTGTACGGTGCTGCTCGACGGTGTATCGGTGAAGAGCTGTTCGATGTTCGCGGTGCAAGCAGCCGGCTCGAACGTGACGACCATCGAAGGCGTCGGCAGCGCCGAAGCGCTCCATCCGATGCAAGAGGCGTTCTGGTCGTCGCACGGCCTGCAGTGCGGGTACTGCACCGCGGGCATGATCATCAGTTCGATGGACTTGCTGCGGCGCAACCCCGATCCGACCGACGATGAAATTCGCGAAGGCATCGAGGGAAATCTTTGCCGCTGCACCGGCTACCACAACATCATCGTAGCCGTGCGCGCGGCGGCGAAAGCGATGCGCGAAAAGGCGCCGCTGCACAGCGTGTCCGAGTTGCTGCCGGCGCTCTCGCCGCAACCGGTGGAGGTGTAAGCGATGGCGTTCACAGCACTCGTCGGCGCCCGCGTCCGGCGGCGCGAAGATCCGCGTCTGATCACGGGCCGCGCGACGTATACCGACGACGTTCGGCAAATCGGCACGCTCTACTGTGCGTTCGTGCGCAGCGTCTACGCGCACGCAAAACTCACCAGCGTCGATGTCAAGCCCGCGCTCTCGCGGCCCGGCGTGGTTGCGGCCTACAGCGGGCGCGACGTTCAGGAAAAAGGCTTCAAGGGCGGACTTCCGTTCGCGCCGGGACCGGCCGGCAAGAATACGCCGATGCACTATCTCTTGGCCATCGATGAAGTCCGCTTTGCCGGGGAACCGATCGCCGTCGTCGTTGCCGATTCGCCGTACACCGCGCGCGACGCGGCCGAAGCGGTCGAAGTGAGCTATGACGAGTTGCCGGTCGTCGTCGATGTGCTCAAGGCGGCGCAGGGCGCGCCGTTCGTGCACGAGCAGTTCGGCACCAACGTGGCGTACACGATGCCGCTGCGCGCCGGCGATCCGGACGCGGCCTTTCGCGACGCCGATTTCGTGGTCGAGGAGCGCATCGTCAACCAGCGCGTTGCGGCGGTGCCGATGGAAGGGCGCGTCGCGTTCGCGCACTGGGATTCCGGCAACGGCCAGCTTACCATGTGGGTGTCGACGCAGATCCCGCACCATGTGCGTACCCAACTCGCGCGCATGCTCGACCTCGCCGAGAGCCGCGTGCGGATCATCGCGCCGGAAGTCGGCGGCGGCTTCGGCGCCAAGGCCGACATCTACGCCGAAGAAGTGCTCGTCGCGTGGTTGGCCAAAACGCTCGAACGGCCGGTGAAATTCGTCGAGACGCGCAGCGAAAACTTCGAGGCGATGAGCCACGGGCGCGATCAAGTCGACGATCTGCAAATCGCGTGCCTGAAAGACGGCACCGTTACGGGGCTGCGCCTGACGATCACGGCGAACCTCGGCGCGTACTTGCAGTGGATCACTGCGGTCATCCCAACGCTGACGGTGCTGATGGCCACGGGCTGCTACAACATCAAGAACCTCGACATCAAGTGCAGCGCCGTCTTCACCAACACGATGTCGACCGATGCCTATCGCGGCGCGGGCCGGCCCGAAGCGACGTTCTTCATCGAACGCGCGATGGATCTCGTGGCGCTGCGCACCGGACTCGATCCGGCCGAGGTGCGGCGCAAGAACTTCGTCGGCAAGGCGATGTTCCCGTATCCGACCGCGACCGGCTTGATGTACGACTCGGGCGATTACGAAACGACGATGGACAAGGCGCTGGCGGAATCCGACTACGCCGGCTGGCGCAAGAAACAGGCGGAGTGGCGCAAGCAAGGCCGCTATATCGGCATCGGTCTCTCAACCTACGTTGAGATTTGCGGCATGGGTCCGTCCAAAGCGTTACCGGGCGGCGGTTGGGATTCGGCGACCGTTCGCGTGGAACCGAGCGGCGCCGTCACCGTGATGACCGGCGTGTCGCCACATGGCCAAGGCCAAGAGACGACGTTCGCGCAGATCGTGGCCGACGAACTCGGCGTCGGCATCGATCGCATCAACGTGATGCACGGCGACACCGACAAGGTGCAGTACGGTCTGGGCACTTACGGGTCGCGCGGCACGGCCGTCGGCGGCGCGGCCGTGATGCTCGCGATTCAAACGATTCAAGAGAAGTCGGTGAAGATCGCAGCGCATCTGTGGGAAGCAAGCCCGCTCGATGTCGAGTTCCGCGAAGGCAAGGTCGGCATCAAAGGCGATCCCGGCAAGCGCATGACGCTGAGCGAAGTTGCGGCGATTGCCTATGCCGGCGCGCAACTGCCCGACGATATGGAACCTGGCCTCGACGCAACGCGGCGTTTCGAGCCGTCGAACTTTCTCTTCCCGTTCGGCACGCACGTGTGCATCGCGGAAGTCGACGCAAAAACGGGCGAAGTGAAGATCCTGCGCTTCGTCGCCGTTGACGATTGCGGCCGGCTCATCAACCCGATGCTCGTCGAAGGACAGATCCACGGCGGCATCGCGCAGGGACTCGCGCAAGCACTCTACGAGGAAGTCGTGTACGACGAGGGCGGCCGACTCTTGACCGGTTCGCTGATGGACTACGCTGTGCCGCGCGCGGAGAACATGCCGCACCTGGAACTCTCGCACACCGTGACGCCGACCACCGTCAACCCGCTCGGCGTCAAAGGTGTCGGCGAGGCGGGCACGATCGGCTCGACCCCGGCGATTGCCGCGGCGGTGATCGACGCGCTCGCACCGTTCGGCGTCAAGCATCTCGACATGCCGCTCCGGCCGGAGAAACTTTGGGCCGCGATGCAAGGAGGCAAAGCATGATCCCGTCAGCGTTCGACTACGTTCGTGCGACCAGCGTCGATGACGCGGTTCGGCTGCTCGGCGAACATGGTGAGGATGCGAAGATCCTCGCCGGCGGGATGAGCTTGATCCCGATGATGAAGCTGCGCTTCGCCGCGCCGCAAACGCTCATCGACATTCGCAAGATCCCGTCGCTGGGCGGGATCAAGGTTGCCGGCGACCGCGTGACGATCGGCGCGCTCACCAATCATGCGGCGATTGCCGCCGACGCCGGACTGCGCAAAGCCGCGCCGGTGCTCTGGGATGCGGCCAACGTGCTCGGCGATCCGCAAGTGCGCAACCTCGGCACGATCGGCGGTTCGCTCTCGCACGCCGACCCGGCCGCCGATTATCCCGCCGTGATGCTGGCGCTCGAAGCCGAGCTCACCGTTGTGGGGCCGAAGGGTGAACGGAAGATCGCAGCCGCGGATTTCTTCACCGGCATGTTCGAAACGGGCCTAACCGACCGCGAGATCCTCACCAGCGTATCGTTCAACGTCGCACCGGCCTCGGCGTACGTAAAATTTCACCACCCGGCATCGCACTATGCCGTCGTCGGCGCGGCCGCGGTGCTGTCGCTCAACGGCGGCAAGATCGCTAGCGCGCGCATCGCCATCACGGGCATCTATGAAACGGCGTTCCGCGCTCCGGGCGTGGAAGCCGCGCTCGCCGGCATCGACCCGAAGGATGAAGCAGCGGTGGAGAAAGCAACAGCAGGCGCCGCAGGCGAAGGCGAAGCCCGCAGCGACACGTTCGCCTCCGGCAAGTACCGCAAAGCAATGGCGTCCGTCTTCGCCGCCCGCGCAATAGAGCGCGCCGCAAAGCGGTAAGTTAAATCGAGCGGTCCACGTCGACCGTAACAGCGTCGGTAACCGGATAACTCTGGCACATCAGAATCGCACCGCGGGCGATCTCGTAATCTTCGAGGGCGTAGTTGACATCGATGTCCACCTCGCCCTCGGCGAGCGTCGCGCGGCACGTCCCGCACACGCCGCTGCGGCACGAGTACGGCACATCGATCCCGTGCCGCAGCGCCGCATCGAGGATCGGCTCGCCGCTGCGCGGCATGTTGAAATCGCGCCGCATGCCCTCGAAGATCAGCGACACATGCGTCCGCTCGTCCACCAGCGCCGCAGCCGCATTCGTCACCGCGCGCTTCGACGCAACGCCGGCGCCGAAGTACTCCACCTTCACGCGCTCGGCCGCAACGCCCGCAGCCTCCAGCGCAGCCGCCACCCCGCGCGCCATCTCTTCCGGGCCGCAAATAAACGTCGTCTCAACGCCCGCTACATCGATCCAATGTTTGAAGAGCTGCTCGCACTTCGCTTGATCGATCCGCCCGTTGAGCAGCTCGATATCTTGCTGCTCGCGGCTCATCACGAAGATCAACGCCAGCCGATCGAGATACCGGTCCTTCAGTTGCTGCAATTCCTCGCGGAACATCACCGACGACGAAGCGCGATTGCCATATACGAGCGTGAAGTGGCTCGCGGGTTCGTGCGCGAGCGTCGTCGCGATAATCGAGAGCACGGGCGTGATCCCGCTCCCGGCCGCAAACGCAAGATAGTGGTGCGCGTTCCCCGCCGCGAGCGGAACGTGGAAGCGCCCGTCGGGCGGCGCCACGCGCACGGTTGCACCCGCCTTGAGCCCTGCGTGCGCCCACGAGGAAAACGCGCCGCCGGGAACGCGCTTGATCGCGACGCGCAGCGTGTCGTCGGTGACGCCGCTGCAGATCGAGTAGGACCGGCGCACGGCCTCGCCGCCGATGTCTGCCTCGAGCGTGAGGAACTGCCCCTGCGTGAAGCGGAACGGTTCGCGCAGTTCCGGCGGCACCTCGAACGTCACCACGATCGCATCGCGCGTGTCGTTGCGCACGTGCTTGATCGCAAGCGGATGAAAGTGGCTCATGACCGTCCGGCTAGTGGCACTTGAAGCGATCGAACGGTTCGCGGCAGGCCGTGCAGCGGTACAGCGACTTGCACGGCGTCGAGCCGAACGTGCTCGTACATTCGACCGCCGTCGAACCGCAGCGCGGGCAAGCGACGGCGATGTCCGGGTTCGGTGGCGCGATCCCGTACGCGCGCAGTTTGTCGTGACCGCTCGCCGAGATGGCCGCCGTCGTCCAAGGCGGTGAAAGTTCGACATCGAGCCGCACGCGATCCAAACCGTGTTCGTGCAGCGCCGAGACGATGTCGCGCTGAATCATCGACGTGGCCGGACAACCCGAGTATGTCGGGGTAATCGCGACCCGCAATTCATCGCCGCTCCAAGCGACATCGCGCACGATGCCGAGATCGACGATCGAGATCGCCGGAATCTCCGGATCGGGAACGCCTTCGAGCCATTCCCATACCTGCGCGACGCTGGCGGTCATTACCAGCGCGTACCGGGCACCGATCGGCGCAGCGACTGCATCTCCGCGAGCAGATAACTCAAATGCTCGGAGTGCAAGCCGCGTTTGCCGCCGCTCGGAGTCCATGCATCCTCGGGAATACTCAGGGTGGCGCGCGCAAAGACGGCCGCTACGTCGCCCAGCCACGCGTCGCGCAGTTCTTCGGGCGAACCGGCGATACCGCGCGCGGCCAGTTCGCGGTCGACATCGTCGGCGATGAACAGTTCGCCGGTGTACGGCCAGAGTTGGGCGAGTGCGGTTTGCATGCGTGCGTGGCTCTCGTCCGTACCATCGCCGAGGCGCGCTACCCAGTCGCCGCTGCGGGTGACGTGATAGTCCACCTCGCGCTTTGCCTTTTGCGCGATGCCGGCGATGCGTTCGTCACTCGATGCCGACCATGCGCCGAGCGCGCGCGCGTGCCACGTATCGAAGAGAAACTGCCGTACGATCGTCGCCGCGAAGTCGCCGTTGTCTTGTTCGACTAGTAGCGCGTTGCGAAACTCGCTCGCGCCGCGAAAATACGCTAAATCGTCTTCCGTTCGGTTCGCGCCTTCAACCTCGCCGGCATAGGAGAGCCACATGCGCGCGTGACCGAGCAAATCCAGCGCGACGTTCGCCATTCCGAGTTCTTCTTCGAGAATCGGCGCGTGGCCGATCAGCACGACCAATCGCTGGCCGAGGATCAGCCCGTTGTCGCCGGCGCGCAAGAGAAACTCGAACCGCGAACGGTCGACGGCCGCTGCATTCACAGGTGCTTGACGCCCTTCGGCACGGTGAAGTACGTCGGATAGCGGTACGACTTGTCTTTAGGCGCATCAAAGAGCGCCTCGTTCGCGGCCGGCTCGCTCGCCACGATGTCGGTCGACTTCACGACCCACAAGCTGACGCCCTCATTGCGCCGCGTATATACGTCGCGCGCGTTGAGCATCGCCATCTCGGCATCGGGTGCGTGCAAGCTGCCCACATGTTTGTGCGCGAGACCGTGCGCACTGCGTACGAACACTTCCCACAAGGGCCAGATGTCTTTGCTCATGCCGTGGCGCGCTCGCGCACTTTGCGCTCGTACGCCAGCGCAGCTTCGCGCACCCACGCGCCGTCTTCGTGCGCGGCCCGGCGCGCGCCGAGGCGTTCGCGGTTGCACGGCCCGTTGCCGCGAATCACCTCGTAGAACTCGCTCCAGTCGGGCGTACCGAAGTCGTAGTGCTGCGTTGCCTCGTTCCAGCGCAAATCGGGATCGGGGATGGTCAATCCGAGCGCGTCGGCCTGCGGTATTGTCTGATCGACGAATTTCTGCCGCAGCGCATCGTTGCTGAAGAGCTTGATCTTCCAGCGCATCGACTGTTCGTTGTGCGCCGACTCGGCGTCCGGTGGACCGAACATCATCACCGACGGCCACCACCAGCGGTCGAGCGCATCTTGCGCCATCGCATGCTGCTCGGGCGTTCCTCGGGCGAGGGTTACCATCACGTCGTAGCCCTGACGCTGATGAAAGCTCTCTTCTTTGCAGATGCGCACCATCGCGCGCGCGTACGGACCGTACGAACACTGCGTGAGCGGAATCTGATTGATGATCGCGGCGCCGTCGACGAGCCAGCCGATCGCACCGACATCGGCCCAGGTGAGCGTGGGGTAGTTGAAGATGCTCGAATACTTCGCGCGCTTTTCCAGCAGCGCGTCGATCATGTCGTCGCGGCTCGTGCCGAGCGTTTCGGCGGCGCTGTAGAGATAGAGCCCGTGGCCGCCTTCGTCTTGCACTTTGGCGAGCAGAATGAGCTTGCGTTCGAGCGAGGGCGCGCGGGTGAGCCAGTTGGCCTCGGGCAGCATGCCGACGATCTCCGAATGCGCGTGCTGGGAGATCTGCCGCAGCAGCGTCTTGCGGTAGGCTTCGGGCATCCAATCGGTCGGCTCGATCGTGACCGCACGGTCGATCTTGTCCTCGAAGACGGACGCCTCGGGCCCGGCGTCACCGGCAGACGATTCGTCGGGCTGGACGAGCTGCGTGTACATGCGGCGGGCCTCGCGGAAAAGCGTCCCTACCAAATGGTCGGTAGAGAGATTATAGGGGCCGCCGGAGAAACGCGTCAAGTAGTGCGTCAGCCCTACGACATCGATACCCTCACCGACGTCGCCCTCCGGGTCTTCGCCGAACGCGGCTTCGACGGCAGTTCGATGGACGACGTCGCTCGCGCGGCCGGCATCGCCAAGGCCAGCATTTACCACCATATCAGCGGCAAGGACGAACTGCTCCGCCGCGGCCTCGACCGCGCCCTCACCGCCCTCTTCGCGGTCTTGGACGAGCCCGGCGCCGGCGAAGGACGCCCGATCGATCGTCTTCAGTACATCTACCGCCGCGTCGCGACCCTGGCTTTGGAACTGCGCTACGAGCTGACGGTGCTGGTCCGCGTGCGCGGTAATTCCGACGCCGAACGTGACGCGATGCTGCGCCGCCGCGCCTTCGACGAGCGCGTCACCGCCATCGTGCGCAGCGCGCAGAACGCGAGCGAATTCGATCCCAGCCTCGACGCATCGCTAGCCGTGCGGTTGATGTTCGGCATGGTCAACTCGATCGTGGAATGGTACAAACCCGACGGCCCGCTGCCGATCGAACGCATCGCCGATGCGCTCGTGCAAATCGTCTTCGACGGCGTCGAGGCGTAACGGTGAAAGGGAAGACTAGGGCAGATACGGGCTCGCCATATGTGCGGCGATGACGATGGCGAGTAAGATGGCGATGCCGAGGTAGAACGGTAAGCGCGGGAACGTCGTTTGGCCCTTGGCCACCGAGACGAAATAGAGCCGCTGGAGGTAGCCGCAAAAGAAGATCGCCGCGAGGGCGACGATCGCGCCGCCGCGGACGTCGGCTCCGGGACGCGGTGCGAGAAGCCCGTACACTTGCACGGCCTCGACCATCGTGAAGAGTGCGAATAGCGCCCACGGTCGCGGACCCGGTGGCGACGTTGCGGTGCGCACGAGATTGAGCGTGCCGAAGAGGCCGTACGCGGCGAAGACGATGAACGCGACAACACCGATATCGCGGCAGATAGCCTGCGTCATCTAGGCGCTTTTCCGATCGGCTTGCGTGGCGTCGCTGCGAATCGTTGCGTGCATTTTCTTCAGCAGCCGCCGCAGCGCTGCTGCATCGGATGCCGACATACCGGCGATCATGCGCAGCTCGAGATCGGCGGCGGCCGGCAAGAGGCGCGTGGTCAGGGCTGTGCCGCGAGTCGAGAGTGCCACGCTGACGTTGCGCCCGTCGGCGGCGTTGCGCTTGCGCGTGACGAGCCCCCGGCGCTGCATCGTGCCGACTAAGCGCGAGAGGGTCGAGAGTTCCACGGTGGTAAGTTCGGCCAGGTTCGTCATGTGCTGCGGTCCGTTGTGCAGCAGTACGGCGAGCACCCGCCACATCGAGATCGTCAGGTCGTCGCTAGCCAGCACTTCGCCGAACGATTCGCTAACCGCGAAGCCGACGCGGTTAATGAGATACGGAAGGTATTCGTTGAGGTCCAGCATGGATGCTCTCGGAACGAAATGCCGGTGCGATGTCCGTCATGAAACGGTGCATCTGTTCTTTCACCAGCGCGTGCGGTTTCATGCCGTAGTTGAAGTACAGGATCACTTCGCTGATGCCGGAGGCCTCGATCATGCGCAGATCCTCGATGATCTTCTCCGGACTGCCGATCAGCACCGACCGGTTCGTGAGGTCCTCCGATTTCATGTTGTTGAGGACTTTCACGATCTCCAAGAAGTAGCGCAGCGTCGGCGGCACCGTCTCGGGGTTCGAGGGGAACGATCCGACGAGCGCATCCTTGAAATAGCTGAGCAGCGTATCGCGTCCGTAGCGGTCGCTTTCGGCATCATCGGTGATGTGGATGAAGTAGCTGCAGCTGGATTGCCGCGGCTTGCGGCCGTGTTTCGCGCATTCCTCGGCGAAGGCCGAAACCGCACCGCCCAAGCTGCCGTAGACCATGTTGGCTGCAAACGGCGCGAAGATGATGTTCCAGTCGTTGCGCGCCGCGAGTTCCATCGAGATGCGCGAGAAGCACGCCACGAACGGCCGCATCGGCGATTGCAAGGGGTGCGGCCGCACTTCGATGTCGTCGAAGTTGTAGAACTCGCCGTGGTGCGACCACTTGCCGGGCTCCGTCCACGCGCGCCAGAGGATGTCGAGGCCTTCGGCAAAGATGTTTGCCGAGCGGTCGAACGGCACGTTGAACGGCAGATACTCGGCGGCATCGTAACCGCGCCCCGCGGCAAAATCGACGCGCCCGCCGGAGAGCTGATCGAGCGTCGCCCACTCTTCCGCGACGTGCAGCGGATGGTGGACCGGCAACAGCACGACCGCGGGCGCGAGCCGGATGTTCTTCGTCGCGGCAGCGAGTGCCGAGAGCAGAATGTTTGGGCACGGATTGATCCCGAGCAGATTGAAATGGTGCTCGCCGACCCACGCCGAGTGCATGCCGATCTGGTCGGCGTACACGGCCTGGTCGTAGATCTCGTGGAGAAATTGCTCCGCTGTGCGCGTGTTGTTCGGGTACCGGTTGTCGCTCAGCGTGAAGTAGCCGAATTTCATGTTGTCGACCTCAGATACTTGCAAATGCAAGTACCCGCCCGAGTATAGGCGCCGGATTCCCCGCCGTCAATACCCCCGGCTCAAAACGCGACGAGCGCGCGCATCTCCTCGGCCATGCGGTCGGTGGAAATCATGAACTCTTCCTCGAGCGCGAGGGCGTAGCCCATCGCCGGCACGTCGGGCCCGCAGAGGCGGCCCACCGGCGCGTCGAGTTCGAAGAACGCCTTCTCCATCACCATCGCGCTGATTTCCGCGCCTACGCCGCCGAACGTGTTGTCTTCGTGGATCACCAGCAGTTTGCGCGTTTTCTTCACGCTGGTGAGGATCGTTTCGCGGTCCATCGGGCGGATCGAGCGCAGGTCGATGACCTCAACCGAAATGTTCTCGCCGGCGAGCCGTTCGGCGGCCTCGAGTGCTTGATGCACGTAGAGCCCGTACGACACCACGGTCAATTGATCGCCCGGGCGCTTCACGTCGGCTTTGCCGATCTCGATCTCATAGTAGCCGTCGGGCACCTCGCCTTTGATCAGGCGATACGTTTTCTTGTGCTCGAACACCAGCACCGGATCGGGATCGGCGATGGCCGCGTTGAGCAATCCCTTGATGTCGGCCGGAAACGACGGCACGACGATCTTCAATCCCGGCACGTGATAGAACAGCGCCTCGACCGAGACCGAGTGTGAGAGCGCGCCGCGCACGCCGCCGCCGTAGGGCGCGCGGATGACGAGCGGACACGTGTAGTCGCCGTTACTGCGGTAGCGCACTTTCGCTGCCTCACCGACGATCTGGTTGAACGCCGGGTAGATGAAATCCGCAAACTGAATCTCGGCGATCGGGCGCATACCTTCCATCGCGAGGCCGACCGCGACGCCGATGATGCCGGCTTCCGCGAGCGGCGTGTCGAGCACGCGTTCGTCGCCGAACTCTTCTTGCAAGCCCCGGGTCAGCAAGAACACATTACCGCGCGCGCCGATGTCTTCGCCCATCAAGAGCGTGCGCTCGTCGGCCGCCAGCGCGTCGCGCAGCGTCGTGCGCACGGCCTCGGCGTTGTTCATCACCGCCATGGCTCGTGCGGTCCTTCGTAGACGTTGCCGTAAAGATCCGCGCCGGCCGGTGAGGGTTCGCCCTCGATGCGATCGGTCATCGCGTTGACTTCCGCTAAAATCGTCGCGCGCAGTTCGTCAACGCCGGCCCGATCGATAACGCCTAGTTCGATCAGGCGCGCCTCGAAGCGCGGGAGCGGATCGTTCGTACGTTCTTTCTCGACGTCTTCGCGCGGACGATAGGTGCGGTCGTCGTCGTCGGTCGTGTGCGAGAGAAAGCGGTAGCACTTCGCTTCGACGAGCGTCGGGCCGCCGCCGTTCACCGCCTTGGTGCGCGCGGCGCGCACCGCATCGTACACGGCAATCGGATCGAAGCCGTCGACCGTCACGCCTTGCATGCCGTAGCCGGCGGCGCGGTCGGCGATGTGTTCGTTGTGCATCTGCTTGCGCTGCGGCGTGGAGATTGCCCAGCGGTTGTTCTCGCACACGAACACCACCGGCACGTGCAACACCGTCGCGAAATTCATCGCTTCATGCCACTCGCCTTCGCTCGTCGCGCCCTCGCCGAACGTGCAGATGGCAACGCGGTCGTTTTCGCGCCGCAGCTTGTAGGCGTACGCCGCACCGACGGCGTGCGTGCATTGCGTCGCGATAATCGACGAGAGCGAGGCGATCCCAAGTGCCCGGTCGGAGACGTGGTTGATGATCTGCCGTCCGCCGCTGGTGTCGGTGGCGCGCGCGAATTGCGAGCGGAAGAGGCTCTCGAGCGTGAGGCCCGCGGCAAGCACGATGCCCGTATTGCGGTAGTACACCCAGAGCGAATCGCGGCCGCGTTCGAACGCGAAGCCGGTGCCGGCTTGAACCGCCTCGTGGCCCTCGGAGCCCATCGCGATCGGGATCTTGCCTTGGCGGTTGAGTTGGAAACCGCGCGTATCGACGGCACGTTGGAGCAGCATGTTGCGCAACATCGCAAGCCACAGCGCGGGGTCTTTCGCTCGCGCCGGCGCGGCGGTAAGGGCGCCAGGTTCCATCGAGACTCGCCTCTAAGGTGGCCTACCGAATGGTCGGTGGGTTGAGTGTACCGTCGAAATTGTAACCCCGTCAAGCCTCTAACGGAGATGCCGCCGTGATCCTACCCAGCTACGCTGCCGGCCGCTGGTACGAAGCGCCGACGGGCCAGATCGCGCTTCCAAGCGCCATCGACGGACACACCGTTGCGTCGGCTTCGAGCGCGGGACTGAACTTCGCCGAACTCACCGATTTCGCGCGTTCCACCGGCGGCCGTGCACTGCGCAAGCTGACGTTCCACGAGCGCGCCGCATTGCTGCGGGCATTGGCGGTTTACCTCAACGACCGGCGCGAACCGCTCTACGAACTTTCGTACGACACGGGCGCAACGAAGCGCGATAGCATGATCGATATCGACGGCGGCATCGGCACGCTCTTCGCCTACTCATCGAAGGGGCGGCGCGAACTTCCCGACGAGCGGTTCGTACTCGACGGCGCGCAAGAGGGACTCTCGAAGCGCGGTACCTTCGTCGGACAGCACATCCTCACGCCGCTGCGCGGCGTCGCCGTGCACATCAACGCGTACAACTTTCCGTGCTGGGGCATGCTCGAAAAATTCGCGCCGGCGATTCTTGCGGGGATGCCCGTCATCGTCAAGCCGGCCTCGGCGACGTCGTATCTCACGCACGCGATGTTCGCGCTGATCGTTGAATCCGGCATCTTGCCGCCCGGCGCTGCGCAACTCATCGTCGGCAGTACCGGCAACTTGCTCGATCACCTCGATGGACAAGACGTTATCTCGTTCACCGGCTCGCTCGAAACGTCACTGATGCTGCACTCGCATCCCAACGTTGCGCGGCAGGCCACCCGGTTCGTAGCGGAGCGCGATTCGCTCAACGCCGCGATCCTCGGTCCGGAAGCGGGGCCGGGCACGCCGGAATTCGATCTCTTCATCAAAGAAGTCGTGCGCGAGATGACGGCCAAGGCCGGCCAGAAGTGCACCGCGATCCGGCGCGCGATCGTGCCGCGCGCGTTCTACGATGCCGCCGCAAGCGCGCTCGTCGAGAAACTCGGCGCCGTGGTCGTCGGGAACCCGCGCAGCGAAGCCGTCACGATGGGCGCACTCGCCACGCGCAGCCAGCGCGCGGCCGTGCTCGAAAACGTCGCCCTTTTGGAAGCGCAAACGGAACGCCTCTTCGGCGATCCCGAGCACTACACGACGCTCGATGCCGATGCGGCGACCGGTGCGTTTCTGCCGCCGATTCTGCTCGCGACGGAACTGCCGCTCAGCGTTACGGCGCCGCATGAAATCGAAGCGTTCGGTCCGGTCAGCACGTTGATGCCGTATGATAGCGTCGAGGATGCAATCGAAATCGTACGCCGCGGCGCCGGCAGTCTCGTTGCGTCGGTGTTCACTTACGACGACGATGCCGCGACCGAACTGATTCTCGGCATCAGCGCGTTCCACGGGCGCATCATCGCAATCGATCGCGACGACGCGCGCGAATCCACCGGTCACGGTTCGCCCTTACCCGGACTCACCCACGGCGGCCCCGGCCGCGCGGGCGGCGGCGAAGAATTGGGCGGCGTGCGCGGCGTGTTTCACTACATGCAGCGCACCGCGATACAGGCATCGCCGGCTCGCATGGCCGCGCTCACGAAGACGTGGACCGCCGGCGCTCCCGAGCGGCCCGCCGCCGTGCATCCGTTCCGGCAAACGTTCGAGGAGCTCCAAATCGGCGAGACCATTCATTCCGAACCGCGCACGATCACGCTCGCCGACATCGAACACTTCGCGGAATTCACCGGCGACAAATTCTACGCGCACATGGATGAAGCGGCGGCGCGCGCGAACCCGTTCTTCGAAGGCCGCGTCGCGCACGGCTACTTGATCCTTGCGTTCGCCGCCGGGCTCTTCGTCGATCCCGCGCCCGGACCGGTGCTCGCAAACTACGGACTCGAGCGCCTGCGCTTCATCAAGCCGGTTGCGCCGGGCGACACCATTGCCGTGCGGCTCACGGTGCGCAGCAAGTCGGCGCGTCAGCCCGACTACGGCGAAGTGCGCTGGGACGTCGCGATCACGAACCAAAGCGACGAGATCGTCGCGACCTACGAGTTGCTGACGATGAACGCTACCACCGCCGGAGCGACGGCCGCCCTAACGAAGGTGGGTTGAAATGATCGAACGCGCGGCAGTCATCGGCGGTGGATCGATGGGCGTCGGCATCGCGCACGCGTTTGCCGCCGGCGGTGCAAACGTTGCGATCGTCGAGGTCGACGAGGAACGTGTAAAACGCGCGCTCGCGAGCGTGGCACACGTCTTCGAGCGTTCGGCGCAACGCGGTGCGATGACGCCCGGTGCGGCGGCCGAAGCCGCAGCCCGCGTGAGCGGCAAAACGTCGGTCGAAACGTTACCGCTCGGACTCGATGTGATCGTCGAAGCCGTGCCGGAGATTCCCGACCTGAAGCGCGCCGTACTCGCTCGCTGCGCCGCGCGCGAACCACACCTGCTCGCAACGAATACGAGCGGTCTCTCGATCGACACCCTCGCGGCCGAACTGCCTGCGCCGGGCCGCTTCCTCGGTCTCCATTTCTTCAATCCGGTGTGGGCGATGGCGCTAGTGGAAATCGTCCTCGGCGAGCGCACGAGCGATGCGGCGCGCGACGCGGCGCTCGCGCTCTGCGAGCAACTCGGCAAGACGAGCATCATCGTTCGCGACGCCCCGGGGTTTGCCTCAACGCGCCTGGGGATCGCGCTCGGCCTCGAGGCGATTCGGATGGTGGAAGACGGCGTCGCGGCGCCGGCCGATATCGACCGGGCGATGGAACTCGGCTATCGCCACCCGATGGGGCCGCTCAAGCTGACCGATCTCGTCGGCCTCGACGTGCGGCTCGATATCGCGCGCAATCTTGAGAAAAGCTACGGCGCGCGGTATGCGCCGCCCCGGCTTCTCATCGACATGGTCGCCGCGGGTAAACTCGGCAAAAAGTCGGGCCAGGGTTTTTATGACTGGGCGACCGGCGAGGCGCGCCCGATCGGTTCGTAGGAAGCCGCGTCCGGCGAGGCGCATCGGAGTGCTCATGAAACGCTGCCTCGCCGCCTTCCTTGCACTGTTCCTCATAACGACGCTCGCGCCCGCAAAACCGGCGAGCGCGTACGAGCCGCACGTGCTGCGCTACGCTGATACCCTCGACATCAACACGCTCAACATGTGGATCGCGACGTCGGGAAATATCATTACGCTCTCCGAGCTGACCAACGCGTTCTTCACGCGCGTCGATCCGAGGGGGAACCTGATTCCCGAACTCGTGACGGAGATTCCGACGACGAAGAACGGCGGGATCGGCGCGGACGGCAAGACGATCACGTGGCACTTGCGGCATGGCGTCAAATGGAGCGATGGGCAGCCATTCGATTCGAGCGATGTGACGTATACGTGGAGCGTCGCGCAGGACAAGACGAACAACATCGCCGTGCGCGATGTTTGGGACCGGCTTACCTCAATTACGGCACCCGATAAATATACGGTCGTGTTCAAGCTCAAAGAACCGTACGCGACCTTTGCGTACGACTATTTCTCGACCAACACCAACGCCTCCATACTGCCCAAACACATCCTCGGGCCCGGTACGAATTTCAATCAGGCGCCATACAATGCGCTGCCCGTCGGCATCGGGCCGTTTCGTTACACCGCATTCAATCGCGGTTCGAGCGTCGAGATGGAAGCGAACCCGTACTACTTCCGCGGCTTGCCGAAGCTGCACAAGATCATCTACAAGATGATCGCCGACGACAACACCGACATGACCCAGCTGACGACGGGCGAGCTCGACATGTGGGACACGGTTAACGGGACGTTGGCGGCCTCGGCCAAAGCGCTGCCGGGCAAGACCTGGGAGACGCGCCTGAGCAACTACATGTCGGCGGCTTTTTTCAACACGACGCGTCCGCAGCTCAAGGACCCGGCCGTGCGCCGCGCGCTGCGGCTGGCGACAAACCGTCCGCTGATCTTTGACAAAGTCGTGTTGCGCAACGGTGCGATGACGGAATCCGTCGTGCCGCGCATGGCCCACGGTTATCTCGACTTACCGGTGACGAAGTACGATCCGAAGGCGGCGGAAGCGATGCTCGACGCGGCCGGGTGGAAGCGCGGATCCGACGGCGTGCGTTCCAAGAACGGCGTGCGACTGACGATCGACATCGTGCTCCCGAGCGGCTACGCGCCCAGCGCGACGCTGGCGGCAATCCTCCAAAGCGACTATACGAAGATCGGCGTCGCGGCCACGATTCACTCGTACGCGAGCGGCACGTTCTTCGGTCCGTACGCTGCCGGCGGCATCGTCCAGAACGGCAAGTTCGATATCGCCTTGCATTCGCAGTCGCTGGGCCCGTCATTCGGCAATATCAACGGCGTGCTGACGTGCGACTCGATTCCGCCGAACGGCTTCAACGAATCGCACTATTGCGTGAAGGAGGTCGATGCGCTGAACAACACCTACCTGCACTCATACGACTTGGCCGTTGAGAACAAAGCAGCGGCGCAGTTTCAGCGCATTATCGACAACGACGCGCCCTGGATTTTGTTCTACGAGCGCGGCTTCCTGATGGTGTACGACAAGAAAATCACGGGTCTCCACCCCAATTCGTTTTCGAATTGGGGCAGCTACCCGTGGCAGATCGATATCTAGCCGGTTAGGCCGTTGATGGAGCCGGCGGCGGCTTTTTGGTGAGGAACGGCAAGACGATCGCGATGAGGAGCATGACCGCCATCGGCATCAGTGCGCCCGAGAACGAACCCGTCTGGTCTTTCACCTTGCCGGCGATGAAGGGTCCGACCAAACCGCCGAGTCCCCAGGCCGTGATGATGTAGCCGTAGTTCTGGCCGAGATACTTCGTACCGAAGTAGTCGGCGTTGAACGACGGCATCGTTCCGAAGCCGCCACCGTAACACGCGAGGATGATCGCGAACGCGAACAGGACGAGCGGTACGCTGTGGAAACCGGGCAGCAAGAAGAAGATCACGACTTGGCAGGCATAGATGCACACCAGTACCATGTTGCGGCCGATGCGATCGGAGACGGCGCCCCAAAAGAAGCGGCCGAGCGCATTGAAGACCGCCACGAACGCGTATGCGCTGATCGCGGTGCCGGTGAGCGCTTTGATCGCATCGGGATCGGTAACGCCCTTCGAAATCAATTCGCGAATAATCGGTACGGCATTCGAAACGATCAGGATGCCGGCAACGACGTTGACGAAAAGCATCAGCCACAGCAGATAGAGCTGCGGCGTGCGCAACACTTGCGCAGGCGTGTACGAACCTTCATGCGATGCTGCCGCGTTCGCGGCGCCGCCGACGGTATAACCGGCCGGCGGATTTTGTAAGAGCATCGCGGCGAGGCCGCCGACGATTGCGTAGACGATCCCGCTGACGAGGAAGATCGTCGTGATCGAGCTGATGTCCGCGGCACTCATTGCGTGCGCGGCTGCGTCGAACGGCGTACCCGCAACGACGGCGGCTGACTTCGCGTCGGCATATGCGCCGGCGTCTTTCGACGCGAGCACGAAGCCCGGGATCGCTTTGAGCACGAAGCCGTAGATGAACGCGCCGAAGCCGAAGCCCATCACGACCATTCCGCTGGCGAGGCCGCGCTTGTCGGGAAACCACTTCGTGACCGTGGCCACCGGCGTGATGTAGGCCATGCCGTTGCCGAGTCCCCCGATCACGCCGTAGGTGACGTCCCACCACCACACTTCATGCGGTCCGACGGCGGCAAGTAAATTACCGATGCCCCACAGCACGATACCCGTAATCGTGACCGTGCGCGGACCGACTTGGTCTTGCCAACGGCCGCCGATCACGGCGCCGATGCCAAGCGCGAAGATCGCGATGCCGAACACGAGACTCGCCTGCGTGGCCGACCACCCGAAGCTCGCGATGACCGGTTGGGTGAAATTGCTCCACGCGTAGACGGTGCCGGCGAGGATCATTACGAGGACCCCCGCCCATGCGATCGCCCAGCGGTTCGGCGTACCCGGAGTAACTGCCATGAAAAAGCCCCCTCCAACAGACGGGCTCTCCCTTAGGAAGGCAGAGCCAGTTCTTTAGAAAGCGACCTTGGTTGCTTGAAAAGCAGTTCCTCTACAGACGCGGCTCAGGGAATCTTTATTCCTCTTACATCCCTGCCGGCTGGTAGGCTAGCGAACAAGCAGCGCATCGAGCGCGATCGCACCGTGTTCCAAGGCGACGAGCGGGTTGATATCCACCTCGCCGATCTCGGGAAATGCCTCCATGAGCCGGCCGATCTGCACGACTACGCGAGCCACGGCCGGGATATCCACGGCCGGAACGCCGCGCGCGCCGGTGAGGAGCGCGGCCCCTTTGAGGCCGCGGAGGCCCGCAGCAACCTCCTCAGCCGAGGCATCGGCGGCGAACAGCGCGACGTCGCCGAGCGCCTCGATCCAGATGCCGCCTAAGCCCGCCAGGAGCACGGTTCCCCACGCCGCGTCGCGCTTCGCTCCGACGACCAGCTCGAGGCCGGGCGCTCCCATCGCCTCCACCAGCATGCCGTCGAGGACGAGGTCCGGTCGAGCGCGCGCGACGTTCTCCGCGACCCGCGCCCAAGCGGCGTCGAGCGCCGCGGCATCGGCAATTCCGACCGCGACGCCGCCCGCATCGCTCTTGTGCAACAGCGTTGCGGCCTGCGCTTTGAGGACAACCGGGTAACCGATGCGTTCGGCGATCGCCTGCGCTTCGGCCGGATCGAGCGCGAGCTCACCCGCGGGAACGGGGATGCCGAGCGCCGCGAGTACGGCTTTGCCGCGATGTTCGGCGAGCGGCCCCGGCTTTGCCGTCGCGAGCAACGCGGCAATGGCCGTTTTCATCGCAGCACTCATGGCCGGCGGACGCGCTTCGTTCGCAGTGCGTTCGCGGCGCTGACCGTATCTGGTGAGTGCTGCGATTGCGCGCAGTGCTTGCGAACCCGTGCCGGTAAATGGAATTTCACGCTCGATCATCAGCGCGATCAAATCATCCGGCCAGCGCGATGTGCCCAAAGGCAGTGCGAGCAGCGCGGGTTTCGTCGTCGCGCGCAGTTCGTCGAAGAGCGCGTTCTCGTGCAGCCAGCGGAGATTCGGGCCGGGCTGTACGATCGCAAGAAAGCTGCCGACGTTCGGGTCGGCGAGCATGGCGTGCGCGCTGCGCTCGTAGAGAAAGCGGTCGTAGATGCACTGCGCGGTGAGGTCGAGCGGATTGCTGGCGACGGCAAACGACGGCAACGCTTGGTGGATCGCATCGATCGTTGCGGGCGCAAACGTGGGCAAGTCGAGACCGAGGGCCGCGCACTCATCGAGCGTGAGGCTCTTCACCGCGCCGGAATCGGACGTCACCGCTACGCCGCGCACCGGCGGCTGCGGATACCGCGCGAGGACGGTGATCGCATCGACGAGCATGTCGAGATCGTCGACGACCAACACGCCGGCCCGCTCCACGACCGTGCGCATCACGTCGTAATCGCCGGCGAGCGCGCCGGTATGCGATTGCGCTGCAGCGCGCGCACCTTCGCTGCGCCCCGGGTGCAACAGCACGAGATGCCGGCCGCGTTCGCGGGCGCGCTGCGCGAGCGTGAGAAACATCTGCGGCCGGCGGATCTGCTCGGCGAAGAGCGCGACCGGCCCCGGGCGGTCGTCGTCGAGCACAAATGCCAGATGATCTTCGATCCCGAGCACGGCTTCGTTGCCGGTCGACATCTGGTAGGTTACCGCGATGCCGCGCGTCACGAGTCCGCGCGCGATGTTGGCCATCGTTGCGCCGCTCTGCGATACCACGGCTGCCGCCGTGCCGCCGCGCGTTGCCGCGTCCGGCGGCAACGTTGGCCCGAACGCATAGGGGATGCCGTCGACGAAGTTCGTCAGGCCCAGACAGTTGGGGCCGTTCACCGCCATGCCGCTGCGCGCGGCGATCTCAACGATGCGCTCCTGATCGCGCCGTCCCGCTTCGTCCTGCTCGGCAAAGCCGGACGCGAACACCATCGCACCGCCCACGCCGAGGGCGGCCAGCGCTTCGAGCGTCTCGACGACGCCGGCGCGCGGCACGCACAGCACCGCCGCATCGATGCCGGGCGGCAGTTCCTCAACCGTGCGTACGCAGCGCCGCTCGCCGACGGCATCCCGGTTGCGGCTGACCAGATGCAGCTCGCCCGTAAAGCCGAAGCGGTCGAAGTTGCCGACCTGGGTTTCACCGAGCGAGCCGGGTTCTTTCGAGATGCCGATGATTGCGACGGAACGCGGCCGCAGCAAACGTTCGAGCCCGGTGCGGGCCGCGACGTCAGTCATCCCGGCGATACGCACCGAGTCCGGGCCGGAACGACTTCTCATCGAGGAACTGCTCGAGGCCCTTGAGGCGGCCTTTTTCTTTGTCCATCATCGCATTTTGCGCGCTCTTCGCACCGGAGAATTCCGACGCCGTTTCCCAATCCATGTTGCGCGTGAACTTATACATCACTTTCGCGTTATATACGGTTACCGGGTTGAGTGCGAGGAGCTTCTTGGCAATCTCAATCACGCGCGAGCGCAATTGATCGGCCGGAACGGCGTAGTTGACAAGCCCCATTGCCTCGGCTTGTTTGCCGGTGAACGTATCGCCGGTCATGATATAGTAGAGTGCTTCCCGATAGCCCATCGTTTCTTCGATCGCCTTACACACGTTGCCGCCCGGGATGATTCCCCAGTTGACTTCGGAGACGCCGAAGGTCGCGTCTTCGGCGGCGACGGCAAGATCGCAACCGACCAGCGGCGTAAACGCACCGCCGAAACACCAGCCGTTGACCATCGCGATCGTTGATTTCGGATATTTGCGCAGCCGGCGCCACATCCAATCCTGCGAAGCCGAATGATTGCGCAGCTTGCGAATCCACTCAAAGTTTTCGGTTTCGCGAAAGTATTCTTTGAGATCCATGCCGGCGCTGAAAGCACCGCCGGCGCCGGTAAGCACGAGAACCTTGGCGCGGTCGTCGAACTCGAGGACGTTGAGCACGTCCATCATCTCACGGTTGAGCGTGGGGCTCATGGCATTGCGCTTGGTGGGCCGGTTGAGGGTGACCCATGCGATGCCGTCCTCGAAGGTGACTTCGACGGTCTTCCACTTTGGCAGCTCGGCAGGGGCGGTGTTCGTGGTCGTGCTCATGTTTGGTTCCTTTCGCTGGTACCGGGGCAATACGGGATGCAATAGCAGGAACCCTGATTTAGGTAGCGCACCGTCGTCTCCGGAGGTGCTCCCCATGCGTTTCTCCATTCCGCGTAAGACCCTCGCCATGTTTTCCGGCGTGGCCGTTCTGCTCGTGGCCACCGCTGCCGTTGCCGACGCGCCGTTGAAAATCGGCCTCATCTGGACGTACTCGACGAACGATCCGACGACCCAAGCGTTTGACGCCGGCATTCAAACGTACATGAAGATGCATGGCGACAGCGTCGCCGGCCGCCAAGTCGAAATCATCAAGCGCGACGACGGCGGGATCAATCCCGACCTCGCGAAGCGGCACGCGCAGGAACTGATCGTATCCGAAAATGTCGATGCTATCGGGGGCTTCGTGTGGACGGCAAACGCAACCGCCGCCGGTACCGTTGCGCTCGCGGCCAAGAAACCGGAGTTCGTCGCCAATGCGACGGCGCTCGGATATCTCGATAAATTTCCGAACATGTCGCGGTACGCGTTCACCATTTACGAACTCGGACAAGTGATGGGCCGGTATGCGGCCGCGCACGGGATCAAGCGCGTGTTCTCGATCTACTTCAACATTCAGTCGGGCATCGATGCGGCCAAAGGGTTCGAAGAAACGTTTACGGCTGCCGGCGGCAAGGTGCTCGGCACCGATGCCGTGCCGATGGGCAGTAAGGAATTCACGCCCTATCTGCAACGCGTGAAAGACGCGAAGCCCGATGCGATCTGGCTGTGGATGCCCGCCACGTCCGGCGCGCCGCAGTTTCTCCAAACGTTCCACACGCTGGGCCTCGACCGCGACGGCGTGAAGATTCTCGCAACCGGAGACTTAGTCGAAGAGAACAATCTCAAGGCCGAAGGCGACGCAGCGATCGGCGTTATCTCGACGTACACCTATAGTCAGTGGCATAACTCGGCGCTCAATCGCGAATTCGTCAAGCAATTCAAACTGATCGCACCGAACATCGAACCGAACTTCACCGCAGTCGAAGCTTACGATATGATGCAAGGCATCTATGCGGTCGCGCAAGCGCAAAAAGGCGGCTTCGACTACGACAAGGCGATGGAGACGATCAAGACGCTGAAGTGGGAGAGCCCGCGCGGACCGGTCGCGATGGATCCGCTCACGCGCGACTTGATCCAAAACGTCTACGTCCGCCGCACGGAAAAAGTCAACGGTAAGCTGCAGAACACCGAGTTCGAAACAGCCCCGATGATCAAAAACCCCTGAGTCCACGGTCAGATCACGCGGACGGTGGCCATCATGCCGTTGTCCTCGTGGTCGGCCATGTGGCAATGAAACGGGAACGTTCCGCGCACGGCCGGATCGCGAAAATCAACCAGCACGCGAATGCGTGAAGGGCGAACGTGCCCGTGCCGGCCGGCGGCGGGCGGCACGTCGGCGACGTCGATCCAATGCGGATCGCGATTGGCGACGCCGTTCGTCGAGAGTACGACGAAATGCACTTGGTGCAGATGAAAGACGTGGACTTCTGCGCTGACGTTCTCGATGGTCCACGCTTCCGTCGTACCCGAGCGGACGGTGAACATCGGTGCTTGGCCGGGGCGATACGCGACACCGTTGAGATAAAAGCGCCGCGCATCTTCGCTAAGCCGGACCGTGCGCGTGGCGTCCGGCCGGGGCAGGGCCGAGCGATACCGCAAACCCCCGACCAGGCCGGCCGGCGCGGCGATGCGCCCGGCCGCAGTGTCGCCGTGGTCGTCGTCGAGTTCGCCGAGGATGGCGCCCGGGTTTTCGTCACCGTGCGGACCCGTGTCGTAACACAACGAATACAGCATCTGCGGATGCTGCGGACCGGTAACGACGATCTCGGCGCGACCGCCGGGCGGAATGAGGACGTGCCAACGTTGTTCGCTCCGTTGAGCGCCCGGATAATAGCCCAGCGGAATTCCATCGCGGGCGATAAGCTGTAGCGGCACGCCGGGGATCTGAAGATCGAAATGGCGGTGTCCCGATGCGTTGAGGATGCGCCAAACCTGGCGTTCGCCGGGCCGGATGCCGAGCGTCGCCGCGGGGACGCCGTTGATCGTCGTCTGCGACGTGGTCTCGATTCCGCAGGGAGCCGCGTACTGATCGTCCTGATCGCGATTCGCAAAGTTCGCGGCAATCGGTCCGCGCGTTCCGTCGGGTGCGAGGGCGGCGGCGAGCGATGGGTCGTGCGGCACGTCGCGCAAGATGATGACGCGCTCGCGCAATCCGGCGGTCTCCGGCACGGCGTCGGCGATGCCCTCGACGACGATCGCGCCGGCCATTCCGTTGCCGATCTCCCAATTCGTCAGGCCGTGCGGATGCGGGTGATACCAGTAGAGTCCGGGCGGCTGATCGCGATCGATGCGCACCACGTAGTCAAACGATTTGCCCGGGCGCACGGTCGTCGCGAGCACGTCGTCGCCCGGCGCCGACGGTGCGACCGCAAGTCCGTGAAAGTGGAGATTCGAATCGGAGACCATGCCGAAGCCGCACGTCTGCGGAAGATCGTTGCGATAACGCACGTGGATTTCATCGCCCGGACGCACGCGGATCGTCGGCGCCGTTTCGCGTCCTTGCCAGAAGAACGCGGGCCGGCCTTGGTCATCGAGGCGCGACTCTAACTCGAGCGTCGCTATGCCGCCGGTGCTCGCCACTTCGGGGATCGCCGGGAGATCGGGTGCGTTCATTACCGTCACGCGCGCGCTCGCGTGCGCGCACCCGGCGAACGCAAGCGCGAACGCCACGAGCAACGCGAAGCGGGTTACGACGATTGGCAGGCCAGCGGCGCTTGGGTGAAGTCGAAGGCGTTCAGCAAGGGGCTTGCGTGCGCATCGCGCGCGTTCAGCGACGGCAGGTGGAAGAGCTTCTCGATGAACGCGAGGATCGACACGGTTTCGTACTGCGTGCTGTCGACTTTGCCGGCGCGCGAATAGGGCGATATGATGATCGCGGGAACGCGCGTCCCCGGTCCCCACTGGTCGATCTTCGGCGGCGTCACGTGATCCCAGCGGCCGCCGTTTTCATCGTAGGTGATGATGAGGACGGTGTTCTTCCAATACTTCGATTTGCACAGGGCGGCCATGTAGCTCTGGAGTTTCGATTGGCCTTCCGCGAACGACGCATATCCCGGATGATCGTTGTAGACGCCGACCGGCTTGAGGAACGATACCTGCGGCAACGTACCGGCGCGCAGATCGTGATAGTACTGGTTATCGTCTTGCAAGTGCGGGCTCTCGGCGAGCGCACTGCCGTCGCCGCCCCAGCGCTCGTAATAGACGAACGGCTGATGGTGCCATTGGAAACACGGACCGTCGTCGCGTATTTCGTTGGTCGGGTTTGCCTTTGATGCGGAAGCGCACACGTTCGCGGCGCTGCGATCGACGATCGCTTGCGCGAAACGGCCCGAATACCACTTCCAGCTCACGGCCGGCCGCGCATCGCTCATGAGATCCCCGATCGTCTTGGTCGACGGCGGAATCGGCTTGAGGAGTTGATCTTGCGTCGCGCCCGGCCGCGGCAAGTTCGTTGTGAACGTGGTGTTGACGACATAGTATTTTGCGCCGGACTGCGGTCCCGGGGAATTCTGCGGCATCGGCATCGTGGTGAGGTTGCTGTCGTTGAGCGTCTTGCTCGCGACGTCCCAATACGATTCGAACGTCTTTACGTTACTCGTGGGCAACGGCTGGTTCCACACCGGCGTGCACGCGCAAATCAGCCATTGATGGTTGAGGAACGAACCGCCGAAGGCGCTGTGAAAGAAGTTATCCGCCATCGTGTAGTGGCGCGCGATGCGGCCTTCAGCCAGCGCTTCGGCGTGATAGTAACTCATCACGAGGCCCGGATTGCTGGAATATTCGATGAATTTGTCCATCGAGCCGTTCGAGGGTTCCAATTTTCCGGTATCGATCTGGAGTTGCTCGTGCCAGAAGATGTGCCAAAGGTCGCCCGTCTTCGTGGCCGGCGGGTCGTAATACGAGAGATTGAACGGCCCCACGCTCAAGCCGGCCGGAATGTTCTTATCCGTCGCCCAGTTCGCATCGCTCGGATTCGAGACGCCTTGCCAGCCGCACGGCCACGGTCCGGTGGGGTTGCCGGCAACGATGAGCGCCGGCGGATTGCCCGGCAGCGGAGCGTCGTCAGCCGTGCCGCCCAGCGGGCACTGCAGTTGCGGACCGCCGGCCGTACCGCGGCTGCCGTTCGCGCCACGATAGAACGCATAGAGCCCATCGAAGCTCCAGTTCTCTTCGTAGACCACGATCACGTGCGCGATCTTTTGCTGGGCGTGGGCGATTTGCGCTGCTTGGCCTCGCGGCGGCGGTTGCTGGCTCCCAGCCGGGCCCGCGACGAGCAGAAAGACAAACGCGGTCGCAATGAAACGAAGCAATATCGACATTCGCCCGTACGCTAGCATGCGCATATTAAGACGAGCCTAAGGCCGGGTTGCTGCGCAGCACGCGCACGCTGATAAGCGACGCGGCGAAGATCACCGCGGCGAGCAGAGCGACGGAGACGTCGTCGCCCCACCAACGCACGCCGGCGCCTTCGCCGATCCAAAAGATGCCGAACGTCGTGAGCATCGTGCCGACGAGAAACTTCATCGCGTTTTCCGGCACCCGCTCGAGCGGCCGGTGCAGAGCAACCCCGATCGCGATCACGATGACCAGCGCCGCAAGTGCGCCGCTCGCCGCCCACGGGAGCGCGGCGGCGCTTCCCGATGCCAACGCCAACAGGATCACCACTGCCTCGACGCCCTCGAAGAACACGCCGTTGAACGCTGCGGCAAAGGCTGCGCGATCGTCGGCGCGTTCGAGGTCCGTGACGTTCTTCGCATAGATCGCCGCCTCATCGTGCAGCGCTTTGCGGCCCGCGCCGCGCAGGATTGCCTTGCGCAACCAGCCCTGGCCATAGTAGAGCGCGACGAGTCCGACGATGATTTTAAACGCCGGCAGCGGTTCGAGCCATAGCAGCGCGGGACGTGCGATGACGACGATGGCAATGAGGATCGCCAGCGCCCAAAACGCGGCCATCACGGCGGGGCGCCAACCGCGTGCGATGCCGACCGCGAGCACGATCGTCAGTGCTTCGACCATCTCGACGCCGCACGCAAGAAACGACGTCCCGGCGACCGTCCAGCCGTTCATGCGCGCGCTACCGCGACGATACGCGGTGCAAGGGTCACGACGAGCGCGAGCGTTACGAGGAAGAACGCCGGGTGAACGAACGCTAGCGGGCCATGCGGGATCGCGCGGCAACCGATGTCCGTGAATGCCATAGCCATACAGAAGATGCCGTACCCAACTTGCAGCCTCCGCATCGGGTCGACGGCCACCCCGAAGAACGAACGCTGGTGACCGGGCAATGCCCAGTACAGCAACGGGATGGCGAGCGCGAGGCAGACGGCGCCGGTCGTGAGACCGTAGACGAGGCTAAACGTGTGGTCGCCTTCGAGAAACGCGAACATCTTCACGGACGATTCGGCGGGCTATGCAAGCGCCCCCGCGGCTGCGCCGAGCACCGCGCTCGTGACGACGACGACCCAGGGCGGGAATTTCCACACGGCGATGAGCGCGTACGCAGCGAGCGCGATGCCGATGCCGCTCGTGCTCTTGCTCAGCGATGCGAGGATGGGGTAGTAGAGCACGCTCCCGAGCAAACCGACGACGCTCGCGTTCGCACCGCGCAATGCGGATGCTGCGCGCGGCAAGGCGCGCAAGCGATCCCAGACCGGTGCGAGCGCGAAGATCAGCGCGAACGATGGAACGAAGATCGCGATCGTTGCGGCGAGCGCGCCGGTGACGCCGGTGAGCGGCGACGTGTTCGCCGCGCCGATGAACGCCGCGAACGTGAAGACCGGCCCCGGCATCGCCTGCACCGCCCCGTACCCGGCTAGGAAATCGCGCGCGGGCAGCAGTCCGTCATCGACGACGTTGCCGAGCAACGGCAGGACGACGTGTCCCCCGCCGAACACCAGCGTGCCGGCGCGGACGATCGTTTCGATCAGGGCGAGCGCCGGCGACGCCAGCCATTGCGGCACGAGCAACACGCCGATCACCAGGATGAAGACGGCGCCCGCGCCGATCGCAACGCCGCGCGGTACGCGCACCGGCAGCGCCGGCGCTTCGGCGGCACCGGCGTCGCGCTGGATGAAGAGCGCGCCGACGACCGCACCGAGCGCGATCGGGAGCCAGCCGAGGCCAGCACTTCCGGCAATGACGATCGCCACGATCGCAGCGCCGAACGCGATCGTCATCGTCTCGCGATCGGTGCAGAGCGCGCGCGCAAGCGCGAGCACGGCTTGCGTGACGACGGCGGCTGCGGCAGCGGTTAAGCCCGCGAGCAGCCCGTTGAACCACGCACTGCTGGTGAGGCTGCCTTGCGCTTCGAGGGCGTGCAGTCCGAGTGCGATGACCGTCATCGCGATGGCCGACGGGGCCGTGAAGCCGAGCCAGGCGGCAAACGCGCCGCCCGCGCCGGCGCGCATGAGGCCGATCAGCATCCCGACCTGACTCGAGGTCGGTCCCGGCAACACCGAACAGAACGCCACGACGGCGGCGTAGGTGCCCTCGTCGAGCCACGCGCGGCGCTCGACGAACTCGCGCCGGAAGTACCCCAAGTGCGCGATCGGTCCACCGAACGATGTCAGCCCGAGACGCAAGAAGATCCGGAAGACGTCGCCCATGGCCGCCGCTACGGTTCGGCGTCCAAGCGAGCGAGCCCGTTCGAGGGACTGGCGCCGCGCGGCGTGAACGCAAATGTATGGACGGTGCCCTAACAGTCTACGCAAACGGCGGTTTTTGCCGCTACGATGAAGCGAAAATCGGCCTGATGACGCACGCGCTGCACTACGGCACGGGCTGCTTCGAGGGCGTACGCGGCTTCTGGTCGGCACGCGACGAGGAACTCTACCTCTTCCAGCTCCAGGATCATTACGAGCGTCTGCACGCCTCCGCGAAGATCCTCATGATGAAGGTTCCGAACAGCGTGGCGGAGCTCGTCGAGATCACGACGGAACTCTGCGCCCGCAACAAGTTCCGCAGCGACGTATACGTGCGCCCGCTGATGTATAAGTCGAACGAAGAGATCGGCGTGCGGCTGCACGACGTGCGCGACGCGCTCGCCATTATGGCAATGCCGTTCGACCGCTATTTCGACGCGACCGCCGGCTTGAATTGCACCGTAAGCGGGTGGCGCCGCATCGACGACACAACGGCGCCCGCGCGCGCGAAAGTCACCGGCGTCTACATCAACTCCGCGCTGGCCAAGAGTGAAGCGATTCTCGACGGCTACGACGAGGCGATTCTGCTCTCAGCCGACGGTCACGTCTCCGAAGGCAGCGCCGAGAACATCTTCATGGTGAAGAAAGGCGTCATCTACACGCCCGATGCTTCGCAGAACATCCTCGAAGGCTGCACGCGCAAGACGCTGATGACGCTGGCCGTTGCGGAGCTAGGCCTGACCGTTATCGAACGCGCGATCGATCGCAGCGAACTCTTTACCGCCGATGAAGTGTTTATCAGCGGCAGCGCGGCCGGACTGCAGTTCGTGCGCGCGATCGATCACCGCGTGGTCGGCGACGGCACGCAAGGGCCGATCTCGATGAAGCTCGCGGATCTCTACGACAAGGTCGTGCGCGGGCAGTTGCCCACGTACCGTTCGTGGTTAACCCCCACGTACGCCAGCCGCAAACCGGCCGCGGTGTAGCTTAGCGTCCGTTTCCGCCGGCCGCCGCAAGGCGCGCGGCGAGTTCGGTTGCGGCAACGGAATCGAGCCGTCCGCCGGCCGCAAGCAGCTCGCCTAAGCGTTCCGCGCTCAAGGCTGCGCGCAGTTTGGCGAACAGCGTATCGCGCATGCTCTTCGTAACCGTTTCGCGGCGGATGCCGAACGACGCGAAGGCCGAGTCGGCAAAGCCGGTCAGGCGCGCGGCGGTTTCGGGTGCGTTGCCTGCCAGCGCATAGGCTGCGGCGGCTTGAATCACGAGCGCTAGGCCGAGCGTGTTTTCGGTGCGCCGCACGATTTCGAGCGCCTCGCTCAACGCTTCGGCGACGCCCTCCGTCCGCCCGACGGCGAGTGAAAACTGCGCCGAGTCGGCGAGGACGTTGACGAGTCCGCGGCGGTCGCTGATCTCGCGCCGCACGTCGGCGGCGACGCGTGCCGCAGCGACGGCTTCGTCGAAGCGTCCCAAGCGGAAATAGAGATGGCTCATGCCGTGGTAGGAGAGCGCGAGCCCGAAATCGTTCTCGAGCACGCGGCAGAGCGAGATGCTCTCCTCGTACATCACTTCCGCTTCGTGCGGATCGGTGCCGGTAAGAAAGCTTGCGAGGCGTCGCAAAAAGCTCGCTTGATAGACGAAGTCGTGTGAATCGCGTGCGAGATCGAGTCCTTCGCGCGCGATGACGGATGCTTCTTCGGTTTGATCGTTGTGCAAGAGTGCCGTCGCATAGGCGTTGAGCGCTTCGAGCCGCCATTTCGTTTCGGGCGCGGCGCGCAAGAGCACGTACGCTTCTTGCGCGGCTTCGAGTTCGGCGGAGGTTCCACCGAACGCACCGTACCGGGCGGCAAGTTCGGCGCGGCGCGTCAGCACGCGACCGCGTAACGTCGGGCGCGCACCGGAAGCGAGCGCGTCGCGCGCCTCGGTGTTCCACTTTGCCCACTCGCTCCAGCGTCCGAGCGATGACGTTTCGACCAGCGCAGCGCAGATCTCGACGCCGGTCATCGCATCGTGTCCGTCGCCGAGAGTCCACTCGAGTGCGCTGCGGACGTTGTCGAGTTCGTCGATCAGCGGCGCGATCCAGGCGCGATACGATCCTTGGCCCTCGGCCAAACTCGCCCGATCGACTTGCACGCGATAGAACGCGGCGTGCTTCCGGCTGATTTGCGCGCGCTCGCCGTTGGCGTCGAGGCGTTCGCCCGCATACTCGCGCGTCGATTCGAGTAAGCGGTAACGCGGCGCTTCGAACACGACGAGCGATTTGTCGACGAGGGCGGAGAGCGCGCCGTACACCGCATCGGCTTCGAGTTCGCCGTCCGTGCACACTTCGAGGATGGCCGGCAACGTGCAGCCGCCGGTGAAGACCGCGAGGCGCGCGAAGAGCATGCGCTCCGCCACGCCGAGCAAGTCGTAACTCCAGTCGATCGTTGCGCGCAGCGTTTGCTGGTGCGGCAACGCGCTGCGGTCGTTCGTAACGAGCAGGCGGAAGCGCGAGTCGAGTAACGCGGCGATTTGTGCGACGTCCAGCACGCGCACGCGCGCGGCGGCCAGCTCGATGGCGAGCGCAATGCCGTCGAGACGCCGGCAGATTTCCGCGATGAGCGGCGCGTTCGCATCGTTGAGAACGAAGCTGTCGTCGGCGGCGCTCGCCCGCTCGACGAACAGCGCAACGGCCGAATAGACGGCGGCATCGATCGCGCGCGGCGTCGTGTTGGGCAACGGAATGGCGTGCGGCGGCACGCGATACGTCGCTTCGCCCGCAACCCCGAGCGGTTCGCGGCTCGTCGCGAGGACGCGAATGCGCGGTGCGTCGCGAACGATGGCAGCGATCGTCTTGGCGGCATTCGCCACCACGTGCTCGCAGTTGTCTACCACGAGCAGCAGATGCCGTTCGCGCAGCGCCGAGAGGAGCGATGAGAGCGAGGAGCGATCGGCATGCTCTTCCACGCCGAAGAGCGTCGAGAACGCGGAAACCACGTGGGCTTCGTCGCCGAGCGGCGCGAGTTCGACGAGCCACACGCCGTCGGGATAGCGCGTGAGCTGCCGGCGTGCGACATCGAGCGCGAGCCGCGTCTTTCCAACGCCGCCGGCGCCGAGCAGCGTGACGACGCGATACTGGCCGAGCAAATCGTCGATGCGCGCGATGTCGGCGTCGCGTCCGATCAAGCCCGCCGTAGCGACCGGCAGGTTGTTGGCCACCGGCAACGATGCGCCGATGCGTTCGTTCGTCTCAACATCGGAGGGATCGACGACCACTACCCGGTCGCGGCCGGTCCCCTTCGCGCGATAGAGCGCGCGGTCGGCGCTCTCGACGAGTTCGTGATGGTGCGCACCGCGTTTGGGCACGATCGAGGTGACGCCGACGCTTACGGTAACGATGCCGCGTGGAGAGCCTTCGTGCGGAATCGCCAGCTGTTCTACCGCCGCGCGCAAGCGCTCCGCGATCTTCGCCGCACAGCGCGCTTCGGCGTCGGGAATGACGAGGCCGAATTCCTCGCCGCCATAGCGCGCGAAACAATCCGTGGCGCGCACGATGCTGGCCTTGCACGCGCGCGCGATCTGCTGCAGGCAATAGTCGCCTTGCGGATGTCCGTAGGCGTCGTTGTACAGTTTGAACGAATCGATATCGAGCAGCGCGACGGCGATCGGCTTCTTCGCCCGAATCGCCCGAATCCACTCGCGTTCGAGCGCGGCGTCAAATGCGCGGCGGTTCGGCACGCCGGTCAGCGCGTCGATCACGGTAAGTTCTTCGAGGTGCCGCGCGCGTTCGCGCAGCGCCGCCTTCTGCAACGCTAGCGAAAGGTACCCGGCGAAGGCATCGCACAGCGCGAGCCCGTCGTCATCGTAGACGTCGCGCCGCGACGTCATCCAGACCGCGCCGCTCACTTGCCCGTCGTCGCGCAGCGGGGCGTAGGCGCGGTTGAGATCGAGCCGCGGAATGCCGTCGGCGAGCACGGCCCGCGCGACCGCGTCATCGACGACGTCTTCGCTGGCCGTGAAGCTCGAACGCGTGCGGCGCCAGCGGACGGTGCAGCCGCGCGGACCGGCGAGAGCCAGGGTCACTTCGCCGGCATCGGCCGCCTGGAGCAGACGCGCGCAGACCGCATCGAGGATGGACTCGAGGGGTCCGCTGCCGTTGATGAGGTTGGCCGTCTCGCGGAGAACGTCGCGGACGGCCATACGCCTGGAGCTGGGTCGGGGTTGGAACATCGCTTGCCACGTGTTCGGAGTGGGTGGCCGCGCCCAGTTGGCCCTTCGGTTAAACCCGCTTAGGTCGCGGGCTGGTCCTCGGCCGGCGGCGGTGCGCTCACCGGGAGGGCGCTAGCCGGGAGGTCCGGCGGGGTCCACATCTGCAGGTCGCGTTCGGGGCTCGTGCTCGCGGCGGCACTCGCCGGAGGCGCGGCATCGAACGGCGTGGCCGCGTAGTCGTTCGTCTGGCGCCACAGGCCGAAGCGGGCGAGTTCGCTGTACGCGATGCGCGAGACGCCTTGGATGAAGTGGTAGCCGGCGTCGAGGGTCGACAGGTTGGTCGCCATCACGGCGATCGCGTAGGGCTCGTGGTTCAAGTACACCACGCCCACGTCGTTGAGCGTATCGTGGAGTTCGCCGGTCTTGTGTGCGATCGTCGTGCCGCGCGGCAGCGGCTGCGGAATCAGCCCGTTGTGATGCTGGCCGGTCATGATCGAGATCATTTCGCGCGACGACCACTCGTCGATGAGCTGGAAGCGCGCCATCGCGGTCATCAGCTTCACCATGTCGTTGGCGCTCGAACGGAGCGCGTAATGGATCGGTCCCTCGGAGCGGATGTAGTCGTGCAGGCTCGTCTGGGTGAGGCCGAGATCGGTCATCTCGTGGTTGATCGCGCGGCGGCCGACCAGGCGAATGAGCATGTTGGTGGCGGTGTTGTCGCTCTCGGTGATCATCAGCGTGAGCAGCTTGGAGACCGTATACCGCGAGCCGCGGCGGGCGTCGGCGAGGTCGCCCCAGCCCCAATCGCGATCGCTCTGCTGCAGCGTGACCTTGCGGTTGAGGTCGAAATCGCCGTGCGCGAGCCGTTTGAAGACCTCGACCATGACCGGAATCTTGATCGTCGAGGCCGCCGGCATTTGCGCGTTCGCGTTGACCGAGGTGCTCAAACCGGTGGCGAGATCCTCGACCATGATGCCGACGTTGCCGGGAGCGTGCATCGACATCGTCGAGAGTTCGGTCTGCAGTACTCCCAGCGGGCCGGGCGCAGACGCATCAGCACGCGTCATGAGAGCGCTGAATATGAGAAGAGCTACGGCAACGAAGACTCGTCGCAGCAATCGCATTGCGGCCATTGTGCCTTGTCGTGGCACGTTACGTCAAGTGCGATCCCTTGGCCATGTGGCGTACCGAGCGCCGGTGTTACCGGCTTCTGACGGCCTCGGCAACGTACGGAATGCCGTCTGAAGCCGGTGCGCGTACGCGTCCGGCGAGTCCGGCGAGCGCAACGAGTGCGGCCAGATACGGCAGCGCCTGCATCAGTTCGCTTGGAATTCCCACGCGCTGCAGCGTGTATTGCAGGGCGGAGAAAAACCCGAAGAAGAGCGCCGCGCCGGTTGCTCCGAAGGGCGTCCAACGTCCGAAGATCACCGCGGCCAGCGCGATGAAGCCGCGGCCGGCCGTCATGCCGTCGGAATAGAGATCGAGTTCGGCGAGCGCGAGATACACGCCGCCGAGCGATGCGATCGCGCCGCCGGCGACCACCGACCAGAAACGCGTCTGCAGCGGATCGATGCCGGCGCTCGCAGCGGCGCGCGGGTTTTCGCCGCACGCGCGAATGCGCAAGCCCCACGGCGTACGATTGAGGAAGAGGGAGAGCGCACCGGCCAACACGAGTGCGAGAACGGTCAGCACGGCTTCGCCGGTTTTGCCGAAGGCCGGCACTTCGTGTGATGCGCCCGGTTGCCCGTACACGAGAACGAGTCCGAACGCGGCGCCGCCGAGCGCAACGATGTTCAGGCCCGTGCCGGCCACGATCTGATCGAACGCCAGCCGCGTCGCAACGAACGCCAGCAGCGCGGCCAGCGCAGCGCCCGCGAAGATGCCGGCAATCGCGCCGAGCAGCGGACTGCCGGTTGCGCCCGACACGCAGACGGCCGTGAACGCGCCGCCGATCATGATGCCTTCGAGTCCGATGTTGACCACGCCCGAGCGTTCGGAGAGTACGCCGCCGAGCGCCGCAAAAATCAGCGGCGTCGCTTTGATGAGCGTGAGTCCGGCGAGCGCGATGAGCGCTGCAACCAGCGCGCTCACGTCGACCGCCGCGACGCGACGTAGCGCCGTCCCGCGAGTGCGATGATCACGAGACCCTCCACGACGTTGACGATATCGCGCGGTACGTTCGCTTCGGCTTGCATCGAGAGTGCGCCGTTTTGCAAGATGCCGAACGCGAACGCGGCGACGGCGATCCAAATCGGTTCGAGATTGCCGACGAGCGCGACGGCGATCGCGACGAAGCCGTACCCGGGGCTGAGTCCGGTATTGAAGCGATGCAGCACGCCGGTGACGAGCGTTGCGCCGCCGAGTCCGGCGATGGCGCCGGAGAACGTCATCGCGAGCAGCGCGATGCGGCTGAGATCGACGCCCGAACGCCGGGCGGCTTCGGGTGCTTCACCGGCGGCGCGCAGCTCGAAGCCGAAAACCGTGCGGTTGAAGACGAAGCGCAGCGCGAAGGCGAGCGCGAGCGCGATGACGATCGAAATCGTGAGGCGCGTGTCGGGTACGATCGTGGGCAGCCACGCGGTGTGCGCGAGCAGCGGCGTCTCGCCTTCGTTCGCCGTTGCAAAATGCAGCGGTCCATCGACGGCGTACGTTGCGACGAGGGCCGCGATCACGTTGAGCATCAGCGTCGCGATGACTTCGTTCGCGCCGAAGCGCGCTTTCAGGAAACCGGCGATGCCGCCCCAGACGCCGCCCGCAATCGCGCCGGCGAGCAGCGTAACGACGATCGAGACGATCGGCGGACCGGGTACGAACACGCCCGCGACGCCGGCCGCGAGGCCGCCGAGCACGAGTTGTCCCTCCGCGCCGATGTTGAACAAGCCGGCCCGGAACGCCAGCGCAATGCCGAGCGCGGGGAAGAGCAGCGCGGTCGCCGAGACGAGCGTTTCGGCGAACTCCGACGTGGTGCCGAACGCGCCGTCGAAGAGCGCGGAGAAGCCGTCGATCGGCGAGACGTGTGCGAGCAGCATCGCAATGCTGCCGACGCCGAAGACGACAATCAGGGCGACGGCGAGATCGCGCACGATGCGTAGCCGGAAGAATGCGGGCATCAGTGCCCTCCCGCCATCAGCGTGCCGACGCGTCCGCGGTCGACGTTCGCCCGATCGAACGCACCGACAAAACGCCCGCCCGACATCACCAGCACGCGATCGGCCAGGGCGAAGATTTCATCGAGTTCGAACGAGATCAGCAATACGGCGCAGCCGGCGTTGCGCGCTTCAATCAGCCGCGATTGCACGAGTGTCGCCGCGCCCACGTCGATGCCGCGCGTCGGTTGGTAGGCGACGATGAGCTTGGGATGCGCGCCGAGCGCGCGGCCGACGACGACTTTCTGCTGGTTCCCGCCGGAGAGTGCGTCCACCGTTGCCTGCGCGTTGGGCGGCCGGACGTCGAAGCGCTCGATCACCTCGGCCGCGGCTGCATTTTCGGCCGCGCGATCGATGACCATGCCGCGGCGCATCGGCGGCGTTTGATGGCGTCCGAGTGCCACGTTCTCGGCAATCGTCCAGCCCAGCACGAGCGCTTCGTTGCGGCGGTCTTGCGGAATGACGCGTACGCCCGCGGCGAGGCGCGCGGCCGGCGTGACCGACGACGTCAGTGCGACGCCGTCGAGTTCGATCGTGCCGGTGTACGCGGTGACGCCGGCGAGCGCGTCGGCGAGTGCGGATTGTCCGTTGCCCTCAACGCCGGCTACGCCGACGATTTCCCCGGCGCGCACCTCGAACGTGCCGTCGACGAGTTCGCCGCCCCCGCTACCGGCCGCAAGGGCGCGCACCGTGAGGCGCGGCGTGGGCGTGACGGCGGCGCGTTCGGCCAGCGGCGGCAAGTCGCCGCCGACCATGGCGCGTGCGATCTCGTCGGTCGACGTCGCGTTCGTATCGTAGCGCGCAACGACGCGACCGGAACGCATCACCGTCACGCGGGTGCTATAGTCGATCACTTCTTGCAGCTTGTGCGTGACGATGAGCACCGCGGCGCCCGCTTTGGCGAGCGCGGTGATCGTGCGAAAGAACGAGGCGATCTCGGTTGGCGCGAGCGCGGCCGTCGGCTCATCGAGCAGCAGCACGCCGGGCCGACGTTCGAGTTCGCGCAGCAGTTCGACGCGCTGCTGCACGCCGATCGGCAGATTTTCCACTAGCGCATCCGGATCGACGTCGAGTCCGTGCTCGGCGGCTAGCGTTCGCACGCGTTCGCGCGCCGCGTCGCGATCGATGCGCCAGCCGCGCCGCGGCTCGCGTCCGAGCAGCACGTTCTCCCACACGTTCAGGCGATCGACGAGTTGAAAGTGCTGATGCACGAGGCCCACGACCGCGTGCGCATCGACCGTGCCTTCGTCGGGAATCACCGCGCCGAAGGCAATTGCGGCCAGCGTCGATTTCCCGGCCCCGTTCTCGCCCACGAGCGCGTGGATCTCGCCCGCGTGCAGTTCGAGGTCGACGCCGTCGACCGCGAGCACAGCGCCGAAGCGTTTGCGAATGCCGCGCAGGGTGAGAACGGGTTCGCTCACATCGGCACCGGCTTGAAGGTCGCGAGTTGTTCGCGCGTCGATGGCGGCACGATCCGGCCGCGAATGATTGCCTCGCGCAAGACGTCGAGTTCGCGAAACTGCGCCGGCGTCAGCGCTTTGCGCGTGTACTTGAAGTCGGTCAGGCCGATCGCGCCGTCTTTCAGTCCGAGCTCGATGTGTCCGTGCGGCACTTTCCCGGTTGCTGCGACTTTTGCGAGCGTCAACACGCCGATGTCGACCCGCTTGACCATGCTGGTGAGGATCTTGCCGGGAACGAGCGCATCTTGATCGACATCGACGCCGATGGCGTAGACCCCCGGGTGGTCTTTGATTTGATCGATCGCGCCGAGACCCGCTTTGCCGGCTGCGATGTAGATGACGTCCGCGTTCTGCGAGAGGAGCACGCCGCAGATCTCCTTGCCCGCTGCGGGGTCGTCGAACGACCCGACGTATTTCACCAGCACGGTGATGCTCGGATCGATTTGCCGCGCGCCGGCCGCATAGCCCGCTTCGAACTTGCGCAAGAGCGGAATGTCGATGCCGCCGATAAAGGCGATGGTCTTCGTTTTCGTCGCCATAGCGGCGGCAACGCCCGCCAGAAACGAGCCTTCTTGTTCGCGGAACGTGATGGAGGCAACGTTCGGTTCATCGACGACGGCGTCGATGATTGCGAAGTTGCGCGTCGGAAAACGGCTGGCGACTTCATCGACGTCGCGCGCCATCAAGAACCCGACGGCAAAGATCTCGTCGTATTCCTTGTTCGCAAGGACGGTGAGGTTCGGCTGATAGTCGGCGGCCGAGCGCGACTGCAGCACGGCGATATCGGCGTGCAGCTCTTTCTTTGCATCGAGGAGCCCGCGGTACGCGCCGTCGTTGAACGACTGGTCGCCGAGGCCGCCCGTGTCGGTGACCATCGCCAGCCGGACGTTGCCGCCTTGGGTAATGCCTTTGGGGTGGCTGCAGCCGGCGGCAGCGACGCCGAGCAGCGCCGTGCTACCGAGCACAAACGCGCGGCGCGGAATCACCCTGGCATCTCTACGCGCTTCGTGCGGGTTGGCCTTTCGCCGTTCGCGAAGCGCAAATGCGATGAGTGTTATGGATTTGCAGAGCGGATCGCCGCCCCGTTGGAGCGACGCGGTCGAGGGGATCGTCTGGCTGCCGCGTTTGGCCGCAAAAGTGCGTGCCCACGACGCCGGGACGCTCGGGATGTACCTGCTCGGGCAGAGTCCGGTGGATGACGAGTTCCTCAAAGCCGCGCAGCTCAACTATGCCGCTTTCATCGCGATCGTGCGTAACGCGCCCGATGACGCGGCCGTGCTCGCCGGCATCGGCGCAGCGTCACCCGAGGCGATCGATCGTTTGCGCTTGTGGTCGCTCGAGATGCCGGTACGCCGCCGCACGATGATGCGGGTGCTGGATTTGGATGATGGCTACGATCGCCCGGCCTGGCTGAACGGACCCGTTGCCGTGGGCAACACGTTGCTCGCGCCGCTCATCGGATTGGCGCGCAAAGTGCGGCCGCTGAAAGCATGAACGATCCCGACGTCGTGAAACGTCTGCGCCGCCGCTTACCGTCGCGCGCGGAACGCCGCGTCACCTTTGGCCTGAAAGTCCTCGCGCTGATCGCCGTCGCGCTGTATCTGCTGGTGCAGGCACTGAATTTCTTCGGTGCGATCCGCACGACGGGTTTGCTGATCGTCGGCGCGCTCTTCCTTGCCTACTTGATCTATCCACTGGTCCGCCGCCTCAACGTGCACCTTCCGGTGATCTGGTCGATCGTCATCGTCTACGCGTTCATCGCGCTCGTCGGTGCGTTTGCCGTCACCCTGGTAGCGCCGCAAATCGGTCGCGACTTAACCGGCTTTGGCCAGAGCTTGCCGGCGCTGATGGTCAAGTTTCAGGAAGAACTGATCACACCGCACAACACATTTCTCGCGCGCGTTCCGATCGACGACCGCCTCTATCTTGCCAATTTGCCCTCGCAGTTCAACGCGCTCGCGCAGCAATACGGTCTGAACACGCTGCAAAAAGGTTTACCCGTACTGCTCTCGGCGGCATCGCTCGGTGCGGCGCTGGTGATCATTCCGATCCTGGCGGCGTACATGCTGCTCGATGCTAGCAACGTGCGGCGGCAAGTTCTCGGGCTCTTTCCTGAGAAGCGTCGCGCCAAAGTGCACACGATCATCGACGAACTCGACGGCGTCATCGGCGGCTTCATCCGCGGCCAGCTGATCGACGGCGCGATCGTCGGCGTGATGATCTTCGTGATGCTGGTGGCCACGCACGTCCCCTACGCGCTGCTGATCGGCATCGCGGCCGGGCTCCTGAACTTCATCCCCTACGCCGGTGCCGTGATCGGCTTCGTGCCGTCGGTGATTCTGGCGCTGGCGTACAACGGCCCGGGCAACGCGTTGCTCGTCGCGCTGTTGTTCGCGGTCATCCAGCAGATCGACGGAAACTTCGTGGCACCGAAGGTGCTCAAAGATAACGTCGGACTCTCGCCGCTCTACATCATCCTCGCGATCCTCATCGGCAGCGAACTCTTCGGCCTGGCCGGAACGTTTCTCGCCGTGCCCGTGGCCGCGATGATGCGCGTGCTGCGCGAGCAACTGCTGCCGATGCCCGCGCCGGCGAGCGAAGCGCCGCCCGAGTTAACGAAGAGCCCGCGCGACCGCGAGTCCGTCAAGGCGCCATGAGTTTCTCGCGCGTCGACGTGATCGGCGTGCCGATGGATTTGGGCGCGGACCGGCGCGGCGTCGACATGGGCCCCTCTGCCGTGCGCTACGCCGGCCTGAACGCGGCGATCGAGCGGCTCGGCATCACCACCGTCGACCACGGCAATATCCCCGTGCGCGTCGTCGAATCGGCCTCGCCCGAAGAAGCGAACGCGAAGTACTTGCCGATTATCGCCGAATCGTGCGCGCTGCTCGCGGATCTGGTTGACGAGGTCGTGCGGGCGGGCAACTTTCCGCTCGTGCTCGGCGGCGATCACTCGATCGCGATGGGCACGCTCGCCGGCATCTCCCGCGCTCGCGGCCGTGCGCCGGGCGTGATCTGGGTGGACGCGCACGGCGACATCAACACGCCGATTACGTCGCCCTCGGGCAACGTGCACGGCATGCCCGTGCACTTCGCATTGGAAGCGCACAGCATCGCGCCGGAACGCATCGTTTTCATCGGCTTGCGCGATGTCGACGAAGGCGAGAAGCGCGCGATCAAGGAGTTGGGCGTGCGGGCGTTCACGATGTCGGACATCGACCGCACCGGCATGGCGAACGTGATCGCGGAAGCGCTGAGCATTGCCTGCGACGGGCCGGGCTCGCTGCACGTGAGCTTCGACATGGACGGCATCGACCCGACCGAAGCGCCGGGCGTCGGCACGCCCGTGCGCGGCGGACTCTCGTATCGCGAAGCGCACCTGCTCATGGAAGCCGTCGCCGCCTCGGGCGCGCTCGGCTCGCTCGAAATCACGGAGATCAATCCCATCCTCGATCACATGAATCAAACCGCGATCCTCGCCGTGGAGTTGGTGCTGAGCGCGTTGGGAAAGACCACGCTATGACGTTCGACCGAGATCAGTTCGAAGCGCGCCGCCGCGTCTTCGAAGATGCCGGCCGTGCCACGTGCCCCGCCTGCGGCTACCCGACGATCGGCGAGCGCTGCGCCTACGAAATCTGCTCGCTCTGCGCCTGGGAAGACGACGGCCAAGACGACAACCCGCATCGCCCCGAAGGCTATCACGAGTACTTCGGCCCCGACGACGTCGCCGGCGGCCCCAACCACGACTACTCGCTAAAAGAAGCCCGCGAAAACTTCGCCACGAACGTAACGTCCTATCGCCCAGCCGACATCGATTTCGAAAGCGAACGCTCCACCACCGCAATCAAACGCGAAATCGTAAAAGCCTACGACCGCGCAGTCACGGGGCTAATCGACGTAGATCAAGCCGAAGAAGACGCCCAATACTTCTTCGCCAAACTCTACGGCATGAACGACTAAACGGATACAACAAACTACCTTACTTTACGCAACCGATCGTTCTCACATCTGTCATCCAGAGCGCAGGTTTGCGAAGCAAACCGGAGTCGAAGGACGGCCTCAACCCTCCCCGCTAGCCACCATCCAAAAGCACGCCAAGCCGCTTAGGCGCAACAAGCATATAACTCATCCGAACCCACTCCAAGAGCAAAGCCCGCGGCGCAGAAGCAACGGGAATAGTAACCCATCCGGCTTTCCCCAAATTGTAAGCCGTCGGTTTCACACCAGGCAGCGAGAGCGCGTGCGCGTTCGCATCACCATGCAACTTTAGCGAGATGCACGCGTCCATACCGGCCCCCTCGCCAAGAAAGATAAAGATCTTCTTGCGGACCTTGGCCACGCGATCGCCCCACGGAAACTCTTCCACCGCCTCCGGCAGCGACAGCGCATATTCGCGAAGGTGCTTCCAGGTGGCGCCAGGGGCCGGCGACGTACGGGCCACCGAGCGCTACGGCGCTATCGAGTACGTCGTTGTCGGCAGCGTATAACCACTCGCCGCGCCGCCGACCGTGAATGTTCCCGCGGTGACGATCTGTCCGGTGAGCACGCCGTTGAGTGTTCCATTTGCGGAGATCGACTGCTGCGCGGTGCACGTGATGATGGCCGCCGGGGCACACGTAAACGTGGCGAGTGATGTCGCCCCAGACTGGCTGAACGGCCACGCAAACAAATACGGGAAGCTCGCAGCGGTTGCGGGCACGGACAGATTGAGCACCAGAGTGCCGGGCGAGACGGCCCCGGGCATCGGCGATCGCTTGAAAAGGTTCCACACAGTGCCGCAGACATTCGGCGGTGAATTTCGCGGGCCTATAACGGACGTCTCGGGCGCCTGACGAGGGCCGAAAATGTGATGCGCGAACGCTCTGAAGCCGGACACCTGGAGGGCGACCGTGCTGACGCGTGAGGAAAACGAGCTGTTGTGCCGGGTTGGCCCGGGTACCGCGATGGGCCAACTCGTGCGTCGCTTCTGGATGCCCGCGGCGAGCAGCGCCGGCGTCGTAGCCGGAGGCGCGCCGAAGCACGTGCGGCTCGTTGGCGAAGATTTCGTCCTTTTTCGCGACAGCACCGGTAAAGCGGGCCTCCTCAACGAGCTTTGTCCGCACCGCGGGGCGTCGCTGACGCTGGCGCGCAACGAAGATTGCGGGCTACGCTGCATCTATCACGGCTGGAAGATCGGCGTCGACGGCAACGTGCTCGAGACGCCGTCGGAACCCGAAGACAGCACGTTCAAAGACCGCGTTCACGCCGTTGCGTACCCGACGTATGATGCAGGCGGGTTGGTGTGGGTGTATCTCGGACCGCCGGCACTCGAGCCACCGCGCATGAACTTCGACTTTACCGAATTGCCCGAAGAGCAACGCATGGTGGTGCAGTTGCAGATCGGCTGTAACTTCATGCAGCCGATCGAGGGCGTGATCGATTCGGCGCATTCGAACTTCTTGCACGCCGATACGTTCAAGCCGACGGCGTCGGTTGCGGTATCGGGACTGCGAAGCGACCTGAAAGTCGAGCGCCCCTCAAACGATACGCGGCCGAAGCTCGACATCCAGAATACGGACTACGGCTTTCGCTACGCAGCCCTGCGCGAACCGATCGTCTCACCCGAGACGCAGCAATATATCCGGGTAACCGAGTTCATCGCGCCCTTCTACGGTATGTTCCCGGCCAATAAGGGCTACGGCAACACGCAGGCGTTCGTGCCGATCGACGATACCCACACGATGCTCTACTTCGTAAAGTATCACTACGACCGGCCCATAGATGCCGCCGAGCGAAAAATGCACTATGAGTGGTCGAAAGCCGTCCCGGGCATCGATGTCGATGAGAACTATCGCACGAAGCGCACGCGCGATAACGGCTGGCTCCAAGATCGCGCCGCGATGGAGAGCGGAGCGTCGTTCTCCGGGATCGGCGGCGTGCAGATCGAAGATTCCGTCGTGCAAGAAAGCATGGGCGCGATCTACGACCGCACGAACGAACATCTCGGAGCGAGCGATATCGCGGTAATTCGCATGCGACGCCTGATGCTCGATGCCGCGCGGGGGTTAGCCCATGAAGGCGCTGCCCCATTTGCCGTCGATAAGCGAAACGACTACTCGGATATCCAACCGCTGGAGCGGATCATTCCCCTTACCGACAACTGGCAATCATTATACGCGCAACAATCGCGCGAGGAGGTCGCCCCGTCATGAAGCGTTCCACCCTTAGCCGGCGCTTCGCCGGAATCGCCGTCCTGACCGCACTGCTCGCGACGGCGATCGGGCCCGCGACCGCAGCCGATGAAACCGTCGATATGCCGACGCTGCTGTCGGTAAGCGGTTCCGCTGCATTCATCGGAAAGCAAGCGCTCGAATCGGTGCAGCGCCTGGCGGCCGCGATCAACGCGCAGGGCGGCATTCGCGGCAAGATGCTCAAGGTTTCGCTGCAAGATACGACGTCCACGCCAGCGACCGCGGTCCAGTTGCTCAACGGACTGATCAGCGCGCACGTGCAAGCGGTCTTCGGGCCCACGTTCACGGCCGAATGCAGTGCGCTCGCGCCGCTCATCACGTCGGGACCGATCGTCTCGTGCTTCTCGCCGGGCGTGCATCCGCCGGCCGGTTCGTTCATGTTCAGCGGCGGCGTCGGCAGCGACAGCATGGCGCACTCGATCGCCACCTACTTCCGCGGCAAGGGCTACACGCGCATTGCGATCATCAGTTCGACCGATGCGAGCGGCCAAGATTTCGAAGAGAACTTCGACAAGGCGATGGCCGAGCCGGCGAACAGCTCGATGAAATTGGTCGGGCGCGAGCACTTCGCCACCAGTGACATCAGCGTGGCGGCACAGATCGCCCGCATCAAATCCTCAAATCCGCAGACGCTGATCGTCTGGACGGCCGGCACGGGGCTGGGTGTCGCATTGCACGCCGTGCACGACGTCGGCCTCGACGTACCGATCATGGCCGGTAACGGCAACATGGTGCGCGCGCAGCTCACCGGTTACGAAGCCTTCTTGCCGAAGACGCTCATGTTCCCCGGTATCCTCGGCATGACGCCGCTCGCGAGTTCGCCCGCCGGCGTGAAAGCCGCGCAAGCGCAGTACTTCGCCGCCTACGCGAAAGACGGTCTCAAGCCCGATCTGCCGGGTGCGCTCTCGTGGGACCCGACCCATCTCTTGCTCGACGCATACAAAGCCATCGGCTGGAACGCCACCTCGGAGCAACTCCGCAACTGGATCGTTTCGCAACACGCGTGGCCCGGCGTCAACGGCGTCTACGACTTCGCAAAATTCCCGCAACGCGGCATTGGGCCGGAATCATGCGTCATCGACCGCTGGGATCCGAAAGCCCACGACTTCGTCGCGGTCAGCGGTCCCGGCGGTGTAACAACGCGCTAGTCGCGAAGCGGCGTTAGAGCGGGATGTTGATGAAGACGTTCACGCCGTTGCGCGGCTGGTAGTAGCCCCAACGGCCACCATAATAGTGCATGTGGTGGCCGTTCCAAATCTGGTTTTCGTGATAGACCATGCGCCGGCGCTGCGGCGGCGGCATGCGATGATACATCGGCCGGCCGTGGTCGTAGCCGCGGTCGTGATCGTGGTCATCGTGGTACTGGGCCAGGGCAGGCGCAGCAACCGCGAGGAACGCGAGCGCAGCGAGACCGGCCAATGTGCGTTTCATGAAAGCACTGTGCCCCTGCATGCACGTTTTGAACACGACGGTACATCAAACAGCAAGCGACTAAGCGCCGCCTAGGCGTGACCGAGATGCCAGCCGTGCTTTTCGCACGGATATGGCTTCAATCCGACGCTGGTACGTGGGATCGCGCGCTCTGCGAGCTTCTTCGTCGAAAACGCGGCCTTGGGTGCGCCCGTTTTGTTGTAGCACGATCGCGTGCCGCCGGTCTTGCGTATCTTTGCTTCGGCCATTGTCGCTAGAGGTGAAAGGCGTCGGCGCCGCCGGGGTCGGGGAAAACTTTGCCGGGGTTCATGATGCCGTTGGGGTCGATTGCGTCTTTGATGCGGCGCATGAGCGCAATCGCGTCGGGGCCGAGGTCGAGTTCCATGAACTGCTTTTTCAGTAGGCCGATGCCGTGTTCGCCGGAGAGCGTGCCGCCCAGGTCGACTGCGGCTTCGAAAATTTCGCGGGCCGCGCCGGTGACGCGAAGCATTTCTTCGGCGTTGCGGCGGTCGCAGAGAATGTTCGGGTGGAGATTGCCGTCGCCGATGTGACCGAAGAGCGGGATCTCGAGTCCGTACTTTGTGGCGATTGCGCGGACGCGGCGCGCCATCTCGGGAATGGCGCTGCGCGGAACGGCGATGTCTTCGCCGAGTTTGTTTGGCCGGCGGCGCGCGAGCGACGGTGAGATCGCGCGGCGCGCGCTCCACATCTTTTCCGCTTCGACGGCGTTCGGAGCGATGCGGATTTCGCGCGCTCCGCCGGTCGTCGCGATCTCACCGATGCGGACGGTGTCTTCCACCACGACGCGCTCGTCGTTGCCGTCGGTACCGAAGAGCAAGATGGCTTGCGCGTCGAGGGGCAAACCGATCGGTGTGTTGTCTTCGATGCAGCGTGCGGTCGTGTCGTCGATGAGCTCGATCGATGTCGGCAACACGCCTGATGCCAGCACGGCGTTTACGGTGTTCGTTGCGTCGTCCATGCGGTCAAAGATCGCCATCGCCGTGCGCGCGTAGCGTGGCTTGCTCAAGAGCCGGACCGTCACCTCAGTCACGGTTCCGAGCGTTCCCTCGGCGCCGGTGAATAGCGCGCGTAAGTTGTAGCCTGTCACGTTTTTCACCGAGCGTCCGCCGGTGCGCAGAATCGTGCCGTTGGGGAGGACGACCTCGAGTGCGAGCACGTAGTCGACCGTCACGCCGTACTTCAAACAGCGCGCGCCGCCGGCGTTTTCCGATACGTTCCCGCCGATCGCGGATTGCTTGAGCGACGACGGATCGGGTGGATAGAACAGGCCCTTGCGCTCGACTGCGGCTTGGAGGTTGGCGGTAATCACGCCGGCTTGCGCGACGGCGACGCGGTCGATCTCGTCGATCGCGAGGATCGCGTTGAGGCGCGCCACGCCGAGCACGATGCTGCCTTCGAGCGGCACCGAGCCGCCGGAGAGCCCGCTGCCCATCGCGCGCGGGGTGATCGCCACGCGTTCGGCGTTAGCGTAGCGGTGAATCGCCGCCACCTCGGCCGTCGAGCCCGGCAGCACCACCAGCGGCGGTGTGTTCGCGAAGAACGTGCCGTCGAAGCCGTAGGCGATCACGTCCTCGCGGGCGGTCAGCACGTGCGCATCGCCGACGATTGCAGCCATGGCCGATCGTAATTTGGCAACATCGTCCGGGGACATTACGCCCTTCATAGGTGCAAATTTAGTCGGGGCCGCCCGTCCGGCCCCCTAGCCGCCGCGCAGCATGGTGAGAAAGCGTTGCGCGAGCGGCGAGGGCGTCCGTTCGCGTAGCCGGATGATGCTGAACGGGCGCCTGAAATCCACCCCCGTCACGTGCACCGGCTTCACGCGCCCCGCGGCGACCGCGCGTTCGACGACGATCAGCGGCAGAATCGCAACGCCGAGGCCCGCCTCGACGGCGCGCGCGACGCCCTCACCGCTGGGCAGCGTCAGCACGACGTCCGGTGTCACGCCGACGACGCGCAGCGCGTCTTCCGCAACCGTGCGCGTGCCCGAGCCTTCCTCGCGCGCGACGAACGCTTCACCGTCGAGTTGCGAGGGGTCGATGGTATCGAGACCGGAAAGGCGATGGTCGTGCGGAGGAACGATCAGCGTCAATTCATCCGAGGCGTACGGCTCGACCAATATCTCCGGATCGCGCACGGGACCTTCGACGAGCGCGATGGCGAAGCGCTGGGCGCGGATGGCCTCGGCGATCGCGACGGTGTTCGCGACGTGCAACCGAACCGTGGCCGCGGGATGGGCTTTGCGAAACGCGGCGACGGTCGGGAGCACCGTGTAGTTGCCGATCGTCACCGTCACGCCGATGTCGAGCGTGCCGAAACGCGCGTCGGCGAACTCGTGCATCTCGCGCTCGAGCGACTCGACGCCGGCCAGCACGTCGGTGACGCGTTGCGCGAGGAATGTACCCGCATCGGTGAGCACCGGACGGCGGCCGACCATGTCGAAAAGCGGCGTGCCGAAGTGGTCGGCCAGTGCGCGCACCTGTTGCGTCACGGCGGGCTGCGAAAGCGAGAGTTCTTCGGCCGTGCGCGTGAAGCTGCCGATCGCCGCCAGACGCGAAAACGTGTGCAGCTGCGTGAGGGTTAGCGGCATGGCGAGTACGTCATGTGTGCGTGCTTCGGCGGGCGGTGCGTGAGCGCATCCGAGCAGGTTGAGGCGGCATGTCGCCTCGTGCCCGCGCTGGCCGATCACGCCGTCATTCCCGGTTCCGCGCTGATCGTGCCGCAACTCGATGCGGCGTGGGCGCTGCTCGAGAACGCGGTAACGCTCGATCCGACCTTTGCTCCGGCCCATGCGGCGCGGGGCAACCTGCTGCTGCGGCGCGGAAAGACCGATGCGGCACGCCGTTCGTACTCGCTCGCTGCCCGCTTCGATCTCTACGATGCGCCGTCGCGCATCGCGCTTGGCGAGTTGGCGTACATGGCCGGCGACGAACCGGAAGCGCAGCGCTGGTTCACGGAAGCGCTTGCGCTGACGCGGCTGTATGCGCCGGCTCCGCGCGCCGGAACCCGTTCGGCATTGGTCCTCTGCGTCGGCGGTCCGTGGCACCGTAATATTCCGCTCGACTTCGTCGTCGACCCGGCGCGCTGGGCGCTGCATCGGTGGTATCTTCCCGACGCCGCGGCGGAACGCGGCGACGTCGAGTTGCCGGCTTACGAGCTGGTGATCGATGCGATCGGCGAGAGCGTTGAAGCGCAACCCGCGCTTGACGCTGCGCAGCGTTTCATCGCATCGCAATCGAAACCGGCGATCAACGATCCGCAGCGCGTGCACGGTCTGGCGCGCGACGCCCTGGCGGCGACGTTGCAGCACGTTCGGGGTTGTGCGGCCGCACCGTCGCGACGCGTAGGGCGCGACGAATTGCCGCAGATCGCATCGGGCTTTCCGCTACTCGTCCGTCCGGCGGATACGCACGGCGGCCGTGGCCTCGAACGTCTCGATGATACCGCCGCACTCGCCGCATACGCGACGCGTTTTCCGGCGGCGAGCTACGACGTCGGTGCGTTCGTGGACTATTGCAGCGCCGACGGCTACTACCGCAAGTATCGCGTGATGTTCGTTGACGGGGAACCCTATCCGTATCATCTCGCGATCGATCGGGCGTGGATGATTCACTACCGCAGCGCGCCGATGGACGAACACGCGTGGATGCGCGACGAAGAGCGGCGCTTTCTCCAAACCCCGGAGAAAGCGCTTGCCGGGTGGCACACGGCCCTGCGGGCGATCGGCGCGGCGGCGGGCCTCGACTACTTCGGCATCGATTGCACCGTGCTCGCCGACGGGAACGTGTTCGTTTTTGAAGCCGATACGGCGATGCTCGTCCACCGGTTCACGACCGATCCGGCGAAAGCGGCGGCCGTCGACTGTATCCGGACGGCGCTCGCCGGGCTGCTCGACCGGCGCGCCGGCTGACCGCAACCTTTTGCCGCCCGGAGGCGACTTAGCGAGAACCATGGGACGTAAAACAAATATCGTACTCTATCAGGCCGAATGGTGCCCGTACTGCGTGCGCGTGCGGAAAAAGCTGACCGACCTGCTCTTAGATTACACGATTGTGAACGAGCCTCACTCGCATGCCGAGCGCCACGAAGTGAAAGCGGCTTCCGGTCAAACGAGCATCCCGGTGCTGGTCGACGGCGACGTGGTCCTCGACGACGACGACACGATCATTCCCTATCTCGATAAGAAATACGGCGCAGGCGTTCATTCGTGAGCGCACCGCGCACGATCGTCCTGATCCACGGGCTGTTCCTCAATTGGCAAAGCTGGGATCACTGGGTCGAACGCTACGCGGCGCGCGGTTTCGAAGTGCTCACGCCGGGCTGGCCGGGACTCGACGAGACGGTCGAAGAGCTGCGTGGGGATCCGCGGCCGTTGAAGATGCTCGACATCAAGACGGTGCTCGAGTATCTCGACAGCTTCGTGCGCGCGCTCGGCACGCCGCCGATCATCATGGGTCATTCGTTCGGCGGGTTGTTCGCGCAGCTCTTAGCGTATCGCGGACTGGGGACGGCCGTCGTCGGCATCGATTCGACCGCGCCGGCGGGCGTTCTGAGTTTGCCGTTCTCGACGCTCAAAGCATCCGCACCGGTTCTTGCGAACCCGCTCAACTCCGGTAACGCGACGATGCTCACTGCCGAGCAGTTCCGCTATGCATTCACCAACACGTGCACGGAAGAAGAATCGCAAGCGCTCTACGACCAGTTTGCGATCCCGTGCGCGAATCGCGTGCTCTTCGAGGGCGCGTTCGAGAATTTCGTGCCGCATTCGGCGGCACACATCGATGTGACGATCGATCGGCAACCGGTGCTGCTGATTGCGGGCGGCGACGATCATCTCGTGACGCCCGACTACACGCGCGCAACCTACAAGCTGATCCGCCAATCGCCGGCGATTACGGCGTTCAAAGAATTTTCCGGGCGGCCGCATTTCACCGGCGGCGTCCCGGGTTGGGAAGCCGTTGCCGACTACGCCCTCGATTGGGCGCTCAGCCCCGTCGCGACCGGCGAGCTGTAGCTCTTACTCGAGCGAAATGTGCACGGGGCCGCTGGTCTTGCGGCGTTTCGGCATGACGAAGACCAGCGGCAGCAGCGCGATCGCGAGAACGCCGAGGACGAATTGGCAATCGGCGAACGACATCACGCTCGCTTCTTTCACGACATCGGCGTAGAGCTGCCCGAGTGAACCGTGCGCGCCGAGGAAACGCGCGACCGGACCGTATGCCGGTTGCACGAACTGCGCGAGCGTATCTTGGTGAAACGCGTCGCGGCGCGCGAGGAGCGTCACGAGCACCGCGGTCGAGATCGAACCGCCCAGCTGTTGCGAGAGGCTCTGGAATGCCGCCGCTTTCGGGATCACCTGCGGCGCGAGGCCGTTGAGCATCGCAATCGAGATCGGAATGAAGAGCATCGATAGCCCGACGCCGCTGAGGATGTTCGGCAGCACCAGCGATCCGAAGTCGTTGCCCGATGTCGTTATCCCGGCGAACCAGAATTGCGAGATCCCGACCAGAATGAAACCGGTGAGCAGCAAATAGCGCGTGTCGACCTTGCCGCTGGTCGAGAGGCGCACGACGAGCGGAGCGCCGACCGCGATGAACGCGGCGCGCACGAAGATCAGCTCGCCGCTGAGCGTTGCGGTAAAGCCGAGCGCGCCTTGCACGTATTGCGGAAAGATCACGATACCGCCGTAGAGCGTGGCACCGACGGAAAATGCGAGCAGCGATCCGGCCCAGATCTGCGGATACCGCAGCACGCGTAGATCGACGATCGGGTGATCGGTCGCAAACATTTCCCACGCCGCGAACGCCAGCAGCCCGAGCGCGCTGGCAATGGCAAATCCGGTAATCACCGGATCGTCGAACCAATCGTTCCGCTGACCCTCACCGAGGATGTATTGCAGCGAACCGAGACCGACGATCAGCAGCGCGAGCCCCGTAACGTCGAGCGGCATCTTGCGCGGATCGTTGGGATTCTTCAGGCTCGTGAGCATCACGATAAAGGCGAAGATGCCCGGCACGACGTTGATAAAGAACACCCAGTTCCACGAATAATTGTCGGTGAGCCAACCGCCCATCGTGGGACCGACCGCCGGTCCCACGATCGCACCGATGGAAAAGAGTCCCTGACTCAAACCGAACTTGTCTTTGGGAAACGTGTCGCGCAAGGTCGCTTGCGCGGTGGCGATCAAACCGCCGCCGAACGCGCCTTGCACGATACGCCACAAAATCAATTCTTGGATCGAACCCGACGTGCCGCACAGCACCGATGCGATGGTGAAGCCGATGATCGCTGCAGAATAATATTGACGCCGGCCGAAACGGATCTGCAGCCACGGCGTAAGCGGAATGACGATGACGGCCGAGATGATGTAGCCCGTAACGACCCACGCGCCCTCATCGAGCGTGGCGCCGAGGTTGCCTTGAATCACCGGCAGCGCAACGTTGACGATCGTGGTGTCGAGCGTCTGCATCAGCGTCGCAGCAAGAATCCCAGCCGTAATCAAGACCAGCTTGAGTCCGCTCTCGATGGTCGGGTACGTGTTGCCTTGAACGGTTGCTGGTTGATCTGCCATGCGGCCCCTCCGCCGTAGCGCCCATTGTGGCCGGTTGCCCACTTCCTCACAGCGACCGAAGTCGCTGCGGGCACTTGCATTTGTTCCCCGCGTTAACGGAGCAGTGACCAACCGCCGCCGGCGATGGCCGCTCCGGCGGCCGTTGCGGCGAAGTTGACCGCGTCGTTCGTCAGCCAAGGCAGTCCCCGGCGATGTTCGGTAGCCGTGCCGCAACCGTGCTGGTCGACCTCGCATTCGCGCTGACACGCGGGGCACCAGCGGCGTTCTTGGAGCGTCGCTCCGAGCAGCGAATCGATCAGCGCGCCGCCGAAGCCGCCGGCAAATACCGGCAGCATCAGGCTGGTGAGTACGTGCAGCGTAACGGGGGTGCCGGGCAGCGCCAGCAATAGTGCGAGCGGGGTCAGGATCGCGATCAGCACAGCGCCCGCGACCTCGGCAGCGGTGCCCGGCGCGCTCACGCCGCCCGAAAGTCCGGTTGCGAGCGGCTTGCCGGTGAGGATCGAGCGCGGCGGCTTTGCCGCGAGCGTGCCGATCTCGGTGCCCCACGTGTCGGCCGTTGCGGCGGCGTACGCGCCGGCGAATGCGACGAACCACGCCGACGCCGCCGCACCGTGATCGAGGAACACCCAACCCATGAGAGCCGCCGTCGCAACGCCGCCGTTTGCGAGCACTTGCCATGCGTCGCGCGCGCCGGCTTTGCCGATGTCGACGAGTGCGCGTTTTCGCGCTTTACCTGCGCGCGAGAGTGCAACGGAGCTGATGAAGAATGCGAGCAGGAGCAGTGCGCTGCCGATCGTTCCGGCGGCGAACGTGAGCCCGCCGACGACGAACGCGGCGACGCCGCCGCTGCGGGTGAGCGCGTGAACGCGCACGGCCACGATCGCGATGACCGCCGCGGTGACGCCGCCGAGGACGAGGTCGTTCGTGTTCAGACGATGACGCCGGCTTCAAGCGCCTGCAAGAGACCCTCGACGGTGAACTCTTCCGCTACCACGTCGACGCGAATGCCGAGACCGCGCGCGGTGGCTGCGGTGATCGGCCCGATCGCGGCCACCGTCTTGCGCGCGAGAACGTGTGCTGCATCGGCGACGTTGTGCACGAAGCCGTTCACGGTGCTGGAACTCGTAAAGGTCACGATGTCGGCGCGCTCGGCCTTGGCGCGCAGATCCGGGTCATCGACGAACCGCGTTTTGTACGCGGCGACGTCATCGACGATGCGGCCCGCGGCGCGCAACGTCTCCGGAAGCACGTCGCGGGCTTCTTGCGCGCGGAAGACGAGAAGGCGATCGCCCGGCGCCGTGCGTTCCGTCAGGCCGCCGGCAACGGCTTCATTGATGTAGACGTCGGGCATGAAGTCGACCCGGATGCCGTGCGCGCTCAGGGCAGCGGCGGTCTTCGGTCCGATCGCGGCAACCTTGGCATCGCCGATGGCGCGCGCGTCTTTGCCGCTCGCACCGAGCGTATCGAAGAACGCATCCACGCCGTTGCGGCTCGTGAACACGACCCACGCATAATCGCGGATACGCGCAACGGCCGCCGTCGCGGCGCCGGCGTCGTCGGGTGGGCCGATGGCGATCGTCGGGGCGAGCAGCGGTTCGGCGCCGGCTTCCCACAAGTGCTGCGCGAACGCATCACCCTGCGCCGGCGGGCGTGTGACCAGCACGCGTTTTCCGAAGAGCGGCGCGCGATCGAACCAGCGGATCGATTCGCGTTCGTTCACGACGTTGCCGATCACCACGATCGCGGGCGCCGCGAACTGCGTGCGTTCCACTTCATCGACAATGGTTGCGAGCGTCGCGATGAGGGTTTCTTGCGTCGGCTTCGTCCCCTCGCGCACGATCGCCACCGGCGTCGTGCCGGGCAGACCGTTCTTTTGCAGTTCGGCAACGATCCCGGTGAGGTTGCCCATCGCCATGAGGAAGATCGTGGTCGATTTGGGGTTTGCGAGCTTCGCATAGTCGAGGCTGGTATAGCCCTTGAGCGGATCTTCGTGTCCGGTGGAAATCGAGAACGACGTGTTGTGGTCGCGGTGCGTCACGGGGATCCCGGCGTAGGCCGGCGCCGCAATCGCCGACGTAATTCCGGGGACGATGTCGAACGGCACGCCCGCGGCATGCAGCGCTTGCGCTTCTTCGCCGCCGCGCGCGAACACGAACACGTCGCCGCCCTTGAGCCGCACCACGCGCTTGCCCTCGAGTGCGAGCTTCACGATCAGCGCCGTGATCTCGGTTTGGGTGAGCGTGTGCTGGCCGGCTTTCTTGCCGACATAGATGCGCTCGCAGTCCGGCGGGGCGAGATCCACGATCGCCTGCGAGGCGAGATAGTCGTACACCAGCGCCTCGCAGCCTTTGATCGCGCGCGCGCCCTTGAGCGTCAAAAGGCCCGGATCACCGGGCCCCGCACCAACCAGCCAAACCTTGCCGCGCCGTGCGTTCACTCTTCGAGCGCGAGGGCTTGCAGGTCGAAGAGGTTGCTCAAGATGTGCGCGTCGGTCAGCGCCTCGGCGCTGTTGACGATCGCCTTGTCGCGAATCTTGGTGATCGCGCCGTGCAGCAGCTTCGAGATGAGCGTCAGCGACATGCCGGTGATCAGCATGCGCTCGCGGTCGGTCAGCTCGGGACAGCGCGCGAAGAGCCGCTCGAGTTCGTGGTTGCGCAGTGTCTCCGCGCGCTGCACGAGCGAACTGATCACCGGCACGGCGACGCGCGCTCGATACCAATGGTGGAAGCGCTCGGTGTGTTCGGCGATGATCTCTTCGACCATCGGAATCGCTTCGCGGCGGCGTTCGAGCGTTACGTCGACCACGCCGCGCAAGCCGTCGACATCGACGACGCTCACGCCGTCGATTTGCGCGACGTCGGGATCGCAGTCGCGCGGTACGGCGATGTCGACGATGAAGAGCGGGCGCTTCGGACGTTCGCGCATCGCATCGCCGACGTTACCGGTCGTGAGCACGAATTCCGAGGCGCCGGTCGAGGTGACGACGATATCCGCGCCGGCAAGCGCGCCGACGAGGTTCGGCATGTCCTTGCGGTTGACCACCACGATCTCGCTGCAGCCCTCGGCCTTGAGCCGGCGCAAAACGAGCGAGCCCATTTTGCCCGCGCCGACGACCACGACCGACGTGCCGCGCAGATCGCCCACATGGGCGATGGCAAAGTTCACCGCCGCAGTGGCAATGGAAACGGATTGTCCACCGATGTCGGTTTGCGAGCGCGCGGCCTTGCCGGCGTTGATCGCTTCGCGGAAGAGCGAGTGCAGCGTCTTGCCGAGCGACTGCGCGCGCTGACCTTGAACGAACGCGTCTTTGACTTGGCTGAGAATCTCCGCTTCGCCGATGAGCATCGAGTCGAGACCGGTGCTCACGCGGAAAAGATGATCGATCGCCTGACTCCCGAGCAGCGTGTACATGTAGGAGTCCATGTCCTCGACGCCGCCGTGGCGGAAGTTGCCGAGGAACTGGCGGATCTGTTTGACGCCTTCTTCGTAATCTTCGAGTTCGGCGTAGATTTCGAGCCGGCCGCACGTTTGCAGCATCAGCGCTTCGTGCACGGCTTCGTAATCGCGCAGCGCGATGAGGGCCTCACCCATCTTGTGCGCCGGAAATGCGTGGCGTTCGCGGACGTCAACGGGCGCCGTGGTGTGAGAGAGTCCCATGCAGACGAGTGGCACGGCCTAGTTGCTTCCCCGCGGCGCGGCAAATACCGCCGTCAGCGCTTCGTCTGCCATCTCGAGCGTGCGGTCGACGTCGAGTTGGCGATGGGCCGTGGAGAGGAAGCCCGCCTCGAATTGCGAGGGCGCAAGGTAGACGCCCCGGTCGAGCATGGCGTGAAAGAAGCGCCCGTAGAGCGCCGTATCGGAACGCTTCGCGTCGCTCACGTTGGTCACCGGACCATCCGTAAGGAAGAAGCCGACCATCGAACCCCGGTTCGCGGTCACGTGCGGCACGCTGTGCCGGGTGAATACCTCGGACATACCTGACACAAAACGCGTTCCGAGTTGCTCGAGATGCGGGTAGACGCCCGGCGCTTGCAATCCGCGCAGGGTTGCGAGGCCCGCGGCCATTGCCAGCGGGTTGCCCGAGAGCGTGCCGGCCTGGTAGACCGGGCCCTCCGGCGAGAGGCGGGCCATGATGTCGGCCCGGCCGCCGAAGGCCCCCACCGGCAGGCCGCCGCCGATGATCTTGCCCAGGGTCGTGAGGTCGGGGAGGATACCTTCGCGTTCCTGGACTCCGCCGGGGGCGACCCGGAAGCCGGTCATGACCTCATCGAAGATCAGGACGGCGCCGTAGCCGGTGCACAGCTCGCGCAGGGCCGGCAAGAAGTCCGGCAGCGGCAGCACGAGGCCCATGTTGCCGACGTACGGCTCCACGATCACGGCGGCGATCGCTTCGCCGTGCTGCGCGAACGCGGCGCGGAGGCCGGCCGTGTCGTTGTAGTCGACCACGATCGTGTCTCGCGCAACGCCTTCGGTGATGCCGGGTGAATCCGGCACGCCGTTGGTCAGCGCGCCGCTGCCGGCGGAAATCAGAAATGCATCGCCGTGTCCGTGATAGCAGCCGGCAAACTTCACCACTTTGTCGCGGCCGGTGAAACCGCGCGCGAGGCGCAACGCGCTCATCGTCGCTTCGGTACCGCTGGAACAGAAGCGCACGCGCTCGATCGACGGCACCATCGAGATGACGAGTTCGGCGAGATCCGATTCGGCTTCCGTCGGCGCGCCGAACGACGTGCCGCGCTCGGCAGCGTCGCGCACGGCGGCGATCACGAGCGGGTGCGCGTGACCGAGGATCAGCGGACCCCACGACATCACGTAGTCGATGTAGGCGTTGTCGTCGAGGTCGACGAGCATGCAGCCGCTGGCGGATTTTACGAACACGGGTGACCCGCCGACCGACCGGAATGCGCGCACGGGCGAGTTTACGCCGCCCGGGATCACGCGCTTGGCGCGCTCGAACGCCGCTAGCGAGCGGTCGCGTTTCATTGCAGTACCTCGCGCACGGCGTTGTAGTCGGCCGGCGTATTGACGTTGGCAAAAATACGTTCGTCGGCGATGTCGACAAAACGCGCGTTCAAACGATCGATGACCATATGCAGTGAACCATGCCCGCCTGAGAGCATCGGCAATCCTTCGCGCAGAAAAGCCTCGCAGCGGTAGAGCGCCGCCAGCGGCTCGATCTCGAGCTGACCATCGCGCATATGACGCGGCACGATGGCTTCATCGCCCGGCTGAATCTGGGCTTCGAGCCTATCGATGAAGGCCGCATCGACGAACGGCGCGTCGCCGGCGACGGCAAACACCCACGGCGTGCGAACCTCGCTCATGGTCGAGAGCAGGCCCGAGAGCGGACCACGCATCGGCCAGCGATCCACCACGGCCGGCGCGTCGATCAGGAGATCGATTTCGTAGGGCAGCGCGCCCTTGCACGAGATCAACGTGGGCCGGCCGGCGCCGGAATTGCGGTACACGCGCACGAGTAGCGGAAGGTCGCCCGCATCCATGTAGAGTTTCCCCGGGAACCGCGTCGCCTCGCCGCCGGCGAGGACGATTACCGTCACGGCCGGCGGCGTATCAGGCATTGCGCTTCAAGTACTCTTTAGCGAAATATGTGATGATGATGTCGGCGCCGGCGCGGGCGAAGCCGGTCAGCATTTCATCCACGATGCGTTCTTCTTCGATCCAGCCGCGTTGGGCCGCGGCCTTCACCATCGCGTATTCGCCGCTGACGTTGTAGCACGCAACCGGAACGTCGCAGGCGTCGCGCACGCGCCGGATCAGGTCCATGTAGGCGAGCGCGGGCTTGACCATCACGATGTCGGCGCCTTCGGCGATGTCGAGCGCCACTTCGCGCAGCGCCTCGCGGCCGTTGGCCGGATCCATCTGATACGTGCGGCGGTCGCCGAAGCTCGGCGTTGAGTCGGCCGCTTCGCGGAACGGACCGTAGAAGCCCGACGCGTACTTTGCCGCGTACGACATGATCGTCGTCTTGATGAAGCCTTCGGCGTCTAAAGCTTGGCGAATCGCGCCGACGCGGCCATCCATCATGTCGGAGGGTGCGACGCAGTCGATGCCCGCGCGCGCGTACGTGAGCGCCGTCTTCACGAGCAGTTCGACCGACGCATCGTTGTCCACGTCGCCGTCGGGCCCGATGATGCCGCAGTGGCCGTGATCGGTGTATTCGCAATTGCACAGGTCGGCGATTACCAGCATGTGCGGCAGCGCGTCCTTGATCGCGCTCGCGGCGCGCTGCACGACGCCGTTCGGATCGTAGTTACTGGTGGCGATTGCATCTTTGAAGTCGGGAATTCCGAACAGCAGCACGGCTTTTACGCCCGCGTCATCGAGTTCGCGGCACTCGCGCACGGCCGCGTCGACCGAGAGCCGCGAGACGCCCGGCATCGAGCTAATCGGCTGCACGATGTTCTTGCCGTCGACGATGAACAGCGGCTGCACGAGACCGTCGCGGTTCACGCGCGTTTCGCGCACGAGCCCGCGCATCGCGGCGCTCGATCGCAAGCGGCGCGGACGGTTCACTAAGCCGAGACGTTCGGCGACGTTCATTTGGTGTGCTCCAGGACGAAATGCGTAACGGTGTGGACGAACGCGGCCACGTCGGCTTCCGGGGCGATCACGTCGGCCGGCCAGCCGGCGTCCTTTGCCGCCGCGGCCGAGAGCGGCCCCATCGCCGCGATGAGCGGGCGCGCTCCGTGACGTTCGGCGAGATAGGCCGCTATCGCTCGTACGGAACCCGATGAGGGGAAGAGGATCGCGTTCGGCGTGCGGCCGGCCAGGGCGGCCAGGGCCGCGGCGCCGTCGACGGCCTCGATGACTTCCGCGCCCGCCTCGCGCAGCGCGGCCGCGATGCGGCTCGGCCGCTCCACCGTGCGCGGCAGCAAGAACAGCTGGCCGGCCAGCACGCCCGCGTGCCCGGCCTCGGGTGCGTCGAGCAGCGCGGCGCCGCCTTCGGCAAGCATCGCTTCCGCCAGCGCGACGCCGGTGGCTTCCATTTCCTTGGCCGACGTCGTCGTCACGCGCCGGTCGCCGCGCACGACCGTCGATCCGTCGGCAGCGGCGATGGCGGCATGCATCAGCAGAAACTCGCCGTCGTAGGTGGCGTGCGCGCCGACCGGCACCGCACAGCCGCCGCGCAGCGTGCGCAGAAACGCGCGTTCGGTATGCACGGCAAGCTCGCTGAGCGGATCGTTGAGCAGTTCGCGGACGCGCTTGATGCGCGGATCGCCGGCGCGCATCTCGATCGCGAGCGCGCCCTGCGCGACCGCTGGTACGAGCAGGTCGAGCGCAAACGGAACGGTGTGCGTCGCCGATAACTCCAAGCGCTTGAGACCCGCGGCGGCGAGAACGATCGCATCGTATTCGCCGTCGGCAAGTTTGCGCAGACGCGTGTCGACGTTGCCGCGAATATCGAGATACGTGAGGTCGGGCCGCAAGGCGCGGAGCAACGCGCGCCGGCGCGGGCTCGACGTGCCGACGCGAGCGCCGGGCGGCAGCGCTTCGAACGAGGCGTAGTGATCGCTGCAAAACGCATCGCGCGGATCTTCCCGTTTGCCGATCGCGGCGATCACCATGTCGTCGGGCAGCGTGCTCGGGAGATCCTTGCACGAATGCACGGCGTAGTCGGCGCGGCCTTCGCGCAGCGCGCGTTCCAATTCTTTCACGAACACGCCGTCGGCGCCGATCGCGGCGAGCGGGCGATCCTGGATCGTGTCGCCCTTCGTCGTGACGGTCAACACGGTTGACGGAATGCCGCCGCCCGCAAGTTGTGCCATCACCGAACGCGTCTGCCACATCGCGAGTGCGCTCGCGCGTGTCGCGCACACGAGTGTAGAGAGTTCGCTCGGACGTACGCCGCCGATCGTATCGACCGCGCGTTCCACTTCGTGTTCGATCGCACCAGGCGGCATCGAGGCGAGATCGTCGATGTCGCGCTCCGCGAAGTGACGCATGACGGCTGCACGGCGATCGAGCGGCACGACCACGAGTACGCGTTCGCGCAGCGCGCCGAGCGTCGCGGCCGCGCGCGCGTAGCGCGCATCGAACTGCACGGCGAGTTCGTCGCGAATGCGGGCGGTAAAACTGGGCGAGAGGCCCGATGAATCGACCGTGACGGTGAGGCTGCCGGCGCGGTGCACGGCCGGGGTGATGAAGTCGCCGCGGCCGGAATCGGCCGCATCGTTAACGAGGATCCCGTGCTTGTGCGCGTCGACCACGACCGCGGCGTTGATCCCGGCGTCATCGGTGGCCGCAAACGCCAAGAGCGCGCCCGCGCAGTCCCCGAACGCGAACAGACGGGCCGTCCAGACGATCTCGCCGGCTTCTGCCGCCCGGGCGAGTTCGCGGGTGAGATCGGGACTGATCACGGTCACGCGGGCGCGGGCCTCGCGCAGGGCGCGGACCTTACGCTCGGCCACCGGACCGCCGCCGACGACGACGACGCGCCGGTCGGTCAGCGTGAGAGAAATCGGAAACACCAGGGTCCTTTCAGCGCGGCGCCGGGGACTCCGTGTAATCACGACTAACCCGCCGACAGATGCGTTTCGTCCCGGTGCGTGCAGCGATCCTCGGTGCGCTCTTTGCCGCCATTATCACGCTCCCGGGACTCGGCAACGGCACGCTATGGGATAACAGCGAGACCGTCTACGGCGAGGTCGCCCGTGAAGTGCTGGTCATGCACGATTGGGTCGTCATGCACCTCAATGGAGCCGAGTGGTTCATCCAACCGCCCCTTTTCTTCTGGATCGCGGCCCTGTTCGCGAAGCTGCTCGGCGTCACGGCCTTCGCGCTGCGGCTGCCGGCGGCGCTGGCCACGATCGCGATGGGCGGGGCGCTCGGCTACGCGACCGCCCGCGTCGCCGGTACGCGCGCCGGGACCGTTGCGGCGATCGCGCTCTCGACGAGCCTGATGCAGGCCATCGTGGGCCGCCTCGCGATCATGGACGCGCTGCTCGATCTGTGCGTCGTCATCGCGATCTTGTGCTGGTTCCGCGCGCTGCAGCAGCACGATCATCCCGACGACGCGCGGCGGCGTTCGACCGCATTTTTGTGCGGAACGCTGGCGCTGGCGTGCGGCATGCTGGTGAAGGGGCCGGTTGCGCCGGTGATCGTCGTGCTGGTGATCGGCGTGTGGCTCGCGTGGGAGTGGCGCAGCGGCGCACCGATCGCCGTGCCCCCCGCCGCGACGCTGTTTGGCGCATGCGTGTTGTTCTTCGTCATCGCCGCGCCGTGGTTCGTGCTCGAAGCAATTCGCGTTGGTCCGACCGCCGCCGGTGAACTGATCGGGCACTACACGATCGGCCGCTACACCGGCGTGATCGAGAACCAGCGCGGCCCATGGTGGTATTACGTGCCGGTCGTCATTCTCGGCTTCTTTCCCTGGATCGCGTTCGTGCCGGTTGCGGCCGGTAGCGCGATCGGCGCGGCGCGCACGCGCGCGGGCTCGCTCGACCGGCTCGCGATCGTGTGGATCGTCGCACCGCTCGTCTTCTTTAGCTTCGCGCAAACGAAGCTGCCCAACTACGTCGCCTTGATACTGCCGGCGCTGGCGATCGTGGTCGCGCTCTGGTTCGAGCGCGTTGCGGATGCGGACGACCGGCGCGCGGCGATCGCCAGCGCGCTGACGATTCCGCTGTTCATCGGCGCGCTCGGCATCGCGATTGTGATCTTCATTCGAAACAACCATTACGAAAGCGCGACGGCGATCGTGGGTCCGCAAGTCGAGGTGCTGGGCGTACTGATGCTCATCGGTTCGCTCGTGACGGTTGCGGCGGTTGCGACCCGGAACTGGAATTGGCTTGCGCCGTACGTGCTCGGCGCAACCTCGGGTGCGCTCGTGCTCTTCATCGCGTTCGTTGCCGAGCCGGCGGCGGAGGCCCTCAAGCCGATTCCGCCGCTCGCGGCCATCATTCAAGCTCAGCGTTCGCCCGGTTCCGTCGTCGGGGTGCGCGGCGTTGCGGGCACGTACGCGCTGATCTTCTATACGGCGCCGGGCGTCGTCACGCTCGAAGAGGACAACTCGGATTTTCGCGTCTCGAGCTGCGCGCCGCCGGATCTGTTTCTGGTGACGCGGCTCGCCGACGTGCCCGCGCTGACGCGGCTCGTCGCAGCGGAAGGCCGGCACAGCGCAACGGTCGGCCAAGCGCGCGGCGTTGCGGTCATCCACATCGATGGACCCCGCTGCGCTGAAGGTTCGCGCCGCCCGACGTAGCACGATTCGTTTAGCATGTTGCAATTTACCGACGAACGCGGTGCGAGCGTTGAACTGACGCCCGAGGCGTTCACCATCGCCGGGTACACCGGCCGAGATCGCGCGATGGTGCAGAAGCACATCGACGAGCTCGCGCGCGAAGGGATCGCGCCGCCGCCGGAAGTGCCGATGTGGTACGAGATGCCCACCGCGAACCTGACCACCGCCGATACGATCGCCGTTACGTCGCCGCAGAGCTGCGGTGAAGTCGAACCGATCTTGATCGGGGTGAATGGGCGGCTGTATCTCGGGATCGGCAGCGACCATACCGCGCGCGATGTGGAACGAGAAGATATTGCGACAAGCAAACGCGTCTGTCCGAAACCGCTGGGCCGCACGCTCGTGCGCATCTCCGAACTCGACGAGACGTTCGACGCGCTCAAGCTCGAAAGCTGGATCGACGGCGAGCCGTATCAGTCGGGGTCGGTCGCGCAGATCATGCCGCTGCGATTGCTGCTCGCCGGCTTCCGCGAGCGTACCCTAGCGTCGTCGTTCGTGCTGTCGTGCGGCACCGTGCCGCTGTTGACGCACGGCTTCCGCTTCGGTTCGAAATTTTCCGCCAAGATCAGCGGCGGGCCGCTCGCGGCGCCGTTGACCCTCGACTACACGACGACCGTTCAGGAAAGAATCTAATGGCAAAACCCGAGCACGAATTTTTCCCCGTCACGCAAATCGGCTGGACGAAGGTTCCCGGCGCCGACGTGGGCATGACGGAGCGCGTTCTGGCCAAAGATCCGAGCGCCAACGTCGCGACCCGCATTCTTACGTTTCCGCCCGGCTGCGATACGACGCCCAACGGCGTGCAAGTGCACGACTTCTGGGAAGAAGTCTACATCCTCGAGGGATCGTTTACCGATCTCGAGCTCAACCAGACATTTCACGCCGGCGAATACGCGTGCCGTCCGCCCGGTATGCGTCACGGTCCGTGGAAAAGCGACGGCGGCTGCGTGACGTTCGAAGTCCGCTACTACAGCAGGAGCTGATTCTATGGAAACGTTTGAAGCGATCCGCACGCGCCGTACGATCGGCAAGAGCACGGGTGACGTGCCGCGCGAGACGATCACCGAGCTGATCGAGGCTGCAACCTGGGCGCCGAATCACAAGCTCACGCAGCCCTGGCGCTTCACCGTCGTCACCGGTGCCGCGCGCGAAAAACTCGGTGAAGTCTGGGGTCGCGAAGCCGCAGCGAAAGCCGAACCGGCCGCACGCGCAGCCGTAATGGAAGGCGAGGGCAAGAAACCGATGCGCGCGCCGGCGATCATCGTGGTGAGCACGCGCACCGACGCAAATCCCGTGACTGCCGAAGAAGATCTCACCGCTACCGCCGCAGCGGTGCAGAACTTGCTGCTCGCCGCGCACGCCAAGGGCCTGAGTGCGGCGTGGAAGACGGGCAAGATCGTTTACAACGCCGAGGTGAAACGTTTTCTCGGCATCGACGAAAGCGATCGCGTGATCGCGTTCGTGTATCTCGGCGCCGTAGCGAAAGAAGAACCGCCGGCACGCGGCCGCGAAGTCGCGAGCACGATCACCTGGCTCGACGAAGCCGGAGTACCGGCCTAACCACTCCGCAATAGCTGCCCTCGCGCGTTAGGCCGAAGGGGTCGATCAGTCATTAAACAATAATCCGGGGTATGCTGGGAGCCGATCTCATGGCGGCCGCGGTCGAACGCCAAGGCGTGCGAACCGTGTTCGGATTGCCGGGACACCTCGAATCATTTTTCGGCGCGCTCGACCGGCGCGGCATGCGTCTCATCCACATGCGCCACGAGAGCCCCGTGGTTACCGCGGCCGACGCCTACGCGTACACGCGCCGGACGCTCGGCGTCGCCTGCGTAACCGCCGGACCCGGTCTGGCGAATTCGGTCGGTGGAATCGCCAGCGCCTTCGATGCCTGCTCACCCGTGCTGATCTTTTCCGGCCGCAATCCGACGGCGATGCTCGACAGCCGGCCGCAGCAAGAACTCGATCACGTGCGGCTGGTTCGCTCGATCACCAAGTGGGCGCAGGCCGTGCACGACCCGGCGCGGCTGGGCGAGTACATCGACATGGCCGCGCGCATCGCGCTCTCCGGTCAGCCGGGGCCGGTGCTGCTCGATATTCCGCGCGACGTGGCCACGGCGACGGTTGATGAGACGGCTGCTGCCGCGTCACTCGGACCGTTGTTGCGCGCGCACGCGCCCGCTCCCGCGCCGGACGATGTGAAGCGCGCCGTCGAGCTGCTCGCCGGCGCGAAGCGGCCGATCTTGGTTGCGGGACGTGGCGCGTATTGGTCGCACGCCGCTCCGGCGATCGAACGGATGAAGCGCGAGTTCGGCATTCCGGTGCTGCTCCAAGGACCGGCGCGCGGCATGCTGCCCGAAGACGACGCGGCGGTGTGGGCGTTTCCGATCGGCAACATCGCGCTGCGCGACGCCGATGTCGTCATTCTCGCCGGCGGCCGTATGGAAGGCTCGATCGGCTACGGCGATGCGCCCGTGTTTTCGCAGGCGACGCGTTTCGTGCAGATCTACGATGAGGCGCAAGAGATCGGCCGCAATCGGGTCGTCGCCGCGCCGATGGCCGGCGACGTGCGGCTGGGGCTCGAAGCGATTGCCGACGGCCTGGCAGCGAGCAAGCCGAAGTGGAGCGCAGCCTGGGTCGCCGATGCGGTGAAGCCACGCTTAGCACGCATCGAGGAATCCGGCCGCTCCGAAACGGGACAAGCCCACCCGCTGCGCATGGCGCGCGAACTCAAAGCGCGCGTTCCCGCCGATGCGCTGTGGGTTGGCGACGGCGCAAATTCGAACAATTGGTACAAGGCGATCTCGCGTTGCACCACGTCGCCCGGCTATCTCGATCACGAACCGTTCGGCGCGATGGGCGTCGGTTTGCCGCACGCGATCGGTGCCGCCGCCGCGTTTGCCGAAGACGGCATCAACCGCATGGTCTGTCTCGGCACCGGCGACGGTGCGTTCGGGCAGTATCTTGGGGAACTCGCGACCGCATCGCTGCACGGCCTGCCGATTTTCGTGATGGTCGCGAACGACGGTGCGTGGGGATCGAGCCGCGTTATCACCATGCGCCTCTTTAAGGGGACGACCGGGGTCGCGCTCAACCAGAGCCGCTACGACCTCACTGCCGAAAGCCTCGAATGTCACGGCGAGTTCGCGGCCACGCCGGCCGATATCGGTCCGGCTTTCGATCGGGCGCTCGCGGCGGTGCGCGCCGGTAAGCCGGCGGTCGTCAACGTGCTCGTCGATGTAGAAACGGGCAACGAGCGCGCCGACACGCTCTTGCAGATGGTCAGTTTCAAACGCCAAAGCTTCGGCGCCGTTTAGCGCCGAGAACCTCCGGAGTACGAGTCGATGCTGACGAAAGAACAAAACGACGCCCTGACCCTAACCGATGCCGGCTTGCCCGGCGGCGAGCTCTTACGCCGCTACTGGCAGCCGATCGCGCTCTCGACGGAACTGCCGCCCGAAGGCGCGCCGGTGCCGATCGACATCATGGGCGAAGAACTCGTGCTCTTTCGCGATCAGCAAGGGCGGGTCGGATTGCTCGACCGGCACTGCTGCCATCGCGGCACCGATCTCTCGTTCGGCCGGCTCGAAGACGGGGGCCTGCGGTGTCTCTATCATGGCTGGCTCTACGACGTCACCGGCAAGTGTCTCGAACAACCGGCCGAGCCGAAGAACAGCACGTTCAAAGACAAGGTGCGGCAGACGGCCTATCCGGTCGTCGAAAAAGGCGGCGCGTTCTTCACCTATATGGGCCCGGGCGAACCGCCGGAGTTTCCGAACTACGACTTCCTCTCGTATCCCGAAGAGAACATCCACGTTCACAAGCTCTTCATCGACTGTAACTACTTGCAGGCGAACGAAGGCAACTACGATCCCTCGCACGTCGGTTTCTTGCACCGCTCGTTCGATCCGAACCGCCGCCCCGGCTTGAATTTTGGCGCGCTAAAACTGGTCGGGTTGACGAAGGATGAGTTTAAGCCAACCGACATCGATCCGCAGGAATCGCCGCGGCTCGAAGTTGAGGAAACCTCGTTCGGCGTGCGCATTTTCCAGAACCGCTCCGCCGGACCCGGCCGCAAGTATCTGCGCGTGACGTATTTCTGCATGCCGAACCTCTCGGTGATTGCGGGACCGCAAGGCGGCGACGGTCAGATCGGCCACTATCACGTGCCGATCGACAACGAGACGCACTGGCGTTGGAACTTCTTCGTGCGTCGCGACGCGCCGCTCGACGAACACCATCGCATTCCGAATCACTTGAAGAAGCCGGGCGAGTATTCCGACGCGTATACGATCACGCGCAAGCGCGCGAACCGCTTCATGCAAGACCGCTCGACGATGAATCAGAACTTTACCGGCATGGGCCCGAACTTCAACACCCACGACGCGTTCGCCACCGAAACGCCGGGGCGCATCCAAGACCGCACGAAGGAACATCTCGCAACGACCGACATCGCCCTGGCCGCATCGCGGCGGCAGGCGCTGCGGGCGATCGAGGACGTTCGGGCCGGCCGCGATCCGATCGGGCTCGTGCGCAACGCAGAGGAGAACCGGTTCCCCGATATGCTCTCGTTCGATGTCGTCGCCCCGGAAGAAATGCCCAACGCCGAGGTCGTGCGCCTGGTCGTCGAACGTCACGAAACGGCAATGGTGTAATCATGGCGCTGAGCGATACCGAACGGCACGCGATCGAGTGGGAGTGCGCGCAGAACATCGTGCGCTTCTACAACCGCCTCGACGGCGTGCGCGGCGAAGAAGCCGCCGCACTGTTTGCCAAAGATGGAAAGTGGTTCCGCGAGGGCGACGAGTCGGCGTATACCGGCCGCGAAGAAATCGCGCACCACGTCAACACGCTGCCCACGCGCGGCGCGTCGGGTTTTGCGCCGGAGCTCAAGATGGTGTTCCATTTGGTGAACAACATCGAGGTCACCGTGCTCGACGCCGAGACGGCCGAGGTCCGCGCGCTGACCGCGATCGTGTCGGGCGGCCGTGCCGCAGCCGGCGAAGTCGGCACGGCGAAGGGCGTCAGCTCGATCCTGCGCACGCTCGAAGTGCACAAGAAGACCGACGAGGGCTGGAAGATCTCCACCAAGCGCACGCAACGGGAGCTGCGCATTGGGTAATCCGGTCCGGGCGGCGGCACTCGCGTTTCTCGTAGCACTCATCGCGGCCTGGGCGCCGCCGGCCGTCGCCGACAAGGCGCACGACACGCTGAACATCGTCGACATCCTCCCGATCGGCAGCACCGACGTTTATTTCGGCGCCTATCCGCAGACGCAGTTCATGAGCAACCTGCTCTTCGATGCGCTGGTGAACTACGATCCGTCGACCAAGAAGATCGTGCCGCTGCTCGCAAAGTCGTGGACGTATCTCGGCTCGAACGCGACCGAGTTCGATCTGCGCACCGACGTGAAGTGGCACGACGGCCGGAAGTTCACCGCCGACGATGTGGTGTACACGCTGAACTGGCTGATCGATCCGCAAACGCGCTTCCAGCGGAAGTTTCAATGGGCGTGGATCAAAGCGGTCAAGAAACTCGGCCCCTACAAAGTGCGGATCGAGACCGACGGCCGCCGTCCGTTCGACATGCTGCTGCTCACGCTCACGCCGATCTATCCGCAACACGTGCGCGCCGGCCTGGCGGAAACGACGGACTTCGGCCGCAAACCGGTCGGCACCGGGCCATTCAAAGCCGTCGATTACAGTGAGAACGGCGGGCTCGTTGCCGTGCGCAATCCCGACTACAAATGGGGCGGAAGCGTCAAGCATGCAAACGACATCGGGCGTGTGATCCTACGTTCGATTCCCGATCAGGGCGCACAAATTTCCGGTTTGATGACCGGCACCGTCGATCTCTTCCGCGGCTTACCGGCGCCGCAGGCCGAAGCGCTCGCGCAAGATCCGCGCTTCACCCTCGACGTCAATCACGGCCTGGGCTTCACCTACATGTGGTTCGACGCCACCGGCAAGTCGGGCAGTCCGCCGCTGATGAAACTCGACGTACGCCGCGCGCTGGCGATGGCGATCAACCGCGATCACCTCAACGAAGTGTTCACCGGGCATCTGCACTTGCCGTTGCCGCAGAACATGTGCTGGCCCGACCGCATTCTCGGCTGCGCCTACACGAAGACCGCGCAGCCGTACGACGTGGCACGCGCGAAGAAGCTGCTGGCCGACGCGGGCTATCCCAACGGCTTCAACGTGCGCATCACGAGTTACATCGGCCGGCTCTCGCAGTTGGCGGAAGGCGTGGCCGGAGACCTCGCGGCCATCGGCGTCAAGGCGACGGTCGAACCGGTCACGTTGACGACCTTCGACAAGAAACTCGATGCGAACGACATCCAGATCATCGTGGCGGGCAACGGACTCTCCGGCGCGCCGGATGTGAGCCAGCAAGTCGCGTTTTTCTTCAACGCGCACGACCGAACCGGCGATGCGACGTTGCTTGCCGAGGGACGCGCGCTCGACGGGGAGATCGATCCGCAGAAGCGCCTGAAGTTCGCGCGAACGTTCTACGACCGCGTCGCCGATCAGGTCTATCTGCAGCCGCTGACCTCGCAGCCGCAGCTATTTATGCATACCAAGGACCTCGTGATGGGAACCGGCTCGTCCAACGACTACGGGTTTACGATCAGCGATTTACGCTGGAAGTGACGCCACTCTATCGGCGCGATTGCAAATATAATGATGACAAATATGATTTAGATGCGTCGCTTTTTGGTTCGGCGGCTGGCTGTCGCGGTGCTTGTCATCGTTACCGTCTCGTTTGTCGGTTTCTCGCTCTTACGACTCTCGGGTAACCTCGCTGCCGTCTTGGCGGGTGAGGGGGCGAGTCCGCGTGAGGTTGCCCGCGTTGCGGCGCAGTACGGACTCGACCGGCCGTTCTTCATCCAATATCTCGATTGGGCGGGGAACGCGCTGCGCGGTAATCTCGGAAAGTCGCTTTTCACCGGCGAGAGCGTGTCGCATTTGATCGCCACGCACATCGGCGTGACCGCAGCGCTGGCGTTCGCTTCGCTTGCGCTCGGTCTAGCGCTCGCGATTCCGCTCGGCGTTTTTGCCGCAACGCGGCCCAACAGTTGGCTCGACCGCGCGAGCCTCACGTTTGCGGCGAGCGGTTATGCGATTCCGAGCTTCTGGTTCGGCTTGATCCTGATCTACATTTTCGGCGTGCGGCTGCGCTGGCTGCCGACCTCGGGCTCCGACGGCTGGACGCACTTCGTGCTGCCGACCATCGCGCTCGGCATCGCGACGATGCCCGCGATCATGCGGCTCACGCGCGCCGGCATGCTCGACGTGCTCTCGGCCGACTACGTGCGCACCGCGCGGGCCAAGGGGCTGCGCACGATGACGGTGCTCTACCGGCACGCCCTGCCCAACGCCATCCTGCCGGTGGTGTCGATTTCCGCTGCGCAGCTGGGGATGCTGCTCGGCGGCTCGGTGATCATCGAATCGGTCTTTGCGCTCAACGGCATCGGACTGCTTGCGTTTCAAGCGATTGCGAACGCCGACTTTCCGGTGGTGCAGTCGATCCTGATCTTTCTCTCCGTGGTCTACGTCGTGCTGACGCTGATCGCCGAGTTGATCAACGCGAGACTCGACCCGCGGATTCGCCTCTGATGGAAACCTCGCTCTCGCCACGCCGGCTGATGTTGCGCCGCGCGGCGCGGCACGGCGGCTTGCTAACCGGGGGCGCGGTCGTGCTGCTGATCGCCCTCGTTGCGGCGCTCGGGCCGCTCGTGACGCCGTATAGCCCGATCGCGCAAGACACGTTGCATACGCTATCCGATCCGGCGTGGATGGCAACCGGATCGTGGGCGCATCCCTTCGGCACCGATGCGCTCGGCCGCGACGTCTTGAGCCGCCTGATCTTCGGAGCCCGCACCTCGCTGCTGATAGCGTTTACCGCGTCGGTGATCGCCGCGATCATCGGAACGGCGATCGGCATGCTCGGCGGCTACTTCGGTGGGCGCATCGACGCTTTTGCCGTCTATCTCATCAACGTCAAACTGGCGCTGCCGATCATCTTGGTGGCGCTGGCGGTCATCTCGATTACGCGCAGCGGCGTCGGCGTGCTGATCGTAATCCTCGGTTTGCTCACCTGGGACCGCTATGCGCTCGTTACGCGGAGCCTCACCCAACAACTGCGTGAGCGCGAGTTCGTGCTGGCCGCGCACAGCGCCGGGGCGTCGGATGCGTTCATCATCGTGCGTGAGTTGCTGCCCAATCTGCTCGATGCGGTGATCGTCCTGATCACGTTAGAAGTGGCCGCTTTGATCCTCATCGAGGCGGCGCTCTCGTTTGTGGGTTTGGGCGTGCCGCCGCCGACGCCGTCGTGGGGCAGCATGATCGCCGACGGGAGAAGCCTGATGTTCTTCAAACCGTATTTGGTCATGATCCCGGGTATCGCGATCTTCGTGCTCGTTATGGCGATCAATCTCGCCGGCGACGGCATTCGCGACGTCACGACGGTGCGGTGACCGGGGCCTCGGCGCCGGCCGTCGATCGGCCCGCCCCCCGCACGCCGAAGCGTCCGCCGTATATCGGGCGCTCGCTGACGCGCCGCGAAGACCGGCGCCTCATTGCGGGCCAAGGGCGCTACACGGACGACAACGTGATTCCCGGCGCGCTGCACGCGGCGTTCGTGCGCTCGCCGTATGCGCACGCGACGATCCGGCGGATCGATGTCAGCCGGGCCCTCGGGCGATCCGGCGTCGTTGCGGTACTGACGGGCGCGGACTATCTCGCCGACGGCTGCGGCGATCTCGACCACAAAGCCGTGCCGGTCGACAACCTCGATGAAAGCCGGGCGGCGTTTCGCGAGGCCGACGGCCACATCGTGCACGTCGTGCACCAACCGGTGTTCGCGCACGGCCGCGTGCTGCATCAAGGCGAAGCCGTCGCCGTCGTGATCGCCGCGAGCGCCGCGCAGGCCCGCGATGCGCTCGAAGATGTCGACGTCGACTACGACGAGCTGCCGGTCGTGACGACGGTTGAAGCAGCCATCGCGCCCTCGGCGCCGCAACTGCATGCCGGCGTCTTCGGCAACGTCGCGCTCGATGCGGTCTTCGGTAACGTCGAGGCGACGGCAGGTGGATTCGCAGCGGCACACGTCGTGGTTGAAGGTACGTTCCACAATCAGCGCATCTTCTCGGCGCATCTCGAACCGCGCGCGGCCATCGCGACCTACGATGCGGTAACGGATACGATCGACCTCATCTGCGGCGGTGGCGGTGCGCACCGCTATCGCGGCATGCTGGCCGGTGCGCTGCGCCTCGACGAGAGCCGCGTACACGTGCGGCAGGATGACGTCGGCGGCAGTTTCGGTTCGCGCAATAGCCTGCATCCCGAAGCCGTCATCGTCGCGTGGGCGGCGCGCCGCTTGCAGCGCCCGGTGCGCTGGCTCGGCGACCGCGGCGAAGGCTTCCTCACCGATTTCGAAGGCCGCGACATGCACGCGCATGCGGCGCTGGCGCTGGACGAACGCGGGCGTATTCTTGCCCTGCGCACGACGGTGAACGCCAACGTCGGCGCCGTGACGGTGGCGTATTCATTCCTCAACAACTACAGCCGCATCGCGCCGGGCGTGTACGACATCCCGGCGGCAGCGATTCGCGTGCGCGCCGTACTTACCAACACGGTGCCGGTGGCATCGTTTCGCGGCGCGGGCCGGCCGGAAGCGACGTTTACGCTCGAACGCCTCATGGATATAGCGGCGCGCCGCCTGCACCTCGACCCGGCCGAACTCCGGCGCCGCAACCTGATCCGGCGCGAGCAGTTACCATACACCGCCGCAACCGGCCTCGTCTACGATGCGGGCGACTTCACCGGCAACATGGAGCACGCGCTGCAGCTCGCGGATTGGAACGGCATGCCGCAGCGGCGTGCCGAGAGCAGCGCGCGCGGGCAATTACGTGGGATCGGCATCTGCAACTATGTCGAAGCGCCGGTCGGCAATTTGCACGAGCACGTCGCCATTCACGTGTTACCGGCCGGTCGCGTCGAGGTAGCGATCGGCACGCAGTCGAGCGGCCAAGGCCACGAGACGACGTTCGCGCAGATCGTCGCCGACTTGCTCGATGTTTCCATCGAGGCCGTCGATATGATTACCGGCGACACGCGCCGCGTGCCGCGGGGCGGCGGCACGCATTCCAACCGCTCGATGCGGCTCGGCAGCACGATCATCGCGCGCGCATGCGCCGACATTCGCGAACGCGCGCGTGCCGCAGCCGGGAACGACGAGTACGATCTCTTCGAGATCGCCGCGCGCGTCGATCTGCTTGCAACGGCCTCGGTGAGCAAACGCATCCCCGCGTATCCGACCGGCGCCGCGGTGTGCGAGGTGGAAATCGATCCCGCCACCGGTACGGTGACGCCGCTGCGTTACACGCAAATCGACGATGCCGGGCAAGCGATCAACCCGCTGCTGGTCCACGGACAAACGCAGGGCGGCATCGCACAGGGTTTGGGCCAAGCCTTTAGCGAGGAGATGGTCTTCGATCCGCTAACCGGCCAGGTGCTGAGCGGATCGTTCATGGGCTATGCCGTTCCGCACGCGCACGACATGCCGCCGATGGCGATCGAACTCGTCGAAGATCCGACGGCCGGAAATGCGCTGAGAATCAAAGGCGGCGGCGAAGCGGGCGTAACGGCGGCGCCGGCTGCCGCGGTTAACGCGGTGATCGACGCGTTGGGCCTGGCCGGCGTCGACCACATCGATACGCCGTTAACGGCGCCGAAACTCTGGAACATCTTGCACGCACACGGTCTGACCAAACGACCACATGGGAGCCTCTCACCTTGAGCAACAGTCTTCTCGTCGCGCCGCTCGGTCGCGGAATCCAAATCACTCTCAACGAGCCGAAGGGCGTCTCCGACGCCGACGCGCTGGAACTCACCAACCTGTTGCTGGCCGCGCACGAACGCGCCTCGTACGTGGTCTTGCGCTCGAGCCATGACGACTTCATCCTCGGACGCAACAACCCGCGGCCGGCGCCGGGAGCGCCGCAGCAAGACGCGCTAGATCGCCGCCGCAGCAGCGAGGTGATCTTCAACTGCTACGGGTCGTTCCGCGCTTGCACGGTGCCGATCATCGGCGTCGTCGGCGGTCGCGCGGTGGGTCTGGGCTGCTCGATCTCGGCGCTGTGCGACATCACGATCGCATCGGACAAAGCGACGTTTCAGATCAACGAGATGAACCACCACATCTTGCCGACGATGGTGATGTCGTCGCTGGTCGACCGTGTGGCGCGCAAGGACCTCGCCTATCTCGTACTCTCGCGGGAGACGGTCTCGGCCGAACGCGCACAGGCGATGCACATCGTGAGCCGGGTCGTTCCCGCGGCGCAACTCGATGCTACGGTGGCCGAACTCGTCGCGACCTTCGAGGCGACGTCTACCGCCGCCATGCAAGGCGTGAAAGAGTACGTCGGCGCAGCCTACGATATGCCGATCAAGGGTGCCGTCGATTTCGCGCGCAACGTGCACGCGGTCATCAACTCGGCGCCCGAGATCCGAGCCGAACCGCCGCGTTAACGCTCGATGCGCGTTATTACCTTGCTCGAGCGTGACGATTGCCTTGAGGAGTAGATCAAATATGGTTTGACGCTGTACGTCAAAATGACGTACAATTGACCCATGACCGAGACGGAACGTAAGGACGAAATCCGCCAGTTATGGGCGCGCTTGCGGGATCTCATGGACGATGACGATGTCGTGGCGGGCATCGATTTCGATCTTTTCAATAGGGACTACGCCCTTATAGAGACCGAAATTCCGCTCTACGACGTCAATGATCTCGCCTCTCAAGCGTTTTCAGTATTGCCCGGTGCGTGGCACGGGGCGAAGTCGATCAATCCATACTTTGCCATGATGAAGGCCATGATGGCACAGTCGCTCGGTGAGCCAAGCGCCGTTGATCGCGCCGAACGCTTCTCAGCCAGGCTGTCCAAAGACCAGAAAGCGCTTCTCGAGCGCGCGGCTGAATTGCAGGACCGGACGTTAACGGATTTCGTTATGAGCGCCGCGCAGAGCGAGGCTGAGCGTGTCGTGCGGGACCGTATGGCGGTCACCCTTAGTGCCGCTGCCTTTGACGCTTTTGCCGATGCGTGCATTAGTGCGAATGGCGAGCCAAACGAGGCTCTGCGAAACGCTGCCCAGCGCCAAAAGAAGCGAGTTCGTTCGACGTGAGCGAGTTTCGTTTTGAACCGCTTTGGTCGCAAGATGTATCGGCCTTCAGCAGTGGTGAGCCGTCACTCGATACCTATCTCAAGAATTCCGCTCGAGACGATATTGCGCGAAAACTTGCTTCCGTTCACCTCGCAATTGATTGTGCCAACGATGAAGTAGCCGGCTTCTACGCTATCTCAAGCTATGGTGTAATTCGATCCGAACTCTCAAAGAAGTTACGCGGAAAGTACCCCTATCCGATGCTTCCAGCATTTCTCATCGGACAATTAGCCCGCGATATCAAATACTTCGGGAAGAGTGTCGGCGAGGTGCTCCTTTTAGACGCATTGGAACGATGCTACGGACTGACCGGTGTTGTTGGCGGCGTCGCAATCGTAGTCGAGGCGATCAACGATCACGCCACCGCCTTCTACCGCCGCTACGGTTTCGAGAGCCTTAGTGACGGGAGTGATCGGCGCCTATATATCCCAATGAAAGTCGTTGAAAAACTCTACCAACGCGAACCAGTGAAGCGACTCCCAATCTAAACGATAGATTATTTTAACGACTTATCTGTGCCCCGAGATCCGAGGCGAACCGCCGCGTTAACGAGCGCTGCGTGCGAGAGCGTCTGCGGCACGTTGCCGACCTGACGCTTGAGCTGCGGATCGTATTCTTCGGAGAGCATGCCCACGTCGTTCGCAACGCCGATCAGCCGCTCGAAGAGCGCGCGCGCTTCGTCGTGGCGCCCCTGGAGCACGTAGTTTTCCACGAGCCAGAAATTGCAGGCGAGAAACGCGCCTTCGGGATCGGAGTGCGTCGCCTGCGTTTCGGGATCGGCAGTGGTGCGGTAGAGAAAGCCGTCCTGCATCAGCGCCGCTTCGAGCGCATCCGTGGTGCCGCGCATGCGTGGATCGTCGGCGGGTAGGAAGCCGACGATCGGTATCATGAGCAGCGAAGCGTCGAGCGCGGTGGCGCCGTAGAATTGCACGAACGTATTGCGCTTGACGTCGAACGCCTTCGCGCAGACATCGGCATGGATGCGGTCGGCGACGGCGCGCCAGCGATCGCGCGGTCCGTGGTAGCCGAAGGCGTCGAGCGCTCGCACCGCGCAGGCCATCGCGCTCCAGGCTTGCACTTTGGAGTGCGTGTAGTGGCGCGGCTCGGCGCGCGATTCCCAGATGCCGGAATCCGGCGTGTCCCAGACTTTCTCGACGTGCTCGAGCAGCAGGCTGATCATGCCCCACGCCGACTCGTCGATCTCCACACCGCTCTCGTGCGCGAGATAGATCGCGCCCATCGTTTCGCCGTACACGCCGAGCTGAAACTGCTGATACGCGGCGTTGCCGATGCGCACGGGTCGCGAATTTTCGTAGCCCTTGAGCGCGGGCAGCTCGAACTCATCGATGCGCCTCTCGCCGCCGATGCCGTACATGATCTGCATGTTTTCCGGCCGCCCGGCGAGCGCGCACAGCACCCAATCGCGCCACGCGCGCGCCTCGTCGACGAGCCCGCCGTGCAAGAGCGCGGAGATCGTGTACGTCGAGTCGCGCACCCACGCATACCGATAGTCCCAATTCTTCGAGCCGCCGATCACCTCGGGCAGCGACGTCGTCACCGCTGCGACGCCCGCGCCCGACGGTGCGTAGGTGAGCGCTTCGAGGATCATCAGCGAGCGGCGCACCATCGCGGGATAGTCTGTCGTCGAAGCGATCCGTCCCGTAAATTCAGCCCACCACTGCAACGTTGCGTCGAGCGCCGCGTTCGGATCGACCGCCTCGGGCACGTCTTGATGCGATGGATACCAAGATAGTACGAACGAGCGCCGCTCGCCGGCGAGAACGGAAAACACCGCGCGCGGATCGTGATCGTCGATCGTGATGGGCACGTTGCAGCGCAGCGCCAGCGCGTCGCCGACGGCGGTCATCGTGCAGGCGTCACCGATCCAGCGCGTCCACGGCGGCAGATCGCCGTAACCGTAACGGGCGTCGAGCAGCATCTCGACCGGAACCTCGCCGTCGATGCCGTCGACGATGCGCACGATGTGCGGGCCGGGGTCGCGAAACGCGTGCATGAAATCCGTCACGCGGATCGTTCCGGTCGCGGTGACGTGCGTCGTCTCGAGTACCATCGTTTCGCCGCGGTACTTCCGCGTCGACGAGCGTACCTCGCCGGCGGGCGCGATGCGCCAGCGGCCGTTCGACGCATCGCCGAGCAGCGCGCAGAACACCGCGCCCGAATCGAAGCGCGGCAGACACAGCCAATCGATCGACCCGTCGCGACCGACGAGCGCGGCCGTGCCGCGATCGCCGATCAGCGCGTAGTCTTCGATTCGCAGGGCGTTACTTCGCCGCGCTTACCTGTGCGGCCGTCACGGCTGAGGCCTTATTGCCCCAAGCGCTGCGGATGTACGTGACCACGTCGGCGATCTGTTGGGGTGTCAGGTTGCCCTTCCAGGCCGGCATCGCTCCGCTGTACTTCGCGCCGTCCACGGTGATCGGCGTCGTGAGTCCGTTGTTCACGATCGCGATGACCGCATCGGCGGGTCCGGTAACCACCGGGTTGCTCTTCAGCGGCGGGAACACGTTGGGCGTCCCCGTGCCTTCGGCATTGTGACAGCCGGCGCAATTGGTGGTGTACACGGTCGCACCGGCACCCGCCGTGCTCGCCGTGACTTTGCCGCCGGCTCCGCCGTTCTTGGTCGTATCAACGGCGTACACGCCACCGGCCGTCGACGTCGTCGCAGCGGAAGCGTTGATGCCGTGCAGCATCTGTTGTTCTTGCACGTGATACTGGCCGACGAAGCTCAGAATGATCGCGCCGCCGAGCACGAGCCCGGTGCAGACCAGCACGACCGGCCGGCGCGAGAGGCGGCGGCTCGGATTCTTATCGATGAACGGTAACGCGATCAGCACGACGATGAGCAGCGTCGGGAAGATAATCGTCGCGAAGAGGCCGAGGAAATCGATGACGGCCGAGGGCAAATGCACGCTGCCGACGACGTCGAGCAGCGAGAACAGCGCCATGAAATACCACGCCGGATACGGTACGAACTGCGTGTTGTTCGGATCGGCCTTGGCGTCGAGCGGCGCCGGCGAGAACACGGCGAGCGCGAACACGATGACGAACATCGCGAACGACACGACCGTGTCCATGAACATCTGATCCGGCCAGAAGCGTCCCGGCTTGAGTTTGGGCATTTCATCGATCGGCGGACCGGCCGAACCGTTCCAGCGGAAGATCGCGAGATGCATGCCGACGAGCAGCACGAGCACCGCGGGCGTGAGCCACACGTGGATCCCGAAGAAGCGGTTGATCGTGAGGGTACCGATGCCCGAACCATCTTGGAGGAAGAGCAGCACCGCTTTGCCGGCGATCGGCGCCGAGCCCGCGATTTGAATCGCGACCTTGGATGCGAGCAGCGCATTGAGATCCCACGGCAGCAGGTAGCCGGTGAGACCCAGTACTAGCGTAACGATGAAGAGGATGACGCCGACGATCCACTGCAGTTCGCGCGGCTTTTTGTACGCGCCCCACAGCAGTACTTGCAGCATGTGCATCATCATGAACGCGATCATCGCGGTCGCGCCCCAATAGTGGAGCGAGAGGACGAGCCCTCCGGCCGGGACTTTCTCGATGATGTACTTCGTCGATTCCCACGCGGTGGCGGCCGACGGCGAGTAGTAGAACGTGAGGAAGATACCGGTTGCAATCTGCAACATCATCGCGAAGACGGTCGCGCTGCCGAATGCGTACCAGTAACTCGCACCGCCCGGAACGTCCTCAGTGAGGAACTCCGTGGTCATGGTGACGAAGCCGGTGCGTTGGTCGAGCCAATTTAACATGCTGCTACAACTTCTCCGGTCAGCCGATGCGCAGGACGATGTGGTCGGGTGTGTTCTGTTTGTACTCGATCCACGT